>Ga0123355_10000046_pt1 | contig 122862 bp, 106 predicted proteins | sample TergutEmb28metaG_3_FD_89872 | JGI IMG/M metagenome (GOLD analysis project Ga0123355, IMG submission 89872) | Embiratermes neotenicus P1 segment gut microbial communities from Petit-Saut dam, French Guiana - Emb289 P1 | ecosystem: Host-associated > Arthropoda: Insects > Digestive system > Gut ...
AGCCATCCGCGGCTCGGTAACCGCGTACCCAAAGGCCGGCCTTTTAATGAAATGACAACAATTATCAACTCGCTGCTGCTTAATAGAATTTAAGCGTTAGTCAGCCGTCGGCCCCGCGGTCACTCGCAGCCCGGGCTCCCGGTGTCGATCATGCGAGGACTTCCGCCACCCGTAGCCTTGAAGTGGCGGAATATCAAAGGCTACCCAAACCTGTTGCGTGTTGATTCGCGCAGGGGAGGGGAACGCGTGGAGTAAGACCACACAAGTTAATCAACTGTGATGGGAGAAGTTGTTATCGATGAATTTTCGGACACGGGTTCGATTCCCGTCGCCTCCAGTGATTTTAAATTATCAAGAACGTTTTTTATTTGCAAATGAAGGAGAGATTGATTTGAGTATGAATTATGACATAACAACGTTGGATTACAATGAATTGAAGAATAAAACTAAACTACCGTCCTTTCAACGAAGCGTTGTTTGGACAAAAGATAAAAGAAAGGAATTAATTCAAACAATTCATAATGGTTATCCTTTTGGCTCTTTATTACTTCATGAAACTCCGAGCGCAGAGAAAAGATATTCATTGGTGGATGGATTGCAACGTTTATCCGCTATTATGGATTATGAAAAAGATAAATATTCCTATGTTGACATCCACGAGTTTTCAAAAAGCAGTTTTGAAGAAATTTATGATTTATATGAAGAAAAAGCTGAAGCTAAATTAAACGAAATAACAAAAAATAAAATAAAAGACATCATCAGCAGTGCATTTAAAGATAAACGGCCTGATGAAAGTGTAACTGTAGTTACGAAAAGACTTGTTTTAGAAATGTCATTGTTTGATAGCTTTTCTCTTGACGTAAATATGATACTTGATAAAGTCGATAAGAACATCACGAACTATATAGATTTAGAAAGACTTAGAGTGCCTGTTGTAATATTTAAAGGAAGTGAATCTGAACTGCCAAATATTTTTGAAAGTATAAATTCAGGTGGAACTAAGTTGTCTAAGTATGAAATTTTTGCATCTGTTTGGCAAGGAATGGTTTTTCAAGTAGATGATCAGGTGATATTAAAATGGGTGGATGAAAAATACGATAAAATGCAAGAAAAACATGGATTGGAAATTAGTGATTATACTACTGGTAGTATTATAGAAAGTAAACAAATAAATTTATTTGAATATGCATATTCGATTGGTAAAATAATAAGAAATGATTATCCTGAAATGTTTGGCGGTAAAAAGAGTGAAGATGCTTCTGAAATCGATTCAATCGGATTTGGTTTGCTTGCAGCAGTTTTGGATGTCGATTTAAAAGAAATGGGAAAGATTGCAGATTCATTTTCTTCCAAAATGGACACTGCGAGATTGATAAATCTAAAAGATAGATTAGTAGAATGTAGTAATGAAGTAAATGAAATGTTGAAGAAATTTATTTGTGCGCCAGGAGGAAAAATATATACAAAATATATATTTGCACAAATTGTTTCTATTGTGGCATCTTTGTTTAAAATAAGATATTCAATCGCTGGTTCATTAAATATTACAACAAATGAGGGATCTGCCCAAAAAGTAAAAACATTTAAAAAATGTATGCCCAAGCATTATTTGTACGACATGATAAAAGGGTACTGGGGAAATGCAGGTGATTCAAAGGTTGTTGAACTTCTTAAGCATAATACAAATGATAACAAATATTTAAGAGGAATTTCTGATGAATGGTGGGCATCGACGCTAGATGAATGGTTTGCAGAGCATGAAAAAAAAGAATCAAAAAGCATTGACATAGTAAAAAAACTTTTCTTAAATTATATGTTCAACATGTCAAATCCTTCAATCACTTCCGCGGTATACGACATAGAACATATAATTCCACAAAAACGATTTGAACAATATATCGGCGCTGGTGCGCTTTCTGCTGTTGGAAATCTATGTTTTTTACCGGAATTTGAAAATAGAAGTAAAAAGACTCAAACACTTTATGAATATTTCGATGAAACATTAAAAAGTGGAACAATAGATGAAAAAACTGTTATGCAAAGATATAATTACCCTAGCAGAACAGAACTTGATTTTATTAAAGGAGAAAAATTTACAAAAGACAATTACACAAAATTCATTAAAGCGCGACATAATTATTTAGCAAAAAAGTTTATTAAATCAATAAATGCATTTTAATGTCAAAAGTATTTGCATTAAAAAATAACAATTTAGGTGCGAAATATGACTGCACAGCAAAAATACGACCATTGGCTAGACATAGCTCAATATGATTTGGAAACTGCAAAGACCATGTTGTCAAGCGGGCGGTGGCTTTATGTTGTTTTCATGTGTCAACAAGCAGTTGAAAAATTGTCCAAAGGCTTATACACATTATATGTAGATGATAATATCCCGCGTGTACACAACATCAAAACTATTGTCGATTATTTTGAAAATAAATTGTCGGTATCTATACCGGAAGAAATAAAAGATTTTTTCGATGTTTTATCGGCATATTATTTGAATAATCGTTACCCTGATTTTATGAATAAATTGAGTGCGCAAATAAAAGAAAATGAAGCTACGAAAATCCTATCTAAAACAGAGGAGGTGTTTTCGTGGTTACTGACTTTGAAACCATAAATAAACTTGTTGAAAGTTATGCAATGGATGTAAATGAACTATTCTCTGTTGATAAAGTGGTGTTATTTGGTTCTCATGCGAAAGGGGAGGCTACTGCACAAAGCGATATTGACGTTTGCTTCTTCCTTAATAGCTTCGGCGATATGAGGCGTGTGGATATAATCAAAGCATTGCTTGGTTTGATGCGCAATTATGAACGCATTCATTTCGAACCGATTGTTTTTCCGACTGCAGAAATACAAAATGATAACCCATTTGTAAAAGAAATCTTGCGAACGGGCAAAGAGGTGAATTTTAAATGCGATACAACCATATGATTGCAATTACTCAACGCGAAGATTGTTTTGTTGCTAGCTGCATAGAAAACGCCGTTGCATCACAAGGAAAAAGTATGGAAGAAGCACTTGCCAACTTGAAAGTGGCCTTGGAATTGTACTACGAAGATAACGATGACATCGAGCCTGTAAAGCCTGTTTTTATTACGACAATGGAAATTACTATTTAATATTATTCTCCAACCTATACATATCCAACAACACCCGCACATCATCAAAAGTCGGGTCATGAAAATACAAATACCCCTTTATACAACGGTAATGGGGGTTATTTGGGTTAACGATGACGCGGTGCTTACATTCGTTCATCGTTCCCTTTTTCTCTTTGCAATGGTGGCAGCCGCCCCATCGGGTGTTGAATGAATCGGGGAATCGTTCTTTCAACCAATCGATTTTGTCGGGGTGGGTATGGTAGATTTTGGGTAGGGCTAGTTTGACGGATATTTTGTGGTCTGCGCTGTGCAGAAATTCTTCTTCGTGGTAGGACGAGCCTTTGCCTGTCAGGAGCCATTCTTTGGTGCCTTTTTTGTATAGGCAGCAGTACATTTTTTCTTGTCCGGTGGGGATGAATCCGTGTTGGATGGCTTGGTCGTAGAGCCAATAATAGATTTCGCGCAGGTGTTGCGGTTCGCTGTCGGTTTTGGCCAAGAAGAAGGTTTCGTGGGTTTGCATGGCGGGGTCTTGCATGAAACGGTAGGAAAAATATCGGATGTGGTTGGTTGTTTTGGGATTTCTTTCTTTAAAATAAGCGCACAGGATGGTAATTATGTTGGGGTGATTGGGAAAAGAGACGTTGAAGGATGGGGCGGATGCGTCGTTTAGGCCTTCAATGTGCAGGCCCGTTTTCGTGAGCCCTTTCAGCAATAGTTTTGTATTTTCCGGCGATTTGCAAATGAGTTGTTCGTCGCCGCGTTTTTTCGCGTGTTCGGTAAGGCGGTGTTTTTCTATTGTTAGGATATTATCTTCTGCACGGCCGCATTCCACCAATGCGTTCAACAGCATGATTACGCGGTTATGGATTATGCCGTACCATGTTAGTTCTTTCCAATCCGGCCAGCCCCAATCAAAGGGTGAGCTTTGTTCAATGGCATCGTAAGTCGTGTATAAAAATTCTTGAAAAGACTTAAATGCATCGACAAACGCCGCATTTGATAATCCGTTAAGATGAATGGGGTTAATTTTCGTGTCCGAAGGAATAAACACCATGGCATCTTTGTATGATTTCATGGCTTTGCGGGCTTCGCTTTCGAATGTTTCGCGTATATAGGCACGGTATGTGTTGGTGAATGTGGGGTCGGTCAATTCGCAAAAATCGGCGTAATCGTTTAAAAATTGAAAATGATTTTTATCCTTGCTTACATAACCGCACCATCTGTCTTTAATGAATTTGTCGATTAATTCGAAGGTTGGCGGTTCGCCTTTTAAGTCGGCAAGAAACCACGCTGTGAAACCGACACGTTCATCGATGTATTTTTTCGATTTCTTCTTTTCGGTAAGATATTGTTTGAAATTTTGTGCGCTTTGCATTAAATATATCCCCCTGTGTTTATCAGTTTAAAACATCTATCGCTCGTTTTAAAACCTCCAACATTTTCATGTGCGTTTCTTTTATATCTTCGATGGCTGTGATGAACATTTGTGCCAAGCCTATTCTGAACAAGCCTATATTGGCGATTTTGATATGATTCAAATGCCCCGCCGAAAATGCGTAGCTGTGCAAGCGCGCTTGATGTTTGGACAATTCATCCCACAAATCCAACAACGCCGGCTGCCGTGCTTCTTCATATGCTTTGGGCAAATGGTAAAATGCGACATCAAAGATATGGCAGTTGAATTGGTTGGTGAAGGTTTCTGTAACGCGATTTCTGAATGCGCGCAATTCGTCCGCATCTGTATTTTTGTATTCATCATCGGTGGGGGTTACCAGCACTTTGTTTGTATGATCAATGGCATTGTCCCACACATTTTCGGAAAAACTGCTTTCGATCACGCGGGTGATGCGTTCCAACCCGTCTTTTAATGTATAACGGGGAGCAACCTTGTTGCCGAATAAGTAAACGGTTTTAATTTCATCATAGGATAACGTGAAGGTACGCTTTTCTTGCGTGTTGTTTTCTTGATTGGTATGGTAATGGGTACACAGCGCCACATCCCCGTCATAACCGGTGATGACGCAAAAAACGCCGTCGGTTGCCCGTTCTGCAAGCACGGGCTTGTCGGCATCAATGGAATTGGCAATGCTTTTTTTGAATATTGCTGTATCGATGATTTTACTATATTCATATCCGGCAAAACCAAACAGGAAATCCGCTGTGTAATCTGTGCCGCACAAACCCGACCAGTTGCCTGCGCTGCTTTCATCGCCTATGCGTGCCGCCATATTCGTCATGGTACCGTCAAAGTGCCAATACAAACTGCTGCGCCCGCACAAGGTATCGAACAGCACAAAATATACCGACTGCGGGTCTGCATTGTCCGGGCATGCGCAACCGAAGCACCACGATTCGCCGTTGTTGCATTTTTTCGGCAACGCGCCGAAAATTTTTTCAAGATATACATACACAGCCGCAAAGCAATTGGGGAAGCTATGTTTCATGAGATTTGAAAATTGGATGTTAAAATTAAGTGATTTTTTCATAATAGAATACTCCTTTTCTATTTATATGCGTCTATGGCGTTTTTTGTCGCCAGTACCAATGACCGGATTCGTTCCATGTCGTGCCCTGTGGGGTTAACGAACATAATCAAATTGCAACCGCATACGATGTCAAATTTTTGCCCGAAAATAATCCGATTGGGGTTGCCTTTGCAACTGCCGCAGCCGGGTTTTGTATTTATGTGGGTTAACATATATTCTTTCATTTCATCGGTGATAAAAGGCTCGCATAAATTGATGTCCACCCCCCTGAAAAAGCTGACAAACCATCCGTCACGCCACGCACGAAAATGGCACACCGTTTTCTTCTTGTGCTTGGGCGACCAACAGCTATGCTTGGTGGACGGCTTGGACGATGCGGTTTTGGTTATTTTGTTTTCTGTCAAAAAATTGCCGAAGGCCAAGAAATTCGTCAATTTTTCGCCTGTTAAAAAATACTCGGCATCGTGTTCGAATCGGGTTGTTTTCATGTCATACGCTCCCACTTCAAAAATAATTGTATCGAAATAAACGTGATAACGTTGTTGTATCACGCATAATATACAAAAAGCAAGACAAAACGCCAACCCCATGCATAGGTTGATGATTTGCCTTGCTTTATTTTTTGTAAAAAGATTCGGACGGCCATCCTGTTTGGTGCCATTGCCGGATAAGGGGTCTACGTAGGTAGGATGCCCGCACTGCTTCGCGAATTAAATAACAGTGTGGCGTTCCTCCCCCTTGGGGCGTGACACGGGTGTTGCGGTACTGCGGTGCAACCGAAGCAGGGGACTACCGAATGCCTTGTGTCGCAAGCGACACGCAGCATTCAGTTTAATGAGCGCAGTGGCGCGGTGGAGTGGACACACTTCCGAAGAGGTGCATCTTCTTTCCGGCCCATTCGACGCAGAGTGCCTTTCGACTGATGCGGGGTCATTTTATTGCGGTTGGGCAAATCGCGTTAGCTTGACATGAAAGAAATAATGTGCATGCGTTTTACATGTGATGATTTTGCCCTTGGTTGCTTAACCTCTGGTTGTTTGACATGTGCGTTGCAAGGCCGTATAAACAAGCATCACGGACGTGTTTGTACATAAGGAGGCCGCAATGCAAGCATACAATATGATGATCAAAACCAACCACGCACTTATTCGGGGTGAAGTGCCGACCGATGCGCAAAAAAAGAAAATTGCAAAGTGGTTGCGTGCCCATCGCGTTACGGATGGGCGGCGGCGGACGTTTGATGCTTACGCGTATCCGCGCTTTTATTTTCCGCCGGTGAATGGGGGCAAGAAGTTGCAAACGATTATCCCTATTTCGCCCAAGACGAATATTGTGGCGGACAATGCGTATGAATATGAGATTTTGCGGTTGTTGCATATGTTTGACCCGGACGATGAAGTGACGGAAATGGTGGAGGAGACGAAGGAGCGGTTGCGGCATACGTGCTTTGGGTACCAACGCTGCCATTACGCGGAGTGTTTTGAAGCGGGGATGATGGTGCTGCGGTTTTTGGCTTTTGCCGCAGCGGATGATGAGGCTTGGATGCAGAAGCAAATTGATGTGTACAATAAGCACTTTGGTGATGCCAAGCACCACAGCGGCGTACAGAAGTTTTATTGGTATATCCTTTCGGAGATGCCGATGGGTTTGGCGCTGCCGCAAATCGAGAAGCAAGCGGAGTTGATTTTGGCGCATTTGGGGCGCGAGTATCCGATTAAGACGGGCAACGAGGACGTGGCATTGTATGCCATGCGTAATGCATTGGCGCGGTTGCCGCAGTATATGTACTTGAAGGAGCGCAAGCCGCACGTGAATGAAAAGACAGGGAAAATATATTTTGAAATAAAATAGAATGATTGCAATCACGTCATATTAATCATCGCATCCGAAGCCCGTGCTACCAACACAGGCAAGGTCGAATGACTTTGCACATGGAAGCCGGGCTTTTTTATTTTGCTTACCAGCAGTTTGCCTGCTTGTGTGCCCAAGTCGAAGACATCGATGCTGATGGTAGTAAGCGGCGGGTCGGTAAATTTAGCGAAGGGGTATTCGTCAAAAGTGATCAGGCTGATGTCGTCGGGTACGCGGATGTTGTTTTGGCGGAAGGCACGCAAGCAGCCCACAGCCAAGAAGTTGTTGGCGCAGATGACTGCGGTGGCGCGGCGGGGTGCGGTTAATAGTGCATGGGCCATTTGTGCGCCGTCCTCGATAGTGGAAGCACCGCGGTATATTTGAATATGTGTTGAATGCGCGAGTTCGCTTTGGATGCCTTCTAAGCGGTATTCGGATATTTGATCGTCCTCGTGGCCTGCCAAGACGGCGATTTTTTTGTGCCCGAGGGATTTTAAGCGTTTTGCGGCCAGTGTGCCGGACAAGCGGTTGTCGTTGTCGATCCAGCAGAGGGAACTGGTGAAGTCGGGTTTGCCGATGATGATGTGGGGGATTTCTTCGCGGGTTAGCAACAGGGCCAATTCACGCGTGACAACCGAGGCGTGTATTAGCAAGCCATCTGCACTTTTGCTCATTTTGATGTCATGGGCGTGTGTGCATACGTTTTTGGCGGTGCAATTTTGCAAGGATAGAGCGTACTTTTTCTCGCGCAGGGCGGCTTCTGCGCCGGTGAGGATTTCGAACAGGTGGGGGCTTTCGAATGCGGTGTCTTTGCCCAGCTTGGCGAGGAAGACGACGGAGCGTGTGGATTTGCGGGCGAAGGTTTGCGCGCGAGCGTTGGGGCGGTAGCCCATTTCGTCGGCGATGGACTTGATACGCGCGGTGGTTTCGGGCGATATGGTGTACGACCCGTTCAACGCCTTGGAAACCGTGCTGATGGAGGTACCCGCGCGTTCGGCTACGTCTTGGATTTTAACCATGATTGATGGCCACCATAAAATTTTTGCCCTCCCAAAGGGTTTCGCCCGCGTTGGGGCATTTTGCGTTGATTGCTACGGTTAACGTGACGTTGTTGTACGTGCGGGCGAAGATGAACGCGCGCCCGGCGGCGTGTAATGTTTTGAAATTCCCGTAGCGCAATGCATCATGCGTGCGGCGTAATTGTATCGCTTTTTTGTAGAAATCGAACAAGTCGGCATCGCCATCCCATATCATATGATGGCGGTAGTCGGATTCGCGTATACCCATCAAGCCCTGCTCGTTGCCGTAGAAGATGCACGGCGCACCCACAAAGCACATTTGGAACAAAATCGCCAACTTGAACCGTTCCGTATCGCCGTTGCACAGGGATAGGAAACGGCTCACGTCGTGACTGTCCAATAAATTAAGTTGCGCATACACCATATTTTTGCGGTAGCGCAATAGCATGTTGGTAACGCCGGCGTTAAATTGCGCGGCATCGGTATTTTCCAACGCGAAAAATTCGCGGCAGTGCTTGCGGAAGTAATAATTCATGGTGGAGTGGAACATCGTGCCGTCCAGCCAATGGTTGGCGTTGTGCCACACTTCGCCCATGATGAATACTTCAGAGTTGATGGCTTGCGCCTCGGTGAGCATATCGCGCCAGAATCGGTCGTCCACTTCGTCCGCGCAGTCAAACCGCCAGCCGTCAATTTTATATTCGCGCAGCCAATAGCGGCACACATCGAAGAAATATTCGCGCACTTCGGGATGGGTGGTGTCCAGTTTGGGCATGAGGCGTTCGTAGGCAAAGCATTCATAACCGGGAATCGCGTCGCCGTTGTCGGGGCGGATGACGGGGTATTCCAAGCGGTAGAACCAATCCTTGTAGCGGGAAGCTTCCCCGTTCTTGACCACATCATCAAACGCGAAGAAACGCCAGCCGCAATGATTAAACACGCCGTCGATGATGACGCGGATATTCGCATCGTGCAGGGTGCGCACCATTTCGGCAAAGTCATCGTTGGTGCCCATGCAGGGGTCCACGGTGTAATAATCCAGCAAGTCGTATTTGTGGTACTCCCCCGCGGCGAAGAAGGGGTTGATGTACACGCAGTTGATGCCCAGCTCCAGCAGATAATCCACATTGGCGGTGATGCCCTTGATGGTGCCGCCCAATTTGGATTGACTTTTTTCACCCTTATAAGTCTTCTCCAAGGCTATCAAGGAAATTTGCTTGTGACCCGTGGCGAAGCTGTCGGGGAATATATTGTAGATGACCGCGTCCTTCACCCATTCCGGCGCGCGGGCGATGTTGGCGCGGTGCAAGTAGGGGAGTTGAAAATATTCCGACCGTTCCCAACTGATTTGTGTGTGGAAAGCGTCGCCATAATACAGCGCGGTTTCCGTGCTGTCGTTTAATTCGAAGTAATAACACATGCGGCGGTACAGGGTTTCGAATTCGACTTCCCAATAATCGAAGTGCAAATCCCACGCCACGATTTGCATGGGTAGGGCGGTGAAGTCGATGGGATTGTTGCGGCAAGCGCGGTCGCCGTATTGGAAGGTGCAGGCAGTCAAATCTCCCCGTGCGGCACGCAGGCGGAAAACCACGCGGTTTTCATCCAAGCCATGCCCGTACTCCGACATGGGGATATGCAAAATTGCTTCTTTTTTCATCCTTTTACGCCTCCTGCGGTCAAACCGGTCGTCATGTATTTTTGCGTTGCGAAGAAAATAAATAGAATGGGCAGCGACACAAGAATCGATGCCGCCGCAAACACCGGCCAACTGCCGGTCATTTCTGTAGCTTGCAAGGTGTACAACCCCACCGCTAACGTATAGTTGGACGCGCCCGTCATGAAGGTGATGGCGTAGATGTACTCATTCCATACAAAAATCATGACCATGACCCCGGTAACAATGAGCGCAGGGCGGGCGAGGGGAAGCAAAATACTCTTGATGGTGTGCCACATACCCGCGCCGTCCATGGCGGCAGATTCTTCAATTTCTATGGGGATGGAGTCGAAATAGCCTTTGAGGTTTAACAAGCCAAACACCGTCATCGTGCCTACATAAATAATCAAAATGCCCATGCGGCTGTTAATCAAGCCCAACGGGCTCAACAAGCGGAAAATCGCAAACATGGAAAGAATCGCGGGGAAGGCGTGTAATAACAGTAACCCCGAAAAAACCTTCTGCCGCCCGCCAAAACGAAAACGCGACAACGCATATGCCCCCGGCACCGACACCGACAGTGCCACACCCACCGCCGAAAACGCCAGCACCAAAGTATTGCCAAACCAAAGAAACAAGGGTTGGTCAACCAAAACCGCCCGATAATGATCCAACGTAAACGCTCGCGGAATAAATCGAAAATCCGACCCCAGCAACCCACCCTGCGCATTAAACGAAATCGACAACGCATACAAAATGGGAATCAACACGATGAAGCACAATGCGATGAAAAAGACATTCAACAAAAGTAATCCAATTTTTTGTGCGAACTTGTGGTTCAGTTTCATGCCGATTGCCCCCTTTTGCGTAAGACCGTAACCAACAGCGAAAACGCAATCAGCATCGCAAAAATAATGATGGACACCGCAGAGGAATAACCGTAATTACGCGTAACAAATGCGCTTTCATACGCATAGGTCAGCACCGTATGGATATTGGCACCTGTTTGCGCGCCGACTTGTTGCGTCATCAAGTAAATCACGTCAAATTGCTTAAAGGTCGTAAACAACGTGATAATCACCGCCGGGGCGATGATGGGGCGTATGGCCGGTATTGTCAGCCGTACCGACCGTGTAAACCATCCCGCGCCGTCAATCAGCGCGCTCTCGTAATAACTCTTGTCCAGACTCTTGAGCGCGCCGTCCATGATCATCATCATGAAGGGCAACGCCAGCCACAAGTTAACAATCATGCAAACCACAAACGCGGTCAAATCATCCGCCAGCCAACGGCGCGGTTCCATGCCCAGCTGATACAACCATTGATTGAGCAATCCAAACTGCGCATTAAAAATGCCGTGTCGCCACAACAATATAGACACATAACCCGGCATCGCCCATGGGAACATCAATATTGTTTTGTACACCCGCGCATATTTTAATTTTTGAACGTTGAGCAAGCTGGCCATTACAAACGCGATGACCAGTTGCAACACCATGTTCAAAATCGTCCAAATCACCGTAATCCACAACGCCCGCAAAAATCCCGAATCAAAAACAAACAAAGCTCGTCGATAATTGCCCAACCCAACCACGCGAAAATCAAACCAATTGAAAATATTCATATTGGTGAGCGAAATGTAAAATGTGTATCCGATGGGGAACAAGATAATCAACCCGATGAAAATCAAGGCAGGAGACAACGATGTCCACGCCATGAGGGCATTTTTTAAGTTTTTGCTGCGGTGCATATGCGTCACCCTTTAGCGCATCAGCGCAATCAAATCTTCGGCACGGCGTTGCGCGTTGGCTGCGGCCACTTCCACTTCATGCCCGCGGAAGTTGATGTCCACCAACATACCGGCCGCCACCGTCCACATGATGTCCATCTCGGGGATGTTGGGCATGGGGGTGGCGGTTTGCGCGGTTTCCAACATCATCATGACCATGGGGTCGTTGTAGATGACGGGCAGGTCGAAGCTTGCCGCCAGTGCAGGTGCGCTGCCGCTTGCTTGCGCCAATGCCACGCCAATGTCCGTACTGATTAAATGGTTAAGCACGGTGCGTATCGCCTCGTTGCGGACGGGATTTTCCGCCGCTACGCGCAACACATGCAGCCCTTGTACGCCCATAAATGGCGCGAGAGGTAACCCCGTTTCGCTTACGATGGGCATGGGTGCGATCCCCAAGTCAATCCCGGCCTCGCGGATGGAGGGGATGAGCCATGGCCCGCCGATGGTCGCCGCTGCACGCCCTTCTCGGAACAGGGTGTTAATGGTGGCAAATTCGGCCTCGTTGGGCATCAGGCGCATCAGCCTGCCATAGTAATGAAGCGCGGCAATCATCTCAGGTGTATCAAGCATAGGTACGCCGTCGGCAGAAATCATTTCCGCGCCAAATCCATGCATCCACCCACCAACGAAATACGCGTTATTAAATTGCTCAACAAAACCAAAGTGCCCGCCGCCCGTGTGCCGTTGCATGAAGCGGAATAAATCCAGCGTGTTGGTGGGCACATCGTCGTCAGGCATGATGGCTCTGTTGTACATAAACAACAGCGTTTCAAAGTAAAGGGGTAATTGATACACCCTGCCGTTGTAAGTCGCCGCTTCTATCGTCTTGGGCAAAAATAAATCAAGCAACGCCGCATCCACAAAATCCGAGATGGGCACGATGATGCGCATCTCGGAATACACACCCACCTTGTCATGCGCGAAGAAGAACATATCCGGCGCGGCACCGGGGCTGTTGCCTACCAGCTTGAGCGTTTCAGTCAAGCCGCTTTTGCGCTCCAGCACGACAATGATATCGGGCGCGAGTTCGTCCAGCTTGGTTTGCAACGCAGCGGCAACTTCCGCTTCCTTGTCGTGCCAAATCACCAGCGTAATAACGCCATCTTCATCGGCTTGCCCGCCGCAGCTTGCCAATACCGTCAACATCAACGCGGCAAATAAACACACAAATAATAATTTCATGTGCGCCCCCTATTTTTTCTTAATAAATAGCGACGCAACCAAGATAAAAACAATCGCACCCGCGCCGATTAAAATCGTCATTAATAATGAATTATTGCGCCCGTTGTTCTGCCCGTTTGCGTCATCTATTGGCGGCAGCGGTTCTGTTTCGTCATTAATGTGGGTGACTTCGTCCGTTACATCGTCTTGCGTTGCGGGTAATTCCGATATTTCGTAATAGTCGAAGCCGAAATTATCCGCATCCAACACCAAAATCCACACATCGCGTCCAATTTCTACATCATGCATATCGCCGGTTTGTACCATGCCGTTGTTGGCGTTGATGATTAACGAATTGACCCATCCGCGGATTTGCATGATGTACCCATCGCCGTCGCGTGTCATCGGCTCGCCCGGCCATGAGGCGAATAAGTTAGTGCCGTCGGGGTGTAACCATGCCCACAGGTGTGGCGCTTCCCAGCCTTCGGGCACTTGCGCGCGGATATATATCAGCGGAGCCATAAAGTCAGGGTTTTCGTAATAGACATGCACATTTGCGTCGTCGTCAATTAATAACCACACTGTCGTAGGTTGACCGATGGTGGGTTGGATGGCGGTGTTGCGGGTTTGTTCCGTACCGTCGTGGTTGGTGATGACGACATGGTCGGCCCAATAAGGTATCCGCGCGGTATACCAATCGCCCACGCGGCGCAGCGGCAACCCGGGGCGTGCCATAAACGCGCCCGCGCCCGCAGGTCGGTTCCATGAAGTAATGATAGGATCAATCCAATGATCGGGCGTGCGCACATACACCGTAAAGCGCGGTATATACAGCGGGAAATCACCTGCCGTTAAAGGTTCATAAGAAATATCCACGTCGTTTTCCGATAAAACGGTTACCCATGCAGGCATCGTGTTAACGCGCAAGTCGAAGGTTTGCGTTCCGCCATCGTCATTAATCACAATGTTATGCATACCCACCGGCAAATGGATATAAAACCATCCCGGATTGTTGGGGTCGGCTTCAAGCACGCCGCCCGGCCATGCGAGGAATGCATTGTTGCCGGCACTGTCCCACGCCCACACATGGGGTGCCGTCCAATCCGCGGGTACGCGCACGTACAAAATAGCCACGACATCATCGGCATTTACCGAAACTGGAAGCCAAAGGAACAGCATTAATAACATAACCGGCAACATTGAAAATAATCGGAGTCGTTTCATTTTCATGGTTCCCCCTCATGTGATATGTATGTTTTCGTTGAGGATGCCACATCGCATAATCATTATCAAGGAAAATATGAGAAAGCGTTTTCCCAAAAAGGGTAATGAAAAACACCACAATAAATCTGCAGTGCGCTGCGGACGTTTACCGTCAGTGCTGTTTCTTTGTTGTGGTGTTTTATTATTTCGGTGCTTTAATTTACGTTATATTGCTTCATAGGGATTGGGTGCATTACCCGCAGAATATATTAAACATCACGATGCAGCGCAGCAATAATTTCTTCGGCAGATGTGCGACCGGCGCGCAGGGCTTGCAAGGCATTTTCCCGTAGGGCTTGGCGGTCGCGGATTTTTCGTGCGAAGGAATTTGCGTCGTCGGCGATTTCTCGTCGGCTTTCTTTGTTAATAACAATATATTCATACAGTGCAAATCGGCCGCTGTAACCGCTTTGGTGGCAATGACCGCAACCCGCGCCTTCATGAACGCGAGTCTTTTTATCGATTTTTAACAAAAAAGCTTGTTCATCCGTAAGAGTGGCGGGTTGTGTGCAATGCGGGCAAATATGGCGCACCAAGCGTTGGGATATGATGCCGTTGAGCGCGGCGGCGGTTAAGTAATGGGCTACACCCATATCACCCAAGCGTTCAATGACACCGGCCGCGTCGTTGGTGTGCAGAGTTGTGAGTACAACATGGCCGGTAAGTGCAGATTGAATAGCGATGCGGGCAGTTTCTTCATCGCGCATTTCGCCAATCATGATGACATCGGGGTCTTGGCGCAAGATATGTTTAAGCGCCGTGGCGAAACCGACCAAGGGAGATACATTGATATGATTGACACCGGGCAGGGGATTTTCTACCGGGTCTTCGATGGTGACGATATTGCGCTTGTCATCGTTTAATTCGGCCAAGAAGGCGGTTAGGGTCGTAGATTTGCCGCTGCCGGTGGGGCCGGTGATGATGACTGCGCCGTAAGGTTGGCGGAACAAGCGCGTCAACACTTGCAAATCATCCGGCGCGAAGCCGAGTTTTTCTTTATTAATGCGCTTTTCTCCGCCGTAAAGCAAGCGAATGGCGGCTTTTTCACCGTTGATGGTAGGAATGGTGGATACGCGGAAGTCCACGCTTTCCGCATCAGTGCGCAGGGTAAAATGGCCGTCCTGCGGCAAACGTTTTTCCGAAATATCCATGTCGGCCATGATTTTGAGTCGCGATATGACGTTGGGCAATAAAGAAATATCCACCGTGCCGTGCGTCACCAGCACACCGTCCACGCGGTAGCGCGCGCGCAAAAAATGCCCGAACGGTTCGATATGCAAGTCGCTGGCGCGGTGCAATATACCCGCGTCAATAAGCGTGTCAATCAACCGAACCGCCGGAGCGGCATTGAGTTCCGCCAATAACGCGGCATCGGCGGTACGAGTTTGCAATTTCTCTTCGACAATAAATTGCGATGCAATGCTGTGGATCGCGTCCGCGCCGAAAGTACGCTGTATGTAATACCGCAGTTCAGCAGGGTCTGCGGCGATGGGTTCGATAAAATGACGGGTAACGGCGGCCAAATTTTCCCGCGTTTGCACGCATGCCGCATCGTCCATGGCTACGTACAAAACATTGCCGTCGCGGCGTATGGGCAGGGCGTTGAAGCGTTCGGCGTAGTCGTGTCCCAGGATTTGCGCGGCTTCGGGGTCGATGGGGGTGGTAGCTAGGTTAATCATCGGTATTAAGGCGTTAAGGGTGGATAAATGTAGCGGCGTTCGTTTTCGGGCAAGCTGTTGGCTATACCGTGTATATTGTCATCCGGGTCAATATTGTTAATGTCCACCACTACACGATTAATGCTTTGGCTGCCTATAATGATGGTGCGCATCGCAAATACCGCGTCGGTTTGCGTGCTGTTTTGATTCATTTCGGGCAAAAATCCGGCGATTCGCAAATTGGTTAACATTTCGTTCATGGTGAGACCCGCAACCGACACTCCGCGTTCCGCCCGGTACAACTCCATGGCATTGTGAATCACATGTGCAGATTGAATATCGCTACGCAACCGCGCACGGTCGGTAGTATTCAAGAACGTGGGAATCAAAATTGCCGCGATGATTGCCAAAATCGCCAATACAATCACCAACTCCATTAGGGTAAATCCATTTTTATTGCGCATTCTTTTGTCCTCCGCTTTTGTATTTTTATAATGCTCCGGCCAATTGAAACGTCGGCAATACAATCGCCAGCATCACCAACGCCATCAAAATCCCCATCGTCAGCGTGATAATCGGCTCCACCAATTTATTCATCCGCTGCAAAACACGTTTGTGCTGCGTTTCAAAATGGATGCGGCATTGCGTGAGTGTTTGCGGCAACTTGCCCGATTCTTCGCCTACGCGTACCAATCCCGCAAGCAGGGGTTCTAAATAAATCAAATCATTCAATGCTGCACCCAGCGTGCGCCCTGCGGCAACTTCATATTCCACGCGGGTCAAGTCCGATGACACGCAGGTATTGCCTTGTGCCTCCGCGCACAGTGATAGCGCATCCGACAACGGCTGTCCGGCGTGCAGCATCAATTCCAACACTTGCGAAATATGTAAACTCACCCCCACGCGGAATAACGTGAAACGAAGTACCAACCATGAAAAGAAAGCGCGCCCCTTATCGCTGCGTACAAACACCGCCAAACCAATGGCCAATAATAAAATGGCGAAAACCAACAGCAACCCGCGCGCTGTTACAAAATCTGAAATACGCAGCAACGCTTGCGTCAACCAAGGCAACGTCACATCCGATGCGGCAAACATCTGCGCATAACCCGGCAACACAAACGTCACCGCAATAATGATTACGCTCAGCATCATCAACGAAACCATTGCCGGATATAAAAGTGCTGCGCGCAATTCGCTGCGTGCTTGCACCTTATGTTCGTAGTATTCGCTCAATTGTGCGCATACGCGGGGCAATTGGGTTGTTTTTTCTCCGACTTTAAACATGCCGCAAATAAAAACGGGGAACGCCCCCACCGCTGCACACGCATCAGACAGACTTTCCCCTTGTAATACCTTTTTATGTACTTCTGGCAGTATGCGTCGAATCATGCGTCCGCGGCTTTGTTCTGCCAGCAACGGCAGCACATCTTTTAGCATCACGCCCGCTTCCAATAGAAACGATAACTTATTACAAAAAACCGCCAAATCATTCGGCGGTATCTTTCCTGCACCGCGCGCTAGCAAATCGCCAACATCCCTGTGCCATATTGATACAGGGGCATTGGCGGCTTCAGGTTGCGTAATCTGTGGAAAAATCATACATGAATCGCACCTTTGCGGTAATATATTGTATATTATAACATAAATTTTATTTGTTAAAACATTGGCAAAATTATTACTAATATGTTACAGTGGCGGGGATTATGGCGAAAGGGGCAACTCCCATGATAACCAATCAAATCCTGCAAGGCGCAGTAGACGGACTCAAGCTCATCACGCGCAAAGATATCACCATAACCGATCGCGAGGGGAAGGTCGCCGCATCTACCGAAGCGGACTTGCACCAAGGGTTGACCGCACTGGTGGAAAGCTTCATTAATTCCCCGGCAGAGAACCAGCTCATCCAAGGCAATCAATATTTTAAGGTAATCGACAACGGCATCACGGAATACGCGGTGCTGATTAACGGCGAGGACGAAGATACGTACCGCATGGGCAAGCTCGTCGCTTTCCACATCCAAAGCCTGATGCTGGCGTACAAGGAACGTTTCGATCGAGACAATTTCATTAAAAATCTACTCTTAGACAACCTCCTACTGGTGGACATCTACAGCCGTGCCAAAAAATTGCGGTTGGAAAACACCGTTCGGCGAGTTGTTTTTTTAATTTCCACAGCCATTGACACAGACATGGCTGCCGTAGAAGTCGTGCGCGGCATTTTCCCAGACAAACACAAAGACTTTGTCACCGCCGTGGACGAAAACAGTATCATCTTGGTCAAGGAACTCACCGACGATGAAGCATCAAGCGAAATCGAAATGATCGCACACAACATTGTGGATACATTAACCAGCGAAACGATGGCCAAGGTGTACGTTTCTATCGGCGCGGTTGTAACTGACTTGAAAAACGTGTCATCATCATACAAAGAGGCGCGGCTAGCACAAGAAGTAGGCAAAATTTTTGAAGCCGACCAACAGATTGTCAATTATGAACAGCTGGGCATTGGGCGGTTGATTTATCAACTGCCGCTGGCGCTATGCCGCATCTTCATCAACGAAATGTTGCAAGGATTCTCCATCGAAGACATTGATGAAGAAATGTTCACCACGGTTACAAAATTTTTTGATAACGACCTTAATGTAAGCGAAACCGCACGCGAGCTGTACATTCACCGCAACACGCTTGTCTACCGCTTGGATAAATTGCAAAAATTAACGCGCCTCGACCTGCGTAAATTCAGCGACGCAATCACCTTCAAAATCACCTTAATGGTCAACAAATACATGCAGCATCGGGAAGGGCAATTAGGTTAATGATTGAATTCGTCAAAGCAACAAAAATATATGAAAACGGCGCACGGGGCTTGGATGGCTTAGATCTACGCATCGAAAAAGGCGAGTTTGTATTTGTCGTGGGTGCCAGCGGTAGTGGCAAGACCACATTGGTAAAATTGCTTTTGAAAGAAGCAGAATTGTCCTCAGGCCGCATTTTCGTTAACGGCCATGAATTGAGTGCATTAAAACGTCGGCATTTGCCCAAATATCGTCGCACAATGGGTGTGGTTTTCCAAGACTTCCGCCTATTGAAAAATAAAACCGTGTACGAAAACGTCGCTTTCGCGATGAAAATTGTCGAGGCCACCCCGCGCGAGATACGCCGGACCGTGCCGCAAGTACTTAATTTAGTAGGGCTGTCCAAGAAAGCAAAAGCATATCCCAATCAACTCTCCGGCGGAGAACAGCAACGCACGGCCTTGGCGCGTGCCATCGTTAACCGCCCGCCGCTACTCGTAGCCGACGAGCCTACCGGTAACCTCGACCCCGACACCGCGTGGGAAATCATGACCCTGCTGGAGGACATCAACGACTTGGGCACCACCATAGTCATGGCTACGCACGCCCACGATATCGTAGATGCAATGCAAAAGCGCGTTATTCAACTCGAACAAGCGCAACTGGTACGCGACCACGCCGGCGGTTACGATAATAACCAAGCAGAGGAACTCGACCAATGAGACCAAGGACAATACGGCACTATATAACGGAAGCGTTCCGTTCGTTGGTCATCAACCGGCTCATGAGCTTCGCATCAATATTGACAGTAGCGAGCTGTATTTTTATCGTATCGCTGTTTTATTTGCTGGCGGCGAATATTGATTATTTTTTGCAACAGATGGAAGGTAATATTAGCATCATTGCCTTTGTTGATGATGATGTGCCAGCGGATGTCATGCAGAATCAAGTGCTTCCGCGCCTTGAAAATATGCCGCAAGTGCAAAGCGTTATTTTTATCAGCCGTGATCAAGCGTTGAGAGATTGGTTGCAAGGGCTGGAAGGTGGTGCAGAGGCATTTGAATCATTGCTGTTGAATAATCCGCTGCCGCATACGTTTGAAATTTATTTATATGATTTGCGTTATCACGAAGAAGCAATGGTCATTTTGCAAGGAATGCCTGAACTTAATCTTAACCATGAGCTGGGATCGACGGTGGAAATTATGACTACTGTGCGCGATGTCGTGCAAATTACATCATTGGTATTGATTGGCGTGTTGGCGTTGATTGCCGTGGTGCTTATCATGAATACCATCCGCATCACTGTAAGTTCGCGCCAGGTAGAAATCGGCATCATGAAATATGTAGGTGCCACGGATTGGTTTATCCGCTGGCCGTTCATCATTGAAGGTTTGTTAATTGGCTTTATTGGCGGCATGATACCCGCGTTGGTTTGCCGTTTTGGATACAATTGGTTGGTGGGCGTTATTGAAGGCATCGAATGGCTCAACTTCTTGGACTTTATGCCGGGCGAGGACATTTTTGTTTATGTTCTGCCGTTGGCGGTGGGGCTAGGTGTTTTGATTGGCTTGGTGGGGTCGGCGGTTTCTGTCCGCAGATATTTGAAGGTATAGGAGGCCTAGATACATATGAAACGTGGGTTGAAAATTTTTATTGCCGCGCTTTTGGCTTTGGCCATGACAGTACCGCTTGTGTCTATCAATGCGAACCAGCCGACCATGTCAGAATTGAATCAACGGCGGCAGGCAATACAAGGCAACATTAATGAAGCACGCAGCAATATTGCGGCAACGCAGCGTTATTTGAACGAAGCCGAACGCGAAATTGAATATTTGAACTTACGAATCATGGATACCATGGAAGATTTGATTATCCTTGGTTATGCGATGGATCGGGTAGAGGAACGTTTGGAATTAGCCACTTTGGAATTGGAGCAAGCGCGCGAATACCACGCCATGCAGGAAGCCTTCGTGCACACCCGCCTGCGCGAAATGCATGAACATGGACAATTAACCGTTTTTGACGTGTTGTTGCAATCCAACAGCGTGCGTGACTTTATCATGCGGTTGGAATTTATGGCGCGGGTATCCAGCAACGACCAGCAAATGTTGTTGCGCTTGGCAGAAGCCGAAAAACGTTATGAAGAAAGCCTAGAAGACGAAGAACGATTGCGCAACAATTTGGAAAATACATTTCAAGAAATGGAACGCACTGCGGAAAATTTTGCGTTGTTGGTTGACGAATGGGAAGCGCGGCACGCAGAATTGACGATTACCCATCAATCATTTGAAGAAATGTTGGCAGAATATCAAGCGCAAGAGCGCACCGTGGCACAGCAAATTGCCAATGAACAAAGGCGTATAGACGCTGAAAATGAACGGATACGCCAAGCCCAACAAGCGCAACAATTGGCGAATTTGCAATTGGGAACCAATCGGGCATGGCCGGTGCCCGGCTTTCATCGTATAAGTAGTGATTTTGGCCCGCGCCCCAATCCATTTAATCCGCGTGTGACACAATTTCACAATGGCATAGACATTGCCAGCGCGGGGATTAATGGTGCTAATGTTGTTGCAGCGGCAGATGGCAGAGTAACTACCGCATCCCTTGGTTGGAATGGCGGATTAGGTAACGTTATATTCATAGCGCACGGTGGCGGATATACCACCGTATATGCGCATTTGTCGCAAATACGTGTACGTGAAGGGCAATGGGTGTATGCCGGAGATACCATTGGCAACGTAGGCTCGACGGGTAGTTCGACCGGCCCGCACTTGCACTTTGAAGTGCGCCGCAACGGAGCGCGAGGGATTAATCCGTGGACGTTCTTGCGTGGGTCTTGATAGAGGAGACGATAAAAATGAAAAAAACCGCTTTACGATGGATTGTAATAATCATGGTAATGACGTTGTTTATTTCAATAATTCCAACGCATTTTCTTTATGCGGCAACAACGGAATCAAATGTCGAACAACCGAACGGTTGTACACAAGCAGAAATTAACCGTGCATACGCACTGCATCTTGTTCCATCACATTTGCAAAATAATTATGATGCCATTACCACGCGCGCAGAATTTGCTGCGCTTGCGGTACGATTGTATGAAGTCCTTGCCGATACCGCTGTATCCGGGCGCGTGTCCTTCAATGACACGGACGATGCCAACGTACAAGCGGCCGGATATATGGGGATTGTTACCGGTACCGGTAGCGGCAATTTTAATCCCGACAGGGCATTGACGCGCCAAGAAGCAGCGGTAATTGTTGCAAGGCTTGCCCAAATTTTAAACCACCCCCTACAACATGGGATAACCCTGTTCACTGATGACAACGAAATATCATCATGGGCAACAGTGGCTGTTGGCCAAGTGCAAGCAGTGGGAATCATGCAAGCGATTGATGAAGCGACTTTCGCTCCGCGGAGTACCCTCACGCATCAGGAAGTCATCGTTATTGTGTTACGTTTGCACGATGCGGTTTTGGCGCCTGTAATTGATGTGTATGAGTATGGACTTGAGCCTGAATTTGAACCTGCGATTGACGCGGAATTTTCATTATCGCAAATTGGTTTTGAAGAGAGAATGTTGTCGGTATATGGCGGATCGGATATTATTAATAGGATATCTGCTGCAAATTGGGTATATGAAATAACCACGCTGGCAAACGAAGGAAATCGCGAAGCGCAATTTATATTGGGGGTTATGCATTCCGGGGGGTATGGTGTAGATCAATGCTATTATACCGCGAATGAATTATACCGCGCGGCTATACAGCAAGGATTGGCAAGAGCGAAAGCGAATCTGGGCATGAATTATTGGCTTGGCAGAGGCGTGGAATTAAATTATGAGACCGCGCATTACTGGGTATATCAAGCCGCACAATTGGATAATGCGTTTGCGCAAGCCAATTTAAGTGCATTTTATTCACAGGGAACCGGCGTCATCCAATGTTATGAAAGAGCATATTATTGGACTCGTTTGGCTGCCGAGCAGGGGTTTGCAGGTGCGCAATCAAATTTGGCAGTGCAATATCGCGATGGACGTGGCGTTGAGCAGTGTTATGTACAAGCTGAATTGTGGGTGCGTTTAGCCGTTGCACAAGGGAATGTATGGGCAAAATCACATTTGGGCGGGATGTATTTCAATGGCCATGGTGTTGAACAGGATGATGTGCAAGCCACAATATGGTGGCGCTATGCTGCTGAACTGGGAAACATGACGGCACAAGCAAATTTAGGTTGGATGTATGTACGTGGCCGTGGGGTTGAACAAAATTATGTGCAAGCTGCAGTATGGCTACGCTTAGCGGCTGAACAAGGGAGTGCGTTTGCTCAATCAGAATTAGGCTGGATGTATTCAAATGGCCGCGGTGTTGAACGAGATTATGCACAGGCGATGATATGGAAACGTTTAGCCGCTGTGCAAGGACAAACCGTCGCGCAATCAAACATGGGTTGGCATTATTTATTTGGTCGTGGTGTTGAGCAAAATTATGTACGGGCGGCAGAATGGTTGCGTTTTGCTGGCGTACAAGGAAATGTATGGTCGCAAGAGAGATTGGCGCGATTATATCTAGATGGCTTGGGTGTTGAACAAAATTATGCCCAAGCTGCGCAATGGTTGCGTTTGGCTGCCGAACAAGGCAATGGTTGGTCGCAGGGACAATTGTCGCGCTTGTATTTATATGGAACGGGTGTTGAGCAATGTTACGTTCAGGCTGTGCGGTGGACACGTTTGGCTGCCGAGCAAGGATATGCATCATCGCAATTTCAATTGGGGCGATTTTATCGTGATGGTATTGGTGTTGAACAATCCTATGAAAGTGCACTCGAATGGATGAGTCTGGCAATGGCACAACGATATTGGGCGGGCGAATTTGAATATGCACTATTGAATATAAGACTGGCAGTAGGGGATTTAGAGGCGGATGATTAATCGTCACATTCCTAATTTATGAAATCGTGCCCCCGCCGATGACGGTGTCGCCGTCGTACAGGACGACCGCTTGCCCGGGTGTAATGGCCCGTTGCGGTTGATCGAAGGTAATATGTAGCTGATCCGCGCCAGTTTGCCTGAGGATGGCGGGTTGGGGTGGGTGGCTGTAGCGGATTTTTGCGGTTACGCGCAGGTCATTGTGCAGGGTATCGAAGGGGATTAAATTGATGTCTGTGGCGATCAGGGTGTGGGAGAATAGCGCGCCTGATTCGCCCAAGATGACGGCGTTGTTGGCAACATCCAAGGCACACACAAATAAGGGTTGGGGCGCAGAAATCCCCAGCCCTTTTCGTTGTCCGATGGTGTAATGGATGAGGCCGCGGTGTTGGCCCAGCACGCGGCCGTCGGTGGAGAGGAACGCCCCGGGGGGAGTGCCCGGCGGTTGGCAGGTTTCAGCTGTGCAGGGTGCGTTGCCGCAACCGTGCGTTTCGGAATCGAGGGATGTATTATAACGCGTGATAAAACCCGCATAATCGCCGTCGGGCGCGAAGCAAATATCTTGGCTGTCGCGCTTTTTTGCGTTGATGAGTCCGGCTTGTTGGGCGATTTCGCGCACGGTGGATTTAGCTAGACCGCCCAGCGGCAGTAAGGTGCGAGCGAGTTGTGGTTGTGTCATGGCGTACAGGACGTAGGATTGATCCTTGGATTCGTCCACGCCTTTTTTTAATAGGTAGCGATCGCCACATTTTTCGATGCGGGCGTAGTGGCCGGTGGCGATGTAGTCGTGTTCAATTTCGCGCGCGCGGTGCAAGAATTTTTCAAATTTGACGAAGCGGTTGCAATCGATGCAGGGGTTGGGGGTAGTGCCGCGTTGGTATGCCGCCACGAAGCGCGTCAACACTTCGGCCTCGAATTCTTGCATGAAGTTGAACACGTAGAACGGCATATCCAGCCGTTGCGCCACGGCGCGTGCGTCTTCGGCGTCTTCGAGTGTGCAACAGCCTTTTACCGCCTCGCCCGCGTCGTAGAGCTTCATCATGGCGGCGGTGCAGTCGTAGCCGTCGCGTTGCAACAAAAAAGCGGCAACGGACGAATCCACGCCGCCGCTCATGGCAATTAACACGCGCTCGTTATTTCCAATAATCGAATTCATGCTCATACAAATGCACCGTGTCGTTTTCTTGGATGCCCAGTTCTTCTAATTTGGCAATGATGCCGCGGTCGCGTAGGAAGCGTTGGAAGAATGCGAAGCCGCGCTCGTCGGCGAGATTGGTGTAACCCAGCATGCGCTCAATGCCGGGGCCTTCTACGTAGAAGTGGCCGTCGTCATCGCCTTTTTCTACGGTGATGGAGTCGGAGTGGACTTCTGGCTCAAAGAAAGTGCCGTAGTCGGCCTCGAAGTTGGCGGTGGGGGGGGCGGCGGCGATTGCGTCGGCCACGCCGCGCATGAGTTCTTGCATGCCCGCGCCCGTAGCACCGGAGATTTTGAAGAACGGCCAGCCCTTGTCGGCGGCGTATTTTTCCAACTCGGCCAGTTGCGCTTCGATGGTGGGCAGATCCATTTTGTTGGCGACGATGATTTGCGGGCGTTCCAGCAGTGCGGGGTTGAACGCGCCCAGCTCGGCGTTGATTTTCTCCACCGCTTGTACGGGTGTCAGACCGAAGTCGTCCGCTTCTTCGTCTTCAAAGTCTTCCATCCGCGCCGCGTCCACCATGTGAATCAGCACGCGTGTGCGTTCTATATGCCGCAGGAAGTCGAAGCCCAGTCCTACGCCTTCGCTTGCGCCTTCAATAAGGCCGGGGATGTCCGCCAGCACAAAGTCCGTTTCGTAGTCCAGCCGCACCACGCCCAAGTTGGGTGCCAGCGTCGTGAATTGATAGTTGGCGATTTTGGGTTTGGCGGCGGTGACGCGTGACAGCAATGTCGATTTGCCCGCGTTGGGGAAGCCAATGATACCCGCGTCGGCGATGAGTTTGAGTTCCAGCGTCACTCTGTATTCTTTGCCTGGGCGGCCATCCTCGCAAAACTTGGGTGCTTGCCGCGATGGCGTGGCAAAGTGTTGATTGCCGCGCCCGCCGCGCCCGCCTTTGGCCAGTATGCGCCGTTCGCCGGGGGCGTTCAAATCGGCCATGACAATTCCTTTTTCGCCCGTTTCCGTTTCCCAACCGTAGCGCACCAGCGTACCCACAGGAACTTTCAACACCAAGTCTTCGCCGTTGCGGCCGCTGCATTTGCTTGCGCCGCCCTTCACACCTGTTTCCGCCGCAAACTTTTTCTTGTAGCGGAAGTCGATTAGCGTGTTGATGCTGGTGCTGGCCTCGAAGACGATGTCGCCGCCGCGACCGCCGTCGCCGCCGTCGGGGCCGCCATTAGGTACGTATTTTTCGCGGCGGAAGGAGATATGGCCGTGGCCGCCTGCGCCGGATGCGATGGTGATTTGTACTTGGTCGATGAACATTTGGGGTGTGCTCCTTAAAAAGTAAAGTCAAAAGATTAAGGTCAAAAGATTAAAGTCAAAAGAAGGAAGGTCAAAAGATTAAATTCTCGGGGACTCCGCCCCGAACCCCGCAAGGAGCACAGCCCCTTGACCCGATTGGGGGAGGGTGGGTTGTTGGCTGGTGTGTGTTTTGGTTGGCGCGGCTCATTGACTCGATGGGGTGTGGGCTGTGTTTTATTTGTTTTCTAATCGTGCCGTGCGTTCCAAGTTTAACAAACGGATGATGGCATTGAGTGTATTTTTATCGGGATCGTGGAACCAAAAGTATTCACGGTTGCCGTTGGCGCAAATGTTTGTTAGTTTTTGGTTACAAATTATTATATCTTTGCCCGGTGCGCAGTTCCATGTATTGCATGGAGGCGCAAAAGAGTGTTGCCTAAATGCTGCTTCCGGTGGAGAATTGCTTGGTTTTTGGACGCAATAATTTACATTATCAAATAGAAAGGATTGCAAATTTTCGGCAATAACAATATCGGTATATTTATCAAGATGTTGGAGATAGGCGGTGACCACCCATTTTGCATTTTGACTTTTACCCGGTGGTGTCCACGGCAAAAGGCTCAATCTAAAAATATTTTTTCCTTTGCAAACGGATTTCCATTGATTTGTGAGTGTCCACGAAGGGTTTATTTTATTTGATCGTAATGTAGCGACAAAATCCAATGCGATATCTTGCATATCACCATCGAGACAAACAGGGATTACGTCTTCAATTTTGGGCTTGATTTTCTTCTGTTCTTGGTACAAAGACATGTGCAACATCCTTTCGGCCTGTCTGCTGCTTGACCCCGATGTTATGGGTGTTATACTGCGCGCGAGGTGATTTTATGAAAATTTATGATATTACAGCGACAATTAATGAGCAGTTGCCGGCTTACAAGGATGGCGAGCGGCCGTTGGTGGAGCAGACGATGTTTATGGCCAAGGGCGATGCGTGTAATTTTTCGCGGTTTATGATGACGATGCATTCGGGTACGCATGCGGATGTACCTTTGCATTTTGTGGACGGCGGCGCGGCGAATGATACGGTGGACTTGGCGCATTTTTTTGGTGCGGCCAAGGTGTTTCGGCTTGCGGTTACAGCGCATGTGACACGGGCGGATTTGTTGCCGTTGGATATTCAAGCGGGTGACATTGTATTATTGTGCACCGGACAGTCGATCAAGATGCAAACGCCGAAGTTTGACGATGATTACATTGCATTGGCGTTGGACGCAGCGGAGTATTTGGTTGAACGCGGTGTTAAGACCGTAGGGGTGGATTATCTTTCGGTTGAGGCATCGGCCACGACGCATTATACGGTGCACAAGGCCTTGCTGGGCAATGGCGTGGGCGTGTTGGAAGGCTTGGTATTGGCTGATGTACCCGAGGGCGAATATACGTTGGCCGCGCTTCCGCTCAAGATTGAGGGCGGCAACGGTAGTCCTGTGCGTGCCATCTTAGCTATGCGGTAATTTTACCTCGGTAATTTCACTGCGCGGGTTGCCCAATAGGTGGAAATGCCCGCGTCTTTTAACGCTTTGCAAATTTTATCCGGGGCTTTGCCGTCGTAATGTGTGCTGTCGTGATCTTCATACGCCGCTGTGATGACAAACCCCGCTTTTAATTGCCCGCCGATTTGTTCATCGAAGTTGTGGCTAAATTGGATGCTGTCTTCGTTGTCTGCAAGCAACCCTGCCATTTGGGCGGGGTTTTTTAATGGATTGTAGGGTAGGGGTTCGTTGACGGTCAGGGGGTTGTCGTAGTCATCGAAGGCGAAATTGAGGCCGTTGCAAAGACCGGACAGCAGCACGCCGCCGGGCTTCAAGATGCGGCAACATTCGCGCCATACGTGATGCACGTTTTCAATATATACATTGGACACGGGGTGGAAGATGAGGTCAAAACTTTCGTCCGCGAAGGGGAAGGGTTGGGTCATGTCGGCTTTGACGATGTCGATTTGATATCCTTCGCGTGATGCTACGATGCGTTCGTTGTCCAACATTTTGTCGGACAAGTCCATGACGGTGCAGTCCGCGCCCAGTATCGAGAAAATGGGCATTTGTTGCCCGCCGCCACTTGCCAAACCCAGCAATTTTGTGCCTTGCCACGGCAGGAACCAATCATGCGGTACGGCGGTGTCCGGGGTCAGTAATACGCGCCATTGGCCGTTTCGGGCTTGTTGGCATTCCTCCGGAGTAACGGGAATGCCCCAGTGCCAACCATCGGCAGCCCATTCGCTGATGGCTTCTGCATTTTTTGTGGTGTAATTTTCCATGCTGGGTGCTCCTTTATACGTTAAAGCGAATCAGCATTACGTCGCCGTCCTTGACAATGTACTCCTTGCCCTCGACGCGCACAACGCCTTGTTCCTTGGCTGATGTGTAGTTGCCTGCAGCCATGAGGTCGTCAAAGGCCACGACTTCGGCGCGGATAAAGCCTCTTTCGAGGTCGCTGTGGATTTTGCCGGCGGCTTGGGGAGCTTTGCTGTTGGCGCGGACGGTCCACGCGCGCACTTCTTTGGGGCCTGCGGTGAGGAAACTTATGAGCCCCAGCAAGTGATACCCGGCAAAGATGAGCCGATCCAATCCATTGGCTTGCAAACCCAAATCGGCCAAGAAGTCGGCTTTTTCCTCGGGCGAGAGCTCAGCAATTTCGGCCTCCAGCTTGGCGCAGGAGACGAATAGGGTCGTGCCTTCTGCGGCTACGAAGGCTTCCAATTCTTTGAGCAACGGGCTATCAGAACCCACCATTTCCTCGGAAATATTGGCGGCGTACAGCACGGGTTTTGCGGTGATGAGCGTGAAGGAGTTGACGAGTTTTTCGTCCTCCGGGTCATCCCACTTGAGGGAGCGGGCGGGTTTTCCTTCTTCCAACACGGCGATAATTTTAGCCAAAATCTCCGCCTCGCGGGCGAAGGATTTGTCGGTACGGGCGACTTTTTCCACACGGATGGCGCGGCGTTCAATCAGTTCCAAGTCGGCGAAGATGAGTTCCAAGTCAATCGTCTCAATGTCGCGCTTGGGGTCGATGGTGTCGTATACATGCGGCACGTTTTCATCCTCGAATAGGCGCACCACGTGTACCAGCGCGTCCACCTCGCGGATGTTGCCTAAGAATTGGTTGCCCAACCCTTCGCCCTTGCTGGCACCCTTGACCAGTCCGGCGATGTCCACCATTTCGATGGCGGCGGGTGTCACGACTTTGGGTTGATACATGGCGGCCAAGTCATCAAGCCGCTTGTCGGGCACAGGCACCCGCCCCACATTGGGGTTGACCGTTGAAAATGGATAATTGGCGGCCTGTGCGCCGGTTTGCATAATCGCGTTGAAAAGGGTGCTTTTGCCCGAGTTGGGCAGCCCCACAATGCCTAGTTTCATTGGGAAAATTCCTTCCATTGTCGAATCGCCGCGCGTATAACGCATGGCACAACCGCCATTATATAAGATTTTGCCGCAATATCAAATAATTTGCATCTTATACAGCAGGTCGTAATGTTGCTGGCGGCTAAAGCGGCCAAAAGAAAAAATCAAGATCCTGGGCGCTGCTCAGACCCGCGAGGGTGCCGGTTAAAGCCTTATTTGGCGCACAGCCCCCTCGATCCCAATTATTGGGCGTCGCCCCCTCTCAATCATTGCTAGGATAAAAATCCAGTTGGTTGCAAATTGCGACCAACTGAAATTTTGCACTATCCAACAAACCGAGCCTCGCGAAGCCTAGCGCGGGTCAAGGGGAACGCTTTCCCTCGCGGGTCTGGGTGCCGGCTAAAGCCTTATTTGGTAGCGTCCAGGGTTTTGATTTTTAACGCATCCCAGTTGGCCCCAATTTGGAACCAACTGAAAATCACCAACAAAAAATGCACCGCTGTTGTATCGATGCATTTTTAACAAATTTCGAAGTTATCGCGTCGCGTCGCCGCCTACCCGCGTTCCAGCGCAAATGCCCCAAACATCACCGCGCCCGTTCCCTTGTACACAAAATATAGTGCGTGTACGCCGTCGGGTATTGTGATGTCGGCAGCAAATTCTGTCCAAATATTGGCTGACACGATAGGGATGCAGCCCAATGCGGGGCCATCCCACGCGGTGCGTACTTCCAGCGTGCCGCGGTTGTATGCGCGGGTCTTGACCGCTACACGCGTGATGCCCTCGCACGCGAAGTACTTGAAGCCCACGCCTGCGCCGTCCTTGAGGTTGGTTACGAAGCCGACTTCTTCATCCCCGTTCTTGCCGTCTTGGGAGATTTTGGGCAGCTCGGCAGCGTCGTTGGTGGTGAATAGGTTGCACGCGATATAAGTGGGGTATTCGCCCAATCCGGGCAACGGCGTTGCACTTGCGCCTAACGAGGTCATCTCTACCTGCGCGAAGCTGCCATCGGGTGCCATCGTTATCCGCTCCATGCAAGCCTGCCGCGAAAACCACGTGCCATTTGTGTGCCGATGGTAGAAAACATACCATTGTCCATTTATTTCGATGATGCTGCCGTGGTTGTTGGCATGGGCGAAGTTCATGGGTTTGTCCGCCGGTTTGTATGTGTCGATGCCGATGTCGCAATTGCTGACGAGTACGCCGCCGTATTTAAAATCCTTCAGCGGATGCTTGCTGGTGGCATAGCAAAGGATGTGCATTGGCGTGGCGGAGTACACAAAGTAATAAGTATCGCCATGCTTGCGGATGGAAGCGGCCTCGAAATATTCGTGCCCTTCAAAATCTGTGCCCGCGCCATAACAATTACCCGGCACAACCAGCACCGGCTCTTCGATGATGGTGCACATATCCGTATCCAGCACCATGCCCCACGCCCCGCTGCGTGACTTGTCGCCGTGCCCGCAAAAGCCCGTGTACAAATAAGTCTTGTTCCCCTCGGTCAACACGCCGGGGTCAAATTGTGGCTCATCACCCGCGCGTTCGCCCAGCCGCGTGCCGCATTGATATTTCACATACCCCAAGAATTGGTATTTTCCCGCGGGGGTGTCGCACACGGCTACGGATACGATGTTCAATTTGTCCATTACATAGTACAAATAATATCGCCCGTCGGACCCGCGCGTTACGTCGGGCGCGTACAGGCACATGTGACCGTCCGCGTTCAGCGGCTCGTCGGTTTTCTTCCAAATCACACCCTCGTACCGCCAGTCGGCCAAGTTATCCGCCGGCGCAGACCAACAAACATAATCGTTCATACAAAAAACATACCCGTTAAATTGGTCGTGCGAGCCATAAATATACACCCGGTCACCAAAAACATAAGGTTCGCCATCGGGGATAAACTCCCAGCTTGGCAAGAAGGGATTTACTGCTTGATTGTTCATGTTAATTGCACCCTTCGCAAGAAATCCAACCCATGCGAAACGCTCACGATCGGGTCTTCGATGCCTTCAAATTCAATGGAGACATAACCGGTGTAACCCGCATTTTTAATCAGTTGTAAGCATTGTGCGATGGGCACTTCGCCGTGACCCACAATTGCACCGCGCAAATAATTGCCCGCACGGGTAGGGAAGAATCCGCCGCCGGGGTTGCCCATGTAGTGCGGTTTATAATGGAAGTCCTTGGCGTGGACATGCACGGTGTACGGTGCCACGCGCGTCACGGCCAACAGCGGATCCTCGTCTGCGCACATGAAATTGCCCATATCGCACAAGATGCCGAAGTTGGGGTGTGCTACGGCATTTACCAACTTCTCCATGCGGTCGCTGTCCTGTGCGAAGTAACCGTGGTTTTCCACCATGGTTTTGATGCCCTTGGCGGCGGCGTATTCGGCAACCGTGCGGCAACCGTCCGCCAACTGCGGCAGGAAACAATCAAACCCGCGATACCCCGCGCGTGCTTCTTTCGACGGCCCCCAAGTGGCATCGTGGCGCATGCCTTTAGCACCCAGCACCTCTGCAATGTCCACTTGGTGCTTGATGCGCTCGATTTCATCTTGCGCCTTGCCCCCCGCGAAGCCGTTTAACAAATCTGCACCCACGGTGTAGTTGACAATTTCCAAACCCACTTCGGCGCACATGTCGCGCATTTTGGCCGCGCCTTCCATCGGGTCGCCCTCAAACGGTACATTATCGGCAAATTCGATTCCGTCAAAACCCAACTCCTTTGTCTTGCGTACCACATCAGCAAGGGTCATCGCCCCCGTGCGCGTCAACGCGATGTAACTGTAAGTCGAAACAGCAATTTTGAATGACATTTTCATATGCCTCCTATCAAAAATTGTATAATATCCCGAATATAACACGCCATCTAACGGAAATGCTATACTCGCGCGGATAAATCGGATATACTGCCGCAGATTTATTTATAAAACAACAAAATATCGGGAGCGTGAATTTTATGTACACCAAAGTCCCCACGAATTTGCAATTTGCCGAGCGCGAAAACGCCATTTTGGAATTATGGGAAGCAAACGATATTTTCAACCGAAGCATTACCGAGCGCGAAGGCGCGCCGATTTTTACGTTTTATGACGGCCCGCCCACCGCCAACGGGAAGCCGCATGTTGCCCACTTAATCACCCGCGCGGTCAAGGATTTGATTCCGCGCTATCAAACCATGAAGGGCAAGCGCGTGCTGCGCAAAGCCGGTTGGGATACCCACGGCCTGCCCGTAGAATTGGAAATCGAAAAAAAGCTGGGCATCAGCGGCAAGCCCGAAATCGAAAAATACGGTGTAGAACCGTTCATCGCCCAATGCAAAGAATCCGTGTGGACGTACAAAGCCTTATGGGAGGAAATGAGCCGCCGCATAGGTTTTTGGGCGGACATGGACGCGCCCTACGTCACCTACCACAACGATTATATCGAGTCAGTATGGTGGGCTCTGTCCGAAATTTGGAAGAAAAAATTGATATACAAAAGCTACCGCGTCGTTCCATATTGCCCGCGCTGCGGCACCCCCCTGTCAAGCCACGAAGTAGCGCAAGGCTACAAGGACGTGAAAGACGTCTCGATTTACGTAGCATTCAAAGTCGCCGCCCGCGCGGACGAGTACTTGATGGCGTGGACGACCACCCCCTGGACGCTGCCGTCCAATGTAGGCCTGTGTGTAAATCCCAAGGAGGATTACGTGCGGGCTTCTTTTGATGGCAAAACGTATATTCTGGCCGCTGCCTTGGCAGAAAAAGTGCTGGGCGAAGGTTACACTGTACTAGAAACCCTGACCGGCAAACAACTCGAAGGCATGAAATACGAGCCCCTTTTCGACTTCGCGCCCGAAGCGGGCGACAACCCCGGTTACTGCACCGTCGTTTGCGACGATTACGTCACCCTCACCGACGGATCGGGTATCGTGCATATTGCGCCCGCGTTTGGTGAGGACGACGCGCGCATTTCCAAGGCGTATGACCTGCCGCTGATTCAATTGGTGAACGCACAAGGTTGCTTCACCGATGCGGCGCATTTATTCGCCGGGCAATTTGTGAAGGACGCGGACAAAAATATCATCCGCAACTTGAAAGAGCGCGGCCAAATGTTTAAGCGGATGGATTATCAGCACAACTACCCCTATTGCTGGCGATGCGACACGCCGTTGTTGTACTACGCCCGCGATGCATGGTTCATCCGCATGAGCGAACTACGCGATAAGCTGGTCGCCTCCAATGCCACCGTCAACTGGCTGCCCGAGCACATGAAAGCCGGGCGTTTCGGCAATTTCCTTGAGAATGTTATCGACTGGAGCCTGAGCCGCGAGCGTTATTGGGGCACGCCACTGCCCATTTGGTTGTGCGCATCGGAAGAATGCGGCCATCGTCACTGCGTTGGCAGCATCGCTGAGCTGCGTGTACGCGGCAAAATGATCGACGGCGCACCATTGCCCGCAGAAGTTGACCTGCACAAACCCTTCATCGACAGTGTCGTGTTGGCTTGCGAAAAATGCGGCGGCACAATGCACCGCACCCCCGAAGTCATCGATTGCTGGTTTGACGCGGGCAGTATGCCCTTCGCACAGTGGCACTACCCGTTCGAAAATCAAGAAACTTTCGCACAGCAATTCCCGGCGGATTTTATTTCCGAGGCCGTGGATCAAACACGCGGATGGTTCTACACGCTCATTGCCATTTCCACAATTCTCTTTGAAAAATCCCCCTATAAAAATGTAACGGTGTTGGGTCTGGGGTTGGACGGCGACGGTAAAAAAATGTCCAAATCCAAGGGCAACGCAGTAGAACCGATGGATGCTTTGACCAAGCACGGCGCGGACGCGGTGCGGTGGTTCATGTACGCGATATCGCCGGGCAACAATTTCCGCTTCAGCGACGAATTGGTGCAGGAAGCACAACGCAAGTTTATGGGCACGCTTTGGAACACCTACGCCTTCTACGTGCTGTACGCTGAAATCGACCAATTTAATCCTTATGCACACAAGATTTCGCCGTTGGCAGCATTGCCTGCGATGGATCGCTGGATTTTGTCGCGCTTGCACACATTAATCGCCAGCGTGGACGCGCATATGGCTGTGTACGAAATCACCGAGGCCGCGCGCATATTAGAGCAATTTGTGGACGAATTAAGCAATTGGTACCTGCGCCGCAGCCGCGAGCGTTTTTGGGCGGGTGGCATGACGCAGGATAAAATCAACGCGTTCGGTACGCTGCATACGGTGCTGGTGGAGTTGGCAAAGCTAGCCGCACCCTTTGTGCCGTTTATGACGGAACTAATGTACCAAAACTTGGTGCGCGGCTTGCAACCCGATGCGGCCACCAGCATTCACCTTTGCGATTATCCCGTGTCTAATGTCCGCTATATAAATGAAGCGTTGGAACAAGAAATGGCGCGCGTTTTGGAAATCGTGCAATTGGGACGCGCCGCACGCAGCCTGTCCAACATCAAAACGCGCCAACCCTTGCCGGAAATGCTCATCGCACTGCCATACGGCACAGTGGGGGTAGGGGACGATTACGTTGCCGTCATCCGCGATGAATTGAACGTAAAAGCCGTGCGCTTTGTGGACGACGCGGCGGGTTATACCTCCGTCAAAATCAAGCCGCAATTACGCACACTGGGCCCGCGCTACGGCAAACTCGTACCCAAAATCACCGAAGCACTCAACTTGGACACACAAGCCGTCGTGCAAACCTTGCGCAACGGCAATTGGCAAATCACCATCGACGGCACGGAAATTGACCTGTCACAAGACGACGTGCTAATCGAAAGCTTGCAAAAAGAAGGCTACAGCGCGGCCAGCGACTTCGGCATCACCGTGGTACTGGACACGACCCTCACGCCCGCGCTCATCGAGGAAGGCAACGTGCGCGAGTTGGTGAGCAAGTGGCAAACCATGCGCCGCGATGCGGGATACGAAGTAACCGATAAAATCCGCGCGGGGTATCATTTTGAAGATGAAGATGCGCCGAATGCGGTTGAGTTGGATGCAATTATCAAGAGAAACCAAAACGAAATCATGAGCGAAATACAAGCCCATGTAATGAATCCTGATGATTTATATCACTCTGCTGCGCATTCAGCAGAATGGAATATAAACGGAACAAAAATCACCTTGTGGGTGCAAAAGGCATGAGCGGCATTAATTACCAACTCCTATGTACCGACATAGACGGCACCCTGCTGGACAACCACGGCGAAATTAGCGATGCCAACGTCGCCGCCGTGCAGGCCGCCGTGCGTGCGGGCAAGCGTGTGGTGTTGGCCAGTGGCCGCACTTGGCACTCCATGAAAATGTATGAAGAGCGGCTGGGCATTCATTTGCCCGGCCAGTTTGGCGTGGGCTTTAACGGCGGCGCGGTGTATGAAATCATGGACGACGGCGATGTACGCTTGTTGCATACCGATTTAATGCCTGCAGCCATCGCGCAGGAAATTTTCGCGGCGATGGCATCAGTGGTGGCGCAATTTAACGGCATGTATATGCTGGCGTATAATAATGAAGGATACCTCATTGCCGAGGAAGCCCTAAAAGAATCAAAATTATTTGATGAAATGATTAAGCTGGGTGCGCGCGTAACACCTACCTACGCCGAGCTGCCCGGCGATATGTACAAAATTTTAATTTTTGGCGAACACGAAGACTTGTTGCAGGCCGCAGATTTTGCCAACACGCAATTCACGGGCAGGTGCCAATGTATGTTTTCGGCGCGGCAATTGCTGGAGTTAATTCCTACGGGCGTGGACAAGGGGCGCGGTGTGTCGTTGTTGGCGGCGCACTTGAACATCCCCATGTCGCAAGTGATTTGCATGGGCGATGAAGGCAACGACTTGGCGATGTTGCACGCAGCGGGTTTGGGTGTGGCGGTTGCCAATGCTGTACCCGATGCCATTGCCGCCGCAGATGTGCATTTGGATGTAAGTAATAACGACAGTGCACTTGCCGCGGTCATATATCGATACTTGATGTAATTTGTAACGAAAAAGTACAACGTAGTTGCTTTGTTTTCGGCAGGATTGCATGCGCTGCCGTTAGAAATGTTTATAATCTTGTCCTCCGGAGGCGAGTATGCGCCACAGGCTCCGTTATTTACGCATAAATTTTAACCCACGCGAAAGTTGGTTCCATTTCCGCCGTAATATAGCGCAAATGCGTGGCACCAATGTGTGGGTTTTTATTTTATACGGATTGTTATTTGATACGGCAGCCAACTTGTGGCGTCCTTTTGCGCTACCGTTTTTGAGCCGATTGGGTGGGGAAGAAATCCACATCACCCTGCTTAACTCCTTGCCCGGTGCGGTGGCGGCGGTTGTGTTGCTACCCGGAGCATTGTTGTTCCGCAAATTTGCCAACCAAAAAAAAGCCACAGCGGCCTTCATATTATTAAGTCGTGCGCTCATTTTAGTGCTAGCGCTAATTCCTGCGTTGCCGCCGCATGTGCGGCCTATGCTGTTTGTCGTCATGTTGGGGTTGATGAATTGCCCCGACGCACTGTCGCAAACTTCATTGCAAAGCTTCCTCGGTTCGGTCTTCAACGGCAACATGCGCGGACAAGCTATTGCCATGCGCACGAAGTTTGGTCAGGCAATTATCCCCGTGGTGAGTATCATCACGGGGCTGGTCATCACCTTCGTACCGCGCACCGAAGAGCAACGTATGATGCTGTACCAAGGCTTTTTCATCATCGCATTCTTGGTGGGTGTGTGGGAAGTGCGGATGTTTATGCGGTTGAAAGTAGAAGAGCGCCCCCCCGCCGAAACCGCCGACTCCCCACGTAAGCGCGAGATTTTTCTTGCCATCATGCGCGACAAGCGTTTTCGGTTGTTTTTCTTCCCTGCGATATTTTTTGTATTTACGTGGCAAGCGGGGTGGACGTTGTTTGCGTTCCATCAAGTGCGTGTGCTGAACGCGACGGAATTGTGGTTTGCTATCTTCGCACTGGCATCGGGTGTATCGGCGTTTATATCCGGCTCATTTTGGCAGAAGTGGCTGCGCAAATACGGCAACAATGCTATTTTCGTGATATCGGGGATGTTGCTGGCAGCCAACACCATTATGACCCCGTTCGTCCCCAATGTGCAGATGATGGCAGTCATTTCATTGTTTACAGGCTTCTCCGCCATCGGTATCAACACCGCACTGCTCAACGGCGTACTCGAGGCCACCCCCGACGAAAACCGCATGATTTATCTGGCTTTTTACAACACCATTGTTAATGTTAGCCTATTCATTGCGCCATTTTTCGCGCATTTATTGTTTACAATATGGGGCAATGCGATGGCATTATTTATCATTAGTGGCTTGCGCATTGCTTCTACAGGCGTAATTTGGCTCGTACACCGCAGGATTAAATTAAAGCAACCCACGGAGTAGATACACCCCAACTACGGCATTTGTGATTGTCGAATCCGAAAAGGGTTTTATATTACAAAGATTAAACCTTACCCTGCTTGTATATATAATGGTCGGGTAGGCGGATGTAGACGCGGATGTGTGTGTCCTTCGCACGTTCGATGATGAATGAAACCTGCGTCGTCGGGCGTGGCATCTACGATGTTTTCATCGGCTTTTGCCCATTTTTCCACGCAGTGCATCCCGCCAAATTACACGAATATGCCCGCCCGAGCCAATCGACGTGATGTTCGAAATCCAATAAAATATTTTGGACAACGCAAGGTAGGCGAATAACAACTTCTTGAAAGTGGTTATATATTTCTTTTGCGTGGTCATACATAATCTTCCCTTTGGTTGATTGTAAGGCAACGAGGCTGCGTTCCACTATCATCGCGCTACAATTATTTGACAGCTTTCCGCAAACAAATTATAATATGCAACGCACCTGCCGCTCAGGCATGCATAGGGGTATAGTTCAATTGGTAGAGCGTCGGTCTCCAAAACCGGATGTTGTGGGTTCAAGTCCTACTGCCCCTGACATAAAAAAAGTCGATTCACCCACTGGGGTTAATCGACTTTTTTATTTTGTATCGTTGGGCAGCTTATCCAGCAATCGTTTTATGTTCATCACGGTTGCGGGGTTGATGAAGTGTTCGATTTTCTCCACTTGTTCCAATTCGTTGGCGGATTGATTGATGTGGCATAACAAATCATGGATGATATCGTGTCGGAACACCAAATAACTGCCCATCTCCAATCCGTCGGGGGTCAGTTGGATATTTCCGTAGCGTTCGGAAGTGGCTAGGCCTTGCTTTTTTAGATTCGCGACCATTTTGGTGGCGGAGGAGGGTTTGACATTAAGATTTTCTGCCAGCGACTTGACGCGGATGGGGGCGCCGTGGCTGTGTAGGCGGTAGGCCATTTCCAAATAATCCTCCATTGAGGCGGTGATAGCGTTGGCATCCAATAACGCGTAACCCTTGAACGTGTAAAATTGGCTTGCCACGGTAACCACCCCATCACAATCGGCATATATTGGCGCAAGGAAAAAATCTTTCCTTACGCCAATTTTATTTGTTAGGAGCGGAAAATATGTTTTTACCTATATTGTCGGGTTTGGTGGTGTCGGTGGATGCGTTTTTTATTGGGTTGTCGTTGGGTATGCGGCAGCGGTGCCGGTTTTTGTATTTGGTAGTGATAAATGCATTTTTGTTTGGGCTTTGTGTGTTGGGATTTTTCTTGGCGGGGCGCGTATATGAATTAATTCCGATTGACCCGGATTGGTTGGTGGGGATTGCGTTTATCGCGTTGGGGATTTGGACGATTGCGCAATATTTTGTGGCGGAGCGTCAAAAACAACGCGCGGAAGAAAATCCGCAATCCGGTATAAAAACCATTGTCCTTGTAGGTTTGGTCATGAGTGTTGAGGCCATGTTGATAACCATGGGGTTGACGATCCTTTTTGCGCCGGATACGTTTTTTGTGATTCCTGTGGTGGTTGCGGCGGCGCATTTTGGGTATTCTGCGATATCGTTTTTTTTAGCGCGCAGCAAATATGCAAAGCGTATCCCTGTGATATTGAGCTATGTAATATCTGGCGTGGCGTTGATTGTGTATGGGTTGATGGCGTTGTTTGTGGAAACGGCGATATAAAAAACTGCGCAGCCAACATAAATGCGGCTGCGCAATTTTTGATTTGGATGATTTAACTCTTACAGAACTAACAAATATTTGATGAGGTTCAAGCGGTCTTGCTTGGCTTCGTTGATGTCGGCTTGCACCATCAAGCTTGCCAACATGGCAAACATGTCGTCGTCTGCAAGGTCGGCCAGTTTGGCTCTAACATCATCGCCGAAGTACGCCGTCAACTGTTCCAAAACGGGAAGTAGATTGGGTTGCGCTGGGCACTCCATGTAATCAGTATCGTCGCTCGTTAGAGGGGCGTCATTTGCAACGGTGGTATCCTTGCGCTTGCGTGTCGTGGTGAGGTTTCGCTTGCTTACGTCGTAGTTGTGTTCCTTTAAGAATTCGATGAGCAAGTCGCTGTTGAATGGGCGTTGCTCGTCCGAGGTGCCCAAAATGTAACGCGGGTCAAGTTCCAATACCTGCGACATGCTAACCACAATCTTGGCGGAGATATTGCCGGTTTTGTATGCGCGCTCAATGGAAGGTTTTTTAACATCTGCCAAGGTGAGGATATCGTTACGGGTGTTTCTGGAGAGGGGGCGCCAGATACTGCGCACGCGTTCGGTGGTTTTTTCGGGCGTGGTGCTGATGTTGGATTGTTTCAGTTTTTGGATGAAATCGGGTTTGAACATGGTCAACAACCTTTCTGATTTAAAATATTTTATGTTTATTGTGTTGATTAAAGATTATAACAACGTTGGAAATCATAGCAGGGTTGTCCATATATGTAAAGTATCCCGCACACAATTGTATATATCAATTGAATGCGGGTTTTTTGTCATGAATAATATGCGGTATTACAGCATTAAATCGGGCGATATCCACACATCGATTTGTTTAACCGTGCCGTTTCGGTTGAACAAAGACGTGCTGATTTCCTTGGTTAATGCGGATGTGTTTGCGTATTCTGTTTGTGTGTTGTTGTGCGTTACGATTATTTTGTTTGTGTGGCCAAGATGATACACGACCGGAACTTGGCACACAGTGAATGCCAGCGTATTCGTTGGGATTTCAAGCGTTTCAAATGTACCGGATGTGTTGATGTAGCGGAAATCGGAGGGTTTCACCAAAAATTCCTCTCTGCGCAGCAATGTTGGATTGAAGCTTAGTACGCCGTTTTTTACAGCCACGCCCAGCTCTGCCACGCGGGTGAGGATGTCTTCCTTCACTTGCCCGGTCATGCCGGGTTGTTGCGCGGGCATGGCATAAGGCGTGTGCGAATACGGCTCCAAGGGAAACGCACCCCATTCGGTGGGCTTCTTACAAAAACCGAAGCCGTTTTGCAAGCGGTAATAAGTGGCTTTTAAATCGGTTAGTGTGCGGTTGGATTTATCGTTTGCTTTATTTTCGCTGCTGGATGTGAAAACTTCTTGCAAACTTAGCATAAACTTCGAATTTTGGTGCCAATAAATTGAGCCGATACCTTCATATTTATACATAATGCCCGAGCGTCCCGTAAACTGCTTGTGCGCGAAGATGACTTCAAAGATTTCGAGTATTAGCGGTGCGTCATGGGTGGCGTTTTGTTGGTAGGTGGGATTATTTTGCAATTCTGCAAGCTTGGCTTCTGCGATGGATAATTCCTTGATGGCGTGGTGGAAACGGACATGGCCTTGTACGTCGCGTAATATTAATCCGTCGTGACCACTGTCCAGCAATTGTTGGATTAATGCGGATTGGGTTGCGTATTCGGGCGGGATGATGTTGCGGTCCACGAAGGATTTGAGCGTTTTGATCGGGTATAGATAAAATTGGCCTAGCAGCGGGTTCATCAAGTCGCTGTTTTCCATGGCGGTGGTTAGCGCATGTGCCTGTGCGGCACCTAGGCAGCCACTGCCCAACACGGCGGTTTGACCTTCCAGCATCAACGACAATGGCGAAACCGACAGACTGTCGTCGGTCAATGTCATTATATTGTACGAATGATACATGCCGTCATCACGTTGGTTGGCGTTAATCGTATCGCGCAGGATTTGTATGGCGGTTTGATAAAAGTTCTTTAATGCATCGGCGGTCAGCGTTTCTTTTCCGCTGAAGCCGTTTGTGTAAACCGCTTTACGATATTGGCAAAACGCCGCGCCGCTTGCATCCAAAAACGCACGGGGGGTATGACCGGCGCGGTTGGCGTAAACGCGGTGTAGATTGTCGAACCATGCTTTCACCTCGGTGGAAACAGAACTGGTGGTGGCGAGCTTGGCGCAGCAATGTAAATGCCGGTACAACTGATACACTGTCACCATGCTAAGGCCGTTGCCGACGATGGCATTGTTGGCGTCATTCCATTCGGGGCGTTGGGTATTCATCCAAATGCCGCCGCCGATGACCAAGTTGGACAACTTGGCTAAGATGGGAACGAGCAATTTTTCTGTAAATGAAACGTGATAAACGCGATTGTCCTTGGCCAATAAGCGTCCGTCGGAGCCATTTTGTCGTGCGCGTTGCACGAGGCGGTCGTTTTTCTCATGGTTGAAGCGGATGGTGTGCTTGCTGTCTTTTAGGATGCTTTCGTAGGGAGCAATTTCGTAGGGTACATCAGCGTAGGAGAATACCTCATTGTTGATAAATTGCACCAAAGTGTTTGGGTTGTAAGCGTCAAACCATTCCAACAGTTTGTTTAAATACACGATTTGGTGGTCACCCCAATAACCGATGCCTGCCCACGGGTCGTGTGGGGCAGGGGTTTCCCAGTCGATACCTTCAGTGTTGATGCGGTAGGGGTTGAAGCCGTCGGGCGTGGATGCGTTTAAAAATTTGGCGATGATGGACGCAAAATAATCGGGAAAACTAAGGCCCAACGCCTCCCAATTCTGGAAGATATCGCGCCAGTTGCCCTCGTAGTGGTACACGGGTGCGCCGTTTTCGTCCTTGATGCGGATGTCGAAGTAATTCCACGGACGCGAAGGGTCGCCGTGCCGCCGCGAGAACGTAAGCGGCAAAAATTCCAACGCCAGCCGAATCATATCTGCATCGCTGTATAAAAACGCTCGGCGGTGTAATTCCGTAATCGTGGAAACGCCGTCGGCCTTTAATTGGCCGATAAAATCTGCACAACGCGCGGCGATGCCTTTATCGCGCTTGCTGATGAAATCTACAAACAAATCTACGTCAAAATTGTACCTATCCAGGAAAACGCCGCCGCGCATGTTGTTGTATAGCACGTTCATGTAGTGGCGGATGTCACCGTTGGGGTTGTTGGTTAGTTGCAAGCCGTCGGCGGTGGCTACGTAGCGGATGAGTTCGTCCGTGCCTTTGGCGATGTCGTTCAGCACCGCTTGGCGCAGGGTGGCCGCGTCGGTGTGGTTGACTTTTTGCACCAATGCCACCACTTGCTGTTGGCTGCACCCCGCATCAAAAATCATCATCCAGCTTTTTTCTTCTTGCGCGTTGAGCGTTAATTTTTGATGGGTGAAAAACGCACCCTTGCGGCCTACGGAATTAACTTCATCTGTTATGGGCAACCCGGCGGCAAAGTCGCGCACTTGCTTGGACGACAGTAAAAAGGTATCGCCATTGCCGATGAACCACGCGGTATTGGCGCGCAAGATTTCCACGGGTTTGACCGTGTCGCCGATGGTGGAGGTGAGGGAATACACCGCCACGCGCCCGCTGTCGGGGCGTTCGCACGCTTTGTACGCGTCGGCCAGGCAAGTCAGATTGGATGCAATCGCCGGGGGGATGCCATGGGGGATGAGATTCTCTACGCCGTCCAAGATTTCAAAGGAGCAAGTGCCTTCGCTTACATATTTAATGGCCGATGTGCGCACCAAGCCATACGTTTCGCTCGTTTCCCACCGATACGTGAAAATAATGCCGAGGTCGTCGTAGATTTCTTCAAACATTACGGCATCACCCGTGACGCGTTTGTAGATGTTGCGGCGGATGCGGTGCGGATTATCAAAGCCCGTGTCAAATGGTTGCAAAATGCAACCGGTTGATAATCGAATCAGCGTCTTGGGGCCCGTGTGCGTGGCCAAGTGCAAGCGGTCGTCGCTTTCATACGGGAAGATGCTTGCGCTTGGGTTGCTGCGCCCCGCAGCAGGTGCGCCGTTGGAGGATAAGAACATCCATACATCGGAAGCGGACGCGATATTGATAAAAAAGGGCGGCATGTCACGCAGGTTTTCGATTTTGTAATAGGTGCCGCTGGGTTTGGTTTCAATCATGGTTTATCCCTCATTTAATAACGCCGGCGAAATTGCCGGCGATGAATTTATATAATGTCATTTTTATGGTGGTAATAACAAGAATAATGTTTATTAGATATATTGTGCCCAAAGTGTTTTGAACGCTGTATGCTTCTCAGAACATCCAAGTATTTTAATAATTTTATCCGAACATTCCTCTGTGGTATGTTGATATGTGTCCACCACTAAATCATATGTTTCCTGAGGAACCAAAATGGGGAGTTGAGTTTCTGCTTGCCCAATTTGCCTGTCGCCACGTTCCTTCTCTCTGCGGCGCAACTCATCCAACGGACAAGTAACATGAACAAATAAAACAGGAGCATCATTTAATAGTGCTATACATTCCTCCAACGCTTTTGGATCTTTGCCAAGGACGCAATTTGTAAGAGCATGGTCAACAATTACATTCATACCCATATCTGAATATAGTTTTACAGTGTGATGCATTCCGGATAAAGATTTAAGTAAAAAATTCCATCCGGCAATGTCGTGTGTTGCAAACTTATCCGGAAGCATAATGCCTGTGCCTAAAAACATATCTACATTAAATATATAATACGGCTCATCCAATTTTTGTTGCAAAGTTCTTGCCAATGTCGTTTTACCGGCACTGGATACGCCGTTTAAGAATATAATTTTACCCTTATCCACAAAGTACCTCCCGCACAAAATATAAATATTTTGCACATTCCTCAAATCCGTTGGTGATATATAAATGTGCCCTTTGTGTTATTGATACACGCGCACATAGTCAACTTCAAACGTGGCAGGTAGGGCGTTCATGTCCACGCCTTTAGCACCGCCCCAATTGCCGCCAAATGCCAAATTCAAAATTAAGTGGAACGGTTTGTCAAACGGCCATTCTGCGTCGGTCACATTTTCTTCTTCCAATTTGGGCGCATAGTGGAAGATGGTTTGCCCGTCTACTTGGAAGTCCATGCGGTTGGCATCCCAATCTACGCTGTACACATGGAAATTATCCGACACGCCGGGCAACACAATTTGACCGCCGCGGTGGGTATTTTTGCGGTGGTTGTATGCGCCGGTGTGCACGGTGGAAATGACCGTGTCGGTCAGGTAATTGACATGCTCCATGATGTCGATTTCGCCGCAGTCGGGCCAGTGGATGCGTTCACTTTCGGGCGGTGTGGGCATCATCCATATGGCCGGCCATACACCCAACCCCTTGGGCAGCTTGGCGCGGACTTCGATGCGGCCGTACTGCCAATCGCCCTTGCCGCAGGTGCGGATGCGCGCGGAGGTGATTTCTTTGCCCTCAAAATCCTCGCGCCGGGCGGTGATGGTTAACTTTTCGCCGTCTACCCATGCGTTGCCGCTTTCGGTGTAGTATTGCGGCTCGTTGTTGCCCCAGCCGTGGCCGCCCACTTGCGCGCTCCATTTATCCGGGTTGGGCGGACCTACATAATCGAAGTTTTCTTCCCACACTAATTTCATTTCCCGTCACTCCGTTTTGGGCGCTATATCCCCGTTAGTCCCGTATTTTCTATCCCCTTGATGAAGTGCTTTTGCACCAACAAATACAACACAAATAACGGCAGGATGGATATCAATGTGCCGCTCATGCGGAATGCTTCGTTGATGCGCTCCATTTCGGAGCCGGTTTCGCCTTCGGGCGTGGCAATACCGCCGGACATTCCTGCGAATTCGTCAAACATCCCCTCGAATGCTTGCAACCGTGATGTCACCAGTTCTATGCTTAAGGAACCCGGCCGCAGAAATTGGTTAGTGATGTGCGTTTCATTCCAATTCCATACAAACGACAGCAAAAAGATAACCAGCAACGTCGATACACTCAGCTTGAGGATAATATGATAAAAAATTTTCATCGAGCTGGCACCGTCGATGGCCGCCGCTTCGTCCAGCGCCGGGGGAATCATCCGTGTGAAATTATAAAAAATCAAAATCAATATCGTGGAGAACACACCCTGCCCGCCAAATGCCAATAAAAATTGGGGCCAAACGGTTCCTAAAAGTCGAAATTGGTCTCGTGCCAATGCATCTTGCAAATAATCTTGCAAGTTAATCACCATCATCGTGCGCGGCACCATCATGACCGGTAGCGGTATAATAAAAGCTACGATAATCATGAAGAACCAGAATTTCTTGAGTGGAAAGTCATATCGCGCCAGCGCGAAGCCCGCCATCGCCGCCACAAGCGTAGACCCCAACGCCTGTATGCCCGAAAACCAAAGCGAGTTGAAATACGTCGTCATCGGTTGCATAACACGCAACGCTGTGCGGAAATTACTGAACGACAGCGACTGCGGTATCCAGTTAACCACCGGGTTGATGATATCGTCTTCGGTCATCAACGACATGGACACCATGCGCAGCAACGGGTAGATGAATTGGTAGCTGATGAGGATGAGAATGGCGTAGACGAATAAATTGCGGTAATTAATTTGTTTGAGCCGGGCAACGCGTGGGTGTGCCAGGGTCGATTTCATTTTATCTACCATTTTCACACCCTACCTTTCATTCCACGCCATTTGGCGTCGTTTAATTTCCGGGCCCGATTTATCCTTGGGTTCTTTCAGGAACAGGAATGCCAGCCCAATGATAAGCAGCACTACAGCAGAATAAATCCATGCCAACGCGCTGGCCTGCCCCAATCCGCTTACCGTTGCATGTATCGATTCTTGTATCATGGGCAGCACGGGGTTCAACGTGTATCCCGCCAGTTGTACAATGGTCAATATCATCGACACCAAGAAGATGGGGCGGATGATGGGAATCGTAATCTTCCACAAGATTTGCCAACTGGTGGCAGAATCGATACGTGCTGCTTCGACAATGCCGCTGTCGATCTTTTGCAATGCGTTAATCAGCAAAATGATGGGAATGCCCGTGAACCACAACATCATCGTGTAGTGCGAGAACAAATATAAAAGCGCATCTGCCGCTGTCACAGAAAATTGCGCCACCATCATCCACAACGTAAAGTTGTGGATTTCGACCGACGTGAGCCCGCCCGCGTCCAGTAGCTGGTACATAACCGGGCCGCTCATAACCACCACAGGCAGGAAAAATATCGCCCGGAAAAACCCACGCGCCTTGATGCTCATGTTCAACAGCAGCGCCAAAATAAATGAAATCACCGTAATAACCGGCGCATAAATCGCTTGCATCCACACAAAGGTCAATAAATACGGCACAAACGTAACGCTTTCGAAAAACGCATAACGATAATTTTCCAACGCTACAAACTCGCGCTCCCAACCCAAAATGGTACGGTTAACACTAAAGAAGCTCAAGTACACCGTTTGGATAAACGGCCACGCGGTGAGTATAAAAAAGCCCAAAATCCACGGCAGCATGAACATATAACCGATGAACCACTGCCGCTTGGAAATGAGACTTGCTTTCTTTTTCTTCATCGTATCAACCTCGCAGACTGGGCATCGACTGTGACCCCGTTATGCACAAACGGCACCGATGTGTAATTTATCAGCACGTATACGCCGCCCTCGTAGGTATTTAACACTACCCCATTCGCCAGCACAGTACGGTTTAGCCATTCCAACCCGCGTACTTGCGACATGATGGGCGCAATTTGGCTGTACACGTTCATGATAATGTCGTGGTAGATTGCGTATTCGGTGGAAAAGAAATTGAGCGAATTGGTATTGCCTAGGTAATGCGCGGGCGAATGCGTAAGCACAAACGATGGCAGCACGTTGTAATCAATCATGCGCAGGATATCTGCCTGCGTATAGAACGAGAAGTTCGCATACGGGCCGTAAATCTCCATCGTATTGTGCAGTACCAATTGCAAAAACGGTACCGAGTCCGTAGCGATGATGAATTGATTATGGAATACGGGTGCTTGCAAAAAGCGTGTGGTATACGCCCACAAATATTGGTTGGGCGAAGTCGCGTTAATCGGCACGTTCAACCCGGCGAAGGTGTCGGAGAATAGAGCGATGGTTTCTGCGGTGGTCATCGCATCGCGTCGACCCCAATGGCTTAATAGGTTGTTGGTGATGCCGCTGACAGTTACAGATTGTGCGCCCAAGTTGGTTGCGCGATCATGATGGGTTTGCAACCATTCTGCACTGCGTTGCGGTCGTGCGAAGGAAATTTCGTTAACCAGCAAAAACGGCTCAAAGCTATCCCAGCCTACCAACCCCCATCGATTAAGATGCAGGGCTTGATTGCGCGATACGTTCATTTGTTGGCTATTAATATGGAAGAAATCCTGCGTAAAGCTCACGTCCGCGCCCAAATCCGCCATGTCGCTAAACAAATTGCGGAAGTTGCGCCGCGTGCCCACCGAACGATTAAAGCTAAGATTGGATGGATGCCCGGTAGTAACGCCGCCGCGCTGTGCGCCCAACATGCCGCTATTAATGGAAGAAACGCCGCTGTCATGCAAGCTGCGGATGATATCGCCCACTTGATTGGCGCTGGTTGTGACCACGTCCGTGCTGCCCAAAATCGAACGCCGCGCATCGCTCATGATAAAGTCTACGCGGATGGGGGCGGTGCCGTCGTTTTGTACGGTTTGGGGTGTGAGCACGCCGGTGTCGATCAAGTGCTGGCGGTACGTGCGTGCCATGCCCACATAACTGGCATCTTCGCCATACAAGAAACGGTAATGCATCGTGATATCAAAATCGCGCCGCTGCGGGAACATCCGCATAAAACCGTCACCCCGGCGGTTATACACCTGATGGAACGTGCCATTCACCACAAAACGTGGGAACACGAAGTTGTAGTACGTCGTATTGTTGTGCGGCATCATGACGATTTCCATGTATTGTGCGCCGTCCTCTGCCCAGGCTACGAAGGCTTGTTGATGATAGCCGTGTGTGGCGCCGAATACAGGCATCAAGGGATGGCGACGTTCGGTCATAGCGACTTCGGAGTTGAAATAGAGGGTGGCTTCCGAACGGTTGGGGCCAAATACCTGCCCGGTCAATGTGGAAAAATGCACCGTGTTTTCCGCAAAACGAATCAATGCGCCGCTGCCATCGGGTACGAAGATGTAACCCGGTGTCATGGGCATGACTTGCGGTTCGCCGTGTTCTCCGGTTTCCGGGTCGAAGAACCTTCGCGTTCCGCCCGCTGCACCCAAGAAGGGTGTCAATATAATCGCGGAAAGCGCATACACACCCGGCCCTGTGATTTCGTCCGGGAAGATGCGGTAAGTGATGCCGTCGCTGCCTAAGAATATGTGTACGGAAATATACAAACGCCCGGCGGCCGGGGTGTTAAACCGCGTGTCCAAGCGGAAGTGCCCATGGGCCGCGTCCATTTCCATCAAAGTTGATTCCGATATCAACCCTTGCGAAGCGGAGGATACACGGCTCACATTAAATTGCGTATCAAATAATTCCACCGTAATCAACGAGTTGGCGAAGGCCGTCCATATTGCGTTGAGGCGCACTTCGATGGGTTCGGCTACGCGCAGGCGTTCTTCTTCTGTTTCAGCGGCAGCAATTAATTCGGGCACATCCAAGCCGAACGGCGCATCCAGCCCCGTGCGCCATGTGAACAACCCGTCCACATGCTGCACCATGATAATATCGCGGTCGCCGCGGAAGTAATAACGTAAGTTGCCAAATTGCCCCAAAAAGGCGTAGCTGTCCAACGGAATATCTTCAAACACGGCGCGTACAGGTGCCAATCGGGTGTCGCGGTTAGTCGGCAAGAATTCAACCGCATTCACCATATGCCCCACGGCAAATATGCAAATTAATACAAACGCAATGGCGATTTTTTTATGTTTAATTAAAACCCGTAACATTGATGTACACCTCCGAGCTGATGGATTCGATAAACGAAACGATGCCGTCGAACAACACCGTCAAATTAAACAACACCACCAAAATAATGAGCATGAATAAAACCGTGATAATCAAGCTCGACAACGTAGCGCGGAAGCTATAATTGTGCGTCTCTTGGAAGCCCAACCACAACACCGCACCCGCCCAAATACCACCTGCCAAAAGCGCGAAATTTACGAGGAAGACTTCATTTTGCGTAATGATGTGCGTAAGTAGCGTAACGCCGAATAATGTAATCGTCAGCGGGAACAAGCCGTAGCTGATGAGTTTGAAAATGTCTTTGATGCCACCCTCGCCGTCTTTGATGGACGTAACGAGATAATTACTAACGATAAACATCGCGAACAAGCCAAAGAACCCACCCACGATAACGACAAAATCCATGTCCACAATATCCGTGTATTGCATGATAAACCCGCGCGATGTGATGTAGACCATGTACGCAATGAAGAATAGGAAGAAGTGGAAAACTGCACCGCCCAGCGTGCCTTTTTGCCCCAGCTTCATATAGTAATAACTATCCAGCGGATGCCGCGCCACGGTGAACGCGAACATGATGGGCTTGGCATATCGGTGCTCCATGATGCCCCTACGGGTATTTTCGATGTGGCTGGCAATGACTCTTTTGCGGTCGATGCGCTTGATGAGCGATGTGATGACGAGCAGCGCGGCCACGCCGATGAGAATTATTGCCAAGTTATTCAGCAGCCAAATATTGCGCACTTCCCAAAACGCCGCGCTGTAGTAGTCGCGGTTGCCCGCCAAATAGAAGCTGCGCATCGCCCCGGCAAAGTCATGTTGGTACAGCAACGCACGCCCCATGCCATTGTGCGCAAGGCGGCTCATTTGGTTGTGGCGCAGTACGGATTCCCACACAATGGCAGATTCCATGTACATACCGGCGTTGAATAAATCCAACGCGGAAAAGATGGCGCGGGTGTATTCCGTGGGTGTGTAGCTTTGCAAGAACGCACTTTGCCCGTCCAGCGCCCAAATATGCCCTTCGGACGACACAGCGATGCTGGCCAAACTCCTGAACCAGCCCGCGATATCTTCGTGCGCGGTAAAGCCCGGCACGCCGAAGTAGAAAATCAACGTACCGTCGTTGGTAAATACCCATATCCAACCCGAAACGCTAGCGGCAAAGATATTGCCGTAGCGATCTACGGTTATATCCGCCACGTCCGATACGGGTATGAAATTGTCAATCGTGTTGCGCCCGGCCATGTCGTGTCGTTTGATAGCCTCGCCTTGCAACTGCGCGGGGCTGCCCATGGCAGCGGTATACACCACGCCACGGCCGTCGATGGCAATGTTCGAGAAGGTATGCGGCAAGCGTGGTGCTAATCGTTCCATTTGTGCTTCCGAGAAAATCGTGTCCTGTATCATCTGCACGAAGGTGCGCGTCGTTTGATTGGACGCGAAAAAGCCCAAGAATTCGCCCTCGGCAGAGAGTTGGATGATACCGTCAAATACGCCCTCGCCTACAATGAACATGCTGCCCAGTTGATCCACAACAATGCGGTGGGGAGCAAAGCGTGTGTCCGTCACTGCCATACCGCGCGGTTGGCGGAAGGTCTGTATCGGTTTGTCGTCCGCGCCGAATACGAATACGGCTTCGGCAATTGCATCAGCTACGTACAAGATATTGTCTTGCGTCACAAATACACCGCGCGGGCTGCGGAAACCGTCGTAAGTGACAATGCGATCAATTTCCCCGGTGTGGATGTTATAAGCGACGATGCGCTGGTTGCCCGTGTCTGCAATGTAGAGTAAATCGTCCGGCCCAAAGACCATCGTCTGCGGATTGCTGAGCCCCAAATGCGTGATGGTCTGGTTGGGCAAAAACGCATCTTGCGTGCGCACGATCCACCCGCGGCGATTAAAACCGAAAGTAAGCGTTGTGCTCTCTGCCACCACACCTAGCGGCGCGGAAAAAAGTAACGCGGCCAACAATATTAAAAGGAATTTCATTAATCGTTTGCGATTCATATACCCCCCTATTTAATTCCGGAATGGCTCATGGTACTCATAACGCGCGATTGCAACGCGATGAAAATAATCAAGTTGGGCAGGAACATAATCATACCCGCAGCCGCGCCCACACCCGCCATCATCGGTGCGCCGCCCGCCGTCAACGACCCTAAGTAGAAGGCGAACGTGCGCAGTGTATCGTCCTCTATAAACATGGTCGACGGCTCCACCGCGCCCCACACGGCTTGGAAGGTGATAATCATCACCGTGGCCAACGCGGGTTTTATCAGTGGGAACACAACCTTGTACATAAGTTTAATTTCGCCCGCGCCGTCAATGCGCGCGGCTTCTAGCAGCGAGTCGGGTACTTGCGTGTCCACGAACTGCTTGACGAGGAACAACCCCACCGGCATGGCCAAAAAAGGCACAATATGCGCCATGAAATTATTGTTGAGCCCGGAATTTATGATTACGAGGTATCGCGGCAACCCCACCGCCGCAGGCACAAACATGAGCGCGGCTTGGTTGACCTTAAATAGCCATTCCTTCGCCCGGAATTTCTTTTTGCTGAGCGCGTAGGCGGTCATGCCCGTAATGAGGATGGTGGCAACCAGCGTCACCGCCGTGACGGCCACCGTATTCAACAGGAATCGGCTCATGGGTACGCCCGTACCCGATGCCACCTGCATGATATAGCGGAAATTATTCAACGAAGGCCGCTCCACGATAAAGGTGGGCGGAAAGCGTTGCAATTCGTCAATCGGCTTGAACGCGTTGCTAATAACAAACATAACCGGCAGCAACATGAAAATCGAAATGGGGATGAGCAATAAATAAAATTTAATCTGCGACCGATGAAAGCGCGTCGGGTTTATTTTTGTTCCCTGAAAACTGGAAGAACCCCGCATAATTAATCACGCTCCCCAAAGAATTTGTACGTTATTTTCGAAAATACCCACACCATGCCCAGCAGCATCACAGATATGGCAGCGGCATAACCCATCTCGTAGCGGATAAAACCGAAGTCGTCGATGTGGTTGGTGATGAGCTGCCCGGAATATTGCGGCGTTGGATTTGCACCGCTCAAGGCGACACCAACCCCCCCCGCGTTAAACGCACCCACAATGGCCATAACCGCACCAAACAGCATTTGCGGTTTCACCGACGGGATGGTGATGTAGATGATTTCTTGAAAGCGGTTGCGGATGCCGTCGATGTACGCGGCTTCGTAGAGTTGCTCGTCGATGTTCAAGATACCCGCCAACATCGCCAGGAAACCTACACCCATGGCACTCCAAAGGCTAACGATTATCATGATGTTGAGGAAATAATACGGCGTTTGCAAAAATTGGATGGGTTGGTCAATGAGGTTATTAGATAGAAGGAACGCGTTGACTAAACCCGCTTGATTGCCTGAGAACACCGTCGTCCACACCACGCTCACAAACACGCCCGGTGCCAACGAAGGCATGTACAAGCAAAGCGCAAAAACTGTGCGCGGCGCGGGCTGTATCTGCGCCAGCACCCACGCCATGAAGAACGCGATTATATACCCGCCCGGCCCCACAATAATCGCAAAGCGCAGCGTGTTGGGCAGTACGTGCTGGAAGAAAATCGTGTCCTGCGTAAGCAACGAAATATAATTGGCCAACCCCGCGAACGTGGGAGCCTGTATCATATCGAAGTAGGTGAAGCTTAACCCGAAAGCAATAAGGATAGGCACGGCAATAAACATCGAGAACAAGATGCCGTAGGGCAGCAACAAAAACAGTGCGTGCATCCCATCGCCCATCGTGTTTACGCGGTCGCGCATGCTCTTGCGGGCGGTTTTACGTGCGGTCATTAGCGATTCCCTCCCGCGTTTTCAATTTGTTCCAGCACCCAATCCAACTCGCGCACGACGTAGGGGCGTAGCCAATTGCCATCGGCATCAATGAAGCCAAACTCCACCAACTTGCGGTGGAACTCACGGTTAATATCAATGACGCGCAGGTCAATGGCGACCCGCGGCGGTGTGCCCTCAAAGACCATCGTGTTCCAAATATCGGACAACCTGCGCTCCAGCATGTATTGCCCGGGGCTGCGTGGTACGTCGCGCAACCACTGCATGGAGTCGAGGATGACACGCAAGTGCTGATATTCAATGGGGGTTTGTTCCAATGCTTCAATGTTAGAGGACAGCCACAAGATGCGGAAGTTGGAAAATAATTGGAACGCGAAGTTGCGTTGCGTTTCTGCGCTTAGGAACCATTGCAAAAACAGCCAGCCTTCGTCTGCCATGTCGGTATTGTCGAACATGATTGATCCCGTGCCGTTGGCGATAAACCAACGTTGGATGCAGCCATATTCGTCCTCGATACCAGGGAAGGGAGCCAGATTCCATTGCCCCAGCAACTCCGGCGCGGTGTAGAGGAGCAGCATGTACGTGGCCGCATCGATGATACCCACGGGCGTTTGACCAAAGCGGAACGAGTTAAAGAAAGACGGCACTTGCTCTGCCAACGCAAAGGTCGTGAACAAGTCGCCCAAGAAGGTGAGTGCCTGTACGGCTTCGGGCTGGTCGATGGTAGTGGACAAGCCGTCCTCGGCGAAGAGTGACCCGCCGAACTGGTAAATCAGCGGTGTGGTTTGGAAGAACCATTTATATCCCACGCCCGATGCGATGGGTTTGAAAAAGCTCATGTCAAAGCGTTGCAATACCGATTGCGCCTGCGCTACGTCGTGCCAAGTATCGGGTGCAGTCAAACCCAGCGGGGTCAAAATATCCGTGCGGTATACCGTAGCGGCAAAACCGACCGTCTCCGGCACGGCGAATACACTGTCATTAAAGATGTAGGGAATCAACGTGCCCGGTACATGGTTGCCCATGACTTCCCAAAAATTATCAAAGCTGCTCAAGTCGTACAACGCACCGCGTGCACCCATTTCAAATGGCATAAACGCGGGTACGCCCAATGCCACGTCAGGGTTGGTACCCGCCGCGCGTGACAAAATCAAGCGCCCCACATCGGGCATGACGCTTAAATTTACTTGGATGCCCGTGTACGGCGTAAAAGTCGTGTCCACCATTTGTTGCAAGATATCCACGTGCAAGAACGAGTAGTTGACCCATACGTTCAGCGCGTTTTCGTCGTGTTGGATAGTGAATTTGTCTGATGCGAAAGTCGCCCACAAGTGCTGCATACCGGCGGAGAGGCTTTGCGTCATGCTTGCAGATTCACGCGGGAGGTCGGTTGCGCGGCCAATGTAGATGTTGTTGATGGTCAAACCGGAATCAATCAACGCATCCATAGCGATGCCCGTCATTTGCAAAATGGAGGCGTATGCGCCGTTGATCCGAGCCATATAAAGTGGTAGGCGGTCGGGGTTTTTTTGTAACAATTGCACATGGCTCAGCGCGGTAATTAAATTGTTGGCCGCGCCAGAATTTTGCCCGCGTGGGCTGTGGTTGCCCAGCTCGGTGATGAGGTCGCGCAGGATTACGTCGTAGGCGTCCAAATAACTTTCCAACGCGGGGATGTAGCGGGTGAGCCACCACGTGCGGTTGCGGTCAATTTCGCGTCCGGTGATGCGGCGTACTTCTAAGGCCAAATAATTGACGTGATCCACCAGCAGGCGCAACTGGTTCAGTTGATCCGAAATTGGGGCCAACTCGGTGCGGATGGACATGGTGTGCACGCCGGCTTCCAAAAAGAACATGAGCGGCTCGCCGTAGGCATCGGTCAGTGTTTGGTTGCGCCAGCGGTTGCCTGTGTGCGGCACCAGCGGGAACGACGCAGCTTCGTAAAAGGGGATTTCTCCGTTGATGCGCACGGTGATGAAGGTGAAGAAGTCCTCCTGCGCGGTCTGTACATTGAGGGTAATGGCATGGTAGCCGGTTTCGTGCACTTCAAATTCGAAGAAGATTTCGTCGCCGGCGCGGCTCATGTCTGCCACGTTGATGACGCGATCTACGGGATGGAAAGGTTCTAATCCTGCATTTCGGCGGCCTTGCAATTGCACGAATGCGGAATTGGTATGCGTGTTGTCGATGGCGTTAACCGTGATGAGGCTGTCCACCAGCGATGCTTGCGGTCGTACAAAATGTGGCAACATATTTTCGGAATACACGCCCAAGCCGTTGATATAAAGCGCGCGGGAGGTTTCGTTGGTAATGGTGATTTCGTTTGCGCCTGCTTGCAAATGGAACAGGAGCGGCGTGTCAGTGATGAAGCCCGCGTCAAACAATTCAATACGGGTAATCCCTTCTACGCGTAAACGCGCGGGGTTGATTTCGTCGCCGAAGCGGTTGAGTGGGAAGTCCTTGGTCTCGTCCTCCCAAAAGACGGGCAGGGTAATGGTGTGCGCTTCTTCAAATTGAACTTCCCCGTTGACCCGGACGGAAATGGTGAGGTTATTAAATGCATCGGGTGGCAATTCGTATTCCAACGCTAAGAAGTACAAACCCTCGGCGGGCACGGTCACGTGGTATGTAATGTAACCACGTTCACTGATGTTTGCCGACAGTGATATCGTTTCGTTAAATTGCGGCGTGATGCCGCGCAGGCGGTGATGGGTCGATAAAAAATCCACATACTGATTACGTGGATTTTCAAAACTGCTACGCAGTAGGGTAGCGGCGGCGTTGGCTTCCTCACGCGTGGGTGAGTCAAAATCAATGCGGTTGGGAACGAATACAATGTATAACCCAATCGCAGTGATCAAGATGGCAATGAGGCCTTGGATCAGCAGTTTGACGGACATATAAACGCCTCCGACTTGTATGGGGATATGAATATGTAAAAAGCCACGGGGAATAGGGATTGACCCCATTCCCCATGGCTTTGTGTTCTATTAAAGCGATGTGATTTATTCGGGGATGGTCAAACGTGGGTAGAAGCGGGCAATTGCGTCGTACAACGTGACGAATGCTTGCGCATAACGCTCGTTGATGACTCTGTCCCATTCGGGCATGAGTGACAATACGAGGTCTGCCCATTCGGGCTCGTGCTCTGCTGCGCCTGCTACGCCTGCGGTGTGGCGGTTCCACCACTCGCGGGCGATTGCGCCGTCATCATCGGTCCATGGGAATACGGTTTGCACGACCTCCCAAATGTAACCTTCATTCCATAGGTGCATAACTTCTTGCCATCCAGGCATCAGGTTTGCATCATTGAAGCGCTGGCGGGCGGGTACACGTGCCCAGTGATACATGTGCGTTTCGAAGGTTTCGCCGGTGGCGAAGCTGAAGGAGGGGTTCAATGCACGTTGGGGTGCGCCTGCAGAGTCGTGGAATACTTGATCGGCACGAGCTTCCCAAGACGTGTTGCTTACCAGCCAGAAGGTGGCGAACTCCCAAGCGATTTGCTTGTTGAGCCATTCTTCGGGGGTGAGTACACCATCGGGGCCTGCAAAGTTGCGCATGGCGATGGGGTCAATGGAGATGCCTACATGGTTGGGCAGGCCGATTGCTGCGTTGGACGGACGGGGGAAGATATCCCAGTCGCTGGAATTAACTTCGTTGACACCACCAGGCAGGGCTGCGCCGCTGATCATGTATGCATTTTGGTTGTTGGTGAGTACCGTACCGCTACGGAAGAAGCCCCATGAGCTTGAACCGTTGGCGCTGAAGAACTCATCGGAGAGCAATCCTTGGTTGCGTTGTTGCCACATGGAGTGGGGCACGAAACGGGCTGCATCGCGTACAAATTGGCGGTTGGCTTCGGTGTCGATGTTCATGAACGGATCGTTGGGGCCGCGGTTAAACAATTGATAATGAATGTCGCGAGTCGATGAGTTCATGACGTTCCACGGGATACTTACGCCGCCCAAAAATACCTCGTGCTGGGAGTTGGCGGCAAATGTCATGTATTGTTGCCATGTCCAGTTGATAGGGGGGATGTCAATGTTATGTTCGTTGGCCAATGCGCGGTTGACCCAAATGCCGTTGGGTACCATCCATTGCGGCAAGCCAAACAGGCGGCCGTCATAGGACATCAAGTCAACAATGGCGGGGTTAAACAGCTGCATGCGCGGGTCGTCTTCAAATACAGACAAGTCCGCTACGAAACCGCGTTGGATTTCGTCCACCAAGTTGGTTACGTGGAAGATGTCGATTGTTACACCCATGGTGTCGGCTACCATCGAGCGGTGCTCAATCCACGGGGTGTCGTCGCGGTTGGGTGAGCCGGAATGCGCCCACAAGTTAATTTCGACATTGGGGAAGATTTGGTTGAATTCGCGTGCTACGGCGTGGATGGCCGCTACGTTCATGGCACCGGCAAAGTCGTCCGGCCCCAAGTTCATTTGGCCGATGTTGGGCCACCAAGCATCGTTACCTGCGATCAACATTACGTTGACAGAACCTTCGGTATCCGTGGGGATGCCTACAAAGGTTTGTGGGTCAACGGCGGGGCCGCGGTTGCCCCCGTTGTCGTCGTTTCTGCCGCAAGCTGCAAAAGTTAGCATGCCTGCTGCAATGGCGATCAACAAAATGACTTTGATGAATTTTTTCATCACGGATATCTCCTCCTAATTGTGGCCGATGGCCATGGTGGGAGGCAAAATGCACAAAATATTCTGCTCCCTGAATCGCATTATAGATGAATGTGCCATGCGTTGCAATGCATTTGTAACATTACTTGTGATTTTACACGTTTGAATGGATAAAATAAATAATGGCACGTGATGTTACACAATGCGTGCCGTTATTCTTGAGGTTTGTTTGTGAAAATTATCTAAGTTTAGAATGCGCGGAACGCCGCAACACGCGGCCACTGCGTGTATACCTCGTCGGTACATGTCACAATCAGGCGAATAAAGCGGCCTGTCGTTAATTGGTTGTTGCCAGGTGTGATGTGGTTATATAACGGCGCCAGCAATCTGTCCGTTACCGGGGGATTGGCCACGGATGCAAAATAATTCCAAGTTTCGCCGTCGTAGGAGAGCCAAATGGCAAAGTGCTGCATGGCGTCGGAAGGGTTGTCGGCCAAGTGTGACCGCCCCCATTCGATTTCTATGCGGGATATATTGTGGACTTCGCCCAGGTCAATCATGAGCCAGTGGTACAAATCATCCGCGCCGCCATAAGCCTGCCAGAATGAGCTGTGTTGGTACGTGCCTTCGACAAAAGACAAATCGCCGTCCACCGCACGTTCGGGCAGGGCCAGCACATTGTGCGGGTTTACGGAAGAACCCCACGTAGGCTGCCTAAACGCCAAGTCGCCGGGCACAAATCCATCGGAAACGGAAAACGCCGCCGTCAATGTGGTGTCGCTCGTGATATTCGTAAAATCTCCATCCCAGCCGATGAAGTCGGAAAACGCATCGCGAAAGGGGGTGGGGGGTGCGGTGGCGTTGTTTCCGTAAGTGATGGTTTGCGTATCAATCACCGCGCCGTCGCTGTTGCGGAACACGACCGTAAACGTCTGTGCGAACACCGCCGTGGCGGTGATGTCAGCGTTGATATGCATGAAGTTGGAAACGTCCCAGCCTGTAAATACGTAACCCGTGCGGGGCGCAACTTCGGGTGGCATGGCAAATTCGCCGTAGGCCACGGTGTCGGTGCGGATGACTTGGTTGTTCCAATCGCGGAAAGTGACGTTAAATAGTTGTGCTTCACCCGCCGTGCGCGGGAAAGTGGCAGAAATAATTGCGCCGCCGTGGGGGTTTAAGGTGCTGGTTGCGCCCTCGACCGTGAAGAAGTCACGCGGGATGAGCCCCGGCAAGTAGTTAACGCCCGCCGTGGGCTGCAAACGGATGACGGCGGTGTACGCCACGCCCTCGGCAAAAATGCCGTCGGTGGGGGTGGGGTACCATGAGATGGTTGCATTTTGCAACCAACTGGTGGTGAACTCGGTGACTGCCGTTTCTCCGGCGACGGGAGCGGGTAGGTTGTCAATTGCTGCCGCGCTTGCAGGCAGGAAGATATCCCAAGTATCTGCCGCGTCTATGACGGGCACCAGCGGTGGCAAGACATACCCCGCGGGGTTGCCGTGCTCGCGGAATAACATACCCAGCGGCCACAATTGCCCCGTGGATGCATCGTAAGTCGTGCGCATGCCGCGGTATTGCGTGCCCACGCCATTGACCACCGGCGATCCATGGTTAAACGGACGAAAGGTAAACCATGCAAAGCGTTCAATCCACGGCGTCTCGGTCATGAATTCCATCAACTCAACGAAACCGTTGTACAGCACATTGTCCGTCAAACTGCGGCCGTATACCGCATGATTGGGCCACAAATTATCCGACGGCGCGCGCGAGCCCAACTCCGTAATCCAAATCGGATGATCCGGCCATAGGGTATGCGTGCTCATCATATTGCTGCGGAAATTGGCAAATGTGGGCCAAGTGGCATAATCGTGGTAGGCAATAATGTCTACATAGTCGATGATGCCCAAACGATCGTCCACGAGTGCCATGGGGCCGTTGGGGTGGCGGCTGTATCTGCCGTCCAACATGCTGTGCATGTACGGGCTGTTCGGCCACGCCGTTACAGGCGAAAGCAAGCGAATGTCATTGCGGAAAGGCACAAAGGAATCCATCCAACGGTCAATGACGATATCCACGGAAATGCTTGCTTCTTCGACCAAGTCGGGCTCGTTAAAGCCCATGAAAGTGGTGAAGCCACGATCGACGGCAGCTTGGATATTGTTTTGGATGCCGGCAGAGGACAAATTACCCCATTGCATGGGTACAAACTCAAGATGCTCTGCTCCGGCCATGGGTTGCTGCCCCCAATTATAAAACCAAGCCTGCCCCATGGGTGGCACGCGCAAAACCGCAGAACGCGCCAAGCCCTTCTTGGTCACATAAAAATTCATTTCGCTTGAAGCCGCCACCAAATTGCCAAACATCGCATCCACGCGCAGGGTGTGACGGGCTACTTCCACTTCATAAAAATAATGACGCAGGATTTCATCATCCGCTTGAGGGATATAAAACAGAAACTCATTATTCAAATAAACCCGATACCTCGTGATATCACGCAGGAAGCTGTTGGCATTGGTAAACGCCAATTGAAAACGTCCGGCGGCGTTGAGTCGGTCACGCATGGGGGACATGATGGCAAATGCTTCCCACTCGGCACGGTTGCGCGTATCCGTTATTGTTCCGTTCATCATCATTTCAAAATCCACCGGTGCAATGTTCCAGTGCGTAGGGGGCATGGGATTGTGCGGTGCAGGATTTTGGTTGCGCACAAGCGGGTTGGCAATGGGCAAATGGTCGGCATTACTAAGCCCCAACGGGTCGCCATGCGCCAAGGATGTACCCGTGGCGCGGTTGGTGATAATTCGATATACGCCATGTGTAACCGCGCCCAGCTCGTAATAACGCTGGCTCTCCAACGTATACACCAACTGCCAATGCTGGTAAGCATTGCCGCCATCACGCGGGGCAAGCAAGACAGTATCACCATCAACCGTAAGCACCGCCTGATTGACTATTGATTGAATATAAAACCACTCCGTCTCACCCGGCGCAGCAATAAGTCGGAAGATTTGATCGTGGCTATCAACCTCCACACGGGCAGTGGTCGCAACGCCATCATCCAACGCAGTAACAACTTGTGTTTCATTGCCCCCCCCATACCAAGCCGCACGTTGCCATATCCGATAAAAAGTAACCCCCTCGCTAAAAGTCAACGCTTCCACCGTAGGCGAAGGATTGTATGCAAGCACAGGAGGCACTTGTGCGGGAGGTTGCGTAGGCGTTGCTTCATATACATAAGGCGTAGCATACGTGGTTTCCCCATCGTCGGGATAGTCAGTTTCGCCATCATTATTGCGCCGCGAAGAACAACCCGCAAAAACAGCGAAAAAAAATAAAGCCATAACCAATCCGAAAATCAATTTCCTCATCAATGGTGCGCTCCTTTATAAACATTGTATAACCCCTAACCCAAGAAACCGCGCAAGTGCGCGGTTTCTTGATGCTTTTAAATCCATGCAACAGCCATGATTGCGTTGCGGCAGCACGAAAGGGGTAAAGGGGATTATTCCCCTTGCGGGTCCGGGCAGCGCCCGGGGTCTTAATCTTTTATCATTTATCTTCCCTCGCGCCTATTTCCAACGCTTCTTCAACTCAGCCTCAAACAACCCCTCATCCAACGGCAACTCAACCGTCTTGCCCAACCAACTCGAAAGATGTATCGCATTCGAAATCGTCAACCCATGAATCCCTTCTTCGCCACGGGCAACGAGTTCACCCTCGCCGTTAATCTTGGCGACGAACGCGTTTAACACGCCTACATGGTCGGGGTATTCGCCGGGGCATTCTACTTCGTATGTCTCGGCCTTCGGAGATGCGAACATTTCTTTGTTGGTGGCGTTAAATTCGCGTTCGCCCATGGCCAGCTTGGTGTGGATGAGTTTGCCCTTTTCGCATACCAAGCGACCCTTGTCGCCCAATACCTCGAAGCGATTATTGCCCGGGCAATCTGCCGTGGAGGTGATGAATACACCCGTCGCGCCGTTTTCGTATTCGGCGTAGGCGGTTACGTCGTCTTCGACTTCAATGTTGTGCCACTTGCCTTCGTGTACGAAAGAGGTGATGCGCTTGGGCATGCCGACAATCCACTGCCACAAGTCAAGGTTGTGGGGGCACTGGTTGATGAGTACGCCGCCGCCTTCACCCTTCCATGTGGCGCGCCAACCGCCGCTATCGTAATAAGCTTGGGGGCGGTACCAATCGGTGATGAGCCACGAGAAACGCTTGATTTCACCCAATTCACCGCCTTGTACCATGTCGTGCATCTTGCGGTAGATGGGGTTGGTGCGCTGGTTGTACATGATGGCGAACACTACGTCGGATTGCGCGGCCTTCTCGTTCATGGCGCGGACGGCCTTGGTATATACGCCGGCGGGTTTCTCGATGAGTATGTGGTGGTTGGCTTCCATTGCCTGTATGGCAAGGGTGGGGTGGTCGTAGTGGGGGGTGGCGACGACGATGGCATCGCAAGTTTTGCTCGCAAGCAGCGCTTCTGCGGTGGCAAAGGTCTTGACGTTGGGATGGTTCTCTTGCACCCAAGCAAGTTTGTCGGGGTTGGTGTCGCAGATGGCGGTGATTTCTGCGCCGGGAACACGTCTGTTCCATATGTGGTTGCCAATTACGTTGCGCCCATGCACGCCGAAGCCGATAATGCCGATTTTAACCATGTTAAATCACTCCCTTCAAATTGTTAAAGCTGGTTTGTAACGCTACGAACGGATCTACGCCGTTGCAATCGTCTTGTTCGACCATGGCGTAATCTACACCGCCGTTGCAGCAAGCCTCAAAGATAGGCGGCCAATTGAGGTTGCCCTCCATGACTTCGGCCATGCGGCGGCTGCCCTTGGCCCAAGACATATCTTTGAAGTGCACCACAGGAATACGCCCGGCCAGTTTGTTGAACCACGCGGCAGGGTCGCCACCGGCAGCTTGCACCCAATAAGTATCTAAAATAAATCCCAAATCCGGGAATTCGTCGATAAGGTATTCAATCATGCGCTTCGTTCCGTATTTCTCCCATTCAAAATCATGGTTGTGGTACATGAACAACATGCCGGCTTCTTTCAAAGCGTTGGATGCGGGGGTGTAGTCGGCAATGAACTTGCGCACGCCTGCTTCATCACGACTATACTCGCCGGGCATGGCACCGATGCCTACGTATTTGGCACCCATGGTGCGGTGGTCGGCGATGACGGCGTCAATTTGATCACGTACTTTGATGGGGTTAGTGTGCGTGATGACGATTTCCAAGCCATTGGACGCGCATATATCAGCCACATCCTTGATGGCGATATCGCCGCCAATGCCCGAAATTTGTACGCATTTGTACCCAATGTCCGCAATTTTTTTCATCGATGCCGCGAAGTCCGCCGTCGTTTGCGTAAAGTCGCGGATGGTAAAGAGTTGCGCTCCGATTTTCATTGATAACCTCCCAATTCCATTTATTTGCACTATAGCACTGCGCTTTATTTAAGGCAAGCTTGTGATTTATGTACGTAGCGGTTGCTATATTAATGAAGCGATGGTATAAAACAACAAAATTATAACGCAACATAGGAGGCAATTCATGCAAAACTTACAACGCCCCACAGGCATCATAAACGCAGTACTCGATACCGACACCTACAACGAAATCGACGACCAATACGCATTGGCGTACTTCCTGCGGTCGCCGGAGCGAATTAATCCGTTGGCCATTTACGCCGCACCCTTCGCCAATGTGCGCGCCACCACCCCCGCCGAAGGCATGGAAAAATCCTACGAAGAAATCCACCGCGTTTTGCATCACTGCGCACGCGAAGGCTTCCCCGCGTATCGCGGCTCCACCACCTACCTACCGGATGAATACACCCCCGTAGAATCCGAAGCCGCCCGCGACCTTGTGGAACGTGCACTAGCGCACACGCCCGACAATCCCTTATATGTACTTAGCATTGGATGCATCACCAATGTGGCATCCGCACTCCTGATGGTGCCCGCCATCCGCCGCAACATCGTAGTTGTATGGCTGGGCGGGCAAGTCCACCACTGGCCCAACTTGAAATGGACGGAGTTTAACATGGTGCAAGATATAGCCGCCGCACGGGTGGTATACAACAGCGGTTGTGCACTGGTGCAACTACCCTGTATGGGCGTAGTTTCGCACTTGATGACCACCGAGCCCGAACTGCGCACCCATATCAAAGGCAAATCATCACTGGGCGATTACCTCTACGATATCACTTGTGACAAAGCCGTGCGCGAAGATGGCGGCAACGCCGCATGGAGCCGCGTGATTTGGGATATATCCGTAGTAGCGTGGCTGCTGGGCGACGACTTCGTCAAGGATGTAACCGTACCCGCGCCCATCCCCGCCTACGAAGGCGGCTATCTGCACGACCCGCACCGCCACCCCATGAAGGTAGCATACTATGTAAACCGCGATGCGGTGTTTTTGGATTTGTTTGGGAAGTTGGCGCGGTGAAAATGATGCTTGTAACACATATTATTTGATTATAGGAGGATATTATGAACAGTAAAAAATTTTGGGAAATAATCGGTGAAGCAAGGATGCAAGCTAGCGGTTGGGAGGAAATGATGGAGCCTCTTGTTAGCATGCTGGAGCAACTAGAAGAGGCAGAGATTTTTCATTGGCAACTTATATTTGAAGAGTACCAGCATTTATCCCGCAAAAATAAGCTTTGGGCAGCTGCTTATGTAATAAACGGCGGTTGTTCAGACGATGGCTTTGATTATTTCCGTGCTTGGCTGACAGCGCAAGGAAAAGAGATTTGCATTAAATCACTTTATGATCCGGAATCATTGGCAACTTTGGACATGGTTGAATATGCTGAATTTGAAGATATTATGAGCGCTGCGTCTACCGCTTATTTCAAAAAACTTGGCATATCGCCGGATTATGACCGCTATTATAATGAGCATAGTAAATATTCATTGACCGATGCGCAAAGAGATGAAATTGCAATTGAAATAAAATATGCGTCCGACATAGATACTGATTGGAAGGAAAATAATTTGAAGGAATGGTTGCCTAAACTTTGTGAAAAATATGCCTGGTAATAACCTGCAGCACAAATGTTCGAACATGTCAAGTAAGGCATGACAATTGGCATCCTGTAAAATTACCGCACAACAAATGAAAGGCACTCTGTGTCGAATCAGCCGGCTAGAAGATGAAGACTTCGGTTTTTGTCCATTCCGCCGCGCCACTGCACTCATCAGTCCCCTGCATTTGTTGTGATGTAATACTTGCAGCACCCGCAGTACCCGCCAATCCCGGGAAGCGAACACTCCACAGTGCACGGTGGTACGTTCATGTCGACAACTTCCTTCGGGCGCGGCACAAAACCTCATGAGGTAAACTAAAACAAAGGTTATGTAAAACCCACATGCAACAAACCGGCAATACAACGGAAGCAAACGTTTCTGACTTGTATGGGCTGTGTTTAATGTGTGTGGGTTTTATTTTATTCAATAAAAATAGTTAACAATTGGAAACCTTTACGAGCTTACCCAAAAATAACTGTATAATTTATATAGCATTAAAGCAAAATGACTTTCAAGGGATGTAATGACGCAAACAATAAAATAATGCGTAGGGAGAGAAGCAAAATGAAAAGTAAGATGAGCAAATTATTGGCACTAGCTTTGGTAGCCGTACTGGCATTCAATGTATTATTAATCAACACGCATGCCATGTATGACTCGAATGGAGCGGATTATACCGCAAGCGAGCAAAGCATAATGGAAGCTTACGATTCATACAGCGAAAGCGATATAAGCGAAATTGACTACCCGTACAGTGAAAGCGATATAACCGAAATTGACGACCCGTATAGCGAAAGAGACATAAACGAAATAGACGACCCATACAGCGAAGACAATGTAGTTGAAGTAGAAAACACTAACGAGCATGAAGCTTCATTAAACGATGAACCGGAAGAAATTGCCGACGCCGACGAAGAAGATGTTTTAACAAATATTTTCACGTTTGTTTTCCCGGAAGATGCATATGGCTATGATGTTCATTTTGTTGAAGGCAATGACGGAGCATTTTGCTTGTTATATGGCGTAATTGCCATCGATATGCATGGCAACGAAATGAATGTGTTCGTGATAGATGACGGCGGCTTTGACATTCATGCCCAATTTCCGGATAACGTCTTTATCGTTGTGTACGGTGCGGAATGCCTTGTTACCGGTGTTGTACAAACTGTAAGCAGGGTGATTGTTGTAACAATGGCTGTTACGGCATTAAACGACTTTGTATCGTTTTTCGGTACGGCGACTTGGAGTTTTAATAATAATATGTTGTATATCCACGAAGGCACGATTACTACCCACTGGAGCATATGGTGCGATTCGATGCCTTGGTATGATATAAGGCATGATATATATGAAGTAGTAATAGACGGTCCTGTTGTTATCATAGATGCAGGCAACGGTTTGTTTGCGAACTTGCCCAACGTCACATCATTTGTGGGTATGGAAAATATCGATGTTTCCGGTGCGGGGCATTTAATGGACTTTTTTGCCGGCGCAAGTAGCTTGGTGTTATTGGATGTACCAAGTTGGGGTTGGGATTTTAGCAATGTGTTCCGTGTGGATCGCATGTTTTACGGCGTAAGCAGTTTGGAATTTCTTGACTTATCCGATTGGGATACGAGCTACATGGATAGCATGGGTGGGATGTTTGAAAATGCAAGCAGCCTGCACACCCTGATAGCCCCCCGCTTGATTATCGAACATCGAATATATGGTACTACGCCAACGTTTCCATGGATGTTTTATAATGCTAACAGCTTGGTTAATTTGGACGTTTCTGAATGGCAAGTAAGCGGCGGTTCATTTGATGGGTTTATATCTGTGTTTGAAAATGCAAGCAGCCTGACCGCGCTGGATTTATCCAGTTGGGTAACCACTGATATACGGATGCCCATACAAGCATTCGCCAATATGACTGAACTACGTTCTTTGAACCTATCGACTTGGGACATGCGCAACATAGAGGATTTTTATGTAGATAGTTGGATTAGTGATATGTTTTACAATTTACCGAATCTTCGTGAATTTATATTGGGGCAGTATTTTTCTTTTCCTGAATATATAGAGTTTGAGTGGGGATCCGGACCCTCGCCAAGCAATCACAATTTTGCCACCGTACCGCTTAATAACGAGACCTACACTGGTTATTGGACGTACATTGACCCCGCAACCAATCAACAAAGCGCACGCCAATTTACCTATCAACAACTCATCGATTATCAAAACGCAACCAATCAAGTAAACCATTGGGTATGGCAAACGCATATGCCGCCTGCGCCCATTGTTATCGATGTAGAAGAAGACCGCGAAACCACGGTATCAAACCCACCGAGCGGCGGCTACACCATTTATGGCGATGACCCCAACGATATCGGCAACATTTATGTCACCTTTCCGCCGGGCACCCCTCCGGGTAATATCGAAGTAAATCTGCCAACAGACGACAACGGCGAAACGCTTCCCGGTTGGAGTTATATCATACCGCCAGTGGCAGATGGCGAAGATGTGGTTGTAATCATCACCCCGCCGGAAAATGAAACGCCATGGGAAGGCCCCGTAATCATCGATATCGAAGAAGACCGAGAAACCACGGTGTCAAACCCGCCCGATGGCGGTTACACCATCGAAGGCGATGGCTCCAACGATACCGGTAACATCTATGTAACCTTCCCGCCGGGCACCCCTCCGAGCGATATCGTTGTCAATCACCCCGATGATTGGACATATGAAATCACGACAGATGAAGACGGCAATGTCGTTGTTATCATCACGCCACCGGCCAACGGCGGCAACCAACCCGGTGATGATTTTATCATCATTGACGTAGAAGAGGACCGCGAAACCATCGTAAGCAATCCCCCGGACGGCGGTTATACGATCGAAGGTGATGACCCCAACGATACCGGTAACATTTATGTAACCTTCCCGCCGGGTACCCCCCCGGGCGATATCATCGTCAATCATCCCGATGATTGGACGTATGAAATCACGACAGATGAAGACGGCAATGTAGTTGTTATCATCACGCCACCGGCAGGCGGCGGCAACAATAACGAGAATAACAATAGCGGAAACAACAATAACGAAAACAATGACAACGAAAATAACAACAATGAAAACAACAACAACGGAAACAATAACAGCGGAAGCAACAACAATATAAACAATAGCAATGTAAGCAACAACAACGGAAGCAACAATGTAAACAACAATGAAAACAACAATAATAGCGAAAGCACCGATGACCCTATTTACGAGGCGCCAACCGATAACACCAACGTGATTGGTAATGACAATGTAGAAAACGATGATTATGTCAGTCCTCCGCAACAGGGTAGCGACAGCTCCAATGTTCCCCCGTTGCCCAGCATACCGGGTAACCAAATTATACAAGATGGCAACCGGTGGATTGAGCTTGACGAAATGGGTATTCCATTTGGTGAATGGCGTTGGGATGACGAAGCAGATATGTGGATATTCACGGCATTTGCTCCACCGTCTTTAAGCGCGGCAGTGGGAACCATGCCGCAAACCGGCGTTACACACAGCAATATGTTTTATGTAATGGGGTTATTAATTTCCATCATCGCAGCAGGTGGTTTGTATGTTTTGCAACGCAAACTGAAGCAAAAAGCATAAAATATAAAACGTCATAAAAAATAGACCCGTTTAAATACACGGGTCTATTTTAATTCTTCGGAGGCGTTATCCCGCGCAATTCATGCGTTGCGTAGCAATGGATGGTTTTCTTTTGGTCCATCAACGATATATCGCGCACGATGAAATCGCCCTTTATATATGTGATGACATCCACTTTATCTTCTTCCTTTTTGCCGCCCAAAGTAATATTGCCGCGCGGATAGTCCTTTGTCATCGTACAGGGGATGAGCACCCAAAAATTATGCACATGTCGCATGGCGATTAAATACAAATCCTCATTGATTTGCACCGTCAGGATGTCTTTCGCACCGAAAATCTTGCGCACTATATCTGTTATTAAGCTAAGAGCAAAAATAAAAACATATAATCCTCTTAAAATCCGCGCAACGATGGCCAATATGCGGATGAATAGATGCGGGTCATTTGTCGGTAAAAAATGCAAATAAATAAACGCAAGAATGCCCAATGCACAAATGATCCACTTAAAATTGATGACGCGCACGATATTGCCTTGTTTGTCTTTGAGCGTAGCTCCGGCTACGAATGGGGATGCAAGCGAACCCAACAAGCATGAAGCAGTGATGATGGAAATGGCCAGCCAAGGGTACACCGCGGCCGATTGCATCGCCCACGGCACCACAATGCCAAACCCCAATACGCATATTAATGTAATCCAAATATCAAAGCTATCGGGAATGCTTACTTGGTGTATCATTTTTAATGGTATGCCATATTTTTTTGCCTGCGCATAACGCGCCACATTGGCCAAGGTCAAGCTCAATAAAGTCAAGAATAAAATAATGGTGGTTATGTTGGCGGTGATAAAATCCAATTCGTCAAAAATTAATGCAATTTGCTCGAACATGTCACACCTCACCTATGGATAATTGATCTGCGTGCATGGACAATGGCGGTACGATGCCCAAATGGCGGTATCCCAATTGCGTCACCATACGCCCGCGGGGGGTGCGTTGAATGAAGCCCAGTTGCAATAAGTACGGTTCGGCCACGTCTTCCAATGTGCCGGCTTCTTCGTCAATGGAAGCGGCCAAGGTGTCCAGCCCTACGGGGCCGCCGCTGAACTTTTCGATGATGGCGTGCAGGATTTTCTTGTCTACCGCATCCAACCCCATGGGGTCGATGTCTAATCGATCGAGGGAATCTTGTGCTACTTCGTGGGTGATTATGCCGTCGTAGCGTACTTGGGCAAAGTCACGCACGCGCTTGAGCAGTCGATTAGCAATACGCGGCGTGCCCCGTGCGCGGCGGGCGATTTCGTCTGCGCCGTCAGGCACGATTTCTACATCCAGTACTTCGGCACTGCGGGTGATGATATCGCGCAGTTGTGCTACGTTGTATGGCTCTAGGTGATGGATCACGCCAAAGCGGTCGCGCAGGGGTGCGGTCAGCAGGCCGATGCGCGTTGTGGCACCAATGAGCGTAAACTTGGGCAAATCCAAACGAATCGACCGCGCCGCAGGCCCCTTGCCGATGATGATATCCAGTACAAAGTCCTCCATGGCGGAGTACAGGATTTCTTCGATGGCGCGAGGCAGGCGGTGGATTTCGTCAATAAATAGGAAGTCGCCCTCGTTTAGGTCGTTGAGGATAGCCGCCATATCACCAGCACGCTCGATGGCGGGGCCTGCGGTAACACGCAGCTTGGCACCCATGGCACCGGCGATAATGCCCGACAACGTCGTCTTGCCCAAACCCGGCTGGCCAAACAGCAATACATGATCCAGTGTCTCGCCCCGGTGCAACGCGGCTTCTACGAACACTTTCATGTTCTCTTTGACTTTGTCTTGGCCGATGTATTGGTCAAAACTCTGCGGGCGCAGTTTTAATTCAATTTCTTCGTCTTCTTCCCGGTTGAAGCCGGTGGTGTTTAACAAGCCGGTCATGCCATACTCCTCTTCCGGTGAGTAAATTGCGAAACGCACCACCCGCAATTTGCGAGCGGGGTAATTCCGCGAAGCGGAATTTCACTCAATTTAATCGCGATAATTTTTTCAATGCCAATTTGATGATCGCCTCTGCGGTGTGCGAGTCGTCGGCGATTTCCAGCACGGCTTGCATGGTTTCTGCACGGCCGTAACCCAGTGCCAGCAGAGCTTCCATGGCATCTTGCTTGGCACCACCCGCCGCCGTATTCAACGCCGCCATTCCTGCCGCGCCGGAGGGGTCAATACCCGCCCATGCGTCTTCGCTTTTCACTTTGTCACGCAATTCCAGGATGATGCGCTCGGCGGTTTTTTTGCCCACGCCGGGGGCTTTGCTTAATGCGGCGGCATCCTGTGCCATTACGGTCAAGATAACCTGTTCGGGCGCGAAGGTACCCAACACCGCCGTGGCCACTTTGGGCCCGATGCCCGACACGCCAATCAACAACATAAAAAGCCGCACTTCTTCCTTGGTAAGGAATCCGTGCAGCGCTTGTCCGTTCTCACTTAATTGTAAATAAGTAAACAGTTGCACCTCGTTGCCCGCAGCGGGCAAACGCGCCAATGTCGTGGGCGCGGCTTGTACTTGCAAACCCAAACCGCATACATCCACCACTGCGTGTGTATCGCTTACATAGGCCAGCGGCCCCCGTACATAGGCAATCATGATAATCACGCCTTTATCGTTATCGTTTTGGCGATTATACCACACGTTAACAACATCCCGCGCCCAAGCATATACATGTACAAAGCGGGAGGGAATGGCATGTCGAAAATCTTGTCTTTTGAAAACGTATCGCTCACTTACCAAGCCGAAAACGGCGAAGTGAACGCGCTTAACAATATAAATTTCTCGGTCAATGAAGGGGAGTTGGTGTCGGTTATCGGGCCTTCGGGTTGCGGTAAGACGACGCTGCTTTCTTTGATTGCGGGATTAGAACAGCCAACCGGTGGGCGCGTGTTGAAGCGGGGTACCACGGGATACATGTTGCAACGGGATAATTTGCTCAACTGGCGTACCATCCGCGCCAACGTGTTGATTGGGTTGGAAATACGCAAGATGAAAGCACCCGAAAATGAACGCTATGTGGATTCGTTATTGGCTATGTACGGGCTGGGTGACTTTGCGGACAAAATCCCTGCGCAATTGTCAGGGGGGATGCGCCAGCGTGCCGCGCTGATACGCACTTTGGCGGTCAAGCCGGATATGTTGCTGTTGGATGAGGCGTTTAGCGCGTTGGATTATCAAACGCGGTTGGTGGTGGCAGACGACGTGCATCGCATCTTGAAGCGCGAAAAAAAGACGGCGATTATTGTTACGCACGACATTGCCGAGGGTATCAGCATGGCCGACCGCGTAGTGGTGCTGACCAAGCGGCCGGGTACGGTATTGGAAGTCATCGTGCCGGCATTTGCCAATCCCGATGCAACTCCGTTGGCGCGACGCGAAGACCCCGCCTTCCGCGCATATTTTAACCGCATTTGGAAAGGGCTGGATGTGAATGTCTGAGGCACGGTTATTATATTTGAAGCAAATCAAACGCAGGCAGCGATGGATTCGTTTTTTTCAATTTTCGGCGTTAATTTTGACCGTCGCGTTATGGGAAATATTGGCGCGCGTCGGTTTTATCGATAGTTTTTTGATGAGCCAACCCACGCGGGTGTGGCGCACGATATCCAATTTTCAGCAAAATCAATTGTTCACGCACATTGGCGTGACGTTATTGGAAACGGTCATCGGCTTTACCGCCGGGGTTGCGTTGGGGATATTAACGGCATTTATCTTGTGGTGGTCAGATTTCCTCTCGCGCGTGGCGGAGCCTTATTTGGTGGTGTTTAACGCGCTGCCCAAGATTGCGCTGGGGCCGATAATCATCATTTGGGTAGGCGCAGGGATGCAAGCCGTCATCGTCATGGCACTGGCGATTTCGCTCATCGTTACCATCATGGAGATGCTGGCGGGCTTTAAAAACGCCGACCCGGAATTAATCAAAATGGTCAAGACCTTTGGTGCGGGCCGGTTGCAAACATTTGTAAAGATCGTATTTCCGTCGTCGCTGCCCACATTGTTTAACTGCTTGAAAATCAACATCGGCCTGACGCTCGTGGGTGTGATTGCCGGGGAATTCTTGGTGTCGCGTGCAGGGTTGGGATACCTAATCGTGTTCGGTGGGCAGGTTTTCCAAATGGATTTGGTGATGACCAGCGTGATTATCTTGGGGATTGTAGCCGCGTTGTTGTATCGGTTGGTGGCTTTGTTGGAATGGGTCGTGCTGCGGATGTTAACAGTGAATTAATTGCGACGCGATCCGCACGTTACAAGTTAATAAATTGCGAAGCGCACCACCCATTACAAGTTAATAAATTGCGAAGCGTACCACCCGCAATTTATTAACGGGGCAATTCCGCTTTAGCGGAATTTTACTCAACATCATATCTTTTCATCCTTTATATTTTAAAATCATTTTTGGAGGTTAATATGAAAAAAATTATGTTTGCGTGTTTGTTGATGGGTGCGTTGTTGGTAGCAATGGCAGCCTGCGGACGCGGAGAAGAAAGTGACCTTGTGACCGTGCGCGTTAGCGAAGTCATGCGTTCCGTTTTCTACGCGCCGCAATATGTAGCCATCGAACTCGGCTTCTTCGCCGATGAAGGCTTAAACATCGAATTATTCACATCCGACGGTGCTGACCGCGTAATGACCGCGCTGTTGACCGGTGCGGCAGACATCGGCTTTTCGGGTCCCGAAGCCACGATTTATGTATTTAATGAAGGCCGCGCCGACTTCGCCGTCACCTTCGCCCAAGTCACCAAGCGCGACGGGTCGTTCCTCATCGCCCGCGAGCCCATGCCCGACTTCACGTGGCAGGACCTGCGCGGCGCACATGTGTTACCCGGCCGCCGCGGCGGTATGCCCTTCATGGCACTCGAATACGTGACCCGCGCTCACGGCCTGACCCCGGGCGATGATGTGGATTTTGACACGTCCATCGCGTTCGCGGCCATGGTAGGCTCCTTCATCAGCGGCAACGGCGACTTTGTAACGGCCTTTGAACCTGTCGCATCCACGCTGGTGCTCGAGGGTAGGGGTTACGTCGTAGCCTCCGTAGGCGAGGCCAGCGGCGAAATCCCTTACACCGCTTACTACGCCCTTGCAAGCTTCATCGATGCCAACCCCGAAATCATCCAAGGCTTCACCAATGCCATTGCCCGCGCCCAAGTATGGGTGCAGGAAAATGAACCCGCAGAAATTGCCCGCGTCATCCGCCCGTGGTTCCCCGATGCCGACCCCGTCATTCTCGAATCCGCCATTGCCCGCTACCTTGAAATCGATGCTTTCTCCGCTACGCCGTTCATGACCGAGGACTCCTTTGACCGTTTGCAACGCGTGATGGAATCCGCCGGGGAACTCACCCAACGCGCACCGTTTGACCAACTCGTAAACAACACTTTCGCGGAGAATGCTGTGGTGAGATAGCCGCATGCGCATAGGGCAATGCGATTGCTTGCTGTGCGGATTTTGGCAGTTTGCGATGCGCGCTCGTTAAGCACTTGCGTTAGTCAACTTTTTGAATCCCTGCACTATGGTCAGTGCAGGGATTTTTGTTGTGTGAGCAGGGAGTGAAAAAGATTGCCGAACGCCAAGTGCTAAACTCCCACGCATCGCAAACTGCCAAAATCCGCAAGGCTGCGCAATCACATTGCCCTACGCGCATGCTGCCACACGACAGCGGGGCGAAAGATTAGGTGGATTAGTGCGGGTGGGTTGTAGGTAATGCACTGTTTTGACCGACTGTGTACGAATAAAGACCACTTATTAAATTGCGCTGGAAGGGGGAATATATATTTTTTATAATGTGATTAGATGGATTGGGAGGTGATGTGTTGAAGGTTGAAATTAATATTGACGCCGGTTTTGGTGAAACAAGGGTGGTGATTACGGCGAATAAAATGACGGAGGAGGTGAACGAGCTTGTTCGCAGGATATCGGAATATGCGCCGTCGGTATTGGTTGGGTTTAAGAATGATCATGCTGTGATGCTTGATTGCGGGAAGGTGATTCGATTTTATGCTGCCAATCAAAAGGTGTACGCAGTAACGGAAGATACCGAGTACACCCTACGCTTGCGGCTTTATGAACTTGAGCAGCGATTGGATTCCACTGTATTTGTGCGCATATCCAATTCGGAAATTGTTAATTTGAAAGAAATTAAGGGATTTGATTTGAGTTTTGCGGGCACCATTTGCGTGCAATTTTGCAATGGGTCGGCTTCATATGTATCGCGGCGTTATGTCGCCAAAATTAAACGAATATTAGGAATGTGAGGGAATGATTATGAAGAAAAAAGCAATTTTGCGCGGGATGTTGGGTTTTCCTTTGGGTATTGCGTTGTGCCATGTGATAACCATTGTAATATCAATAGCTATTGGCGATGGATATCACTTGTCGGCAATCCCCGAATTGGTTTATGACTTTAACAACGAATTGAATGCAGTTATATTCCAAACTGCCTTATATGGCGTACTGGGTGCTTCTTTTTCGTCGGCTTCTGTTATATGGGAAGTGGAAAATTGGAGTATCGTCAAGCAAACGGGAATATACTTTATGATTACGGCTGCTACGATGCTTCCCGTTGCTTATTTTGGGCATTGGATGGATCGTTCGGTTTTTGGTTTTGTGATTTATTTCGTTGTTTTCGTGGCAATTTTTATCTTCATGTGGCTGGTTCAATATGCGGTTTGGAAAAATAAAATCAAGAAGATAAATAAGGGCTTTATCCGTTGAAATTATTTTGATAGAATATGTATATAATTATATTTCATGAGGTGATTGGCGTGTTAATAAAACCTTCTACCGTGCTACGCAACGAATACAACAGTATTTCTACATTGTGCAAAGAAAAGCGCGAACCTGTATTTCTTACCAAAAATGGAGAAGGTGATTTGGTGCTTATGAGTATCGAAACTTATAAATACCGCGAAGAAATGCTGGACTTGCGCGAAAAATTACTTTTTGCGGAAGCAAATAGGCTATCCGGTGCCAAAACATACACCACTGCGGAAGTAGGCGATAGGCTGCGGGGGTTGATTGATGGAAACCTATGATGTCCGGTTTTTGCAAGAGGCATTGGATGATTTAGAAGAAATTATTTTGTATATCGCGCAAGACAGCCGCGCTGCCGCACTCCGTATGCATGGCAAAATTATGGAAAAAGCCAACGACTTGTCGGTATTCCCAAAACGCGGGCGGTTAGTCCCTGACAAAAAAATGTCTGAGGCAGGATATCGTATATTGGGGATTAAACCTTATTTGGTGTTTTATCGCATAATCGGGCGCGATGTTTTTATTTATCGTGTGTTACATGGAGCTGCGAACTACCCGCTCTTGTATCAACAAATGACGCAAGCGTAAAGGAAGGTAATTAAATAACCCCACAACACGACAAACAAGCCGATGCATGAAAAAGAGTTAACCTTTTCTTGCATCGCCGGTTTGCCGTATTGTGGGGTTTTGGTTTGTTGCAATTTGGTGTTGCCTCATGAGGGCTTGTGCCGTACCGTTGGAAGGTTGACGTCGTGGGTTTGCTACCGTGCACTGTAGCTTGCCCGCCTTCTTTAGGTTTGGCGGTGTTGCGGGGTGTTGCAGATGTTGCATACAACCGAAGCAGGGAACTGATGAGCGCAGAGGCGCGGTGGAGTGGACACACTTCCGAAGAAGTGCATCTTCTTATCCGGCCATTCGACGCAGAGTGCCTTTCGACTGTTGTGTGGTGATTATATCAGGGTGAATTGACCATTTTTAATTTGACATGTGCGCGTTTTTATGATTCGAAGTCATTTGTGCCAAATAACCAAAATATTTCGCCCACGTTTTCTTTCAAGTTGGCCGTCATTTTTATACGGTGCCGGTTAATATCCAATTCCGTTGTTGACAAAGAGGTAAGCAAAGCAATCCCGCCCCAAGTCATCCCTCAAGGCTTGCAACTCACCTGAGGGGTGGTTTGTGTGAACACACACTCGGTTTAATATAAATTGCAATGTGATGGCTTTGTTTTAATTTACCTTATGTGTCTATTGCTTGAAGTAGTTTGATCAAATCATTATTGGATAATTTGCCAATGGGGGTAGTTTGTATTGTTGATATCGGCAACTCAAGGATTTTGCCAATGTCTATATAGGATTGTTTTGCCAAGCCTGCTTGTGCCCAGTCGTCAATAGTTATGTAACGGGATCGTATGGCCGCGCTTTTGTTATCATATTGCGATGTAATTTGAAAAACTGCGACTTCATTTTTACATGCGGACAACACCAAAATAGGGCGACGTTTTCCGTCGCCACCCCATGACACATAGGCAATGTGTAAGTGATATGGATGCATCATCCATTCACCACCCAGTCGTAAATTTCGGGGTGTTCATCTTTGTTTACGGTGGCATATCCGTTTTCATCGGCTTCCAATTTAATTCTTGGGATATTGCGCTTGGCAATCGCTGCCGTGAGTTGTTCTTCCGGTGCAAGTGATACCACGGGTTGAAAAGGTAAGCGGCGTTCGGCGATGATTTGTCGATAAAACATGTCTATGGCTGTGGTTTGGTCAATTCCCATACGGTTCAAAAGCATAGTGGCGGTTTCTTTCACTGTTGTGTCAATTTTAACATTTACATTTGATTTGGTTGCCAACATCAAAATCACCTCGTTAACATTGTACGATATTATAACGCCGATGTACAGATGATGTCGTTACGCCACAGTATAATATTGCGCCTGTGCGTGCCACAATTCGTGATACTTGCCTGTGGTTTCGGCCACCAATGCATCATGACCGCCCCGTTGTATAAGTCGGCCTTCATGGAACACGGCGATGTCGTTACAGAAGCGGCAGGAGGACAAACGGTGCGAGATGAAGACGGCGGTTTTGGTGCCTGCGATTTCGTTCATTTTGCTGTAGACTTCGGATTCGGCGATGGGGTCCAGGGCGGCGGTGGGTTCGTCCAAGATGAGGAAGGGCGCGTCTTTGTACAGAGCGCGGGCCAAGGCGATTTTTTGCGCTTCGCCGCCGGATACTTCTACGCCTTCTTCTTCGAAGTTTTTGTACAGACAGGTGTTTAAGTGCTTGGGTAGGGTGGCCAAACGGTCGGCGAAGCCGGTTTTGATTAGGCATTCGGCGGCTTTGGCGTGGTCGGGAGTGGCGGATGCAGCGACGTTTTCTCCCAATGGGAAGGATAAGAGTTGGAAGTCTTGAAACACGACGGAGAAGATGTCCATGTATTGCGCGTAGTCGTACTTACGGATGTCGAAGCCGTTCAAGAGGATTTCACCTTCGGTGGGGTCGTATAAGCGGCACAGGAGTTTGATGAAAGTGGTTTTGCCGCTGCCGTTTTGACCCACTACGGCCAGACGTTGGCCTACGTTAAATTTGAGGGATACGTTGCGCAGGGCGTAGTCGTCGGACGTGGGGTATTTGAAACTGACGTTGCGGAATTCGATTTCGTATTTGCCGTCGCTGCGTTTTTCGGTGGTGAGAGTGCCTTGGTACATGTTGTTGGGGGTGTCGAGGAAGTCGAAGATTTTTTGCATGTAGGGGGCGTTGTTTTTCATGGTGCCTAGGTGGGATACGAGTGCTGCGATGCCGCCGGATAATGCGGTGATCGCGCCGATGTATTGCATGATATTGCCTACGCCGAACGCGCCGCCCCATGCCTTCAAGCATACAAAGAGGTAAATCGAAATGGTAAAAATATGGAAAATGACGGTGGAGGCGACGTGCAACGCGCCCATCGGCCCGCGTGCCCACCGCGCGATTTGCGACGTAGGGCCAAAGGAGTCGTACTTTTCGTCCTGCGCATAGGATTTACACACAATGTCTTGGCGGAACATGCGTATATCCTTGGCGCGGCGCACATCGTACCCGAAGAACCCGGCGAACCCGAATATGCGGTTACCCATGGTGGCACCATCGGCATGACGCGCCCAGTAGGACGATGCCTTGTTGCCCACCATCGGAGACAGGACGGTAACGCCTAACAGCACCGCGATCAAACCAACGACGAAGAGCGGATGGTTCAAAACTTCCACGTGACCGGCGCCTTGCGCCACGGGTTGGGTGAACAGCGATACGGTCAGCGCCACCGCTCCGCCGATGGTGAAGAACGATTTAACCAGCGGTTCTAACCCCCAAATTACTTTGCTGTGCCCCCAACCGCTCCAGTTGTGGGATTGGCGTATTTGTGAAAGGTTGTCGTGGGTTTTGGCGTCGTCCACATCCACAAAGTCCATGGAAAATAATTTGTCGGCTTCAATTTTGCGTATCATGTACCAATAATTGGCACTGTGGTAATTTTTCCAACGCGCCAACGCCGCGATGATTAACGCCAACACCGCGGCCGTAATCAACGCCGCCAGCACAAGGAAGCGTAAGCGGTCTACATCGCGCGTGCCTGCGATTTCATTTAATATCTGCGCGGACAAGTAGATGCCTATAAAGGGTGCCAACGCCGAAACCGCCGCGTGTACCGCAATGGATACCAACAAAAGCGGCTGCCGCGCCCACCAAAGTTTGTACGCGCGTTGGGTGAGTTTTAAATAATTCATGACGCGCTCCCTTCTGCATGAGCAACGAGATCGTCGCGGTAGTAGTGGCTTTGGATTTCAAAGAGTTCGGCGTATTTTTGTCCGTTGCGTATCAATTGGTCGTGTGTGCCTTCTTCGGTTATGCTGCCGCCGTCTATGAGGATGATGCGGTCACAAAAACGCGTACTGGCCAACCGGTGCGAAATATACACCGACGTGCGCCCGTCGGAAAATTCGTTGTATTTGCTGTACATATCTGCCTCGGCGATGGGGTCGAGCGCGGCGGTGGGTTCGTCCAAGATTAGCAATGGAGCTTGCTTGTACAGTGCGCGTGCCAGCATGAGGCGTTGCGTTTCCCCGCCGGATAATTCTACGCCTTCGTTAAATACCGTTTTGGTCACATATGTGTCAAAACCCTGCGGATAGGATTCGATTTTTTCCAGCAGTCCGGCATCATTGGCGCATGCACGTAACCGCGCTTCATCGGGCGCACAGATGGATTGTGTAATATTCTCCGTAATCGTCGTGGGTAAAATCGAAAAATCTTGGAACACAGACGAAAAATGCTTGTAATAATCGCGCCGATTGTATTGGCGGATGTCTTGGCCGTTGAGCAGCACATGCCCCGCCGTGGGGTCGTACAAACCGCAGATGAGCTTGACCAGCGTGGTTTTGCCCGCGCCGTTGAGGCCTACGATGGCCAATTTCTCGCCGGGTTGGAGGGTCAAGTTGATGCCCGTGAGGGTATCTTTTTCCGCACCGGGGTATCGAAAAGAGACGTTGTCCAGCTTGATTTCGTACCGTGCGTTGGTTTCGGGTATCAGCGGCAAGCCATCTTCAAATTTGAACGGCTCATCCCACTCAATGAACTCACGCATGTTGGAAAGATCCAGACTTTGCCGGTGCAGCGTTTCAACATTGGACAAGATGCCACCCACCCAGCCCGAAAATCCGCCCACCGCCGCAAAGAAAAGCAAAAACGCCGCGGCAGAAAGCCCATCGTTTAGCACCAAATAAATCAGATACGCATACGCTATCCCGTTGCGTGCCAATGTTAACACCGCGTCAATGATATCGCCCCAAATATACACACGCTCGCGTCGCGCGATGAAGGATTGGTACAAGCGCATCCAACTGTCGTGTACATCGGTGAGCCATTGCCGCATACCGAAGATGCGCACGTCCTTGGCCAGCGTGTACTTATTGGATTCGCGCGTGATGTAGTTCATGCGGCGGGAGTATTCGGCTTCTACATCGCGGTGTCGGTAGCCCCAACCATTGAAATGACGGCTAAATAAGAAGCCTACCACGCCCGTCACCAGCACAATCGCCACAATCCACCATTGCAATGACGCCAATAACACCAAATAAATCACAAAGCCTGCGCTATTGGTCATCAAGTCGGTCAACGTATCCCAAATCGCTTCTGCGGCGGATGAATTGGAATTGACCGTCACCGATGCGGTATCTTGCCGTTTTTGTACGTCCTGATCTTCCACCAACGGAAAGGACATTTGACAAATTTTGTCGTGTATGCGGCTTACAATGACCGACCGCACCGCCACCCGCCCGAAAAGCGTATTTCTGCCGATGTACGTGTTCAACGCACCCACCAGCAGCATGCCACCGGTAAACAGCAGGATAACCGTCACCAAACGCTCCAGCGGTGCCACGGCTTCCACTTCCGCAATTATTGCCGGCGCGATGAACAGGCCTAACAGGCTGCTAACAACGGCCAACATTGCAAGCAATACACACAAAACCAATACGCTGCGGTTTCTGCCCCATGCGGTGCGTATCATGTAAGCTGTGTTTTGGAACAAATTGTAACGCGGTTTTTTGCTGATGGATTTGTACGGGCTGGCAGGCCACATTTGAATTCCGCCTTTCCGGTGGATTTGTTGCGATGATAGCATAAAAAAATCCCCGATATTTTTTCGGGGATGAATGGTTGGATTTTGGGGGTGAAGTGTTATTTGGGTGACATTACTGCGGCAGCAATATTTCCGTTGTGAATACGCCATCCTCGCTGGCACGGCGGATGTAGCCGCTGTACCGTGCTACGATGTGATCGATGCGTGCCAAACCGAAGCCGTGGCCGTCGCCTTTGCTGCTGGCATAGCGTCCGTTTTGTATCTTGCCTGCGGAAGTGGCGTTGGTGACGGAAATGTAGAGTTGCGTATTTTTCATTTCCATGAAGATGCGGATGATGCGCTCACTTGGGGGGAGGGAGGTGCTGGCTTCTACGGCGTTGTCCAATAAGTTGCCCAAGATGATGCACAGGTCGATTTGCGAAGTGGTGAGTTCGACGGCTACATTTACGTCGGCAATGATGGTGATTTCCTTGGCGGCGGCTAACGATATTTTGCTGTTGAGTATGGCATCGGCCATTTTGTTGCCCGTTTTGAGGGTGTTTTCCACCGCGATGAGATCGGCGTCCAGTGCGTCGATGTAACGGGTGATGGCCTCGCGGTCGTCGTTTTGTGCGAGGGCTTTGAGCGTGGCCAAGTGGTTGCGGTAATCGTGCCGCCAACCGCGCATCTGGTTGTACATATTTTCTACTTCTATGGCATGGATGGCTAGCACGCGTTGTTGATATGCGGCGATGCGGCGGTCAATCCACTTGGCAAGCAACCGCGCTATCATAAACGTTGGATGATGGCGCGGTTGAGCGTGTCATACGCGCCGCGCGGCAAGGGGATGACCGCACCGCATCGCAAATGCACGTCAGTACGTGTAGTCTTGGCCACGCCGTTCAAGTTGATGATAAATGACCGCCCCACACGGAAAAAGCGCGGGTCGTCCGCGAGTTGTTTTTCCAATTCGCCCAGCGTGGTTTTGACGGTAAATTTGTTGTCGGCGTGGATGGTTACGTGGTTGTGCCGCACTTCCATGTAACGGATCGCGTACAGCGGCAAACGCGTAGAAGTGCCTCCGTGTTGTACGAATATCACGCGCTCCGCCAATGCCAGCTTCTCCCGCGCGCGGTCAAGCACGGCGAATAACTTCTCTGCTGTAGCGGGCTTGATGAGGTAGTGCAAGGCCTCCACTTCATATCCATCGGCAATATATTCTGTATAGCCGGTGACAAAGATGATTTGTGCTTCTTTGTTAGTGGATCGAATTTTACGCGCCAGCGTCACGCCGTCCATCGCACCCATTTGTACGTCCAATAAAAAAATATCCGCGGTTTTGCATGTAGCATGCTCCACGGAAAATAAATATTGTTCTGCGTTTTCATATTGCGTGAAAGAAACATCTATCGCATTTTCGCGCGCCCAACGTTGCGTCAACGATAGTAAATGTTGGCGCGGCGCGGCTTCGTCATCGCAAATGATAATGTTTATCATGCAATCTCATCCCTAGTTTAATTGCTCATTTCATTGTTATTATACATGTTGTACGATCAAAGGCATAACAATCCAATACAATCCATGCGCCAAACTTACCGATACCAATGTGCAGTTTTTAATATAAAATCTGGCAGATGAGTATAGCAACCCTATCAAAACGCAAAAAATCATGTTGCCGATTAAAGCCCAATGGTATGCCCCCATCAGTTCAATGCGGAAATGCATTAATCCAAATAAGAGCGAAGATAATAATATTGTGATTAATTTGTTTTGAGTATCTTTGTACAATTTGTCAAATATAAAACCTCTGAAAAACCATTCTTCGCCAAAGCCAATAATAAATAACGCATATATAATGTTTTGTCCGGATGGGCCATAATTGCGCAAAGATTCAAGATATGTCATGTTTAAATAAAGCGAATAAAAAATATTTAAAAACGATGCCAATAATATTGTGCATAAACACAAAGCAATGCCTACATAAAATTGCGAAAGCAACGGCTTATTCTGTGTCAAAGCGATTGTGAAAGGTGTTTTTTGTTTGTAATAGTATATGACCGGGATTCCTAACAACCAATATAATGGGATTAAAGATGACAATCCTTCAGAGACATGCGACAAAATATAAATCATCACAGTAAAAAATGTTACTGTTAAACAAGATGTTATTTTTATACGGTGGTTATCCTTCACCACCGGCTTCATCCTCCGTAAAACGCACACTTACCAGCTTGCTAACGCCCTGCTCCTGCATGGTCACGCCATACAATTGATCCGCAGCCTCCATCGTGCCTTTGCGGTGGGTAATGATGATGAATTGGGTGCCGTCGGTATATTGTTTGAGGAATTGGGCGAATCGGGCTACGTTGGCATCGTCCAGTGCGGACTCGATTTCGTCTAGGACGCAGAAGGGCGATGGCTTCATGCGCAAGATGGCGAAGAGTAAGGCGATGGCGGTGAGTGCGCGTTCGCCGCCGGACAGGAGCATGAGGGTTTGAAGGGATTTACCCGGAGGTTGGGCGGTGATTTCGATGCCGGCTTCAAGGACGCTTTCTGCATCGGTCAGGCGCAGGGATGCGGTGCCGCCGCCAAACATTTCGCGGAATACCTCGTTGAAATGCTTGGCGATTTCGGTGAAGTGGGTGAGGAATTGTTGCTCCATTTGCTCGGTAAGGGTGGCGATGAGTTCCTTGAGGGCTTCTTCGGCTTGGAGGATATCGTCATGTTGTGTGGTGAGGAAGTCGTGGCGGGTTTTCATGGCTTTGTATGCTTCGATAGCGCCGATGTTAACGTCGGACAGTTGGGCGAGTTCGGCACGGAGTTGCTGGCCTTCGCGGCGTAGGGCGGTTTCGTTGATATCCTCGCGCTTATGTGCCAGGGCTTGGGAATGGGTGAGTTCGTATTCGTCCCACATTTCGTTGTGCAGGCGTTGCATGTTGGTGGCGAGATGTTCCTTGCGCATTTCTAAGCGCGTTAATTCTTTTTCAATGTGCGAGGCTTCGTCGGTTTGGTTGCGCTCGTCGGCCTCGACTTTGGCGATGGCTTCGTCGAGTTGCGCTTTGGTGGTTTCGGCCTGCGTGAGTGCTTCGCGAGTGGTGTTTTGTTGGGATTGGAGGGTTTCCAACTCAGCGGAAAGGGTGGCGAGGTTGGCCTCGACTTCACGCATGGATTGTTGCGCTTTGTCGATTTCGGTGAAGAGAATACGTTTTTCTTCCTCTAGAATCGTTTTCTCGCGCTCGATGCGGGTGATGTTGTTTGTGGCGGCGGTTTGGAGCTCCGTTTGACGGCCGATTTCTACGCGCAATTCGGTTACGATGTCTGATTCTTCGTGGTGGGCCATGCGCTTTTCGACGAGTTCGCGTTGGTAGGCCTCTAGGCGGGCTTGCGCGGCGATTACGGCGTTTTCTTGCTCGGCTTGTGCGGCTTTGGCTTGGCGGATGTTTTGGTTGGTTTCGATGAGTTGCGCCATGATGGCGTCGTTCTGCGTGGCGAGGGTTTCGAGGGATTTGCGTAGGGTTTCCAATCCGTGGGCGACAAGCTCGTTGCGCTCTTTCGCGGTTTGCGCCTCTAAGTGCAGTGTTTGTGCGCGAGAGCGTGCGCGGTGTAGGGCTTCGTCTGTGGCGGCGCATTTTTCGCTTTGGGATTTGTATTTTTCGGATAAGGATTTGTAAGATTTTTCCAACTTGACGATTTGCTCGGCAAGTTCGCTTAGCTGACGTGGGCGGCCGATTAGCCCGCCTGCGCCGCGCCCCATGCTGCCGCCGGTCATGGCGCCGCCGGGCGATAAGCGTTCGCCCTCCAACGTCACCAATTTATACGAGTAATGAAATTTTCGGTGGATGGCCGACGCGTTGTCGAGGTTGTCCACGATGACGATATCGCCTAGTAGTTGTGCAAAAACGTTGTCGTATGCCGCGTCGTGGTTCACCAAATCGGCGGCGTTGCCAAGGTAGCCGGGTTCGCGGGCTAATCGGGCGGTGTCCATGATTTTGCCCGTGACGGCTGTTAACGGCAGGAAAGTGGCGCGGCCTTCGTTGGTGCGCTTTAAATGCTCGATGGCGCGTTTTGCGTCGTCCTCGGTGCGGGTTATGATGTTTTGTGCGGCATTGCCCAGCGCAATTTCGATGGCCACTTCGTAGCCGTCGGGCACGCCCACCAATTCGCCCACCGCGCCGCAGATGCCGCTAAAATTGCGGTCGGTTTCTGCCAAGCGCAAAATGGACTTGACGCTGCGGTGATAACCTTCGTATTGGTTGTGCAAGTCCTCGATGGCGCGGTGCTTGCTGCGTGCAGTGCCCAAAGCCTCCTGCGCGGTGTGGTAGTCCGTTTCGATGCCGGTCATGTCGCGGTTGAGCGTGTCCAGCGCATTGGTGAAGGCTGCGACTTGCTCGTTGGCTCTGGCGGCTTCTTGCGATTTGGCTGCGTGTAGTGCTTCCAATTCGCGCAATACGGCTTCTTGCGCTTCTTGCTTTTCATCGGTTTGTTCAATGTCTTCGTCGAGTTTTTCTTTGTCCTCTTCCAAGCGGATGTAACGGTTTTCCATATCCAGGACGATGGCTTTGTGCTCGGCCACGGCGTTGCCTTGCGCCAGAATGTCGGCGTTCAATGCGGCTAGTTCTTGCGCATTTTCTTCTTCTTCGGCTTCGTACACGGCGTTGCGGTCGGCATGTTCGGAGAGTTGCACTGTTAGCGTTTCCAGCGATTGACGCGCGGTTTCGCGGTTGACTTCTTCTTGTATACGTTCATTTTCACGCTCGGTTAATTGTAAGTCACGGCGATCAATTTCTCCGCGCAGGCGAATTTGTTCGTTGGTCAGTTGGTGGCAATTTGCCACCAACTGATTTTTCTCGCCGATTTTGCGCTCGATTGATGCGGTGGTTTCCAGCATGGTTTCGTTGGCGCGGCGATAGCTTATATCGGCTTCGGCGACTTGGGCTTTCAACTTCTCTTCGGCTTCTCGCGCCAGGGTCAGACGCTCGCGTCCGTCGGCGGATTGCAACAGCGCGTTAACCAAAGTTTCTTCTGTTTTGGCAAGGTCGGCCTCGTTGCGCTGGACTTCGTTCAAAAACAAATTGATATGTACGTCTTTGTATTGGTCGCGCAATGCCAAATACCTGCGGGCGGCTTCAGATTGCTCGGCCAGCGGTTCGAGTTGCTCGTCCAATTCGGCGATGATGTCGTATACGCGTTCGCGATTTTGCGCTTCACGGTTAAGGCGAAGCAACGTTTCGTGCCGCCGCGCTTTAAATTTACTAATGCCCGCCGCCTCTTCAAATATATGGCGGCGATCTTCGGATTTGGCAGAAAGAATTTCATCCACGCGGCCTTGCCCGATGATGGAATAACCATCGCGCCCGATGCCCGTATCCATAAACAATTGTTGGATATCTTTCAAGCGGCAGGGGGTGCCGTTGATGGCGAATTCACTTTCGCCCGAGCGGTACACGCGGCGCGTTACCACGACTTCGGGTGTGCCGGGGTCGGGCAGGGCGTTATCCGTGTTATCGATACGCATGACAATTTCCGCAAACCCCTGGGGCTTGCGGTGTGCCGTACCTGCAAAAATAATATCTTCCATTTTGGTGCCGCGCAGTTGCTTGGCGGATTGTTCGCCCAGTACCCAACGCAACGCGTCTGCAATATTGGACTTGCCGCTGCCGTTAGGGCCAACGACGGCATTAAGCCCCGCACCAAAATTAAGCTGCGTGCGTTCAGAAAAGGATTTGAAACCAAGAAGCTCAAGTCGTTTAAGATACAAATCAAAACGCCCCAAAAAGCGAAAAAATCGCTCAAAGTATGTACTCCGCGGAGGATTATGCTATAATGCTCAACAATAGGCAAGTATTTTTCCTTGTGGAGGTACAAAATGATTAAATTTATGGCAGGCCAAAAAGGCCAGGGCAAAACCCGCAAAATCATAGAAATGGCAAACGAAGCCATCAAATCCGCCGATGGACACTTGGTTTTCATCGACGATGACCGTCGCCACACACGCGATATCGACCGAGACATCCGCTTTGTAGAGTCCGGTAAGCATATACTTTCCAATTACCGCGAATTCATCGGTTTCGTCCGCGGCATCTTATCGCAAAATTCAGACATTGAGCATATATATGTAGATGGCCTGTGTAACATAATCAAAACGCTGGATAACGAAGCGTTGTTAAAACTCACCAAAAAACTGGAGATGATTTCCACGATCGACCATGTTGAATTTACTATTAGCGTCAACATGGAGCCCGAAGATTTGCCCGAAGAAATCCGCACGATGTTGTTATAGAAAGGACGATTTCTATGAAACTAGACAAATTGGTAATGGCCATCATCCAAGACGAAGATGCGTTTCATTTGATGGATTTGCTCAACGCGAAGGGTTTTAGCGTCACCAAGCTGGCGTCTACGGGCGGCTTCCTGCGTGCGGGCAACACTACTTTCATCTGCGGCGTATCTGAAGAGCGCCTGCCCGAATTCATCGACATCATCGAAAAGAAATGCAAATCCCGCCGCCAAATCACCTCGGTGAATGCCATGAACGTCAACGCCAACGAAAGCTTCGCCCCGTATCCGGTGGAAGTCACCGTGGGCGGCGCCAATATCTTCATCCTCAATATCGAAGAATTCAGAAAAGTATAATTTGTGATGCGCGTCGCGACCGGCCGCGTGGGCCATGCCTATTTAATGGAAGGCCGCACGGGGCTATTGGAAGCCGCCAATGCATTCGCCAAAGCGTTAAATTGCTTGAACGGCGGCGAAGTGGCATGCGACACATGTATATCGTGCCGCGTGCTGGATTCGGGCAATCACCCCGATACCTTCTATGTAACGGCGACCAAAACCATTGCCATTGGTGTTGAAGACGTGCGCCATCAAGTCGTGGCGGAAATGGCAACGCGCCCATTCCGTTACAAATATAAAGTATTCATCATCGACAAAGCCGAAACCATGACCCCTGCGGCGCAGAATGCGCTCCTCAAAACCATCGAGGAACCCGCGCCGTATGGGGTTTTTTTGTTACTGACCAAAGAATTGGAACTAATGTTAGAAACAGTACTTTCACGCTGCGTGATCATAAAAGTGAATGAAAACGGCCAACCCGGCGCATTACAACGTGAAACCGATGAAGCGCACATGGCACTGGCGCAAGAGGTAATCGAGAACGCACACAAACTTGACATCTTGGGTGCGCTGATGTTATACAAAAAATTTGAACCGCTCAAAGAGTCCAAGGAGTCGGCAGTGGCATTATTGGACATGCTATATGAACGCTACGGCACCCTCGTGCGGCAAACACAAGCGGAATATGCCTTTCGCGCCACACGTGCCATCACCCAAACGAAGGATTTACTTTCCCAAAACGGGAATTATCAATTAGCAATCGAAATCATGCTGTTAAAGATAGGAGCACACATACAATGATTATCATCGGTGTACGATTTAAAGACGTTGGGCGTATTTATTACTTTGATCCGGGCGATTTTGACCCACCGCAGGGGTCGGCGGTTATCGTAGAAACGGTGCGCGGCGCAGAATTTGGCTACGTGTCATTAACGCGGCGCGAGGAAGATGTGAGTAACCTACAGCAACCCATTCGCAAGGTGCTGCGCTTGGCCACCCCCGACGACGAAGTGCAAGAAGTCGCCAACCGCCAAAAAGAAGCCGAAGCACGCGATACCTGCCAAGAAAAAATAAAGGCGCATGGTTTGGATATGCACCTGGTAGATGTAGAGCTCACTTTTGACTTAAGCAAAATCATCTTCTATTTCACGGCCGATGGGCGCGTTGACTTCCGCGAATTGGTCAAAGACTTGGCAGCGACCTTTCGCACGCGTATTGAGCTACGGCAAATTGGCGTGCGTGACGAAGCCAAAATCATCAATGGTGTAGGCATCTGCGGGCGCAACATTTGTTGCGCGGCGTTCTTGGATGAGTTTCAACCCGTAAGCGTCAAGACCGCCAAAGATCAAGGTTTGGGGCTTAACCCCACTAAAATATCCGGTGTATGCGGCAAGCTCATGTGTTGCCTCAAATACGAAGAAGAAACCTACACGCACTTAAATAAAAACCTGCCCAATGTAGGCGAGCGTGTAACTACACCGGATGGAGAGGGCGATGTAGTGTCCGTTCAAGTCCTGCGCCAAACCGTAAAAGTCGCCGTCAAGAAAAAAACCGGTGACGGCATCGAAATGAACTTTTACCCGGTGGCGGATATAGAATCGACGCGCAAACGCGGGCAGGAGCCAAAGCAAGGGAGCGACCCGGCGCACGGCCACTGCGGCAAAGGATGCGGTTGCGGCGGATGTGGTAAAAAAAATAATAAACAAAAATAATTTTTACATTGTGCAAAAAGGCCGGGGTATGATGCCCCGGCCTTTTTTATATCACTTTTGCCATAAACAAACACGGATTGCCTGCATCCCACAACAGCGGGAATGTTTCCAACGGTTTGAACCCCATGGCCTCATAAAAAAAGCGTGTGCGCTTGTAATACGGGTCGGGATTGGTTTCGTCCAGGGTCTTGACGGTCAGGAACATCATGCTCCGTTGACGGCAATATTCTTCGCATGCTTCAATTAATAAGCGCCCAAGCCCCTTGCGGTGGTAGTTTTCCAATAGCCCCATTACATATATTTCTGCTGTATAAGCGTTGTGCGGTTTAATCGATACAAACCCCACGGGCTCGTCTTCGTCATACACTAAGTAAAACGGTTTGTCCTGCACACCGGTAATGTAGTCGGCAGTGGACTCCGGAATGCCGAACCAATTGGGTAATGCGGTCAAAACTGATTGACAAATTTGGGCTTTTTCGTGTGAAGCAGTAATTTCGCGGACGGTCATGCAGTGACTCCTTTGTTTTTATTGTAATTATACCATACCGCATTGCGATGAATTCAAAAAAGCCAGTTGGTGGCAACATTGCCACCAACTGGCTTTCTTATAAATTGTTGTTGACTGTTATTTATACATAAAACGCGGCGCATGCACGGTGTGTCATGTACACGTCTATTTTTGACACCAATTCATACGGCGCGTGCATGGCCAGCACGGGTACGCCGATGTCCACAATGTCAACATCCAAAAACGCTAGGAACTTGGCTACGGTACCGCCGCCGCCGGCATCAATCTTGCCCAGTTCGCCTACTTGCCAGCGGACGTTGGCGCCATCCAGCAGGGTGCGGATGAAGGACATATACGCGGCAGAAGCATCTACCGTGCCGCCCTTGCCGCCGGAACCTACATATTTGGCAACGCTAACGCCGTGATTGATGAGGCTGGAGTTGCGTTTTTCGAATACGCTGGTGAAGTTGGGGTCGTAGGCGGCGTTTACATCTGCGGAGAGTGCCTTGGTGGCGCGCAGAACACGGCGGGGTTTGGCACCTTTGAGTTCGCACAAGTCTTCTACGAAATAGAGTAAAAAGTTGGAATCGAGGCCGGTGTTGCCTGCGCTGCCCACTTCTTCTTTGTCGGCCAGGATGGTGACGGTGGTGTGGTGGGGCGTGGCGGCGGCGAATTCTGCCATGACAGAAGCATACGCGCATACGCGGTCATCGTGGCCGTAGGAGCCGATGAGCGAACGATCCAAGCCGATGTCACGCGCTTTGTAAGCGGGTACGGCTTTGAGGTCGGCGGTGTGGAAGTCGGCCTCGGTGATGCCGTACTTTTCGTGCAATATTTTAAGGACGGTGAATTTGGCTTTGTCGCCCAATTTGTCATCGTTGGTGGGTAATGTACCGGTGATGAGGTTCAAATCCTCGCCCGCGAAGGCCGTGGAAAGTTTCTTTTCGCCTTGTTCGCGTCCCAAGTGGGGGAGGAGGTCGGTGATCATGAATTGCGGGTCGTTGTCGTCCTCGCCGATTGTGACGCGCACCATGGATCCGTCGGCCTTGTACACCACGCCATGCAGCGCGAGGGGAACCGTCGGCCACTGGTACTTGCGCACGCCGCCGTAGTAGTGCGTCTTGAGATACACGATGCCCGTGTCTTCGTACAGGGGGTTGGGCTTGAGGTCGAGCCGGGGCGAATCAACGTGGCTGGCGATGACGCGCAGGCCGTCCTCGAGGGGGCCGTTACCGATGGTGGCCAGCATGAGTGCCGCGCCGCGGTTTTGCACAAAGACTTTATCGCCCGCTTGGTATGCGTTGCCGGGGACAAATTCGGCGTAGCCGCGCGCTTTGGCCATGGCGATGACGGTTTCTACGCAGTCGCCTTCGGTTTTGGATGCGTCCAGGAATTTTTTGTACCCTTCGGCAAAATCCTGCGCGGCTTGTAATTCCGCTTCGGTCATTTTTAATGCGGCGTGCTCGTTTTTGAACACGAGTTGCTCTTGTAATAATTCGTTAGCGGATTTTTCTTTTTCCATGTTAATCATCTCCTTTTTTGTATGTTAGCTTTGAATTGTATTACGTTGTTAACAGTCTACTTTGAAATAGTTTCCGGTGCAATCATTTCACTTGCTTTGCCCTTGCGAGCAAAGCAATCGTTAATAATTATCCATAAAACAGGTATGCTGATAAGAACGGCTCTCCCTGAAATGGGATTGGCAATTTGTCTTGTTACAATATCACTTATTGTTATTTGTGTATTAGGCCAAATTAACATTGCGATATTCGCAAAAACAAGTAATAAAATAGCGTATAGTACGAAGGGTAGAATCCTATGTCGTGTGTATTTAAAATTAAACATTCTTGCTTCGTTATCCACAATTATCCCCCGTTTATTGTTATAATTGAAAAAAATAGGAGGTGCAGTATGAAAACTTATCCAAATCTTTTCGCAGAAATCGGTATTAACAAGGAAGCAATTAACGAGAAAATTCGGCAAACGTTCGAAACGATGTTCTTTGATCCGGTGGAGCGTATTTATTTTGAATTCGGCGACAATATGGGGTACATGCTGGACACGGGCAACAACGATGCGCGTTCCGAAGGTATGAGCTACGGTATGATGATGGCTGCGCAAATGAACCGGAAGGATATTTTTGACCGTTTGTGGTTGTTTAGCAAGACGTACATGTACCAGTCGAGTGGGCCGTTCGAGGGTTACTTTGCGTGGAGTGTCAAAACCGACGGCACGAAAAATTCGCAAGGCCCTGCACCCGATGGAGAGGAATATTTCGCACTGGCGTTATTTTTTGCATCGGCGCGGTGGGGGGATGGCGCGGCACCCTTTGACTACGCCGTGCAAGCCCGCGATATCTTGCGCCATTGCGTGCATCAGCACGAAATCGTCGAAGGCGGCGAGCCCATGTGGGAGCCGTCCAATTATTTAATCAAATTCGTACCGTCCACGCCTTTCTCAGACCCGTCTTATCATCTGCCGCATTTCTACGAAATATTCGCTGACCGTGCAGACGAAGCCGACCGCGATTTTTGGAAAAAAGCCGTCCAAGCCAGCCGTGACTACATCGCTCTGTCCTGCCACCCCATAACCGGCATGGCATCCGAATACGCAGAATACGACGGCACCCCGCGTGAAATGTTTGGCAAAAAACAGCAATTCTATTCCGACGCATACCGCGTAGCCATGAACATCGGGTTGGATGCGGCATGGTACGGCAAGACGGCTGCTTTAACTGCTGCCGTAGACCGCTTGCAAAGCTGGTTTTCGGTAAATACAAATCTAGGTGATTACGATTCTTACATGCTGGATGGCACGCCGGTAGACCTGCCCGCCATGCACCCCACAGCCATCATCGCTACCAACGCGGCGGGCTCGCTGGCTGCTGAGGGGGAGTACCGCTTGAAATGGGTCGCAGATTTTTGGAAGACGCCACTGCGGCGGGGGCATCGTAGGTATTATGATAATTGTTTGTATTTATTTTGCTTGTTGATGCTGGCGGGGGAGTATCGGGTGTATTGATGGGAACTTAAAGATCAAAACCCCGGGCGCTGCCCGGACCCGCGAGGGAACGCGTCCCCTCGACCCCGCTGAGCTTCGCGAGGCTCTGCGTTTGGCTAGTGCCGGTTATTTTAATGTTACACAACGCTTGGCTGTTCAATCTTTCAGTTGGTCGCAATTTGCGACCAACTGATTTTTTCCTAGCCATGATTGAGAGGGGGCAACGCCCACAGCGCGGGGTCAAGGGGGAACGCTTCTCCCTTGCGGGTCTGGGCGGCGCCCAGGGTCTGAAATTACCACTTACCGATGGAATGCTAAAATTATTTCTGACGTTTGATTCACCACAATATAATCCCCAATGTAATGCACGCCATTTATTATCCACACAGTTTCGGAATCAACATTCGCTGATGTAGCAGTTATTTTTATCTCCGTCCCGGCGAAATAATTACCCACAACCGTCGTGTCGGCAGGTACCGGCCGCAAATGCATCATGGCCGAACCGGCTCCGTATACAGATAACGTCACGGCAAACCGCTCATCGCGCGTGAAGCCCATGTGCCGCTCAATGGAAGCAAACATGATGGCCGGGCGCATGGCGGCGAAGCGACGGATGGCGTAGCGACTTTCGGCGATGCTTTCGGGGCTGGGCCACCAAATGCCTTGGGGGTGGAACAGGCCTGCGTTTATGGCATGGTTGAGTTCGGGGTCGATTTGCGCGGATAAGTCGCTTAGTACGCGGTTGACGTTGCCGGGGGCAAATGCACCCTCCATGACATCGACGAAGGCGTTGGCCAGCATGGCGCGGGTATCTTCACGGTCGATGAAGGCGTGCAAGAAGGCCGAGCTTTGCCCGGAATTCCAGCGGTCGCCTGTACCGGTTAGGATGTCGTGGATGGTGTCGTGGTGTACGACTTGATCATAATTGTCCCAAATAGCCCAAGAGGCTTCAACATCGTGTACGAACACGCGCCACCGTCCGTCGCGCAGGAAGGGGTGCAGGTCAGGATCGTCGCGCTCTTCGTCGGTGGGGAAGTACCGCCACCATTCAAAATTGTTATTGGGCCAGTCGATATTGTTAATGAAGATTTGCATGGCGTAATATCGGATGAGCTCCGGTACGTCCACGCGTAGAGAGAACTCGGCGAATCGTTCGTCGCCGCCATCGCCGGTGAAGCCTTGTACCGCTAATTGATGCACTTCAATCATATCGTTAACGGCGCGCGGTTCTCCGTTCCACCAGCTTGTGGTGCGGGCTTCGCCGCCGTCAATGAGTTCAAAATTTTGCGTTACGCCGCCGAATATACGACGTAAATGATTTTCGCGGCGCGGGGTCTTGAGCCACGCCACGCCATAGTATTCGCCGTTAAGGAACACGACGGCAGGGCGGTGTGTTTGCGTTACGGTATGCCCGGCTTGGCGGAATAATACTTGCCCCAGTTCATCGCGGATGAAACCCGCCAAACGATCGGAGCCGCCGTTGCGCAGCCGCAAACGGCGATAACGGTCGATTAAATATCCGTTGACACAAAATTCATCATCAAAAAACGCGAACGCGAAATTATTGCGGTCGTCGTAAACGTACCGCGCGATGAGTTCCAACGACTTCTGCGGTTCGGTCGCGCGGGAGAATCCGCCCCGCACGCGGATGCCGATGTGCTGCGACATGTGTAAATTGCCCGCGGAGTCAAACATTTCAACGTGGGCGGCGCGTTCGGAATCTGCTCCGCGTCGGTTAAAATTGGCGGGGCGGCCAGGGTTTTCACCCAAGGCATCGTAGCCATGTACGGGCCAGCGACCGTGATGTAAGAAAAATTCATTGCGCCAAATTTCGCGGTCGATGCCCGGGACCATGATGCCTTCGTAGTGGTCAAACAGCCCGTGTGGGTTGCTCGTGATGGCGAAAATGAGCACATTGTCGCAAAAACGCTCATGCACGTCGGTGCCCATGACGAAATTGCGGGTCACAATTTCCGATGCTACATCTTCGCGTATCGCCACCGCACGGATGGTGAAAAGTGTCACTTGCGACATGACTTGCTCAATATAAAACGCCGCCGCATTTAAAGGAATGGCGGGGGCGGGGGCTTCGACCAACAGCGGACGTTCGTACCGTGTGGATTCCACATTCGGATACGACCCATCCAGTGTAAAAAATATTTCTGCACCTTCCGGCGCGGTTAATTCAAGCAAAAACGCGGCATCAAAAAATCCCGCCTCGTGCGAGAACGTTACATACAATTCCCCATCAAAGGGAAGCGGCAACGGGGGAGGGGGGATATGTTGCGGAGACGCAACCAAGTGCGGTGGGGTCGTATCATATTGCTCCCGATCCCCCGGGCGTTCCGTAAATGAAAAATACGCAAAGCCGCCAATGACGATGGCGGCAATGATCAACGCATAAATTTTTTGCTTGTTACTCATACGGTATCGTCGGGGGTGCGACCCAGTGCTTCATACAATTTGCGGCGGGTTTTTTTATCATCGGACAAAATCATCCCCGCATATTTGGCCACATCGTGTGCCACGGCACGCGGTACGCAAATGACCCCATCACCGTCCGCCACAATCACATCTCCCGGGAAGACCGACACACCGCCAATGGCCACAGGTACGTCCTTTTGATCAAATTGAATTTTGCACTGCACCATGGATTGCGCCACAAAGCTGCTCCACACGGGCACTTTTTGCAGAATCACTTCATCCGTGTCGCGGATGCCGGAGCCGTTGGTCACAAAGCCGCGCACGCCGCGTTGTACGGCACGCAGGGTATTTTCCGACCCCATCAAACCCACATTCACGCCGCTCACATCAATGGCCATGAAGTCGCCATCCTCGATTTCGTCCATCCATGGGTAGGTGCAGACTTTCCAATAATACCAGCCCTGCCATTCGGTGTATTCGTCGCCGCGCTTTTCGGGGTAGGGGCCTACGAAGGGCAGGTAACGCGCTGTCCGCGCAACGCCCACCGCGCGGGTACGAAACAACGGGCGTACTTCGGGCGACATCGAACCAAAGTTGTGGTAGCCAATCCAGTCCATTCCGTCGCGCACGTCGGCCACGCGGAAGTCCTTGTACAGGTCGAGCAGGATTTTGTTTTCGTCACGCATGGTAAACCCTCCTTAAAATTATAAAATTAATTTGTAAATGTACGAACGATGCACAATATTCGTACCACTTTTCGTAAATGAACTTTCGCTCGCAATGGTAAATCCGCATTTTTCAACTACGCGGTTTGATGCTTTGTTTTCTTGCGCGACGGGTGCAGTAATGGATTTTATGCCCAACTCGCGGGCAAAATCGATTAATGCGTTTACCATTTCACCTGCGTATCCATTACCCCAATATTCTTTTTTGACGTTATATCCAATTGAATATTCATGCGCGGTAGTGTTTTCAAAACCCAAGCTGCAAGTGCCGATAATTTCATCAAAACCCGCGCGCATGGCCACAAAGTAATAAACAGGACAATCCGGGTCGTCTTCAAGTATTTCTTTGATTTCATCGCCGCTTTGGTAATGCGGGTCCGGCATGTATTTTCCACCCTCAAGGTCTCCCCACATGGCCGCAACCGCGTCCAAATCATTTTGCCGAGTGGTTCTTATAAATAATCTTTGCGTGTTAAAACTGCGCATGCTAGCACCCGGCCGCCGCTGCATTCGTACTCGTTATAATCGCCGCGCTCATGGCCACCATCATGGCGGTTTGCTGGGCGATGAGCATGTTGGTGATGGCAGTAGAAGCCGTCGCTTGTGCCAAGGTGTGGCGGCTGATGAGTGCCACGGCATACATATTAATTTCCGCCGATGTAACGGAAAACGCGCCGAAGCCTTTTTGTGCACGCAGGTATTCCACGGTGGTTTTGATTTCGTCGGCCAATGCGTCGGGGTTGATGGTGAGGGTGGACAGGATGCCCAACGACGGCAGCACCAGCGAGCGGTCGAGTTTGATTTTGTGCGCGCGCAGGATGCGGTTAAGGTGAATGAGGTTAGAAATGCAGTGTTCGGTGCGGTCGCTCAGCACCATGATTTGCGCCAGGTGCAGCAAGCACGAGCGGCTGGTCATGAAGGGGAATTCGGCTTTTAAGCGTGTGTACATATCGCGCACTTTGTCGCCGGCGGTTTGCGCGTCTAGACTTGCAAGTGCCAGCATGGCCGCGTAGATGTAATCATCTGCGCCGATGAGGAAACGGTTATTGGCGCGCATGGCCAAGAAGATTTCCCGCGTTTGTGTGACTATGTGCGGGAAGTTTGTGCTTTGGGCTTGCGAGGCGATTTCGTAGGCGGCGGCGACTAAGTAATCCGACGAGCGGAATTTCTCGTGCTTCATTAATTGGTACACGGTTTGTGTGTCGGCCAGCCGCGCGGCGGGTTCGGGTGTCATGGACGCCATCGCCGATATAAGTACCGCCAAATTGCCGCGGAATGTGGAAAACACGCCCGTGCTGTCCTTGAGTTTTTTGTGCGCCGCAACCACGGCTGCGCCGTCCAATTCATTGCCTTCCAGTGCAAAAACAAGTGCCGTTAACCGTTTGATCATCGGCTCCTGCCACGGAAAGGACTTTCTGATGCGCGTTGTGTTGTCCAGGAAAAGCTGTGTCATTTGTTCTCGGTTCATACCAAGCACCTCAATTTTTTTATAATCTCCGCATACGCGGGGCGGTTCGGCTGCGGGTAGAAAAGCGATTTGGTGCCCAGCACAAAGGCGTTGACACCCATCGCGTGTAATTCAACAATTTTGTCAGGATCCATTGCGCCGTCCACGCACAAGGTGAAGCCATGTTGCGCTGCCATCGTACCCAGCACGCGCAGTTTTTCCAACGTAAACGGCAAAAACGATTGCCCTGCGAAGCCCGGATTGACGGTCATGGCCAGTACATGGCCGCATAGGGGCAGCAATTCCTTGATGCTTTCGATAGAAGTGCCGGGGTTAATGGCTAGGCCGGGGATTGCGCCCACCTCGCGGATTTTGGCCAAGGTACGTGCGGCGTGCGGGTCGGCCTCCGCATGGATAGAAATTGTATCCGCACCCAACGCCCGAAAATAATCAATGTAGGCGGCGGGGTTGGTAATCATCAAATGCACATCCAGCGGTAGGTGCGTATGTTGTTTGAGCGTGCGCATAATTTCCGCACCGCAGGCGAAATTGGGTACAAAAGTGCCGTCCATGACATCGACATGGATTGCATCCACGCCCGCCGCCGTCAAGTCAGTAATTTCCTGCGCTAAAATGCCGTGGTCGGCGCACAAAATGCTGGGGAAAAGTTTTATTTCAGTGGAATGATTCATAGTAAAATGGCCGCCTTCCAATGATTTGTACCCATCATAATCCTTTTGCACGAACACGCCCAGCATTAACACGATATGTGTATTTTGCGTGTGCGTTTTATCATGTGTGAGTATTTTGTTTGCGGTTAAAATGAAGGGTGATATAGTGCGCACAGGGCGTTGCCCACATAGATTTGGGAGGAGCAATCACATGAATTTTCCGCGTACCACTGTCGCAGGGGTATCATTGCCCCGCATGATCATGGGCACCAATTGGCTGGCTGGATGGAGTCATCGCAGCCCATCGGCCGACAAGCACATCAAGACCCTGCATGCCCAGCCGGAGTCCATTCTGCCCGTGCTGTCTGCTTACATGGAGAACGGCATCGACGCCATCATGGGCCCTTTCGGTACCATCGCGCCCATCGACACTGCCATCAAGCAGGCCGAGGATAAATTCGGCAAGAAAATCACGCTCATCGACACGCCCATCATCGATGTGTCCGACAACCCCGCCGCCCGCGCGTCTGCCGCTGCCCGCATTAAACAATCGGCGGCCACGGGTGCTACTTTTTGCCTCATTCACCATTCCAGCGTTGAGGAACTCGTAGACAAAAACGCGCGCGTCATCAAGCGCATCGACGATTACACCCAAATGATACGCGAAAACGGCATGATTCCCGGCCTATCCGCCCACATGCCTGAGCTCATCACATACTCCGATGCCAACGGCTACGATGTAGAAACCTATATCCAAATCTACAACTGCCTAGGCTTCCTCATGCAAATTGAAATCGAGACCATTGCATCCATCATTCACGCGGCTAAGAAACCCGTCATGACCATCAAACCCATGGCTGCCGGGCGTTGTACGCCATATGTCGGGCTCAATTTCGCGTGGGCAACGCTGCGCGATTGCGATATGGTGACCGCAGGTGCGCATTTGGCGGATGAGGTGTACGAGAACATTGAAATCAGCCGCGCGTTTTTTGATAGACGCTTCCCCGAATTGGAGAAGCGTGCTAGCCCGAATATGAATCAATCGGCTTTTGGCGGAGCGTAAGGTCAAAAGATTTAAGACCCTGGGCCGCCGCCCAGACCTGCAAGGGTGCCGGCTAAAGCCTTATTTGGCGACTCGCCCCTTGACCCCTATGTGCTTCGCGTGGGTCGCCGATGAGCTGGTGTGGATTTCAGTTGGTTACTGGCTGTGACAAACTGAAATTTATCAAGATTGGTGAATATACATGTTGTAATTGAAATAACCCCTTGGCGATTACCTTGGGGTTATTTTCATTTGAAGAAAAAGTTTATTTGTTTGCGATTAATTTTTTGAATTGTGAGATGTAAAAGGCGGCAAGAGCAAGGCCGTAGGTGTAGACGGCTATTTCGAAGATTGCGTTGAAGGATAGGTTTTGTAGGTAGCTTGTGTAGAAGCCGAACATGAAGCCGTTGAGCGCGTGGAAGATTAAGCCACCTGCGACCAACAGGCCGGAAATTGCTGCGAGCGTGTTTTGCTTTTTCACTAGCGCGTACAATAGCAACCATGCAAGTAATGAGAATGCGGTGTTGGGCAATGCAAAGGACATAAACCACGGTACATAGCCGTACACGACACCCTCTGGCGGAAGTATGCCGACAAAGCGGCTCAAATACGCCGTGTTGGTTATCGCGTGGAACGCGGTTAAAAAAATGAGCAATTTGCGGCGTTCCATTAAAAATCACCACATATACATATTTCAAATGGCGAAGCGGGCAGGTTATGTGCGTTGTATAGCGTCACGGGTGGGTTGTCTGTCCAGCCGAAGCGGATTTTTTTGATATTTGCGGGGTCGATGGTGACGACCAGCGTTTGCCCTGCGATGACGGCATGTTCGTGGTGTGTCGTGCCTTGCGCGGTGACTAGTTCGATTTGCGGGCGGCCATTTTTTGCCCACAAGCCGCGGGCGTGGTTGAAGTGGAGAGTGATGGCGTTGTCGTCTCGCGTTGCGTGCGAAATGGTGGGGCCTTGTGCGGGTAAATCAAGGCTGTAGGCCATGTTCAGCGCATGACGTGCCAGCCGTTTGCCTACAGTTTGTTTGTCTTGTGGGTGCAGGTCGTTGTATTCGCCGCAATCGATTGCGATGGCCATGGCGGTGTTGGGGATTTGTAAGCATTGGCGTTGTTGCTCGCGCAATTGTGCCCAATTTTCGCCCGTACTCATGGGGTCGATGTAGTTAGCCAATTGCGTGAAAATCACAGGCACATCACCCAAGCAATCACGCAAATGCGCCACAAACCGCGCGAAAAGTGCCGCATATTCCGCAGGGCGGCCAGTATTGGATTCACCTTGGTAGAAAATCACGCCGTCCACGGAGTACCCGCCTGCGTATCCCAACACGGGCGCCAACATATAATTGTACACGCCGCACGGATAGCCATAGAACCATGGCGACGCTGCAATGGGCGGCATTTCTGCGCTTATGCGGCATTGCCATTCCCCATCAAGGGCGATGCGATGCGCCGCGCCCGCCGTGTCGGTGTATGTCAGCGCGTACTGCTTACCGGGGATGAAGCGCGGTATTTGCCCGCTACCTACCACACGCACATGGATTTCGTTTTCGCCTGTACGCAGCAATCCTTCCGGCACGGTTCCTGCGCACGGCGGGTATTGATAATCCACGGAAATAACTTCTGCGCCGTTTATCCGCACCTTCACACTGTCCTGCGCGCGCCCCAGCGATAAACGCGATGCCCCAACGGGCGCGGTGGGCAGAACAATTTTCTTGCGATACCATATCGCACCATGTGGCAAGTCGGTGTCGTCCAATAACGCGCGGGCATGCCAACCGTCGGCATCATCGCCGCAAGTTACGTCCAGCAATTCATCCGCTTCATTTAGTTGCGCATACCATTGCGCTTGGGCAGACACGGCTTCGTCCGATAACCGTTCCATATACCCCGGCGCGCGCACCGTTTCCAATTTTTCATACAACGCGGGGAAGTCTCGGACGATTTCTTCCGGCAGCCACCCCTCGATAGGCGTACCCCCCGCCGCCACGCAAAGCAACCCCACGGGCACATCATCCCGCAAGGTATCCAATATTTCCCGTGCAAAAAAATAAGGCACCGCGAACAGGTTATCCAAGAAATCGCCCGTTGCAATGTGCCACGACCCTGCCGCGTCGGCGGCCGGTTGGTTAAAGTCAAAATTTTTCGCCGCTGTGAATGCACGGATGCGTGTGTCGTCCTTGATGCATGCGTCCAACAGGGGGCGCGTGCGGCGCAAGGGTGTTTCCATGTTGGATTGCCCGCCGCACAACCATACACGCCCGATATAAACGTCGTGTATCGTATGATTGCCGACAATCAATTCATGCGGCCCGCCATAAAAATCATTTTCCATTTCACAAACGAATCGCCCGTTGGCATCTGCGGCGATGGTATAATCCTTCCCCGCGAAGCGTACCGTTAGTGGATGCCCCGCATTGGCCGTGCCCCATATTCGTGCTTTTTTACCGACGACCATTCCATTTGAAAAGATTGATGGCAATGTTACCATGAAAAACACCCCTTCGAAGCGAATGGTACGTACAGTAACAAACATTTGCCATGACGGCAAATTTTATTATAATGAGTGGGTTTATTACAAGGAGGGATTCACATGTTTGGTGGAAGCTTAGGCATTTGGGATATCGCGATTATCGTATCCGTGGTGCTGATAATTATTGTTGCGGTGTTGTATTTCTTAAACCGCTGGGCAGGCAAGCGCATGGCCCAACAAAACGACATGGTAGAAAAGCACAAGCAAACCATGACCATCTATGTCATCGATAAGAAAAAGGACAAAATACAAAACGCCAACCTACCCAAAGCCATGGCCGCGCAAATACCGCGCATGTCCAAGCTCATGAAAGTGCCCATCGTCAAGGCCAAAATTGGTAAAGACATCATGACCCTGATGTGTGACAACGCCGTATACCCCGCGCTGCCCGTAAAAAAAACCGTCACCGTAGAAATGGCGGGTATTTATATTGTCAGTATGAAAGGTCAAAAATCCAAAGCTGAAATGGACGCGAAAAAAGGCCGCAAATCGGGCGGGTTCCTATCGCGCTTCAGAAGGGGGTAGCCGCGTGGATTACATGAAGGCATACGAAACATGGCTAAATGACCCCTATATAGATGAAACAACAAAAAACGAATTGCAAGCCTTGCAAGGCAATGAAGCAGAAATTCAAGACCGTTTCTTTAAGGAGTTGGAATTTGGCACCGGCGGTTTGCGTGGCGTAATCGGCGCGGGTACCAATCGCTTAAACATCTACACCATACGCAGGGCTACGCAAGGGCTGGCTAATTATATTTTGGCGTCGGATGCGTACCGGCCGGGCATGGCCGTGGCCATCGCCCATGATTGCCGCCGCATGTCGCCGGAATTCTCAACCGAAGCCGCGCTGGTGTTGAATGCCAACGGCATCAAAACTTATATATTCGACAGCTTGCGTCCTACACCGCTGCTCAGTTTCGCGGTGCGCGAATTGGGTTGCATCGCGGGTATCGTCGTAACTGCATCGCACAACCCGCCGGAATATAACGGTTATAAAGTCTATTGGAGCGACGGCGGCCAATGCCCCTATCCACGCGATGAAGCCATCATCGACGAAGTCAACAAAATCACCGATTTCGCCATGATTAAAACTTTGACGTTGGCCGATGCACAGGCACAAGGGCTATATCACATTGCCCCGCCCGCTATTGACGACGCATTCATCGCACATGTCAAATCCTGCTGCCAAAATCCACAAATCATTCCCCAATCGGATATCAAAATCGTATTCACCCCGCTGCATGGCGCGGGCAATGTAAGCGTACAACGCGCCCTGCGCGAGGTAGGCTTTAAAAACGTGTGCGTCGTAACTGAGCAGGAAACCCCCGACGGTAATTTCCCCACCGTAAGCTATCCCAACCCGGAGGATAAAAAAGCTTTCGCGCTGGCATTAAAGCTGGCGACGGAAAAAAATGCAGATATCGTCCTAGCCACCGACCCCGACGCCGACCGCGTGGGTGTAGCCGTCAAGCACAACAGCCAATACAACCTGCTATCAGGCAATCAATTGGGCGTTATCCTCACGGAATATTTACTTTCGCAAATACAGCTGAAAGGCACGCTGCCCGCCAATGCTGCCGTTATATCTACCATTGTGTCCACCGACATGACCCGAACCATCGCCGCCGCATACGGCGCAACGTACATGGAAGTCCTAACCGGCTTCAAGTTCATCGGCGAAAAGATCAAGGAATTTGAAGAATCCAACGCGCACAGCTTTATCATTGGCTTCGAAGAAAGCTACGGCTACCTCACCGGCACTTACGCCCGCGACAAAGACGCCATAGCCGCCAGCCTCCTGGCCTGTGAAGCCGCCGCCCATTACCGCACTCAAGGCAAAACGTTATACGATGTCTTACAAGACCTATATGCTAAATACGGTGAATACCGCGAATCCATCGAATCCTATACCATGCAAGGCGTAGCCGGGCTGGCAGACATCACGCGCATCATGGCTACCCTGCGCGACAATCCGCCGCAATCATTGGGCGGCTCACAAGTAATAGAAGTGCGCGATTATAAAAATAACACCATCCGTGATGTAAAATCGGGCGCGGTGCGCGAAACAAACTTGCCAACATCGGACGTGCTGTACTACGTGACGGCAGACGGCTCATGGGCATGTGTGCGCCCATCCGGTACCGAGCCGAAGATTAAAGTGTACTTCGGCGTATGCGGCGGCGGCGCGGCACGGATGACAGCATTGGACACGGATATGCGTGGGTATATGCACTAAAAGATTTATTCAACCGTAGATGTACCGCGAAACCGACGTATAACCAAAAATGGTAAGGCTAACACAATTATGACTACTATATACACCCACCACCATGTATGTGAAGCGGCTGGTCGGGCATAGTATATTTCATTTGAATCAATTGGAAACGTCTCCGTTGTATCCGGCATATCCGGCTCTGTAACTTTAGGGGGGCGTTTCTTCTATTTCCGGCGTGTTTGGTTCTGTAGCTGTTGGGGGTGCTTCTGCGCCGATATAACCCGGTGGCAAGCCCAGCACTTCGTTAACATCTACCATAATTTGATTGGATGCACCCCCCGCGTCGAAAATTCTAGAATGTTGACGGTGTCGTGTTTGATAAGCGTAAATGGAATAATAATACACATTGCCAGGTGCCGCGGTTGTGTCTATAAATTCAAATAATAAACGATCGGACGTATCGGTTAACTGTTGTCTATAAATGAGCCGGCCTCTTTCATTGTTTGTGGTTGAACGGTAAAAGCGGAGTTCAACTTCTGTCCAAAATGATATCCGATTTACACCAAGTACATAATTAAGCACAATGCCGCCGCCTTCAGCGGCACCTACTGTATAGCGCCTCGGGTCAGTTTGGGAAAAGTCGCGCCAATCGTTTCTCATCATGGTGAAGTGCGCATCGCCAATGTAAAGCGACATCGTTTCAACGTACTCTTGGCTTGCGTTGAATACGATGCGGTGGTTAATAAAGCGGCCAATGTCGTCTGGCGGCTCGTCGTTCAGTGTATCATTGCCGGTGAAGCGATCCCACGGCAACAGGGGGTGGCCGGTTGTGTCTATCGTTAGCTCCATGTAGCCGTTTTCTAGATGGCGCAGGTTTACCGGATACCACCATGTTTGTTGCCCCCATTCGCGTATGGGGGCCATTGATGCGTCCATGTCTGTAAAGCCGGTTAATGTAAGATTAAAGGCCATCGGCCACACAACGCTTTCGTCTATCGCCGGGCTGTAGAAATGCGCCACATCTACCCAGTGTCCGCTTATGCGCAGCATGGTTTCGATAAAATCTATGGTATGGATGGGGGGCTGTACGGGCGCGACTGCCCCGGTTGTTAATGACCAATCACGCCAATAGCGATAAATACCAAGCAAGCGTTCCAACCCATGCAATTCAAAAAACATGCCGTCCGGGTCTTGTATGCCTTGCAACACAATGGTGGTTGCGGGCTCGTCATGGCCGTCAATTCCTACAATAAAAGTGCGCATAGGGCAACTGTCAAAGCCACCAAGCCCTTGGCCATATATAAATCCATCTGAACCAAATAACGCATGCCTGCTTTCAAAATCCAAGCTCAATTCCGTGCTCTTCGGCGTGTAAGGTGCGCCGCGCACAATCCAAGCATCCCACCGGGCATCGGGCGGGGTGCGTATATCGAATTGTGCTGCGGTGCCGTTAAATATATAAGCCAAGTCTTGCAACCTAAAAGCCGGCGTAGGGCCATCTTCAAAAAATCCCCATAATTCAAAAGTCTCGCCGTCTACAGTTAATGTAGATGCGTGCGAAAATAAACTTCTAGTCGCGTGAACACGGATGAACGGGATTGCCGACAATATGATGATCAACAATATAACGACGCAAATCGAAAATTTTTTTCTCACAAAACCACCCCACGGATGTTTAAGAAGGTGTTTTCATAAGTTGCAACATCGGCTTGCTAATCCAATATTACGACTTATGTGAACACCTTTTAAAATAAAACCGCGCTCATTAACTATTAAGCGCGGTTTTATTTTGGTTCGCTTTATTAAAGTTTTGTACTTTTATTCAATCAAACATCGGCGAAGCCAAAACGGGGTCGAGGGAACGCGTTCCTTCGCGGGTTTGGGTGCCGGTTAAAGCTTTATATAGCAACGCCAAGGGTTTTAATCCTTTGACCTTAAATCCTTCGCTCCTTACTCCTCCCAGCCCCCCAGCTTATCATGCGCAATCTTCAATTCCGCTGGAATATCAATATTAATCGGGCACTGCGGCGAGCATAACCCGCAACCGTTACACTTATCCGCCCCAGAGCCGCCGCGCCGGGCGAACATATATGAGCGGCGTACTTGATCGAAGAATTCGAAGCGATGACCGTCGTTGTAGAGTTTGAAAATGTTGGAAATGCCGACGTTTTGCGGGCAGGGCATGCAGTAGTTGCAACCGGTGCAAGGGATGGTGACGATGGATTCATAAGCCTCGCGTGCTTTGACGATGAGGGTTTCTTCTTCAGGGGTCAAGTGGAGCGGGGTCATGTCGGGTTGGGAGAAGAGGGCGATGTTTTCTTTGAGCTGCTCCATGTTGGACATGCCGCTGACGATGGAGGATACGGCGGGGAAGTTGGCCAGGTAGCGGAACGCCCATTCTGTGGGAGTGCGCTTGGTGGGGGCAGTATTGTATACGGCGGCTACGGGGGTGGGGGCGTAGCATAAGCCACCGCCGCGTAATGGCTCCATGATGGTGGTGGCGACGCCGCGCTCGCCGGCGATGCGGAGGCCTTCGGCGGTGACTTCGCGGTTGATGTCCAGCATATTGTGCATAAGCAGGCACAATGCCCATGGATAAGCGGACACGACTTCTTTGTAATGTTCAAAATTGCCGTGGTAGGAGAAGCCGATGGTGCGGATGAGGCCTTCCTCGCGGAAGCGTTCAAATTGACCCAGGACATCCCATTCTTGGATTTTGCCCCAGTTGCCGGGGCCGATGCCGTGGATGAGCAGGGTGTCGATGTAGTCGGTGCGCAATTTTTTGAGCGTGCTTTCTATGTTGCGGCGCACTTGATCGGGCGGGCAGGGAGCCCAGAAGGGATGCTTGGTGGTAATCCAAACTTTTTGGCGCATGCCGGGCAAGTCGAGCGCTTCGCCTAGGATGGCCTCGGATTGCTGTGCGTGGTAACCCTGTGCGGTGTCGAAATAGTTGACGCCGTTATCGACGGCGTAGCGGATTAATTCGAAGGCTTTTTCTAAATTGACGCCCTTGGTCAAGTCGTTGGGGTCGTTGTAGGGTAGGCGCATACAACCCAAGCCCAACAGTGACGCGTCAAATCCCGTGTTTCCCAATTTTCTGTACAGCATAATATCCTCCCTTTGTTACAAATATTTTACATATATGCGATTTTGATGTGGGTACCTCATTTTGTCAAGCAATGCAAGTGGTTAGTGCCACTAACCACTTGGCGTACATATTCGCACTTGTACTGCCCGTGTGCTTGCGTTATTATGATGAAAATATGGCAACGAAAGGGCGACTAACATGGAAAAGAACATGCTGGGCACCGACGTGTGCGTACAAATCGGAATTTTGGTAAACGACATTGACAAGACCGGGCAAGTGTATGCCGATTTCTTGGGCATGGATAACCCCGGCTGGAGCTGGACGGGCAAGCTGGAGGACGCACAAACGGAATTCCGCGGTGCACCCAGCGAGGCGCGAGCGAAGCTGGCTTTCTTCCCCGTGGGTGGCAACTTGACCATCGAATTGATCGAACCCGACGCACACCCCTCCACATGGCGCGAGGACTTGGACAAAAACGGTGAAGGCGTGCATCACATCGCATTCATCGTCAAGGGCATGAAGGACAAAATCATGAAGCTGGAACGTAACGGTATGCCCCTGATCCAAAAAGGCGAATACCCTGGCGGACGTTACGCATACATTGACTCCAACGGGCCGCTGAAAGTGTTGTTAGAATTGTTGGAGAACGATAACTAAAACCAAGGAGCATTCCATGCCTGCTGCCAAAACATTGCACGTCTGTACACAATGCGGTTACGAAACGGCGAAATGGCTGGGGCGTTGCCCCGAATGCAACCAATTTAATACCATGGAAGAACGCGCGGTCAGACTCGCCTCGGCAAAAACGGGGGGTGGGTCGGCCGCGTTTTTGCAATCGCCGGGCAAAAAGGACGGCGCGGCCTTATTATTGCGCGATATCCCCGTGGATGCATCGGCGACGCAGGCGCGGCGGGGCACAGGCATTGCGGAGTTGGACAGGGTGCTGGGCGGTGGCTTGGTGGCGGGCAGTTTGTTGCTGCTGGGCGGCGACCCCGGCATCGGCAAGTCCACGCTGCTATTGCAAATTTGCCAGCAAATGGCCAACGACGACTTCCGCATCTTGTACGTGTCGGGCGAAGAAAGTCCATCGCAAATTAAACTGCGTGCGCAACGGCTGAAAGTGAATCCGTCGGGTTTGTATTTCTTGGCGGAAACGGATGTACAGGCCATTCAAGAGGCCACGGAGAAAATCAAACCCGCGCTGTTGCTCATCGATTCCATCCAAACCATGCGCTTGGGCGAGTTAACTTCGTTGCCCGGTTCGGTCACGCAAGTGCGCGAATGCACAGCGTTTTTCACGCAACTGGCCAAAGCACGGCAAACCGCCGTCCTGCTCGTCGGCCACGTCACCAAAGAGGGCGCAATCGCTGGACCGCGTGTGTTGGAACATATGGTGGATTGCGTGCTGTATTTTGAAGGGGAGGGGCGCGACAGCTACCGCGTGATACGCGCGGTCAAGAACCGTTTCGGCTCAACGCATGAAATTGGCGTGTTTGAAATGGGCGAGGGGGGGCTGGCAGCCATCGCAGACCCATCGGCGTACATGCTGGCGGGGCGGCCCATTGGCGTGCCCGGCTCGGCGGTGACGTGTTCGCTGGAGGGGTCGCGGCCGTTGTTGCTGGAAGTGCAGGGATTGGTAAGTACCACGCATTTTGGTACGCCGCGCCGCACGGCCAACGGCATGGACCACAACCGAATGGTTATGCTCATGGCCGTATTAGAAAAGCGCGGCAACTACAAATTGGCTACATACGATAGTTATGTTAATATTGCAGGGGGATTGCGCTTGGATGAACCCAGTGCCGATGCGGCCATTATCGCCGCCGTGGCATCGTGTTATCGAAATAAAGCCATCGACCCCGGTTATTTAATCATCGGCGAAGTGGGCTTGGCAGGAGAATTGCGCGCCGTGTCCATGCCCGAACGGCGCATCACCGAAGCCGCACGGCAAGGCTTCACCGCATGCGTGTTACCCGCGGCGAATAAAAAAAATCTAAAAATCCCCGAAGGGATGCGTGTATTCGGCGCATCGCACATCGGGGAATTATTGGGGCTGTTGTTATAATGTTTTGGTTGTTGGACTTTGTAATTGTAACGGTTATTATCGTTTGTGTGATACGCGGCTTCCAACGCGGGTTGGTGCTTTCTTTATTTGGCGCTTTAACGCTGATTGTGGCGTTGGTAGGCGCTTTTATTATTTCGGGCATGTTTTCGCATCATGCAGAGGGGCTTATCGAGCCGCCTATTTCCAATTGGGTGGAATCACGCTTTGAACGGAACATAACAGACGAAGGGCTCCCCCCACCGCGCGCGGGCGACCCTATATTTGAAGCATTGCGCACGCTGGGCGTCAATGAGAACCTCTCCGAGCGTATCGAGTCGGACGTATCCACGCAACTGGAACGTGCGGGTAATACTTTCCAGATGGCGGTAACGGCGGCGCTTGTATCCCTTTTCGCTAGGATGATTACGCTTATTGTGGCCTTCTTGCTTTTATTTTTTGGGCTGCGGCTTTTGGCGCATTTACTAGATGCCATTGCGCAATTACCGATCTTGAACATCATAAACAAATTAGGTGGTTTGGGCGGCGGTTTGCTACAAGGGGTGTTGATTGTTTGGCTGGGTGTGACGGTGTTGTTTTTTGTGGGGCTTGTTGATTCCACATCGGCAGAACAATCCTTTTGGCTGCGCATTTTTTGGTAAAGTCTGTTTATTGCGGCGCTAATGACGCAATGATATAATACAAGCAATACATAAAATAAAGGAGATGATTTAATGGGCTTAATTCGGGCAGCGATCAGTTCCGTAGGCAGCACCATGCGCGACCAATGGCTGGATTTCTTTGTGTGTGATGCCATACGTGAAGATACTTTAATGGTGCGCGGTGTGCGAACCAACAAAAACGGACGGAATAATGGTTCTGACAATGTGATTTCGAATGGTTCGGGCATTATTGTGTCTGCCGGCCAATGTGCGATCATTACATCGCAAGGCGCGGTGGTGGAGCTTGTAGCAGAACCGGGCGAGTTTACGTGGGATGCAGATGGCGAGCCGTCGATTTTCCATGGCGGGCTGGGCGCGGGCATCATGAATACCTTTAAAACCATTGGCCGCAGAATTGCCCGTGGCGGCGAAACCGGCCGTGACCATCGCGTGTATTATGTGAATATCAAGGAATTACATGGCAATAAATTCGGTACGGCAACGCCGCTTCCCTTCCGCATTGTTGACCCGGATACGGGCTTTAGGATTTCAACCACGTTGCGCGGATACGGAACCTATTCTTGGAGAGTCGCCGACCCAATCAAATTTTTCACCAACATAGCGGCGAACATAACGGATGACTTCAAAGTTGAACGTTTGCAAAGTCAAATGCGTTCGGAATTCCTTTCCGCGTTGCAGCCGGCGCTGGGTGCGTTGGGGCAAAAAGGCATCTTGCCTGATGAATTAACGCTGCATACACTGGATGTAGCGGCGGGCTTGAACGAGCATCTTTCCGGCACGTGGAATGAGTTGCGCGGATTTGAAGTGGTGAGCATCGCGTTCAATTCCATTACCACCCCCGATGAAGTAAACGACCAACTCAACGAGCTTCAAATGAAAAAATTATACGCCAACAACCCAAATATGGCAGCGGCCAGCATGGTAAAAGCACAAAACCAAGCATTGGTAGGCGCGGCCAACAACCAAGGCGGCATGGGTGCTATGGGCGCGTTCATGGGCATGAACATGGTGCAAAACACCGGCGGCGGAGCCAATCCGCTGGGTGCATTGCAGCAACAAGCCCCACCACCCCAAGCCCCGCAAGCTGCCGGATGGAATTGCACCTGCGGAGCCACAAACGCAGGTAGATTCTGCGGGGAGTGCGGCTCACCGCCGCCGGCACCCGCACCCGCTGCGGGTAGCTGGGCATGTGCATGCGGTACGCAAAACCAAGGTCGTTTCTGTGGTGAATGCGGGCAGCCTGCACCGGCTGCAGGTTGGAAATGCACTTGCGGAGCGCAAAACACAGGCCGTTTTTGCGGCGATTGCGGCGCAAGCCAAGGATAACAATCACATAGAGCATCACGAAAGGTGGATTTAACATGAGTTTTTTACGAGGCGTTAAGAAAGGTGCTGGATTGGGGCTGGGTGCTGCGTTGGTAAACCGCGCAATGAATCAAGTGGCGCAACCCCAACCTATACAGCAGCCACACCCCATGCAACACCAACCTCACATGCAACAGCAAGCCATGCAACCGCAACAACCCCGACAACCCGGGTTCTTGGATCGGTTGGCGGGCTCTGTGGAAAATATGGCGAACGCCACCACCCAGCATATTAATTCGGCGGCGGTGGGTAGCTGCGATTATTGCGGCACGGGTTTGGGCGTGGGCGACCGTACTTGCACTTCCTGTTGTGCGCCTGTGGGAGCATAAAAATTTTACACGAATAACAAAAATCCCGATTTAATCGTCGGGATTTTTTTATTATCGATGTAAAAGATGGGTGGGGTGACTATAACGCGCGCAGGACGGTGGTGTCGCGTTGCACCCATGGGATTTGCGGTAGGTGCAAGCGTTGCTCGTTGGTGGCGATGGCTTCAGCGGGTGTAACGAGCGCGGGCGCGTAGCCGTATTCTTGCTCGTAACCGGCATCGGGGGTGGGGGCGGTTGCGGCTTGTGGGGCGATGGCACAGATGTAATAAAAGGATTCTTGCTCGAAGATTTCGTGCGGGGTGGTGCTTTTGCGTAGGATGAGGGTGCGTCCGTATTCGGCGATGGTATCAATGTTTATCGTGTAACCGGTTTCTTCTTTCACTTCGCGTTGGAGCGTAGCGTGGTGTGATTCATCGGGTTCGATACCGCCGCCGGGAAATTTATACTCGCCGTATTTGGCACTACGCACCATCAATAATTGGTCGCCGATGAAGATGATGGCGCGTGCGCTGTCGCGTTTGCATATTGGCCATGTGGGGTCGTAGTCGCCGTGGTCAAAAATTTTTATTGTGCGCATTTTTGCTCCTTTGATGGCTTGTGTTACACCGTGTTGATGGTGCCGGTGATGCCGTCCAGCGCGCCGTCGTATAACGTGCGCACCATGCTCCATTCGGCGTGGGGGTCGTTCACATGAAATAAGTTATGTTCATACGAAGGCACAAATTCCAGCTTGCGGTAGAACGTTGAATCGCCGCAGAGAAACACTGCACCGTAACCCAAACCACATGCGCGGCGCAAGACTTCCTCCGTCATAGCGCGGGCGATGCCTTGGCGGAAGTAATCCGGGTGCACACTGATGGGCGAAAGCAGCAGCTCTGTACATGTACAGCCGTCGGGTGTGGTGATATCGGTTTTGTACAGCACGATTTGGCCGATGATTTTGCCGTTGCGTTCGGCGACCAACGATAATTCGGGGATGAAGGTGTCTTTGGTGCGCAGGTCGTTTAAATAATCGGGCACGGTGCCGCAGGTTTCTTCTTTGGAATCGAAGGCATCTTTGACCAAGTTGTATACCTCATCGTAATCGCCGGGTTGTTCTTGGCGGATGGTGGTTGAGACTGCATTGTGCGATGCCGCTACATCCAACGGTGAAATGGCGGACGTGGATTCATCCGCCGAAACCGCAATAAGATATATGCCGCTGTTTGCCGGATTGTGCATCCAATGTGTCACCACCTCGCGGACAGTGGCGGACATGGGGCGGTCAAGGATTTGCGATTTTTGCACCCAATGGAATTCGCCTTCATCGCATGCGGGTAGGGGGATTTCGTGCTTCAAAGTGCCAAAGTAATGATAGTGGCAGCGGATTTCGTTGCCGACTTTGCGCATGGCGATGTAGCGGAGGGTTAGTCCGGTGATGTCCTGGCGGGGGATTTTTACTTCTTCCCATACCTCGCGCAGGCAGGTTTCGGCCAAGTCTATGGCGCGGGGATTTGTGATGTCCGTAGTATCTATGTGCCCGCAAATGCCTGCCCACATGCCCGCACCCAGTTCCTTGTGCAGGCCACGCTTCATCATTAAAACATTGTCGCCGTGGGAAAGAAATGCCCCGGCGGTGATGCGGGTGACAATGGGATTTGTTGGTTCAACGGGAGGGGAGGCGGTGTTGGGTGTGCAGGTGGTGTTCGCCGTGGCGGCAGTATCGATTGTGCGGTTATGGGGGATGATGCTCCGCGCTATCAAAATTTCAATACAGTGCGCCAAGGGTTTTCGCACCGGCGGGGATAATTCTATCGGTAAATTATCCATATCAAACCAACGTAAATCCGTAGTTTCGTTGGTGGCGGTGATTATATCGCCTGTGAAGTCCTCGCACAGGAACACCACATCGTTGTTGGCTACTTGGTCGCCGTTGGGGTAGGTGTAGAATAATGCTGCACCGGAGAATACGCCCAACAATTCCAGCTTGTTGGCGGTGAGTCCGGTTTCTTCAATCAATTCGCGCTTAGCCGCATCTTCGATGACTTCGCCCGGTTCTACCAAGCCGCCGGGATAACTCCAGCAGCCGTTGTCGCGGCGTTGTATCAATAAAATTTTCCCGTTTTTGTGTACGATGGTGCTTGCACCCACCACCATGAGTCGATCGTGGCCGATGTGCTTGCGCATGGTTTTTATGTAGTCCGACATAACAAATTATCCTCCAACCATTGAGCTGCGCCGTCGTTGTCGTTGGTGTCGCATACGGCATTGGCGGCGGCTTTAACTGTATCCGATGCGTTGCCCATGGCCACGCCCGTGCCCGCGTATTGCAACATGTCCAAGTCGTTCAAGTCATCGCCAAAGGCGACAATTTCGTGCGGTGCGATACCCCATGTTGCGGCCAGCGCGGCCATGGCGTTTGATTTCGTTGCCTCGCAGTGCATGATCATTAACACACCATCCGTGGCCATCACGCAATACAAATCGGTAGGCAATGCCTGCACGATAAAATCAACATCCTCGGTGGTCAAATCGTAGGAATATAATTTTTCTGCATCTAGGTTGTGGGTAGAAAAGTCGGTTAGTTGCCAATGCGCTATCGCATTGCCCCAAGCGCCGGTTGGCGGCGTGTTGTTGGTGTAATGCGTGCCATCAGCCTCGGAAGTCATCTTTAATCTGCGTGTATGGCACGCTAGCAAAAATGGCCGCGCGGTCATATAAGGGATGCGCCGAGAATACACAACCGTGTCGTCCGAAGCGTCACAGACGCGGGCAGTCGCACCGTTGAGGGTGACTTTGCCATCGCATAATCCGTGCGGCACGAGGATGTCGGCACTGCTGCCGCGCCCGGTGGCGTATGCAATGCGGATGCCCGCCGCTCGGCAACGGCGTAAGGTGTCAATAGTACGCGGCGACACGGTTTTGTCCGTGCGCAGCAGCGTGCCATCCAAGTCGAAAACTACCATTTTCATGCTCAATCACTCCACGGTATTTTATTGTTAATCAGGCAATACAAAACGGCTTCGTCTGCCGTCACTTACAAGGAATCGGCCGTCACCAATGTGGATGACTTGGTCATACTGTTTAAGCAAGCATGTTCTTGCTTCATATATATCAGTTGGTAATGCGTTGATAACTGCATGCCTCCATATCCATGCTCCTTCGCGCCATTCTTCATCGGTTAAATACTGTCGCCATATGACTTCACCAGTGTTCAGATTATAAATGCCGCTACCACCCATAGCTGATAAATAAACTTCGACAAAATTATTGCTGTCTAACAAGCCCCATATACCGAAATTATCAAAGCGGCCGTAATCAATGATAATTTCGCCGGTGCGGACATCAATTAATGCAGTTCCACCAAGCCAAGTTTGCCGTACTGCTGCCATGCTGCTATTTACTATAAAAATGGAAACAAACTGCCCGCCGGGGATTAACGTTTCGCCATCGGGTATACTAATGACGGGATTGTAATGTTTACATCTTAAAAATAACATGCCATTTCGATACTGCGGACGATCAGAAAAAATTAAATCAGTAAGAAATGTTTGTGTGTACAAACAAAATACCCCGTAGCGGTATTGGTGACCGTAATCAAAAAAAATCAGTCATTGTCGCCATGACAACTTGATCGGTGTGCGGAATGAGCCGAATCGAGCGAAAATAATTCGGTTCAAGCAATATTTCACCTGTAACAAGAGATACCACCCCTGCGTAGGTTGGTTTACGCCTGCCGGGAGTGTCAGTTGCCTCGGTGAGAAAGAAGGTTGCTATATAATTTGAAGTGCGGGTATCAGACATTAACCAAGATCGACAAAACGATACAATTGTTTGTCGGGTAAGGGGATTAATAACGGAAGCTCTGTTTCTTCTGTTGCGCACAATTGCGCGGTCTTCGCTAAGTAATCTATCTACGTGTAATCCGTGAAAGGGTCTGTGTGAAAGTCGAATTTGCCTTCCCGTTTGTATATTAATTAAATGTGGAGCGTTATTCCCGGCATCGTTGTCAAAAACCAACGAGGCTGTGTAACCTTGGATATTGTGACGGGTAAGATTATAAAATTCGGTGTGCCATATTGGCCGTATGCTCCATAAATAAGCAATTGATAAAACAAAAAGAATAACCGCCATACATATAACTTTGTGCCGCGTTATAAGCATTTTATATTTAAGATGAACGAGGAATCGCTCATTGTTTAACTTGCCATCACTATGCGGCGGGACTTTTTTGAATTCGTAATAATTCATACGATTACCCCTTTTAAACAAGCGGCGTGTTAGACGAATTTCAAATTAACCGAATCCCCAATCGGCCGGTAGCCGATTTTTTGATAAATACTATTGGAGGTGGGGTTGGCGAGGTCGGTGTAGAGGACGCATTTTTTGAAGCCCCTGTCCAAGACGTTTTGGCTTAACTGCGCAACGCAAGATGTGGCATAGCCGCGCCGTGTAAAGTACGGCGGCGTGTATACCAAGCCGATGCCGCACACGGTCACCATTTCGCGGTGGGCGGCGGCGATGGATACGGGTTGGCCGTCCACTTCCAAGACGTGCACCTTGCGCGAGTTGATGCGGTGTAAATAAGTAGCGTAATCCTGCGGAATGTTCATGGTGGTTTTGCCGTACACGTCCGCGGCAAACATGCCCTCGGCCCAGAAGGGGAAGAAATGCATGTCGCCCTCGTTGACCAAGCGCAACGTGCCGAATTGTTTGATGTCCGGGTTAACTTCGGTTAGCTCGAAGCAACGCAACTCCATGGCGGTTTCGTGTTGCAAGCCGTTCTTCGCGCAATACGCTTGAGCGAATGTGAAGGATAAATTGCGCAGTGCTATCACGCCGGGGAAAGGCACATCGGTCGAATTGTCAATCAAGCACCCAATCGCCGTTGCGTCAATCTTGTTGTCTTTAGCGTAAAGCGTGATGTTGTGCGGCGGGGTCATGATGGCCACCAATTGCACACCGCCATCGTCCGACACCGTAGCCATAAACCAATTAGCAGGGTCGCGCCAACCAAATTTATCCTCACCTTTCACGCCAATAAGTACATTGCCCAGCGGAATAAGATTATTCGCCTCGTCCTCCATCAACAAGTCATAAACCGCATCATAAAATTCACGCACATCGTGATAACGCTTGTACATCATAAAATCCGCCTCCGCTCAATTTTGATGAAGATGAAACAAAATATCCAACCGGTCGCAATTTGCGACCGGTCGAAATCTGCACCGGCCACCCGTCAAGCCACGCGAAGCACAACGCGGGTCGAGGGGAACGCTTCCCCTCGCGGGTCTGGGCAGCGCCCAGGGGCTTGACCTTGTTTTTGTTTGGGTTCTTGTCTATGTTTGGGTTCGCATTTTTGTTTCGCGACCCTAAACCTCTTCCAAAGCCCGCTTATACTGTTCTGAAGTCCGCGCATGATGTTCCAATTGCGACTGCACGGCCCTGCCCCGGCGCGGCAGCTTCACATACGTGCCATCCGGCTGTTGAATACGCCGCTTGACATTGTCTGACAACGACAATGCCAACTGCGCAGCCAGTTCTTCTTGCAACCCTACATCTTCGATGGGGAACATGACCTCGACGCGGCGGTCTAAGTTGCGGGGCATCCAGTCTGCGCTGGATAGGAATACGCGGCGGCGTTCGGCTTCGCCGAAAATGTATAAGCGGTTATGTTCCAAGTAGCGGTCTACTACGCTGGAGACTTCGATGTTGTCGCTTAGACTCGCTACGCCTGCGCGTAGGCAGCACAAGCCGCGTATCATCAAACGAATTTTCACGCCGGCTTGTGAGGCGCGGTATAAGGCCTGAATCATTTCAATGTCAGAAAGGGAGTTCATTTTGGCTGATATGGCGGCGGGTTTGCCGGATTGGGCCTGCTTGATTTCGCCGTCAATGAGATGCATGAGCGCGGGGCGTAGGGTGCCGGGTGCTACGGAGAATTTCTGCCACTCCATGGACTTCGAGTAGCCGGTGAGTACATTAAATAGAAGCGATGCATCTTGGCCGAAGCTTTCGCGGCAGGTGAATAGGCCGGTGTCGGTGTAGAGCTTGGCGGTGGATTCGTTGTAATTGCCGGTGGAGAGGTGCATGTAACGGCGGATGCCGTTGTTCTCGCGGCGCACGACGAGGCAGCACTTGCAATGGGTCTTGAGGCCGATTAGGCCGTATACGACATGTACACCGGATTTTTCCAGTAGGCGTGCCCAGTTGATGTTGTTTTCTTCGTCGAAACGAGCCTTGAGTTCGAGCAGGACGGTCACTTCTTTGCCGTTTTCGGCGGCTTTGATGAGCGCACCGATAATGGGGGATTGGCCGCTGACGCGGTATAGGGTTTGCTTGATGGCCAGCACGCGGCTGTCCTCGGCGGCTTCTTGCACGAAGCGCACGACGCAGTCGAAGTTCATGTACGGATGGTGCACGAGTACATCGCGCTCGCGGATGATGTCAATCATGGGGCGGTCGTTAGCGAATTCGGGCACGGGCTTGGATTGTATTGGGATGTTACGCAGGTGCACGAAGTTGGCATTGCCTGCGAAGGACATCCACGCCGCCAAGTCCAATGGACCGTTCAATTCAAATATTTTCTCAGGGGTAAGCCCCAAGGCCTTGATGAGGATTTTTTTACCGATGGGGGAGAGGCCGCGTTTGGCGTTGGCGATTTCGATGCGCACGGGGTCGCCCCAGCGGCGGTCGCGAATGGAGCGCGCCAATTCGCGTAGCAAGTCGTCGGTGTCTTCTTCGTCGATAGTCAAATCGGACGACCGCGTCACGCGGAATAATGCCGTGCGTATCACATGGTAACCCAAAAATAATTGCTCAATGTGTGCCAAAATAATTTCTTCCAACAAGATAAACTGGTTCAATTCCGGCAACGCAAAAATCCGCGGCACGACCGTGGGCACTTGCATGACGGCGTAACGCGGGCCGGATATTTTTTCCTCGATGATACGCCAGCGGCCATCCTCGTCATCCCATTCTACGTGGCGCACAGATGCTGAAGTGTCGTCGGAGGTTAATTCAATGAAAAGATTAACCGTGCGGTTGTTGAGGGTGGGGAAGGGGCGGCTCTGGTCGATGGCCATGGGCGTGAGGATTTGATACAACTCCTCGCGGAAATATTTGTCTACGCAGGCGCGTTGCGATTCGTTCAATTGTGCATATTTAAGCAGAGTAATGCCTTCCTTTTCCATGGCAGGCAAGAGGCTGCGGTTAAAGCAATTGTATTGCTTGGCTGCCATTGCGTTGACGCGTTTGGCGATGGCGGAAAGTTGCGCAGCGGGGGACAAACCCGTGGAATCTGCACGTTCGGTATGCCATATGGGCGGCACACGCACCATGAAGAATTCATCCAAATTAGACGCGCTGATGGCCAAGAATTTTAACCGCTCCATCAGCGGGTTGGATTTGTCCTGCGCTTCCTCTAATACACGTTCGTTAAATTCGAGCCAGCTTTGCTCGCGGTTGAAGAAAATACTCGTGTTCGCGTCCATCGAAATCCCTCGCCTTCATATGTATCGCGGCAATTATATATTGCGATTATGCCACAGATTTATTCAACGCCACAACCGCGCCTACATTCATTACGAAAAAGACGAACAAAAATGGCGCGAAGATGCCCGTACCCCACCATCCCGCCAGCATTCCGAACAACGGCGGCACCAGCATCAAGCCCACGTATGCCGATGCCATTTGGATGCCCACCAACGCTTGCGAATTTTCCTCGCCAAAATGTGCGGGGGTGGCGTGCATGAGTGTGGGGAATATCGGCGCACAACCCAACCCCAAAATTGCCAGCCCCGCCAACGTCATCACATCAGGCAAAAATGGCAGCCCTATTAAAATAATCCCCGCCAATGCAATCGCCAGCCCCATATGTACCATTTTGCGGTCGCCTATTTTATTGGAAATAAAACCCGCAGAAACACGCCCCGCCGTGAGCCCGATGTATACCAGCGCAGAAAAAGTCGCCACCGATTCCGCGCTGATGCCGCGCGTGTATACGAGGAAAGTCGCCGCCCACAACATGGCCGTGCCTTCCATCGAGCAATAAGCGAAGAATGCCAGCATGGCGTATTTGACACCACGGATACGCAGGACGGATGGGCGGCGCGGCGTGAGGCGGTTCGCGTGATTCGCTTGAACGATTTCCTCGCACTTGCTTTTGTCATCGTCAGTTATATCGCCCGCGTTTTTGCCTTGATTTTGCAAAAGCTGCGGGATTTTATTTGGCTTCCATAGCTTCTGTGTAAGCATAACACCGGCGAAAATAGCCACCACCATGATGCCGGTCGTCAAATATCCTGCGTTCCACGTCATGCCGCCGTCTAGGAAAAATCCCATGATAAATGGCCCTGCCATCGCCCCCGCGCCCCAAAAACAATGCACCCAATTCATGTGCCGCGACGAATAATTGACCGCGATGTAGTTGTTGATGACCGCATCCACCGCGCCGGAGCCCAGCCCCAGCGGCACTGCCCACAAAAACATCAGCCAAACCGTACCCGCCAGCGAAAAGCCAAAAAGTGAAGCAATAATCAAAAAAAGCCCTCCGGCTACCACGTAACCGGGGCGTATCATCCGCGTTAACTTGTCCGTCATCAGCGTAGAAAAAATCGTGCCCGCCCACAGAATTGCGGAAACAACCCCCGCCATGTAAACGGGGGCAGCCAAGTCCACTTGCATCACCGGCCAAGCCGCACCCAATAGCCCGGCAGGCAATCCCAAACCAACAAACGCCGCGTATAGAATAATTAGCAGCATCTACAGCTCGTTGATCAATTCTTGATAAATTCCGCGCAAGCGGGTTTCGTCTAAATTGCGAGTATTTAGGCATGTAAAGCGGCTGCGGCGCATTCCGGGCGCTTCCTGCATACATCGCACGAAGTCATTTTGCGATATGCCCAAACTCGCCGGGTTCAAATCTACCTTGAAGCGGTGCATGTATTCCAGCACCTCGGCGTAATCCTCGCCAATCAATTTGAGCATCGCCATCGTGCCTAGTGCAACTTGAATGCCGTGTAAATTATTAACCTCGCAATAATAATCCAGCGCATGGCTGAATAAATGCTCGCTTCCACTCACCGGCCGCGAACTACCCGCATAACTCATCGCCAACCCCGACAAAACATGTGAATCTGCCAACACACGGATAAACTCCGGCGTTATTTCATTGTATTTTACATTCAACAGCGCAGTTAAAGCCGCGCGCGATAATAAATAGGCAAATCCGTTCATTTCATCCTTCTTATTTTGCACTGCAATATCCCAGTCAATTAATGCCATGTGGTTGGAAATCGTGTCGCCGATGCCCGCTTTTATTAATTGCGCGGGGCTGTTCATGATTAAATTAATGTCAATAATGATAATCTGCGGGATGGCGCACGTTAGACTCATGGGTTTACCATCCGCACGCATTAATACCGCCACGGGCGAAGCCAACCCATCCGAAGCCATCGTAGTAGGAATCGAAATAAACGGCCGCTTGGATATGTAAGCTGCGTACTTTGAAACGTCCAACACCTTACCGCCGCCCAAACCTACTATATATTCAATTTCTTGGGAAATAATCTTCTCGGTAAATGTCATTGCATACGACAGCGTATTCTCCGTAATTAATTCCGTAATTACCTGTGTGCCGGGCAACGACTTCAATTGCTCGCGCACACGTGCCCCATACAATCGAAAAACCGTTTCATCCGAAATAAATAATATTTTCCCGCTGATATCCTTCTCGTGCAAAATATCATAAATATTTTCAATGCAATTTTCGTTGATCGTTAAGATGTTTTCCGGCTGCATGATTATGCTCCTTTTCGCTCGTTTTCATGTTTGTAATATATCCGATATAATAAACCCACGCAACACGGACAGTTTGCACCGGTTTCATGATACAATAAGGTCATAATAAACCCAAGGAGGAAAACAATGGCCGGAAAGTTAATTGAATTAGCAATCAAAGAAAAACTTACAGGTGAAAAACAACAAAACGCACTGGACTTCATCTATTCCATGCAAAAAGAAGGCTTTACGTTTGAAGGTTGGTCGGACGGTGACGGCGAAGGATGGGATCCTACGTATAACGGAAATGGTTTTGGTTGTGTGCTAATCCATGACGACTTCATGTTCTTCATCGGGCTCAATTGGGACGTTAGCCGTAGCACTTCTGAAGCGGACGATGCATTAAAAGCATTCGCCTGGGCGCACACAACCATATGCCCACAATCCCCCTGCGCCCCTCCATATTGCGAAAACAATAATAACCGTTGGCAAATTTTTGGCCGAGAATTCGAAAGCACCTGCCATTCACCCTTACAATTCATCGCCCCCGATGCCAAAACGTTGGAAAACATAAAAAAATTACTAATGGCAACAAAATCAGATTGATAAAACTTAACTACTTATATTTACATTAAAATCCCCTTTCAGTTGGTCGCAAGTTGCGACCAACTGAAAGGGGATTTATTCATGGGTGGTCAAGGAGGTGCTGCCTGCCAGTGGCACGCGTTTAGCATGGGCGCGACTGTGCTCCGAGCCCGCCGCATCACAACATAATACAAATCAACCCGCCACTACCTTCATTAATAATCTTTTGCAACGTTTCTTGAAACTTCATCTGCGCGGCTTCGGGCATCCTAAACAACTTGTTTTGCAATCCATCGCGTACCATGTCATGCATGGACTTGCCGAACATGTTCAGCTCCCAAATGCGGGTGGGGTCTTCGGCCATTTCGTCGTTGATATAAGCGATGAGGTCGTTGGATTGCGATTCGGAGCCAACCAGCGGGCTTATTTCGGTATGACTGTACATATTAGAAGTTTCGTCCGCGAAGTCAGCAAATTCAGTAGTTTCAAGGGTTGTAGCACCTTCATATGGCAGGTCTGACTGTAGGACTTTTTCAATTTCTCGGGTGTCTAGCATGAAATGTTCTGATGTGTTCCGTTTACTGAAAGTTGCCAAAGTGCAGTCGGTTGTGTCGCCTAATTTCATTTCAATTCGAATTTTCATTTCCATATTGGTGCTATCTTTAAGAATTGTGACGGATTCCAACATAGCTTGTGCGACGTGAAGTGCGGGAGATATTTCGCCCAAATCTTCTTTTGAAGGTGCAGCTTGCATATCTTCCGCTGACAGTGTGGCAAAAAATTCTTTTACTTTTGACAGCCTTGCGGCTGTTGTATTGACGGCTTTCTTTTCCTCTTTAAGTCGGGCAATTTCCATATTGCAATGTTCTGTTTCGGCTTTTAGGCGGGCATTTTTTTCTAAATACTCCGCTTTATCAATTTCATCGTCTGTGTACAAA
>Ga0123355_10000047_pt1 | contig 122679 bp, 103 predicted proteins | sample TergutEmb28metaG_3_FD_89872 | JGI IMG/M metagenome (GOLD analysis project Ga0123355, IMG submission 89872) | Embiratermes neotenicus P1 segment gut microbial communities from Petit-Saut dam, French Guiana - Emb289 P1 | ecosystem: Host-associated > Arthropoda: Insects > Digestive system > Gut ...
CTTCTTTATACCGCCTACTGGGTTTAACACACAAAGCACCCTTGCTCTTACTGCACTTACTGCTCTTGTCATACTTGCTGCTACCTTAGTAGTTAAGAAGAGAAGAGCTATTGAGGGGACGCCGGTAGCTTAGGTGAAAAAGCGTTATTACCTTTCACTGTTAGTCCCTATAGCGCTGTCCTCACACCTGCGTTATAGGGATTTTCAATTGGCTGGTTAAACAGCGCCCTGGGCAAGCATTGCATTAGCCACTTTCATGAAGCCTGCAATGTTTGCCCCTAGGATTAAGTCACCCTTTGCGTCGTATTCCTCTGCCGTAGTGCTTGCTCTTTTGTGGATGTCCTGCATGATGTTCTTCAGTCTGCAGTCAACTTCTTCATAGTCCCAGCTATAGCGTAGTGAGTTTTGGCTCATTTCTAGTCCGGAGGTTGCTACTCCTCCTGCATTTGCTGCCTTGCCTGGGGCAAAGAGGGTTCCCTTCTCTTTGAAGACTTCAAGTGCACCCGGAGTACAGGGCATGTTTGCTCCTTCTGCGACAAGGACGCAGCCATTCTTTGTCAGTTCGCGGGCAGCCAATTCGTCCAATTCGTTTTGTATAGCGCAGGGTAGGGCTATATCACAAGGGATATTCCAGATGCCTCTGGCTCCCTCAGTGTAGGTTGCATCTGGGTGCTTCAATATATAGTCAGAGATGCGTGCTCGCTGCACCTCTTTGAGTTCTTTAATCAAGTCTAAGTCAATGCCATTTTTGTCGTGGATGAATCCGCTAGAATCTGACAAGGCAACTACTTTCGCACCCAGCTCTATTGCTTTTTTGGCGGCATAGATTGCAACGTTTCCCGATCCAGAAATGACCGTTGTCATGCTGTCGAAGCTTCGCTGCTTTTCCTTAAGCATCTCTTCAACAAAATAGCAGAGTCCGTATCCTGTAGCCTGCTTACGTACGAGGCTACCCCCATAATCAAGGCCTTTGCCCGTGATGACTCCAGTGAACTCTCCTTGAATGCGTTTGTATTGACCAAACATGTACCCAATCTCGCGTTCACCAACCCCGATGTCTCCCGCAGGAATGTCGGTGTTAGGACCAATATAGTGAGAGAGCTCTGTCATAAAACTCTGGCAAAAGCGCATGATTTCAGCTTCTGATTTGCCCTTAGGGTTAAAGTCAGCTCCACCCTTGCCGCCACCCATGGGAAGCCCTGTCAGTGAATTTTTGAAAGTCTGTTCAAAGGCAAGGAATTTAACAACCCCTTCACTTACAGTAGGATGGAAGCGTAAGCCCCCTTTATAGGGACCTATGGCGCTATTAAACTGGGCGCGGTAGCCACGGTTAATATAGACGCGACCGTTATCTCCAATCCAGGGAACACGAAACTTTATCAAACGTTCTGGTTCAACAAGACTTTCAATTATGCCCATGCGGATGAACTCAGGATGGCGTTCAATCACGCCTTCCAGGGATTCAAGTACTTCAAGGGCTGCCTGGTGAAATTCGTACTCACCCTGGTTTCTAGCAGTAAGTCTGCCCATTAACTTGTTCAGGTAATTGCTCTGCAGTGTTCCGTAGCTTCTATCCATAAGAAAGCCCTCTTTCAGTCAAGCGGCAAGTAGTTACTTTAATCTATCACAGTAAAGGTGTCTTTCAAAAGAATGATAGTAGAGTGATTGGTGCGCGATGTATGACAGGCATTTAGGTTCCTTTGAAAAAAGGATAGCTCCATAACTTGTACAATTTGTACAAGTTATGGGATACTGTACCTTGATAAAGATTATTGAATAATAATTCATTGAACTAAGGGGAAATCATGCAGGCTTTTGCTATAGCCGAAGCTCGTGCTCAGTTTTCAAGCGTGCTTGAAAGAGTGCAGGCTGGTGAAGAAGTAACAATAACAAAAGGGCGAAAAAATGAACCAATTGTAGTTATGATTCCCTATAAGACTTGGATGGCAAGTAAACCAAAAAAACGCAGACTGGGGATGCTTTCACATTGGAATCTGGATGTCAGCGTTCCAAAAATGTCGTATGAGGACTTACTTCGCTCTTCTGAAGAAGACGTAAAGGAGCTAAGCCATCCAGAAGGTGGTACTAGTGGAATATCTGCTTGATACTAACATGCTGATTTGGAGCCAATTGTCTCCGCGCAAGATCTCTCATAAGGTACGGCGTTACTTAGAAGACCCCTACAATACTATTTATTATTCTCCGCTTAGCATGTGGGAGATTGCTATTAAGTATCGTATAGGTAAGCTGCCTTTAAAAAACAGGAACCCAGAAGAATTCTTTGATGCCATTGATATTGATTCCCAATTTGATTGTCTAGACCTGCTGCCAGGCACACTTGTAACCAGTTTCAGGTTACCTCAGCGTCATAACGATATATTTGACAATATGTTGGTGTGGGAAGCCTTGCAGCATGACCTTGTCTTACTTAGCAGTGATAAAGACCTGCATTGTTTTGAGCAGGATGGACTTCGCATTGTGACTTAGTTACTGTGTTAAATTTGGAGAGAGGTTTTCCTATTCTTGGCCCCCATGGCTCAGGGGATAGAGCGTCTGCCTCCGGAGCAGAAGGCCGCTGGTTCGAATCCAGCTGGGGGCACCATTAAACTAATCTGACCCATTAACCTTAGACACCCTGCAACTCTTAACAAAAATCACCGCGAAAAATCTTATTACACCTACTCCCGCCATTAGTCTTAGCGTATACTAAAATCCATGGCTAGAGTTGTGATGAAATTTGGGGGAACTTCCGTTGCAGACATCAATCGTCTGAACCGTGTTGCTGCGCGCCTTATCGAGCGTGCGCAGGCAGGTGACGATGTTGTTGCAGTAGTCTCTGCTATGGGCAAGGTCACTGATGATCTTATCGGACTAGCGCATCAGGCTAATCCCAAGCCCTGCAAGCGCGAAATGGATATGCTGCTCTCTACGGGTGAGCAGGTCAGCATTGCGCTGCTTGCTATGGCAATCCAAAGCCAGGGATATGAAGCTGTATCTTTCACGGGTGCTCAAGTGGGAATTATCACAGATTCTGTATACTCTAAGGCGAAAATTGTGCGCATTGATGCAGCCTGCGTATTGGAAGCGCTCATTCAGAAAAAAATCGTTATCGTCGCAGGTTTTCAGGGACGTACCACTGATGGCCAGATTACTACGCTTGGCCGTGGGGGTAGTGACACCACTGCAGTCGCACTGGCGGCAGGTATCAAGGCAGATGCCTGTGAGATATATAGTGATGTTGATGGTGTTTATTCTGCTGATCCGCGTATCGTTCCAAATGCACATAAACTAGACAACATTAGTTATGAGGAGATGCTTGAAATGGCAGCTTCAGGTGCAGGTGTGCTAAGCATGCGTAGCGTCGAGTTTGCGCGCAATTTTGATGTAATTATTCACTGTCGTCATGCATTCAAATCGGCAGAAGAACAAGGCACAATCGTTAGAGGAGAGGATCCCAGCATGGAAGATGCGGTCGTATCTGCAGTTACTCATGACACTGGTGAGGCAAAGATTACCATCCGTGGGGTTCCCGACAGACCAGGTATTGCCGCAAGTGTTTTTGACACGCTAAGTCAAAACAATGTAAATGTTGACATGATTATTCAAAATATATCTGATGCAGGACTTACTGATATCAGCTTTACCGCACCAGAAGATGACATCAATAGTGTGACTTCAGCCCTAGAGGTATGCTTGAAAGAGATTGGTGCGCGTACTTGGAATATCGACCGTGATATTGCAAAGGTATCCATCATAGGCGCTGGTATGAAGTCGCATCCTGGTATTACTGCGAAAATGTTTAAGGCACTGGCAGAAGAAGGTATTAACCTTGACTTGATTTCTACCTCACCTATTCGTGTAAGCTGCATTATCGCAGCTGATCAGGCTGAAACTGCTGTACGTGCCCTGCATACTGCTTTTGGCTTAGACCAAGAGTAAATCGGTCGTCAAGAGCAACCTAACGTTATGAGCGAGGAGTATTCCCATGTATGTCGCTAAGCCTATGCCAAAAAATCCCGTTGTTGCCATTGCAGGTATCACGGGCGCTGTTGGTCAAGAAATGCTTGATGTACTGACACAGCTAAACTTTCCTGCAAGTAAGGTTATTGCACTGGCAAGTGCTCGTAGTGCGGGTAAGCGTATACCCTATGCAGGCCCAGGAGCCCCAGCAGATGGGGAACTTGTCGTACAGGAACTTACAGAGGATAGTTTTGAAGGCGTTGACATCGCTCTTTTTTCGGCAGGTGGCAGCATTAGTGAACATTTCGAGAAAGCGGTTGTGGCAAGTGGTGCGGTAATGATTGATAACACCAGCGCTTTTCGTATGCGTGACGATGTCCCGCTGGTAGTTCCAGAGGTCAACGCTGATGATATTACGTGGCATAAAGGTGTTATTGCAAACCCTAACTGCACAACCATTCAAATGGTTGTTGCTCTTAATCCTATTTACCAATTGGCACCTATCAAGCGCGTAGTTGTTTCCACCTACCAGTCGTCTAGTGGTGCTGGTGCTGAAGGCATGAAAGAGCTGTACGATCAGACTCGTGATTACCTAAATGGCAAAGAAGAGCTGACCGTAGAGGCTTTTGCACATCAAATAGCTTTTAATTGCATTCCACAAATTGATGTTTTCATGGATGATGGAAGCACTAAAGAAGAGTGGAAGATGGTTGTAGAAACCAAAAAGATTATGCATGCGCCAGATATTGAGGTTGCGCCTTTCTGCGTACGTATCCCAATCCTGCGTTCGCATTCAGAGTCAATCCATGTGGAATTTGACACAGACAAATTAGATGCCGAAGGCCGTGCCTATCCAACGCTGGATGAGGTGCGCAACGCATTAGAAAATGCACCTGGACTCGTGGTTATCGACAATCCAGAAAAGCAAGAATATCCCATGCCTTATCCTGTCAGCGGAACCAACGAAACTTACGTTGGACGTCTGCGTCGTGATCCTAGCGTTAAGTCAGGAGTGGCTTTCTGGTGCGTAGCAGACCAATTAAGAAAAGGTGCTGCCCTTAATGCCGTTCAGATTGCACAGGCGTTGCTGCCATAATGGAGGGCGACAGTAGCAAGCATACAGAGTGCTCAGATAAATCGAGTACACCATCTAAGGTATCATCCGGCCTACCTGGTTCGTCTAGCGAGGGTAATCCGCGCATACGCTACATAGCACGTGCGGGACTTATTGCCGCAGTTCATGCGGTAGCAACACTGCTTGTGTTGCAATTCATGAGCTTCTTTGCCTGGGGACCTATGCAGTTTAGAATTAGTGAAGCCCTGACGGTATTACCCCTTTTCTTTGCTGAAGCAGTGCCGGGGCTTACTCTTGGAACTTTTTTAGCAAATCTGATTAATGTGGCAATGACAGGATCAGGCGCCCTAGGAATGCTTGATGTTGTTTTTGGTACGCTTGCCACCCTCATAGGAGCAATCTGGACATATCGTCTACGCCACCGTAATATTCTTCTTGCGCTAGCAGGGCCTGTAATTGTAAATGCCCTTATAGTTCCCGCATATTTGCCCATTATTATGAATGCATTAGGATATTCAGAAGTTTTCTATCAGATTCCTCTTTTAGGAATTAGCGCTGCTGGAAGCTTTGCACTTATGTATCTATTTGGGCTTGTTTCAGTAGGAATTGGTCAAACCGTGGTAGTATACGCTCTTGGACTGCCCCTTGCGCGTATTTTATCGCGCATAACCATTAGGCAGAACTAGGTTAAGGAGGTAGGTCTGGTGGAATTACGCCCAGCAATTATTATCCCTACTTTTTGGACGCATGCTGATTCTTCGGCACGCTCTGAAAGGTCATCTGAGGAACGCAAGAAATCTGCATCCAAGTCTAAAGGTAGATCTTCTGCCCGGAAGACATCGCCTGTCGACAGTTTTGACCAGGCTAGTGCAGGTGCACCATTTTCACACCCAACAGCTATTGATAATCAAAAGCCCCCCCTTGTGGATTGCTTGACTTCGCTTGCAAACTTAAAAGACGTTAATAAGATCATCCTTGTGGTTGCAACAACAGACTCTGTGATTGACGTGCGCGCTGACGACCGCGTTCGCGAGATTGCAGAGCAATTCCCACAACTTGATATTCTTACCTTTGGCACAAGCGAAGCAAGTTCTTTATTTCGCCGTCTAGAACAAATGGAGATGCACACCCTTATAGAGGCCTTGTCTATCAAAAGCTATGGTGCAACGCGCAATTTGGGCTGCTTGGTAGCCTCGATTCTGGGCTTTAACTCACTCATCTTCATTGATGATGATGAACTAGTAGACGATCCCGACTTCATGTCTAATGCAACCTTTGGACTGGGTCAGCCCATCCATTCCGGTGGTTATCTTTTCGCAAAGAGTGGCATGATTACAGATATGACAGGCGACTTCTACCAAATGGGTACGGGTCAGCTGAAGCGAAATGATGAAGCAGACAGGGCAAGCCTAGGTAAACTTATGCCGCGCGTGAAAGGTCACTGGGCAGATTTCCTTTGGAAAGATCAAGAAGCAATCAATAAGACCATTGCTCAGGCGCTAAAGCCTCCACGTATGCACCGAAGCACCATAGCTTATGGGGGTTGCCTTGCAATACACCGCGAGATGTTTACTAAGGTCGCCTTTGACCCCTGGATTATGCGCGGGGAAGATGTCGATTACGTGATTAATGCCCGCCTTCATGGGGGGGATATCTACATTGATGACCAGTGGGTTATTAGGCACAATTCGCCAAAGACAGGTCGTAACTCAGCAGAACGATTCCGTCAGAATATCTATCGTCTTATCTATGAGCATAGAAAGATCGAGTTTGCTAAGTCTCAGGTAGATTTGGCACAGGTAACCGCCCATTCCCTTCTCCCTTTTCCGGGTAGCAGAATTTCCCCCTCCGTTCCTTTGCAGGCCTTCGTGACAGGAATTTTACGTACGGTATCTGGACCTCATAGAGGACAGTACTGGAGTGCTGCATGGGACGCCCTTGGCAAAGCAAATACCTACGCACGCAGAAACTGCAACAAGTACTTTGAACTACAGCGCTTCTGGCCGCGTGCTATAGAGAAACTTTCAGAAGATGTCGCCCTGAAGTCTCTAGTAAAGGGTGAGCGTGGTGTAGACTACAGTGCTATGACGGGGACGTTTAAAGCCCTAAATAGGCAGTAATAGACAGTCTATCTGGCAGCCCTGGTAGTCCAGCAGAATAGAGTAGAAAGAGGCCGTACCTTATGCCAACAAGTACCGATATTCGTGCCCTTGTAATTGATGACGAGCTTCCCGCGCGCAGTGAGCTAGCCTTTCTGCTTGATGATATTGATGGGATTACCGTTGTGGGGGAGGCTGGTAATGTCCGCGATGCTGTTGCGCTTATCAAAAAGGCTCCAGCTGAAGTCATCTTCCTCGACATTAATATGCCAGGCATTACAGGACTTCAATTGGCGGAGGGACTGAAGACTTCGCATCCCAATCCGCCCGCGCTTGTGTTTGTCACAGCACATAGTCAGTTTGCTGTTAAGGCCTTCGATGTAGATGCCATTGACTATCTGGTAAAGCCTGTAGAAACCGCACGTCTTCGTTCTGCGGTGGATAAGGTGCGTGCACGTCTGGTGCAACAAAAAGAGGGCGTTCAAGATGGGGATGCAGGTGCTCAAGCAGAACTTGCAGATCAGACTGATACTACAAAGATTATGGTCAGTAAGGGTGGGAAGAAGCTCTTTATCCCCATCAAAGATGTCTGCTACATCATGGCAAAAGATGACTACAGCTACATCTTTACTGCAGATGATCGTTTCTTATCAACGAAGACCTTAGTAAAGATTGAGTCCCAGTTCGAGGACACCAATATTTTTAGAATTCACCGTAGATATCTTATAAATTTAAGTCAAGTAACAAGCGTGAACTCAATAAAAGGAGGAGCACTTACCCTGACAGTAGAGGGTGCAGAAGAAGAGCTTCCCGTATCACGCAGACGCGTTCCTGCCCTCAAGCAGGCTCTTGAGTTATAGCTTCACGATTTTTCGACCCAGAGATAACATCACTTCAATATCACCATTAAAGGCGGCTCTATATAGCTGTCTTAGGCTGTAATTAGTCTCAGGTATCGTGATGTCACTTGTTGTCTCCTGTGTGATGGTCACAAAGACTCCCGAATTAGGACCACCCTTATAAAGTTGACCCGAAGCATGCAGATAGTGAGGCCCTTCCGCAACAACTACAGGGCGCTTGTAATGAGCTTCGAAATCAGCAGCTAGTGCCTCAAGGCTGCTTCTTGCCTGGTCACCCTCTGGCGTCCATGCTATTAGGACAATGAAGCTTTGAGGTCCGATAAGGTTTGGCATGTGGTCAATACTTGCGATACGATGGGTGCTTAACAACTGTTCTAGGTAATCATTTAAAGATTTCTCTGTACATCCATTCATCGATGACCGTGTTGACTGCTTTACAGCTTCAACATTGGGCTGATCAAAAGGATCTAGATGTAGATAAGTAGCAAGTTTTTCTATGGCAAACATCCAACGCAGTAAGTCCCCGCCAACAACATCTGGGCGCAGTCCTGCAAGCGCAATGTTTTGAATATCAGGATGCCCTAAGGCAAGTATTCTATTTGCCCGTTCCATTGGCATTGGCAGAGGAATTAATCCTTTTCCTTGCTTGCCTAAAGATTCTGCAACAAGTTGTTCTAGCCAGCGGGCAAATGACTCAGACTGTTCATCATAGCCGATGATGAACTTATCACGACCATCACGTAGATTTTGAAAAATCGAGTCGGCCAATTGGGTTGCAGGGCAGCCGTCAGTTTCTATGTCCAGGCACAGAAACTGCATGTCCTGGGCAGACTCAACAACCACCTTAGGGTCAATGCCTGCTAGCACCAAAGGGGCCAGTCCAAAAGCTGTCAAAACAGAGAACCTGCCCCCAACATTGGGGGGCGTATTGATAATGCCGCGCCAACCCTGGACGTCTGCGCGTTTTGACAATACGGTGTTCTCATCACTTATAGAGATAAAATGAGCAGCGGCTGCTAGGTCAGACCCTAGGGTTAGGCTCATATACTTGAAGAATATTTGACTAAGGCACAGTGGTTCAATCGTGCCTCCGGATTTGCTTGACACAATGACTAGTCCGGCAGCGGCGTCAAAGTCATTAAGAATTGCCCTAACACTGCTTGGTTCAGTAGTGTCAACAACGCGTACCCTTACACCTAGATTCTTCAATTCTTGTTTGTAGAGGTCTAAGAAGATGCGTACTCCCAGTGCACTGCCACCCATCCCAAGCACGACAATATCACGAACAGGAAATTCTTGTGCAATCTCTTCTTGCAGGCGCTGTAGGTTATTAATCAACAAGGGAGCATTGGTAGCAGAATGCTTCCATCCCGTCATAGGCGACTGCGCGGCAAATCCATAGGGTGGCTGCGATACCTGGGGCATCTGCTTCAGCAGGGCAGAATGCACGGACGTATGTGGCAGGAATTGTCCTGCTGCTGATACATGAGCGGTCATGTTAGTTTCACTTCCAATCCTCGTCTGCCACTAGCAAATACGTGGCAGCTGCTCTCCCACTAAGGTATCCATCACGCGTGTCGCCCCAAAGGCGTTGCGCAGTTGCACCTTAAAGTTTCCTTGGTTAAGCAGGCTATGTTCACACTTTTCCTCATCACTAAGAGGTTCAATCTTGCCTATAATAGTAGCATCTTTTCCGTAAGGACTTGCCTTCATGGCTGCAAGAGCTGCTTCTACTTGTTCGTGGGGGACAATGGCAACCATCTTGCCTTCATTCGCTACCTGAAAAACATCATACCCAAGCATCTCACAAGCCCCCTGTACTGCAGGCTTTACAGGAACACTACGCTCTTCAATTGTCATGCGTACCTTAGCTGCATCAGCAAGTTCATTAAGGGTGCTTGCGAGACCTCCCCGCGTAGGGTCTCTGAAGCAGCGCGTATCAGGCGCTGCAGCAAGCACATCAGCAATCATGTGGTTAAGAGGTGCGGCATCAGTGGACAAGTCTGCCGCAAAGGAAAGTTCTTCACGTTGAGACATGATACACATTCCGTGATCACCTAGACTGCCGGAAAGTAAGATAAGGTCACCTGCAAGAATCGCGCGTGCAAGTAAGGGAGTACGTCCAGCAGGCAACTGTCCTACTCCTGTTGTGTTGATGAATATGCCATCTGCCTGACCCTTGCCAACCACTTTTGTATCGCCCGTGACAATGGTGACTCCAGCCTCTTTGGCGGTGTTTGCCATTGACGCCACAATGCGCTTTAGGTCTGCTAAGGGAAGCCCTTCTTCTAAAATGAAGCTGACAGAAAGGCACACAGGCTGCGCACCCGAAGTTGCAACATCATTAACCGTTCCGCAGACAGCAATGCGGCCAATGTCTCCCCCGGGAAAGAACAAGGGCTGCACTACATAGCTGTCAGTCGATAAAGATATTTGAGTATCAGCCCTGTTTGCACCACTGCCAGCCAGGCTAATGCTTGCGGCATCCTCTAGCTGAATATTGCCAAATGCTTGCACAAATATATCCCTGATAAGACTTTGCATCATTGACCCACCAGAGCCATGTGCTAGTTGTACTGTTGCTTGTTCTGTATTCTGCGGGTTTGCTGTGGTCACGATACGATATCCTTTGTTTGGTCTTGTTTATACTGCTTGTATGGCGTGCCGTCTACAAGGACGACCCTTGCGTGTTACTGACCACTGATGTAGCTGCGGTTCCGTAGTAGCGATACCAAGCAGCGCAGCTACCTTCACTTGATACCATGCAGGGACCTATGGGGTTCTCTGGGGTGCAGATATGTCCGAAAAGTCGGCAATCATGCGGGGAGATAATTCCGCGTAGTATGTCACCACATTGGCAGCCCTTAGGTTCGCGGGTAGGAGGGGGTTGCACATCAAAGCGTAGTGCGGCATTGTACTTCGCATAAGCGCTGCGTAGGGTAAGTCCTGTACCAGGGATTTCTCCTAGGCCTCGCCAGACTGCGTCGCAGGGCTCGAATACTTCTTCTAGGGCAGCTAGAGCAGTAGGATTACCCTCAACACGCACCCCGCGTGTATAGGCTAAGTCGACACGAGCTTCAAAGCTGCCTTCATTGCGCCCAGTTTCAGCATGTGCTTTCTCCAGTGCAAGGTCCAGAAGCATCACAATGCTCTGCAAGATATCTACGGGCTCAAAGCCAGCGATAACACTGGGTACGTTAAAGTCTTGTGCTAAGAACTGATAAGGCTCTAGTCCAATGATGGTAGACACATGTCCTGGCAAGATAAAGCCAGCTACCTGAACTTCTGCGTCATCTGCAAGGGCACGAAGTGCTTTAGGTACGGTTTTATGTATCGCGCAGACACTGAAGTTTTCAAGCTGCGATGCTTCTGCACGTTTGATGGTTGCAGCAATCAAAGGGGCGGTGGTTTCAAAGCCTACACCTATAAAGATTACCTGCCGTCCAGGTTCTTGCTCCGCCAGGGCCAAGGCATCTAGCGGGGAGTACACAATACGTACATCGTGTCCCTTTGCTTTGACGTCAGATAGTGATTCGTAGCTGCCAGGAACCTTCATCATGTCTCCGAAGGTTGCAACAATAACGCCAGGCTGCTTTGCAAGCTCGATAGCCAGGTCAAGGTCTTGATTCGCTGTTACGCATACAGGACATCCTGGACCAGAAATAAGCTTAATCGCGCTAGGAAGTACTGCACGTAGCCCCCATTTGGCGATCGCCATAGTGTGAGTGCCGCAGACCTCCATAATCTTTAAAGGGGACACTTTCTCAGTTTTATCGGCACCACTCTGCTGCAAGCGAACAAGTTTTTCTGCACGTGCAGCAATGCCCTCGATAAGGATACGTGCAAGGTCGGGATCGCGCCACTGTTCTATTAGTTCAGGTAGTGATTCCTTCTTGCTGTTTGGTGTGGAGTGACTCATATTCTAGGCCTGTTCTGAAGCTTAGGAAGGCTCTTTATCTGCAGTGGAGTCATGTTCTCCCGCGTTGCGTCCTGCAGCACCGGATTTAATGGCAGCTTCTCGCACTGCTTCTATGCCGCCACTCATTGTTCCTTCAAAGGGGACAGGTGCAGCCCCTGTTAGTGTTCCGCCATCATCAGAGAACTGGACAGAATGAATAAGCTCAATGGTTTCTGCTGCGAATTTTTCATCAACAATCTCTATGGCAAAACCAGCATGCATCAGCACCCAGTCGTCAATGTTGGCACCAGGCACAAGATCTAAAGAGATTTTCCGGGTTACTCCCATCACGTCAACTACGGCTAAGTTAACGCCTGTTTTTTCTTTAATTTGGGCTGGAATTGCTAGGCACATATGCAACCTTTCATGTGATATAAAAATGACGAAATAGTACAGGTAATTTACGGTAAATATCAGACGTACTAATACTAACAGTTTGCCACCAGCTTGTGTTCAGCAGCTATGCACGGGGACTCAGGTGCTAAAATGTAAGATTGACAGAAGTAACAAATGAAGGAGTTAACACTACATGTTTGAACGCTTTACTGAACCCGCGAAGAAAGCTATCGCGGCGTCACAAGAAGAAGCGCGTGCCCTAGGGCAGAATTATGTTGGTACAGAACATCTGCTATTAGGTCTTATCGGTGACTCGGGTGTTGTTGTAGACGCGCTGCATGAACTAGAAGTAACCCCAGAAGACGTGCGCATCATGGTCGAGCGTCTAATAGAAACCAATGAAGATCCACCAGTAGAAAATCTAACCTTTTCGCCCCATGCACGCCGTGTTCTTGAACACGCCATGCGTGAGGCTGTTCGCTTTGGCCATAGTTATGTGGGACCAGAACACCTACTGCTGGGCATTATTGACGAGACCGAAGGTTCGGCAGCCCAGGCATTAATAAACTTAGGCCTAGACCTAGAGCGAGTACGTGCCACCATGGTGCAGTTATTGTCTACGGCACAGGTTGGTGCAGAGGCTGGTATGGGTGCCCGTTCCATGTCGCTTCTTGACGAATTTGGACGCAATCTAACACGTGAAGCTATGGATGGTGTTCTTGATCCTATTATTGGCCGCAAGCGCGAGATTGACCGCGTTGTTCAAATCCTGTCCCGCCGCATGAAGAATAACCCTGTTCTTATTGGCGAGCCAGGTGTAGGTAAGACGGCTATTGTAGAAGGCTTGGCTCAGCTTATTGCTGCAGACCTTGTCCCAGAGACCCTAAGAGCTAAGCAGGTCTATTCGCTGGATATCTCAGGAATGGTTGCAGGCTCAAAATATCGCGGCGAATTTGAAGAGCGCATGAAGCGCGTTATTGATGAAATTCGCAAGCGTGGTGACGTCATCATTTTTATTGATGAGATTCACATGCTTGTTGGTAGTGGCTCTGCAGAGGGCTCTATTGACGGAGCAAATATCTTGAAGCCCTCACTTGCTCGTGGTGAATTTCAGACCATTGGTGCCACCACCACAGAGGAATACCGCAAGCATATTGAAAAAGATGCCGCCTTAGAGCGCCGCTTTCAACAAGTTCAGGTCAATGAGCCTACCAATGCAGAAACGCTAAGGATTTTGCAGGGGATTATTGACAGTTACGAGTCCTTCCATGTTGTGCGTTACACAGACGAAGCTTTAGCAAGTGCAGTAACGCTGTCTGATCGCTATATATCTGACCGCTTCATGCCTGATAAGGCAGTTGACTTGATTGATGAAGCAGGTGCGAAAATGCGCATCATGCGTGCGACAGTTAGCCCGGAGATTCGTGACCTTGATAAAAAGATCAAGGAATATGATGCCGACAAAGAGGCGGCCATCATTGCAGGCGAATATGAAAAAGCCAGTAAGCTGCGTGATAAAGAGAACAAGCTTATTACAAAGCGCAAAGAGCTTATTGCTGCCTGGAAGAAGAATGATGATGATAATCCAGCAGAGATTACTCCTGCAGAGATTGCAGAAGTGCTTAGCGTGTGGACAGGTATTCCGGTAACGGAGCTCACTTCAGAAGAGTCGAAGCGTCTCATGAATATCGAGGCAGAGATGCACAGTCGCATCATTGGTCAAGACAAAGCAATCGATGTTGTCTCACGCGCGATTCGTAGAAGTCGTGCAGGGCTTAAAGATCCCCGTCGACCAGGTGGTAGTTTCATTTTCCTGGGACCTTCAGGTGTAGGGAAGACTGAGACAGCAAAAGCACTGGCAGAGGTTATTTTTGGCAGTGAGTCAGCACTCATCTCACTTGACATGAGTGAATTCATGGAAAAGCATAGTGTTTCGCGTCTAGTGGGCTCGCCTCCAGGGTATATTGGTTATGATGAGGGTGGTCAACTGACAGAACGTGTACGCCGCAGACCCTACAGCGTAATCCTTTTTGACGAGATTGAAAAAGCGCACCCCGATGTTTTCAATATCTTGCTGCAGATTTTAGAAGAAGGACGTCTGACTGATAGCCAGGGGCGTAAGGTTGATTTTCGCAATACTGTCTTAATCATGACAAGTAATGTGGGCGCACGCGATATCACAAAGGGCGTTAGCCTTGGGTTTGGGATGCAGCGTGACAGTTTCTCTAGCGATCAGCTGCGCGAAAAGATTACGACGGAATTAAGGGACCTGTTCCGTCCAGAGTTTCTTAATCGTCTAGATGAGGTTGTAATTTTTGATGCACTTACAAAAGATCAGATTAAAGATATTGTAGACATTATGCTGCGCACCACCCAAGAACAACTAGCCTTGCAGGGACTGTCTTTGCGTCTGACAGAGGACGCGCGCGAATTCCTTGCAGGCAAGGGTTATGATAAGGGTTCAGGGGCACGTCCCTTGCGTCGTGCTATCCAGCGCTATATCGATGATGTGCTTTCTGAAGAGTTGCTGGAAGGTAAGTGGAAAAGTGGGGACGTTATCGAAGCCCATCTAGAAAAGCCTTCCGCAAAAGAAAAAAGCAAGAAAAAAGCAACAAAGGGCGACTCTCCCTCTAATCGTTTAGAAAATGACTCTAAAGATAACTCACACCTGTGCTTCAAAAAGGTAAAGGGTGAGAAAAGTGATGTGAGTGCTTTCTCAGATATCATAAATGAATCGATAGAAGCAGGCTTTACTCCGCGTAATGCAGGGAAGTCCAGCAGAAAGCCTACTCGTGGGGGAAGTTCCGGGGCAGGAGCCTAGGTGACCAGCAAGACTACAGTATCACCTGCGGTAAAGGTCGCAGGGATTGTTGCCGCAGGCGGCCAGGGTACACGCCTTGGTGCGGCAGGCGGTAAGCAGTTGCTCGAGGTTGCAGGTAGGCCTGTGGCAGCATGGGCAATAGATGCACTAGCCTCAGCAGAGAGTATTCAGAGCATTGTTGTAGTCTGCGATCCTGAACGGGTGGAAGAGTACGCTCAGATTCTAGGCGATTATGTACGTACGGAAAAGCCGCTTAGTTTTGTTGCAGGTGGCTCTACACGTGAAGAATCCGTTAGGGCTGGACTTGAAGCCTTAGGCGAAGAAGTAGACATTGTTGCTGTCCATGACGGTGCACGCCCTCTGCTTGATGGACTGTGCGCACATGCTGCTGCTCAGGAACTGGTTCATGACTGTGGCTTGGCTGGTGTTGTTGTGGGGAATCCCGCAGTTGACACCCTAAAGTCTGTTAAGGATGGCTGTGTAACAAATACGCCTGACAGATCTCTTTATTGGCATGCACAGACTCCTCAAATTTTTTGGCGAAAGACTCTTATGAGCGCCTATAAAAAGGCACAGCTAGAAGGATATCAGGGAACTGATGATGCTTCTTACTGTGAGTATGCGGGTGGCAAAGTGCGCATGTTCGCGGGTTCACGTAATAATATAAAGGTTACAACCTCTGAAGATCTCGAATTTGCAGAGGTGATGTTGACACAGACGAAGGTAGGACAGCCCCATGATTAAGGGATTGCGTATCGGTACAGGATATGATGTTCATGCATTTGCCCCTCATAGGGATCTCACTTTAGGGGGAGTAACCATTCCTTATGAGGTGGGACTAGAGGGGCATTCTGACGCAGATGTACTGGCGCATGCTTTGGCAGACGCATTGCTTGGTGCGGCGCGTATTGAGGGCGCCCATGATATTGGACAGCTATTCCCTGATACCGATGCAAGTTTTAAGGGTGCAAACTCAATAGGTCTGTTGCGCATAGCAGCGCAGCATATTGTAGATACTGGTTATCAAATTCTGGATGCAGACTGCATTCTTGTAGCTCAGGCTCCAAAACTTTCGCCCTACCGCGAAGAAATGCGTAAAAATCTAGCTGATGCTTTGTCGGTAGATGTTAGCATGGTGGGGCTAAAGGCGACCACGACAGAGGGCCTGGGTTTTGCGGGTCGCAAGGAAGGTATAGCGGCTCACGCAACTGTCTTGCTTTGCAGCGCATAAACTTTGTTTGAGCGCAAATAGCCTGAAGGTATAGACCTGAAAGAGGAAAGGTAATGTTTAGAACAATACGCGATAGCGTTGAAGTAATACAGACAAATGATCCCGCAGCGACTGGTGTCATAAATGCCCTGGTAAATTATCCAGGACTACATGCGATTGCACTACACCGCATTCACCACTGGCTCTATAAAAGGCGACTTACTTTTTTTGCACGCCTGGGTTCACAGATTGTACGCTTTCTTACGGGTATCGAAATCCATCCGGGGGCAGTGATTGGTAGACGCTTTTTTATTGACCACGGTATGGGTGTTGTCATTGGTGAGACTACCATCATTGGTGATGACGTTACTCTTTACCAGGGGGTTACCTTGGGCGGAACAGGCAAGGAAACAGGCAAGCGTCATCCCACTTTAGGAAATGGGGTAGTAGTTGGCGTAAACGCCTCGGTTCTTGGGGCGATAACCCTAGAGAATAACGCAAAAGTTGGTGGTGGGGCTGTTGTAGTAAGGGACGTTCCAGAGGGTGCTACCGTCGTTGGTATTCCTGCAAAGATTGTAGGTTCAAAAGCTAAGGATTCTGAGGGTCACGCGTCAAAGGGTGATTTACCTAAAGAAATTCTGCCCGACCCAGTGAAATGTACCATTGATCAATTATGCAAGCGCGTTGAAGAGCTTGAGAGGAAAATTAAGTCCTAAAACCCAGTCTAAACGTGTCATCTTCGCTATAATAGTGGGCATGATTAATGTGGGGTGGATAGGGGCACTCGAATGAGCACGGCAAGGCTAAAAAGATACTCAAAACAGGCGGCACTGACTGCGGATGGCTCTGTGTCCTGCAGATTTCCAGGTGCACTTCTGCGTTTGTTATGCATGCGTGCCACTTTTGTTCTTAGTCTTGTTGTGGCGCTTGCGGTAACTTTGTTGTCAGCGACACCAGCCCAAGGCGCGTTTCCTGAACTTGTTAGCAACTTTCATGTAGAACTTGCTCGCGCGCAGGCTGCTGCAAAGGTGGGCACGCTTGTTACAGGCGACGATCCTTATGCTGATGTCGTTCGCGCTGGCGCAACTTCGCACTATACGCTTACTGCCAGCAACTTTGTAGTGCACCTTGACGACGTCCCTAATATGGACGCAGTGGCTTTATCTTACGCTTCGGCATACGACGACAATAATCTCTCGCGACAGCTGACTCTTGCTGTTAAAGAAAGCAATGTGCGCTCTGCAATCGGCGCCTATGAAGTAGTTTTGACTATAGAAGGCGACAATGCACTAACGGTAGATTCTTACAGTGAACCTAGTAGCGAGACAACCAGTTATCCTACAGCAACTATCAACGTTTTTGTTGTTGATGATCGCACCACTGTTGAAGAGGGCGTTGTTTTCTATGCCCACAACTTTAGGAAACCTTTTTCTGATAGGGCGGGTCTTACTGCTCAGTCCGTACTGGAAAGAACCTTTGCGCGTGCCTATCATGTGGAGTCTGGAGAATCATTAACGAAGGAAATTGCTGTAAACCAGCAAGAACTGACGGACTTTATCCAGTGCGACAAAATTGACGCACGCACACTTTCCCTTAGTGTTCCCTCGACGCCTACTGCTGCAAGTCCTGAACTTTCTTCTGATGAGATTGCTAGGGTAATGACCACTGTTTTGGTGACGACCATCGACAACAGGTCAGCCACGGTGACTCCTCCGGTGCCACCAGTAGTCCCGCCTGTAGCACCAGATGAAGGTGACATACCGGTTACCCTTGTTCCTGCTTCTGGCAGTAATCCCAATAGGACCCCGGGCTTTTCATCGCGTCCTGCTACTGTACAGAGGACACCCATAACTACTGAGGCTGCTGCGAGCACAGAATCAACGCCTGTCGCAGAAAGCGTTGAAGAAGAAGGAGAAGCGGATCAAGACCCCCTTATTGTATCTGGGAATACAGGAGAGGCAGACACTGCTCCGCCGCCTGTAGCTAGGCAGACAAATGAAGCTGCGGTGGAAAGCGAAGCTGGCAACGGTCTTATATTGCTTGCGGCAATCGTTGTGGTAGTGGTCTTGCTTGGGGTAGGTGGCTTCCTGCTCTACCAGCATCTAAACAAAGACAAAAACCTCCTGAATAAAGATAATGAACTCGTGCAGGTGGTATGAGCGAGCCAATTCCTTTAGACATTGAGGTCTTAATAAGCGATGTACTGACCTCAAATCCAAATGCAAACATTGAAGCGATTCGTAAGGCCTATGACTTTGCAGAAAAAGCTCACGGGGGGCAATTTCGCAAATCAGGGGAGCCCTTTATTAGACATCCTCTTGAGGTTGCTGACATCCTGTCAGGACTCAATATGGATTCGGCAACTATTCAGGCGGCACTTCTGCATGACGCCGTTGAAGACAACGATGACATTACTATAGCTGAAGTTAAAGAAGAGTTCGGTGAAGAGGTGGCTGACCTCGTTGACGGTGTAACGAAGCTTGGTAAAGTGAGCTATACCACCCGTGACGAGCAGCAGTCAGACTCTATGCGCAAAATGGTTATTGCCATGGCAAAAGATGTGCGTGTGATTTTGATTAAACTGGCTGACCGCTTGCACAATATGCGAACCCTCGACGCTCTGCCAGAACACAAGCGCATTCTTAAGTCGCAAGAAACAATGGAGATATTTGCGCCCCTTGCCCATAGGTTTGGCATCTCTGCAATCAAGTGGGAGCTTGAAGATTTGGCGTTTTCCTATCTTTCTCCCGACAAATATCATCAAGTAGAGCTTATGGTGCAGGAAAGTCGTGAGGCACGCGAGGCTTACGGTAAAGCTATCATGACAGAGATCGCAGATGTCTTAGACACGGTAAGTATCCAGGCGAAAATTCAAGGACGCCCAAAGCATCTATACAGTATTTACCAAAAAATGCAAAACCGCGGCAAGGACTTCAGCGAGATCCATGATCTAATTGCTCTGCGCATTATCGTAGACTCGGTCAAGGATGTATATGGTGTATTGGGTATGGTGCACAACCTATACAAGCCTATGCCGGGACGCTTCAAAGATTACATTGCCATGCCGAAATTTAATATGTACCAATCACTTCACACGACGGTAATTGGACCAACAGGAAGACCTCTCGAGATCCAGATTCGTACGGTAGAAATGCATCGCCGTGCCGAATACGGTATTGCTGCACATTGGCGCTACAAAGAGGGCAAGCCGGCAAGCGCTGATGACAAAATGGATGATCGCCTGTCGTGGCTGCGCCAAATCCTAGACTGGCAAAATGAAACCAGTGATCCTGTTGAGTTTATGGACGCGCTTCGTATTGATCTCTTTGATGAAGAGGTTTTTGTTTTTTCGCCTCGTGGTGACGTAAAGCCCTTGAAGAAAGGTGCGACACCGCTTGATTTTGCCTATAGCATTCATACAGAGGTCGGTCATCAGACGGTAGGCGCAAAAGTGAATGGCACCATTGTTCCTTTGGCCTATCAGCTAGAGATGGGCGACCAGATAGAGATCTTGACCAATAAGAACTCGAGTCCTAGTCGTGATTGGCTTGATATTGTTGTTACTCCTAGTGCACGGAGCAAGATTCGTAGCTATCTATCAAAGAGTACGCGATCTGACGATATAACAAGTGGCCGTGACATGCTTATGAAAATCATGCGCAAGCATGGGGTAAGCATCGCTACACGCAAAGTAGAAAAAGAATTAGAACTTGTTGCCCGTGATATGCACTACAACACCATTGATGAGCTCTACGCGCAAATTGGTTCATCGAAGCTGTCTGCACGTCTTGTGGGTACGCGCTTACTTAAGCAGCTAAGTGCTTCTGGTCTGCTTGCTAAAGACAGCAAGGGTGCAAAAGCCCTGGCTGCAGAGGAAGTGGCGGAAAAACCAGGTGGTGCTGCTAGTGCGGCAGAGGCAGAGTTTACCCTAGAAACTGCCATGATGGCCCCGCGCCATGCCCGTAGACCAAAGCCAACAGGTGGGGGAATCCGCGTTGCTGGTATTGACGACATCCTAGTAAGACTTTCGAAGTGCTGCAACCCCGTACCAGGGGATGACATTATGGGCTTTATCACGCGCGGACGCGGCGTTTCGGTGCACCGCGCAAATTGTCCTAACGTTAAGGATTTGCAGCACACACCAGAGCGCTTCATAAAAGTCGAGTGGGATCGTAGTACGCACGCAACGTATCACATAGAAGTATTTGTACAGGCACTGGATAGGCTCCGCCTGCTGCAGGATGTCACAATGAAAGTTGCAGAAAGTGGTGTCAATATTCTGTCATCTGCAACAACGACCCATAAAGATGGTATTGTGGATATGCGCTTCCTTTTCGAGACAGGCGAGATGGCAAATCTAGATGCCCTACTGAGCTCACTTCGTGGAGTCGAAGGTGTTTTTGCAGCAAGGCGTATGTTGCCTGGCGAGAATCTCAAAAAGAAGACGCACTAATAACCCCATGCAATTTTAAGAGGAGTTACTCCCATGTCTAATATAGCTAATGAAGCACAGAATACCTCACAGCATCCTTTGCGAACAGATTCAGTAGAAGAACTGCTTAGTGCCTTGCGATTAGCTCGCGGCAATGACGAATTGTTTAATTTTATGCTTGATGTAACTACTCCGCGAGAACTTAGTGAGATGGCGGGGCGCTTACAGGTGGCACGGCTACTTCTGGATGGTCTTGCCTACGCAGCGATTGAGAAAGAAACAGGAGCATCTGCTGCAACTATCGCCCGTGTTTCAAAGTGCCTGCAGTATGGCAATACGGGGTATGTCACTCTATTAAAACGTCTTGAGGAGGGAACCCCATGAGTTTCGTTCATCTTCATACTCATACAGAATATTCGCTACTTGACGGTGCCGCAAAGGTTAAGCCGCTTATTGCACGCGCAAAAGAACTAGAAATGCCCGCGCTGGCCATTACTGACCACGGGTATATGTTTGGCGCAATCGATTTTTATCAGCAGGCTACTGCAGCAGGCATTAAGCCACTCATTGGTTGCGAGATTTATTTCACACCCAATTCTCGCTTTGTTAAAGATCAAAACAACCGAACCCTCTATCACCTAGTTTTGTTAGCCCGAAATAATGAGGGTTATCAGAACCTTATGAAGATTTGTAGTCATGCAGGAACTGAAGGTTTTTACTATCGCCCGCGTGTTGATAGCGAGATTCTAGAAAAGTACTCATCAGGGCTCATTGCAACTTCAGCCTGCATGTATGGTGCTGTTTCAAGTTTTATCGAGCAGGGCGACCCTGCTGAGGCGCGTAAATGGGCGGAATACTACGCCGGTGTTTTTGATCCAGGGTGCTTCTACCTAGAAATTCAGAATCATGGAGGCTCTACAAGAAGTGGCGTGACGCAAAAGCAGCTTTGTGACGGCATTTCTTCGTTAGCGCACGAAATGGGTCTTGGGCTTGTTGCGACAAATGATATTCATTATGTTAATGAGGGTGACGATACCATGCAAGACTACCTCATGTGCATTGGGTCAGGTGGTAGAACACTTGATGATACCAATCGCATGAAGGCCTACAAAGAACTGCACATGAAGTCACGTGCAGAAATGGAAGAGGCTATCGGGGATTATGCGGGTGCCTATGACAATACACTTGATATCGCCAAGGCCTGTAATGTTGAACTGGATTTTAGCAAGGCCATTTTGCCTGTCATTGAGATCCCAGAAGAAAAAACAGAACGTGAGCATCTACGCGAACTCTGTGTTGATGGCCTAAAAAAGCGCTATGGTACTGATGATGTCCCGCAGGAATCGCTAGACCGTCTAGACTTCGAGTTAGACATTGTTGCAGAGAAGGGCTTTTGCGCCTATTTTTTAATCGTATCTGACTTTACTCGCTGGGCCCTAGATCGCGGCATTGCAGTAGGTCCTGGCCGTGGTAGTGCAGCAGGCTCAATCATTGCCTATTCGCTAGATATTACTGACCTCGATCCGCTAGAACACGACCTGCTTTTTGAGCGCTTTCTTAATCCGGAGCGTAGTGAAATGCCTGATATCGATATGGATTTCGAGCCTCGTAGGCGTGATGAAGTCATTAATTACGTACGAGAAAAGTACGGAGAAAGTCGTGTAACGCAAGTAATCACTTACTCTAAACTTATGGCGAAACAGGCAGTTCGCGATATCGCACGCATCATGGATAAACCCTTTGGTTTGGGTACAAAGATTAACGCCCAAATACCTTTTCTGACATCCATCAACGGCGCGATGGAGAAAAATCCAAAGTTCAAGGAACTCTATAAGGGCGATGAAGAGGCAAAAATTGTCATTGATGCAGCACTATCTATTGAGGGATATATCCGCGGGGAGGGTGTCCACCCTTGCGCTGTAATCATTAGCCGTGAAGATATTACCGAATATGCGCCAGTAAAGATTGACACAAAGGATAAGGATGACTCACTTGTAATTACCCAATATGACGGCGAAACACTTGCTGACATGGGACTCCTGAAAATGGACTTTTTAGGACTGCGTAATCTCTCGGTAATCGAGGACGCTATTAAAGCGATTGAGAAAAATTACGACCGCCTTATTGATAAGAACGAAATCCCTCTTGATGATCCTAAGTCTTTTGCCTTGCTAACACGCGCGCATACAGCGGGTGTTTTCCAAGTGGAAAGTTCTGGCATGCGGGCACTTCTTCGCAGGATGAGACCCACACAGTTTGCCGACATCGTAGCTGTTTTGGCTCTTTTTAGGCCAGGGCCACTGCAGTCAGGCATGGTTGACGACTTTGTTCAGCGAAAGCATGGGCAAAGAGAAGTAACCTACTACGATGAACGTCTAAAGCCTATCCTAGAAGACACGTATGGCGCAATCGTGTACCAAGAACAGGTAATGCTCATATCTATGGAAATGAGTGGCTTTACTGCAGCAGAAGCGGATAAACTGCGTAAGGCAATGGGTAAAAAGATTCTTGAGGTACTCACCCCCATGCGAGAAAAGTGGGTTAATGGTGCGGTCGAGCGTGGTTATGATGGCACTATGGCATCACAGTTATGGGAAGATATTTTACCCTTTGCGGAATACGCCTTTAATAAAAGCCACTCTGCTGCATATGGTCTTACCACCATGAGGACTGCTTACCTTAAAGCTCATTATCCTGGCGAAACTATGGCGGCAGTTCTTACGAGCAAGCTAGGAAAGACTGACGAGCTTACTCGCTACATTCAAGAGTGCAAGGATGAAGGTCTTGCTGTACTTCCGCCTGATGTCAATAAGTCAGACATCTATTTCTTTAATAACCCAGGAGAAGGAATCCGTTACGGACTTGCGGGTATTAAGGGTGTAGGAGAGGCAGTTGCCGAATCTATTCTGGCAGACCGTGAAGAAAATGGACCCTTCGAAAATCTGTATGATTTTGTGAACAGAGCAGAGGCAAAAGTCTCTAATAAACGTGTAGTAGAAGCACTTATTAAGGCGGGCGCCTTTGATTCTACAGGGTATCCGCGTAAGCAGCTTTTCCGCATTGTTGAAGAGGGTCTACTGAAGCACGCAGCAACCCGTGCACAGGCGCGTAATGCCGGCCAGATTTCAATGTTTGATATGTTTGAGCCAGAGGAGCATGGTTTTGAAGATGATGCCATGGAGCCCCCAGGAACTGCTGCTGATGAATGGGATAAGGGCTTAAAACTGGCTTTCGAGCGCGATTATCTGGGAATGTATCTTTCGGATCATCCACTTTCTGATTATGCTGATGCCATACGAGAGTATGCTGATATCAGTATCACCTCGCCAGAGATTCCTAAGAATTTTTCTGGCTGGTTTGCGGGAATGCTTACGGGGGTTGAGATCAGACCCTCAAAATCTGGGAATATGTATGCGCGTGGTCAGCTGGAAGATTTGGGCGGCAGTTTAGACTTTGTTGTTTGGGGTAAGGCGGTAAAAGCTTATGAACGCCTTATCGAAAACGACAGAATAGTGTTAATGAACGGGCAGTATAAGGTAGAAGACGGTGACACGACCCTTATCGTGAACGAGATTAAAGAATTGCCGCGTGATAATGGTGGCAATGGAGATAATGGCCCTAAGCCAAAGCTGGTTGTAAAGGTAACTCCAGAGCAAATGGGGGATAGGGCAGCTATAGAGAGTTTCCGTCGTAGCTTGGCGCAATTTCCTGGGCAAAGCATTGTCGAACTGCACATCTTTGAACCTGTGTCAGCAACTACGACAGTGGCTGTATTGCCAGAGCAAGTCAATCCTGATAATATCCAGCTACTTGGTCGTCTCAAGGCTCAGCTAGGCAACGATACTGTGTCAGTGGAATAGCCTTAAAAATTGTGCTACACTATTCAGTCGGCGCTGCCTTTGGCCTCGCCGCACTTCGTTCGGAATCATTGTGCAAGCACATGATTCTCTCGCTACGCTTGCGTTGCTTGTAGCTTCGCAGCACTGCGCTCAGGATTTGATGCAATGCATCAATCCTCTCGCTGCGTTTGCGTTGGGGTATCGTCTAATGGCAGGACGCTGGTTTTTGGTGCCAGTTGTCTAGGTTCGAATCCTAGTACCCCAGCCATCTTCTAAAGTAACCCATTGTTCTTTGGTTATTTTCTAATCATTAGTACCTAGTTTGATACGATAGTCTTCTGTGCAAATCTTGCGAGAACAAGAGGATTTAAGATGATTAGCCTTAAAGAGTACCGAAAAGAAGAATTCCCAAAAAGTGCATCAGTTGCTTGTCAGGGGGTTAAAGGGGCTTTTTCTCAAGTAGCAGCAGATATTCTTTTTGAGCAACCCGAAATCATGAATATGCGCACCTTCGATGGTGTTTTTCGGGCTGTGGATGCAGGCTTATGTCAGTACGGAATACTCCCCATTGAAAACTCAAATGCGGGATCAGTGACAGACGTATATGACCTGATGAAGGAATATAACTTCTATATCGTAAGAAGCGTAAAAATATCTATCTCTCACACCTTGCTAGGAAATAGGCAGATCCCCCTTGAGGACATAAAGGAAATATACACGCATGAGCAGGCTGCAAGGCAGTGTAGTGCCTTTATAGAAAGACATCCTCATGTAGAGCTTATTATGTGCGCAAATACAGCGACAGCAGCGCAGCTGGTTGCAGAAAGTGGCAGGACAGATGTTGCGGCTATTGCGTCAGAAAATTGTGCGGAACTCTATGGTTTAACAGTTCTGGAAAAAGACATTCAAAATAATGCCAACAATTACACACGTTTCATCTGTATCTCGAAAAAGTGTGAGGTCTACGGAAATCCAGACAGAATAAGTCTTATGTTAACTACTGAGCATAAATCAGGCTCGCTTTACGAGGTAATTAAGCAATTTGCTCATCTGCAGCTGAACTTGATAAAGCTTGAGTCTCGTCCCATAGCCGACACGGATTTTGACTTTATGTTCTACTTCGATGTGCAGGCGAGTATTGATGATGAAAAGGTGCATGACTTGTTGACTCGTCTAAACTTATGTACAAAGTACCTTGCTTTCCTGGGTAACTATAGTGAGGTAACGTGTCCGGTGACTGCATCAAGATGAGTACAAAAGAGAAAGTTCTTGCACTACTTGAAAGCAGTAGAGGACAGAGTATTTCAGGGGAGCATATTGCTGAACAGCTTGGGGTAAGCCGTAATACCATATGGAAAGCAATTAAAGAACTAGAAAAAGATGGGCACAAGGTTACAGCAGTTACCAATAAGGGATATTGTTTAAGCGAGGACAGCGATGTTCTTTCGGCGCAAGGTATGGCCTCTTATCTAGAACAGAAAGAATTGACAGAGAGGATTTTTGTCTACGACTGTCTAGAATCAACTAATACAACTGCCAAAGAGCTGGCTGTAGCAGGGGCTCAGCATGGCACAGTTGTGATTGCTAATCAGCAAACAGCAGGAAAGGGACGTTACGGCAGGAATTTCATTTCCCCGTCAGGAAGTGGACTCTATATGAGTATAGTGCTGTGTCCAAAGCTGCTGAGTTTTGATGCGTCTACCCTAATAACAGCCTGCACTGCTGTAGCTGTTTGTGAGTCCATTGAGGAAACTTCAGAAGCAAAGCCTCGCATTAAATGGGTAAATGACATCTTTGTTGGGGACAAAAAGGTGTGTGGGATTTCAACTGAGGCCGCAATGGATTTTGAGAGTGGAACCATGCAATGGATTGTGGTTGGAATTGGGATTAACTTAATTGATCCGCCAGAAGGGGTCTTGCAGGATTCGCGTAATCTTATTGGGTCAATCTTTGGGGCGGATAAACCATCTGTAACAAGAAATCGTCTTGCAGCGGAAGTCATTAATCGCGTCGTAAGGACAAAGGAACAAGACACTGATGTAGACATGCTTGCGCGATACAGGCAGCGCATGTTTATGTTGGGTGAAAGGGTTATCGTAACGGGTCTTGGTGATAGTTATGAGGCTACTGCGCTTGATCTTGATGGATACGCGCAACTTATTGTAGAAAAGGACACAGGGGAAGTAGTGACACTCTCTTCTGGTGAGGTAAGCGTGCGGCCCAGATAGTCCACCTTAAGAACAGTCCTTATTCTGCCTAGTGTGAGGGTTATCTTCATGCGAAAATCAGCTCACCTTCATCAATTGTCACCATCTTTTATTAAATTAGTTGACAATCTTATTTTCTTCCTATACAGTTACTAGAACTTAAATGGAGGGGGATTCAAAGTGGAAGTAAAAACAACAACACGTGACCTATGTCTAATCGCACTTTTCGTTGCCATAATCGCAGCTTTAGCGCAAATCACCATACCTTTGCCTTTTGTGCCGCTTACTATGCAAACCTTTGCAATTGCACTTGCTGGTGTGGTTTTAGGGGCGCGGAGAGGTGCGATAGCAGCGGCACTCTATCTTCTTCTGGGTGCGTTAGGCGTGCCTGTGTTTGCGGCTTTTAGTGGTGGGTTTGGCTTTCTCATTGGCGCAACAGGCGGCTATCTACTTTCCTTTCCCTTGCTTGCATTCATCGCAGGAATCGCTGCTGACAGAGCAGTACTTGTAAGGGAGGGTGGACAACGCTTGCTTGCCGCGGGCATTCTTGCAGGGGGCCTTATTGTTGGTATGCTTATTAATCTTATGGCTGGAACAGCGCAACTTTCACTTGTGATGCAAATTGGCTTGCTTGAGGCTTTTGTACTGGGCATGCTTCCTTTTCTGATTCCTGAGCTCCTGAAAATTGCTCTCATATTTGCCATTGCTCCTAAGATACGTCAGGTTGTTGACAGTGGCGCGAAAACATAGATTACTTACGGTATGAAGATGCCTAAGAAACAAAAGCACGAACAAGATGATTCCATCTTAAGGTTACGGCCACATCACCTGCTTTGCACGCAGGGATATGAAGGTAAGGGATACAACCAAGAATTTGTTCGCAATATGACAGTGATTGTTTCACGTCTGCGAAATGAGGACAGTACTCCCATCAAGCTTGTGTTTACTACAGACAGTATTTGCGATAAGTGTCCTAAGAAAGTTGCTGCAGGTATTTGCGAGAAGGATCTCAAGGTAAAGATGATGGACAAAAAAGTAATGGATTGCTTTAACCTTGAAGAAGATAACTATAGCTATCAGGAAGTTATTAAAAAGATTAACAAAGGTATGACTGCTGCAATGCTAGACGATATTTGCAATGATTGTAGCTGGTTTCTTGAAAGTGCGTGCAGGCAAAATATTATAGGCTAGATGTTCTATAATACTTCCATGAAACCCGTTACCACTGTTATAAATTCAAAACAACTTGAATCTGCCGTGTCGGCACTCGTGAACACTTCTGTGCTTGCAATTGACACGGAATTCATGCGAGAGAAGACTTATTTCCCAAAACTTTGCCTACTGCAGATTGCTGCTACGATTGATGGTGAAACAAGAGTCTTTCTTATTGATCCTCTGCAGGAAAAGCTTGATTTGAAACCTCTGGCAGAGCTTTGGTCTAATCCTGATATCGTTAAAGTTTTCCATTCGGGATATCAAGATCTTCAGATTCTTTTTGATGCTTGTGGGGCTGCTCCTAGGCCTTATTTTGACACACAGGATGCAGCGGTTCTGATTGGGCAGCCAGAACAAATCGGTTATGCTGCTTTGGTCGAACGTTTACTAGATATTAAGCTAGATAAAGCAGATAGCTTTACGGATTGGGCAAAGCGTCCGCTTAGTAAGGCGCAGCTTAAGTACGCGCAAGATGACGTAAACTACCTGTTGCAGCTTTATCCGCTTATCAAGTCAGAGCTTGAGTCACTAGGAAGAGAGTCATGGCTTGAGGCAGAGTTCAGTTACAAATCTTCAGATAAAGCACTGACTGTTAACATCCGCGAGCAGTACGGTAGACTTAAGCGAGTCTCTTCGCTTAAGCCCCAACAGCTGGCCATTGCGCGTGAAGTTGCTGCATGGCGAGAAAGCGAAGCCATGCGCAGGAATATTCCAAAGCGCTGGCTGCTGCCTGATGAGTCAATCCTTGAGATTGCAAGGCGTGCACCAGCAAGTACAGAGGCCATTGCAGAACTACGTGGTGTGGACTCTAATCTGAAGCATTCACTACCGAAGATTCTTGCTGCAGTGAAGGCAGGAAAGGCTTGTCTGCAAGAGGACTGGCCTCAACTTGCGCAGCGCCGTAGATTGTCGGGGGAAGATAGTGCCGCAATCGAGCTCATGGCAGCCATTGTCAGGAAGCGGGCTCAACAGAATCGCATTTCAAGTTCTGCATTAGCTTCGCGGGCACTACTTGAAGACTATGTATCTCATCGTAATGAAGATTGCGCACTTATGCAGGGCTGGCGCAAAGATCTTATAGGGGAAGAGCTTAAGCGGCTACTTGAAGGGAAAATCTGCCTTTTGATGAGGGACAATTGCCTTGTGATTGAAGAGGTTAAACCAGTACAGGGTTCAGTGCAGAATCCATCTCAGGGGGCGACTAATGCCAAGCAAGCCTGAGCAAAGTGCGATTAGTGTAAGCGAGGCGCTTAACATCGTCAAAATTGGACTTGAATCCATGCGCATGCGTATCATTGGTGAAGTCTCAGGTTTTACAGGCAATCGGTATGCTACAAAGTATCTCAGCTTAAAGGATAGTGACAGTGCTCTAAAGTGCATTATTTGGGGCAATGTATATAAAGCTGCTGGTGTAGACCTTAAGGATGGTCTAGAAGTAGAGGTTGAAGGAAAGTTCTCTGTCTACCCTCAAAAAGGAGAGATGAGCTTTCATGTCTCAAAGATTCATATTGCGGGGGAGGGACAGTTACGCCTAGAACTTGCGCGTCTTGAAGCACGCCTGCGCGCAGAGGGACTTTTTGACGAAGCCCACAAACAAAGTCCTCCTTTACTCCCTCGAAAAATTGCAGTAGTTACTTCACCGGCAGGTGCAGTTATACATGACATCACAAAGACGCTTGCGCGCAGGTGGCCTTTTGCAGAAGTCCTTCTTTTTGGTGTGCGCGTTGAGGGGTCAGAGGCTGAGGAGCGTATTGTTGAAGGCTTGCAGGCTGCCGATGTGTCACAGGCGGATGTGGTGATCCTTGCTCGCGGGGGTGGGTCCTTTGAAGATTTGCTGCCTTTTTCAAGTGAGCGGGTCGTTCGTGTCATTGCTGCGATGCAAAAGCCTGTTGTTGCAGGCATTGGTCACGAGCCCGATATAAGTCTGGCTGACCACGTTGCAGACTTACGTGCTCCAACACCAACAGCGGCTGCAGAGGTGGTAAGTACGCCTAATGTAGATGACATACAGCAGATTTTAATGGGCAGCTCTCGTAGCATGAGCGTAGCTCTACAGAAAAAGGTTCGCCTATTGCGTCAACAGCTTGATAGTTATTCGAGCAGGCCAGTATTTTCTGGTCCAGAGGCACTGCTACAGGTACGTGCAATGATGCTTGACTCCGTTTTGCAGCGAATGACTGCTCAAATGGGTAGGGGATTTGAAGCACAATCGGCAAAGTTACTTCGCGCTCAAGAGCACTTGCATAAACGTGGCAACACACTTGTAGAGCAAAGGCGTCATAGATTAGAGCAGAATGCACAGGCATTGGACGCTCTTTCCCCTCTAAAGGTATTGGGCAGGGGGTATGCAGCAGTCTTTGATGAAGAATCTGGGGAAGTGCTTGATACTGTAGAAGCTGCAAACATTGGACAAGACATTCGGATAAGGTTAAAGGACGGTCAATTAGACTGTGAAGTGAAAGGGGTAAGGCATGGATAACCTTTTTGATGAAGATGAAACCACCATGGTTCCAGCAGTAGCTGCAGAATATACTGTGGATAAGGACATGGGGGAAGGCGTAGAACCAGAAGCCACAGAATCCAGCGTAGAGGAGCTTGCTGCTGAACCTGACTCTGTAGTTGAAGGCGGTGCCTCGGAAGCAAAGTTCAGTGAACAGCTGACACAGCTAGAAGGCATTGTGGCACAACTTGAAAGCGGTCAACTAGACTTGGAAGACAGCTTAAAGCGCTATGAAGAAGGCGTCCAACTTATTCGTTCATTGCAAATAAAGCTTGTAGATGCAGAGCAAAAGGTTCAGGTTATGATGGGTGAAATAGAGGGACCTGATTATGGGTAGTGGCACCCAAAGTGCACAAGAGCTAAGTGCGCAAACTGACTGCATATTCTGCAAAATAATTGCAGGGGACTTTAATACAGATTTCGTCTATCAGGATGATTATGTTGTTGCTTTTGATGACATCAGTCCTCAAAAGCCCGTGCATACCTTGATTGTGCCACGCCAGCATGTGGTGAACTTAGAAGATAACCCAGATCCAGAACTATTGGCACGTTTATTTTCTGCAGCGAGCAAGGTTGCGGCAATTAAAGGGGTTGCAGGCACAGGTTATCGTATCGTGCAAAATAATGGCAAAGGTGCGGGTCAAACGGTTTTTCACCTACACGTGCACTTGCTAGGGGGAGACCCTTTCACAGAAAACATAGTATAATCTACTGCCTTAGAAATTAATAAGTCTTGTGGCTGCCAGAAAAGGAGAGTATTCATGAGTTCATTTCTCGAGAAAACCATTGAACGTGCACGTGCTGCTAACCAGCATATAGTTTTGCCAGAAGGCTCTGATGCTCGTACCTGGGAGGCTGCAAAGCAGGCGGCAGGTCAAAAAGTGGCTCGCATCACCGTGCTTGCAGCGGACGCCGATGTTCCAGCGGATGTAGACACAAGCATTATTCAGGTGATTGATCCAGCTACAGCAGACTTCAAGAGCGAATTAGCTGAAGGGCTTTTTGAGCTACGTCAGGCAAAAGGAATGTCCCGTGAGCAGGCAGATGAACTTATTACAGATCCTCTTTACTTCGCTACAATGATGGTAAAGACGGGCAGAGCTGACGGTGCAGTAGCAGGAGCAGTCAATGCGACAAGTGCGGTACTACGTGCAGCACTGCAGATACTTAAAACGGCACCAGGAACAAAGCTAGTTTCAAGTTACTTTATTATGGATGTGCCTGACTGCGAGTATGGTGAAGGGGGTATATTCCTCTTTTCAGACTGCGGTCTTGTAGAAAATCCTGACGCAGAAATGCTCTCAGAAATCGCTATTTCGTCAGCAGGTTCTTTCGAGGCCTTGGTGGGTAAGCAGGCTCAGGTAGCCATGCTGTCCTATTCAACTTATGGCAGCGCAAGCAGTCCTTTGACGGAAAAGGTTGTCGAGGCCACGCGTCTTGCGCAGGAAAAACGTCCTGACATCGCCCTTGATGGCGAGTTGCAACTTGATGCTGCTATCGTAGAGGCTATTGGTAAATCCAAGGCCCCTGATAGCAAAGTTGCAGGTAAGGCGAATTGCCTCATATTTCCTGACCTGAACTCTGGCAATATCGCGTATAAGTTGACAGAGCGCTTGGCAAAGGCAGAAGCTTATGGTCCCATCACACAAGGGATTGGGGCACCAATTAATGATCTTTCGCGCGGATGTAGCGCTGACGACATATTGGGCGTAATCGCAATCACAGCAGTACAGGCTGCTGACAAGGGGTAGGGGGAAATATGGGCGAAGATATGAAAATTTTAGTTCTTAATGCAGGCTCTTCTTCATTGAAGTATCAGCTTATGGACAGTAATACAGAAGATGTGCTGGCACAAGGTTTGGTTGAGCGTATTGGGGTAAAGGGAAAGGCTGATCACAGCTGGACGATTGGGGATAAAAAAAGCAGCGAGAACCTATCCCTTGCAAATCATGAAGAGGCTCTTCAGGCGGCCATTGCGGCATTGTCTGCAGAAGATGGGGGAGTAATCCAGGACCTTGAAGACATCAGTGCTGTTGGGCACCGCGTTGTGCATGGAGGAGAGTATTTTTCTGAATCGGTGGCCATCGATGAGGATGTGCTAGAGAAGCTTGACGAGGTATCCCCGTTAGCGCCTTTACACAACCCAGCTGCGGTAAGCTGCATTCGCGCGTCACGTGCGCTTATGCCAGAGGTTACCCAGGTGGCGGCTTTCGATACAGCCTATCATCAAAGTATTCCGCCAGAGGCCCATCACTATCCACTACCTCATGAGCTTTATGAAAAGTACAAAGTGCGTCGTTATGGTTTTCACGGAAACTCTCACCGTTATGTGGCGCAGCGTGTTGCAGAGCTTGTCGGTATTCCCTTGCGCGATCTGAAAATTATTAGCTGTCACCTAGGAAACGGTGCTTCAATTGCAGCTATCAGAAATGGTGTGTCGGTTGACACAAGCATGGGCTTTACTCCGCTTGAGGGCCTGATGATGGGTACACGTACAGGAAGTATTGATCCAGCCATTGTGACTTTCCTTATGCGTGAAGAAGGACTGAGCCCTGACGAACTAGATAACCTAATGAATAAAAAGTCAGGTTTGCTGGGTGTTTCTGGCATTAGTAGTGACCTGCGTGATGTTTTGGATGCTCAAGAAAGTGGAGACGAATCAGCGAAGCTAGCAAATGATATGTATGCTTACTGCATCAAACGTTTCATTGGGCAATATATGGCAGTGCTGGGTGGTCTTGATGTTATCGTGATGACTGCAGGTGTCGGAGAAAATAGTCCTGTTATGCGTGCAGCAGCTCTAAGTGGGCTAGAGCATTGGGGAATCGCTGTTGATCCTTGGCGTAATTTTGGGCGAAATAAAACTATCAAAAATGGACTTGAGGGAGAACTCAAGGTTTCAGCTCAGGGTTCACGCGTCAAAGTGCTGGTAGTTCCCACCAATGAAGAGCTCATGATTGCTCGTGATACAAAGGCGCTTCTGTAGATTCAAAAGTACTTGGCGAGGGTTTAACAATTATTTTACATAAGTAATATTGTAGTTTCATGATTCGCTTGTCTATAATTTACTGCACTGTATTATAAAAATAGAAAGGAACTACACATTACTATGGCTGCGAACAGTGGTACTGTGTGTTGCTCGAGCTGTGAGAAAGAGGGCTCTCACAGATTTAGCTCGATGCCTAAGACCCTCGGACCGTTACGTAAACTGCTTGTATTTACGGCTATGATGACAGTCTTGCTGCTATCATCATTCGTGCTCACGGGATGCACAGGTCGTGATATTCAGGGACAGATTATTGTGTCGGGGTCAACGACACTTCTTCCCATTGCAGAAACGGCAGCCCAGCAGTTCGAAGCTGCGCATCCGCAGTACATTGTGCTGGTGTCAGGTATGGGAACTTCTGCAGGAATCGAGGCTGTTGGTGTTACGGGCACAGCAGATATCGGTACCTCATCGCGTGATCTTCGCGGGGCTGAACTTGATCTTGATCTTATTGAGATTCCTGTAGCCTACGATGGTATTGCAGTAATCGTGCATCCTGATAATCCTGTTAATAACTTAACGCTTGCAGAACTGCGTGATGTTTTCTCAGGAAATATCACCAATTGGCAAGAGTTAGGTGGTCCAGATATGCCCATCGTGCTTGTTAATCGCGATGAAGCGTCAGGTACACGCAGTTCGTTTGCTTCTGCGGTGATGGACGATGAATCTTTCGAAGTCAACTCTGTAGTGTTGCCAGGTACTGGTCAGGTGCGCGAGGTAGTCGCGCGTACCCCTGAAGCCATTGGTTATATCTCAGTAGGGTTTGTAGAGCCAAGACATGTAGAAACCTATGTGCAGGCTATTTCCCTTGACGGAGTAGAACCCACTGATGAAAACATCATCAGCGAGGAATATCCCATTTCTCGCGCGTTGCATTTTTTGGTTGCTGGTACTCCAGAAGGATCAGCCCTTGAATATATCGAATTTGTCCTCTCTGATGAAGTGCAGCAGGGCGCTGTAAGAGATGCAGGTTTCTTGCCGATAACTGAAGCAGACCATACTGAGTTTAGGCGCATGCTAAGTGAGGGCAACTACTAATGGATGAACATAAAAACAAAGTTAGCAGTATGCCGGAAGAAGATAATTCTAAGGTAGGGTCTTCAGCAGTGGACGCCCAAGAGAATACTCAAAGTAATGAAGTAGAAGCGGGCAAAGAGGGTCTGCGTACAGATGCAGACCCCAGCAAAAAGACACTAACACATACGCCCAGTGTTGTAATGAAGGAGCTAGCCGATACTGCCGCTCAGCGCGAACCAGTTCCAGAGGCTAGACCAGCAACAAAGCTGCAGCTTGTGTCACGCAGTACTCAGATCAAAGAGGCTTCACTTGCGACACTCTTTTTCGTCTGCGCGTTTTTGGCGGTGCTTGGCGTAGGGCTTATCTTTGCTTTTGTAGCATGGCGCGCATTCCCTCTTCTGAGTGACATTGGGCTCTGGAATTTTCTGACAGGAACCCAGTGGTCTGTTGCAGATAATACCTTTGGTGCACTACCCTTCATTTTGGGCAGCTTTGTGGTTGTAGGCGGCTCACTTGTTCTGGGCGTACCCCTTGCCGTGCTGACTGCAGTGTTTATGTCAGAAGTAGCAAGTCCACGTGCTAACGCAATAATCCGTCCCGCTGTAGAATTGCTTGCTGGCGTTCCTTCAGTAGTGGTAGGTTTCTTCGGTGTTGTAGTGGTGGTACCTATAGTGTCAGTACTTGTAGGCGGGGCAGGTTTTGGACCGTTAACCGCATGGATTGTGCTTTCAATTATGATTATGCCTACAATCACAACGCTTTCTGAGGACGCGCTTAATTCTATTCCTATGGGTATTCGAGAGGCCTCCTATGCCATGGGTGCGACGAAGTGGCAGACAATCTGGAAGGTAGTTATTCCTGCAGCGCGTATTGGAATCATTGATGCCACTATCCTCGGTATGGGTCGTGCCATCGGTGAAACTATGGCAGTACTGATGGTTGTGGGTAATGCTCCGCAGCTATTTGCTGGAATATCTGCACCAATCTCAACTATGACTAGCCAGATCGTGCTAGAAATGGGTTACTCATCAGGTGAGCACAGGACAGCCCTCTTTGGACTTGCAGCCATACTTTTCTTGATATCAATGAGTCTTGTACTGACGGTACGACTTCTTGCACGTGAACAAACAAAGAAAACTAAAAAGGTCAAGAAAGGGGGTGGGGCATAGTGAGTACGAACATGAACAAGAATAAGAGCGCTTGCAGTACCAACGCTACTGGTGCAGGACAGCGGAAGACCGGTATGCAGGTTATGAAAGAGCTTAAAGAACAGCACCGGGAATCTGGCAGTGGTCTAGGCCGCGCACATCTAAATAACCGTATCGCACTAGGAGTACTTTGGGGTGCAACGATTATCACTATCGGCTTGCTTGCCGTCATCCTTATCTACGTTGCCTATCATGGACTAGGTGTAGTACTGCAGGACTTCCCACGTTTTATCTTTACGTGGCCAGAGGGTGTTAATGCAGAGGGTGGAATTTGGCCCACTATTGTGGCTACCTTATACTCAACGGGTCTTGCTATGGCGATATCAACACCAATCGCAGTGCTGGCAGCTGTTTATTTGGCAGAATACGCTAAGCAGGGTCGCATTGTTAAAACGATTCGCTTCGCGGCAGACTCACTTGCCAGTGTGCCAAGCATCGTAATGGGTCTCTTTGGCCTAGCCTTCTTTGTAGAAACTTTGAATATTCCTTTGTCGATGCTTGCAGCATCTCTTGGTTTGTCACTGCTTATGTTACCTATTACTATGCGTGCGACAGAAGAGGCAATCCGCGCTGTTCCCCGTTATATTCGCTGGGGATCTTACGGTATGGGTGCAACGAAATGGCAAACAGTGAGTCGTGTGGTGTTGCCAACAGCAACTCCGCGTATTATCACTGGTCTCATTTTGTCACTTGCAAGAGCCATTGGTGAGACCGCCGTAGTATTCCTTACCATGGGTATTGCGATTAACCTACCTATTATTCCTACTGACTCTGGCAGATCAATGTCGGTACACCTTTACTTGATGGCAGTTGAGGGTATTAACTTGCCGTCAGCCTACGGAACAGCATTCCTGCTACTGCTGATTATATTGGTATTGAACTTGAGCGCGCGCTACATTTCAAAGCGCTACTCACGTATTGATAACGCATAGAAAGGGCATTATTCACATGAGCGCGTCCACACATCAAACAAAGTATTCAACCCCACTACAGACTGATCCACTGGTAACAAGTTATTATGTGCGCAATCTAGAATTTTGGTATGGAGACTTCAACGCTCTTACCAATATCTCTCTTGATGTTATGCCTTCGGCAATCACGGCCTTTATTGGACCTTCAGGTTGCGGAAAGTCTACCTTTTTGCGTTGCATGAACCGCATGAATGATCTAATTCCTGATACAAAAGTCGGGGGAGACATGTTGCTAAAGGGTGCTGACATCTATAGTTCTGGTGTAGATCCCGTAGATTTGCGTCGCCGCGTGGGTATGATCTTCCAGCAGCCAAATCCTTTTCCTCAGTCGATTTACGACAACGTTGCCTACGGCCCGCGCCTGCAGGGCGTAAAGAAGAAATCTGATCTTGATGATATCGTAGAAGACTCACTAAAGCGTGCGAATCTATGGAAAGAGGTTAGTGGCATTCTGGATAAAAACGGCCTTGCCATTAGCGGTGGTCAGCAGCAGCGCCTTTGCATTGCTCGTGTACTTGCTGTGCAGCCAGAGGTGTTGCTGATGGATGAGCCCTGCTCTGCTATTGACCCCACTTCAGTGCAAAAGATTGAAGACCTTATGGCAGAAATCAAGGATGAGGTTACCATCATTATCGTTACCCATAACATGCAGCAGGCCGCCCGTGTTAGCGACTACACCTCGTTTTTCCTGCAGGAAGTAGCAGGAGAGCCAGCCGTACTGGTGGAAAGCGGAAAAACAAGTGATATCTTTACGGCGCCTATTGATAAAAGAACCGAAGATTACATTACAGGAAGATTTGGTTAAACTTTAGTTAAATCTTGCAGGATAGAAGGGGATTACTCTTCTTCGCCTGTTATAGTTGAATGTATCTACCTATACACTTCTCTCGCTAGGAGGTTAATTGCAATGCGTGAACAATTCAGACAAGATATGCATGACGTTCAGGGTGATGTCGTTGCTATCATGGAAGAACTTCTTAATACAACAAAACTTTCCGTTAATGCTCTTATAAAGGGTGACGAAGTAGTTGCACAGGAAATTATTGACGACGATGATCGTTTTGATAGCTTGACATTAGGTATCGAAGAGCGTGTCATCGAGCTCATTGCAACTCAGTTTCCTGTGGCACGTGACCTGCGCTTTCTCATGTCAATGTCCTTCATTGCTATGTATCAAGAGCGCATTGGGGACTATGCCCAAACTATCGCAAAGGCAGCACGCCGTAGTGCAGATAAGCCTGTTCCACAGCCCCTTATCGACCTAATTAAGGCACAGGCAAACCTTGTTTACCGCGTTATGGATGCCACGCGTGAGGCTTTAGAAGAGCGCGATCTTGAGCTCGCGCTAAAGCTGCCAGAATTGGATGAGCCTGTAGATTCGCTTAATAAGCAGTTCTACCGTGAGCTGGGACGTCTGACTGATGAAGACGAAATAGAAGCAGCTTCAAAGATGGTTATGTCAGCACGCGCCCTAGAGCGCATTGCTGACTACTGTGTTGATACGGGTGAGCGTCTTGCCTATTTCTTAACGGGTGAACGTGACTTGCTTGAAGCAGTAGAGGCAGATTTAGAGCCTCAAAAAATCATCTAGAGTTCTTTAGGAAAGCATGAGTACCCTAGCAGCATCGTTTGAAGCTGTCCGCGCACGAATGGCTGATGCTGCAGGACGTAGTGGTCGTAAGCCAGAGGATATCTGCTTAGTAGCTGTCTCAAAATCTGTGAGTGTAGACAAAGTTAAGCAGGCTCAGACAGAGTGCGATCAGCATCTTTTCGGAGAAAACCGCGCGGATGAATTGGTTCGCAAGGCAGAAGTTTGCCCAGACGCAGACTTTCATTATGTCGGAACCCTGCAAACCAATAAGGTGCGCAAAGTAGTTGGTGTCGCCAGCTTGATACATTCCGTAGATTCAGAGCGCCTATTGCGCGCCATTGATGCGCGTGCGAAATTACAAAGCATCAAGCAGCCTGTTTTAATGCAAGTTAGCATTAGTGGGGAAGAAGCAAAGCAGGGCATAGAGCCAAGCCAGCTGGATGCACTCTTGCATCTAGCAAATAGCGAGCTTGCCCATATTCAAGTAAACGGCCTCATGACGATGGCTCCCTTTGCTCCTGCGGGTGATATACGATGGATTTTTGAGGACTTGCGCAAGCTTCGCGACAAGTCTGTTCAAGACGGACCTTCGGTGTCCTTGTCTGAACTTTCTATGGGTATGACGGGTGACTTTGAAGTTGCTATAGAAGAGGGTGCGACGTTAGTTCGTGTGGGTACTGCGCTGTTTGCTGCCTAGGATGTTCTAGGCAAGAAGCGTGCTGTAGATAGGAAAATTGCTAGTGAGCAAGATGGATAAATTAAAAGCACGCCTAGGTTTTGGGGCAAACTGGGACGCGGAATACTTGCAGGAGGACGACAGTCCTCATACTGCAGAGGATGTGACTATGATGGCGAGTCAAAATGACTATGCAAGCGAAGCTGCTGCTCGCAATGCTTACTCGGGGGTTAGCAAAAAGTCTAAAACACCTTCTGCTGGTGTTGCCGCTGGGGCAGAGGGACGTCGTTACGCCAAGGACTCACCTTACGCGTCAGGGGCTGCCCCAAGTGCTGTTACAAAGCACGTCCGAAAGCCTGACTTAAAGCGTGTGTCAGAGATTACAGGGCGAGAAATTCGCGAGACCACAGAAGGTCGTCGCAGCGCCCAGCCCAGAATTGAGGCTGATGGAAGTACAACCTTTAAGCCAAAAGATTTTTCAGAAGCTATACTTGTAGCCAATCACCTAAAAGAAGGCAAGGTGGTAATTGTTGATTTATCACTGGTGCCCAGCTTACAGAGGCAACGTTTCGTAGATTTTATGGCAGGGCTCGTTTATGCTTTGGAAGGACATTTAGCGCGCTCGTCGGCCCATGTCTATACTTTGAGGCCTAGATAAAATTCATCTAGACAAGTAATATTTGCTGGATTTGGGCTAGACCTGTGTTTTAATGCTTTAAAGAGAGGGCACACCTAATATGGAAAAGTGCGTTAAAGGAAGGCTATTGGTTGTTGGTGCTGGAGCAATGGGAGAGGCCATTTTGTCCGGTATCCTAGCAGCAGAAATACTTGATCCATCACAGATAATAGTGGTTGAGCCCAATCATGATAAAGAAATCCTCCTGCGTGATCGCTATGGCATTGAAGTTATATCAAAATTAGATTACCGAAGTTATGGCTCAAATGATATCTGCCTTTTTGCGGTAAAGCCTCAAATTGCCCATGCAGTTCTTGCCGAATTGGCTCCGCGCCTAAACAGAACCCTTTTTGTTTCAATTGCTATCGGCATTACAATCGCTGACTACTATCAAGTGCTGAATGAAAGCATCCCCGTAGTGCGGGTGATGCCCAATATGCCTATTGCAGTAGGTGAAGGGGTGTCACTTATATCTTACTCAGAAAATGTTTCAGGTCTGCAGAAGACCGCAGTTACCCAGCTTTTCGAGAGTGCAGGACGTTGCGAGCATATTCCAGAAGAATGGCAGAGTGCAGGTGCAACAATATCGGGGTCGGGACCAGCCTACTTTAGCTATGTTATCGATGCTCTCATAACAGCAGGAGTAGGGGCAGGCTTACCGGCAGATCTTTCAAAGCGCCTGGCAGCACAGACGGCAGTGGGCGTATCAAAAATGATTCTTGAAACAGGCAGAAGTCCGCGTGAAATAATGCAGGCGACTGCGAGCCCTGGAGGAATAACCGAAGCAGCCTTGAAGACTCTTGATAGTGAAGGAGTAAATCAAGCAATAGTGGCGGCCTTCCTTGCGTCAGTAGATCGTGCAGCAGAATTAGAGGATTCTTTCGGGGAAGACCAGAGCGAGAGTCCCTTAAAATAACCGTGATACTAAAATAGTCATATTTGCGTGAAATATCTATTATTGCCTTTTGAAATAGACTGTACTGTGCTACTATATGTTCTGTTCAGGTAGGTGGGATATAGACCCTCTTATCTTAAGTAAATAGTTTTTTATCAGAGGAGTATACGATGAGTAGTAGTCGTGCGCGTAATCGTTTGATTGGTATCTCTGCGGTCTTGAGTATTGTTGTAGTTGCAGCAGTAGTCTTCTTCTTTTTTAACGGAACCTCACTCAGCTTAACAGTAGATAGACTATATGAAAGCTCGGATCGTTATGTGGGCGAGACTGTTCAGCTAAGCGGCACCGTTGTTGCAGGCTCTTGGGACAGGCAGTCAAATCCAATGGTCTTCAAGGTATTCGATGAAGAATCAGGTTCTGAAGCAGAAGTAACAGCGGTTTTCGAAGGAGTTCCCCCAGCAAACTTTGGTGATGGTACCGGGGTAATCATTACAGGCGTTATTGAAGAAGACAAAACTATTGTCTCTAGTCAGATGCTTACCGTGTGTCCTTCAAGGTACGAAACCAACGATAATACCTTACCCGTTTATGCTTTATTTGACATGGATGAGGGCATGGATATGACAGGTATTCCTGTTCGCGTTAGTGCTCGTGTAGTGGATGGATCGATCACTCCTCCAGGCGAGGAAATCCGCCTGACAGTGCATGATATTGAAAATCCCAGTATCCAGATACCTGTCAAGTTTAGCGGTGGTCTTGCTGATACCGTTACTGACGGAACGCCCGTAGTCTTAACAGGACACCTTGATGAAGACGGCAATTTTATTGCAGAGATTGTTGCAAATATTGCGGACTCATAATTAGTAAATAAGTAGCATCGCCCTTGTTGCACACAAATAGCAGCAAGGGCGATTGCTTATATAGCAGGGACGAATAGAAAATCCCACAAAAAAGGAAGTGGGAAAATTGAAGGAGTTTGTATGATATTGCTCGGACAGTTTGGTCTCTACTTGGGCTTATTGGGGGCAGCCGCAGCTGTTGTTCTCTATATCCTGGGCAGGGCTACTGCATTAGGTGCAAAAGCATCCAATGCAGGTAATTATGCGACGCTTGCGTCGATGATGGGTATGACCATCGCCGTTATGGTTCTCTTTGTAGGATTCGTGACACGTGACTTTAGCATGCTCTATATTGCAGAGAATCACTCTAAGGACGTATCAAATATTTCGTTCTTTTTAGATATTTCTGCAATTTGGGCAGGACAAGCAGGATCACTGCTGTTCTGGGCATGGCTGATGACACTCTTTGCGGGATACCTTGCTTTCCGCAACTCAAGACAGAGTGACGACACTGGTCTTCACGCAATGTCTTTAATGGTTTTGAACCTTCTAATTCTTGTATTTAGTTCGTTCATGGTTCTAACCAAAGGTCATGCGCCCTTCTTAGAAACACCGGCGCATATGTATGTCGACGGACAATTAGTGGGTGCGGCAACAAGGTTTGGAATGAATCCGCTGCTGCAGCACTGGGCGATGGTATTGCATCCCCCAACGCTCTTCTTAGGTTACGCAGGTCTTGCGGTACCGTTCGCTTACGGTATGGGTGCTATTATTTCTCGTAACCTTAGCTCTGACTGGGTTAAGGCCTGTGATCGCATTACGGTATTTTCATGGTACTGGCTTGGTATTGGTATTTGGGTAGGTGCGATTTGGGCCTACGTAGTATTAGGCTGGGGAGGCTTTTGGGCATGGGACCCTGTTGAGAACGCGTCAATGCTCCCCTGGTTTGCAGGTCTTGCCTTGATTCACTCTATGACGGTATACCGCCGTAAGGGGAACATGAAAATATGGACCCTGATGCTGGCAGCACTGACGTACACCATGGTAGTAATGGGTACCTTTATCGTGCGCTCGGGTATTATTGATTCAGTACACGCTTTCCCAGAAGACCCTGTTGCTCGAAATATGTTCTTCGTCATCATGGTAGGATCAATGATCGTCATGTTGATAGGTGTTGTGTATCGTCGCAGTGACCTAAAGAACAATAGCGATTTTGACTCATTAACAGGTAAAGATGCTATGTATTACATCAACAATGTAATGCTGACGTTGATGACGATTATCCTGCTCTTTATGACTACTTCACAGGCTACGACAGGTCGTGTTTACGCGATTAGTCAATATGAAGTAATCGCGCGTTTCCTAGGTATTATTTATATTGCGATGATTGCTATCTGCCCAATGCTTAATTGGGACAGAACTGACGGAAAGACGCTCTTTAGTCGAATATGGGCACCTGCTGCTTGGAGTCTTGTACCTTTTGCTCCGTTGGTCTGGATTTGGTGGGATCAGCTTCACCCTGTATACGCAGTTATGGCGGCAAGCCCTGACTTTACGGCTGCGGAGAATTTCACTATGTATGGACCGGTTCTCTATTCGGTCATAGCCTTGGTGGCTTTCTACCTCTCTTGCTTCCTTATAGTGACCAATATTGCTCTTTTTGTACGCGGCACAAAAGCTCGCGTAAAAGCTACGGGCGAAAATGCGCTAAAGGCTTTTGGAAATATCTTAATCAAGGCACGCGTACAATCGGGTGGTTATATATCTCACCTTGCAATCGGCTTGACTGTTATTGGCTTGGTCGGTTCAATCATGTACGTTAAGTCAGAGCATTTCGAGGTTCCTTTAGAGGCGGGTTCTACCATCCAGGTTAGAGACTCAAATTGGTCCTTTATGCTGGAAGAATTTACGCAAGAGACAGTGTATGAGCATGACAATCAGGAACTAAAAGAGACTGCCCGTTTTGCAGTGATGTATAACGGAGAAGTCACAGGACATATTGAACCAACTAGGTACTATGATCCTATTCGTGAAATGAACCGCATTAATGCTTCGGTAATGTCAGAACCACTGCGTGATGTCTTCTTGACTTTTGGAAACTCAGAGATTGAGGATACTATTCCTATTACTATCATGATTAATCCGCTCATCTGGGTCATGTGGATTGGTTCAGGTCTTCTGTTGGTGGGTAACGCTCTCGCCGCATGGCCAAAGGCGAAACCTCAACCAAAGGGAGCCCTAGCTGCCGGCGGAAAGAGTGGTAAAGGTAAGCCTGGCGGGAGCAAGAAGAAGTCCGCTGGGATAGCTAAGACAAAGACCGGTTAACGGACTTTAGCGGAGAAGATTTTCATTGAGTGAAGACTTGCATCATAGCAAGGATGCTACGGCCGAAGCTGTGCAGCCTGGTGACGATTGGGCGATTGTCGCGTCCCGGGTTTCGCGCAGCTTTGGTCCGCGCAAAGCTGTAGATGATGTTAGCTTTCAGTTGCCAAATAAGGCCTTCCTTTCTATCTTTGGTCCCAATGGTGCAGGAAAGACAACGCTCCTAAAGGTTCTGTCGACCCTGCTTCCTATGACAGGAAAGGGTAGTGCTTCTGTCGCTGGTTTTGACGTTAAGACACAGGCGGATGAGTTGCGTCGTCGCCTGGGGATTATTAGTCATAACCCTTTGCTATATCGTGATTTAAGTGCAGAAGAAAATCTTCTCTTTTTTGCAGAGCTGTACTGTATACCGAATCCTAAAGAGCGCATTAATGAACTTCTTGAAGCTGTAGAGCTTAGCCACAGGCGCTATGATGTTGTTCGTGGCTTTAGTCGCGGGATGACTCAACGTCTGTCTATTGCCCGTGCGCTGCTGCCAAAGCCAGAGGTATTATTTCTTGATGAGCCCTATTCGGGACTTGACCCTCATGCTTCTGACATATTGGACTCACTTATTGGAAGCATTCGGGACAATCATACTTTTGTCATGGTTAGCCATGACTTGGATAAAGGCTTTCAACTTGCAAGTCATGCCCTTATCATGTCGCGCGGACAAATTGTTCTGTACGATGAGTGCAATAATATCGATCAGGGTGCATTCAAGTCGCTGTACCGTGAGGTTGTAGGGCTGGGGGTATCCTAATGGATAATTCTCTGCCGAAGATTTCAAGTTGGCGCCAGTATAAGGCGCTTTTACGTAAAGACATTGCGCAGGAATTGCGCACCAAAGAGATGGTAACCTCAATGGGTCTCTACGGTATTTTAGTGCTTGTAATCTACTATATTGCCCTATCCCAGACAGGTACAGAATTTGATGTCACGGCAATCGCAGCTGGTCTGTTGTTGCTGATGATAGTGTTTACTTCAATGTTAGGTCTGAACCGCTCACTTATTCACGAGCACGATCAGGGACAGCTAGAAGCTCTACTTTTAGCACCCATTGATAGACCTGTTATATTCCTAGCAAAGGCAACTACAAACTTCTTGTTTTTGGCTATAGTTCAGGTGGTTGTGGTGCCCTTGTTCTATTTAATCTATGTTTCGGGGGCACTTCCCGTGTTGCTGGGGGACATCACGCCTGGACCTTGGTGGATGACTGCCATAGTACTCTTCTTGGGGGCTGTTGGTATTGCAGGTGTGGGTACCTTGCTTGCAACGATTTCGGTGAACACAGCAGGACGCGATTTTATACTTGCCGTGCTGTTTATTCCTGTAATGTATCCGCTTCTTCTGGTGCTGGTAACTGCATTAAATGCAGCGATTATGGGTGGTCCAGGTTTCGAGGCGACTTTTTGGCAAATGTGCGCAGCAGCAGCGTTTTACAATGCTGTCCTTATTGCAGTAGCTTATGGTCTTTATGACTACATACTAGGAGTGTGATGGAAGGTAATGAAGGATTTACTGATTAAGGCTCGAGACTTTTTACAAGGCAGAGAAATACAGATTGCCATTGTTCTGGCAGTCATTGGAGGGATTCTTACTACTATTGCCTTTGTGATGGCTTTCACTACTGCTAACATGCAGTATCACACGACGACAGTGAACGTGCCAGGCTTCGTGCATGATACGCGCGTTCCTTTGGCTCCTCCAGAATTTCAACCCCAGCCACCAGACGGAACAGTCAACTATCATAATCCCTGGTTTAGTCAAAAAATATTCTACTTTCATGTGCCAATCGCACAGCTTTCACTACTGGTCTTCACTTTAGCTGCGATATTTTCGGTGTTGTTCCTGCGTACAAAAGACCCGAACTATGACTTGCGTAGTCGTGTTGCTATGGAGACCACACTTCTCTTTACTTTAGGAACAATGATATCGGGTTCTCTGTGGACGCGAGCATCGTGGATAAATAGCTGGGGTGAACTTTTTGGGACCTTGCTCTCAGAACCTAGGCTGGTAACGTATTCAGTTATGCTTATGTTTGTGGTGGCATACTTTGTTTTGCGCAGATCAGTCAGCGGGGAAGAAAAAAGGGCAACCTATAGCGCGGTGTTTTCCATTCTCGCCTGGATTATTGTGCCCTTCTCGTTTATTTTCACGCGCGTTACCAATCAGGTGCAGGCGCATCCAACAGATGCTCTGAACCCTGGCATGGATACCTCAAACCTGATCCCCTTTATTATCTGCATCTTTGGAATGATGATGCTAGGCTATGCCATTTATACTTTGCGCGTTCGTGAAGAAAAGAAGCGCGCTCAGATAGAGGCAATTAAAGAAGATATTGAAGACGCACTGGCAGACGCTGCAAAAGCGGGTAGTCCAACAGGAGCACCTAATTATTCCGCAGCTGCCGTATTAGGAACACCTAAGTCGAAGGAGAAGAAATAATGGAACTTCACCCAAGTATGGCAGAAATTTATAACTTGGTACTGCATGACGCACCCTATGTGGTTGCTGCTTATGCCATCATCTGGCTTGGACTTGTCGGTTACATTGTTGCGCTGATGTTTCGTACCACTAAGCTAGAAAAAGAAGTACAGACATTGCAAGAAGCTGTCGATGCAAAGCTAGGAAAATCAGACTCTGCTGGTGCAAAGCCAGCTGAATCAAAGAAATAACTAGGGAGTCTGACCATGCTGTATGAATTGGCAACATACGCATACTGGATTGCTTTTTGTGGGTTACTCATGGCAAGTGCGGTTTATGTGCTAGAGATTACTCGTCGTAGGCCGACAAGTTTTCCTTATGGACGCATTCTTCTGTTAGTGTCGTGGTTGGCTCTGACAGCATCCATCGGCTTATCCTCTGTTTATCACGGGGGGACATTACTTAGTGGATCTAATGTGCTTGTGTTGTTAACGTGGGCGATAGTGCTTAGCTACCTTATAGTTGGTTGTTTCATGAAGCTTCCTCGCTACGGGGCAATCTTTGTTCCTGTAGCAGCGATGTTACTTTTTGTCGCGCAGATTATCGCTCCAGTAAGGGGCAACTTTGCGCCTTACCCAGAACTTATTTCAACACAGATGGATTCTGCCATGATTGGCTATCACGTATTATTAATAACCTTTGGTAATGCCTTTTTGCTAATTGGTAGTTTGACAGCTCTGCTTTATGTATATCAGTCACGTGCCCTGCGCAGTAAGACGCCGCCGCAATTCTTGAAGTCGCTTCCTCCTTTAGCTAATATTGAGCGACTCTGGATTCGTGTGCTTTCCGTAGGACTTCCCATTTATTTTGCTGGGCAGGTTTTGGGGGTCACGCGTGCTATTGCTGTAGATGCGCAAGGATGGTTTTTAGATGTACGTATTGTGCTCTCAGGTCTGATACTTATTGTTTTTTCCTTGGTGCTTTTCCTGTACTACCGTGCAAAAACAGACAATGTACTAACTGCCTGGATGACATTATTAGGGGCAGTACTTATTACCGTTCTTATGGTACTTGCAAGAACATTACCTACAGGTTTTCATATCTTTGGGGTGTTCAATTAGCATGACTGCAGGCATAACAGCGAACATTCAAAACAGGGCGACTGGTGCTGGTTCGGTAATGATTACGGGTGCAAGTAGCGGTATTGGCCTTGAGCTTGCACGTCATTACGGGCGCATTGGTAAGCCCCTAGTACTGATTGCTCGCAATGAAGAGCGCCTTGCAAAAACAGCAGACGAACTTATGGGGCTAAACTCGATATATAGCGATAGTCCTGGCAGCATGGTAACGGTCTCACTTGATGTTGCAGACACTGATGCGGTAAACCAACAATTAAACCAGGCTGTTCAGTCACATGGCGTGCCAGAGCTACTTATTAATGCTGCGGGCATTGTGAATGTCGGACGCTTTTTAGAAATGGGTGCTGATTATTTTAATGCCAACCTGCGTATTGATCTTGATGGCACTGTTAATGTTTGTCGTGTTATTGCGCCACATATGGCTAAGGCAGGCGCAGGACATATTGTAAACATTGCTTCTGCAGCAGGTTTCCTAGGGATATATGGATATACGGGTTACTCTGCTGCAAAATTTGCTGTGATGGGCTTTTCTGAAGCACTGCGTTTCGAGATGAAGCCATTGGGTGTTGCAGTTAGCGTTGTTTGTCCTCCTGATACAAAAACACCAGGGCTTGAAGTAGAGCGTTCTGCGCGCCCCGCAGAGACTGAGGCAATTGCAGGTGGTATTACTGCTCTTGATCCTCGCCTTGTCGCAAAAAAGATTGTCAGGGGAATCAATTCAGGGCGCTTTTATATTATTGTTGGGGCTACCTCAAAATTTTACTTTAGACTAAAGGGGCTTTTGCCTGAAATATTTTTTGCCATTGTAGATGCTCAAATTAAAGACGTAGCACGCAAGGCACACAAGAATGGTCATCAGCAAAGCGCTGCTTTGCATGACATAACATCCCCCTCGGCCTGCTTACCTGAACAGACCGCATTAAACCGAGGGGGATATTCTACATGCAACTAGTACTTATCGGGCTAAGTCATAAGACGGCACCTGTTGAAGTGCGTGAGTCACTTGCATTAACCCTAGCCGATCAGAAGGCAATTTTAGACCGCTGCTTAGGCGATGACCGACTGAATGAGACAGTTATCGTATCGACTTGTAATCGTAGCGAGTTCTACTTTGTTACGCGTTTAGATTGCGATGCAAAGCAAATGTTTACTGACCTTGTATTGGATCATTTGCCTAACCCTCGCCCAGATATTGCTGATTACTTGTACTTCCAACAAGGGGAGGCAGTGGTAAGCCATCTTTTCAGGGTGGCAGCATCGCTTGATTCTATGGTGGTAGGAGAAGCTCAGATTCTAGGTCAGTTGAAAGAGGCTTATGACCTGGCTTTTGAACAGGGTACTACAGCCCGTGTTTTTAATAAGCTTTTTCGCCTATCTTTCGAGACAGGAAAACGGGTCCGCAATGAAACCAATATTGGCAGCAGTGCGGTGTCTATATCTTACGCTGCAGTTGAGCTGGCAAAGCGCGTCTTTGATAGCTTAGAGGGTAGACGTGTTCTTTTGTTGGGTGCAGGAGAGATGTCAGAGCTTACTGCGCTACACATGCAAACAAATGGTGCTAGCGAAGTAGTTGTAGCTAATAGAACTTTTGCCCGTGCAGAAGAACTGGCAGAGAAATTTAAAGGATCTGCTATAGAGTTTGACCAGCGCTACGAGGCCCTGCGTACTACTGATATCGTAGTGTCGGCTACAGCCGCTACTGAATATGTCATCACAAAGGAAGAGTTGTCTGATGTAGTGTCACGTCGCCGTGACCCCTTGTTCTTTTTTGATATTGCTGTCCCGCGTGATATTGATCCGCAGTGCGCTGATTTCCGTAATGTATATGTTTACGATGTTGATGCGCTTGACGGGATTGTAGAGTCTAATAAGGCAGAGCGTATGGTTGAGGCTGCAAAAGCAGAAGTCATTATTCAAGAAGAGATCACCAACTTTGAAAAATGGCTAGAGTTAATGGAAGTTGAGCCGACGATTGCCTCCATGCGTGAACAGGCAGAACAGTTGCGTCAGGCAGAACTGGCACGTGCCTATAAGCGCCTAAGGGATCTAAGCCCTTCTGATAGGGATACCGTAGATAGGCTCACGCAGTCAATCGTAAATAAAATGCTGCATAATCCAACGGTAAAGCTGCGCGAGGCAAGTGTTGGGCGTAGGGGGATTGCAACGGTTGAAACTGCGCGTTATCTATACGGCCTAGAAGAAGAACAAGACGCGAATAAAGGGTTTAGACTAATCCGAAGCTTGTTGGGTAAGCGACCTAGCGGTGCATCTGATTAAGGTTGAGAATAGTAACATTGCTACAAATATAGAGGAAACAGTTAGGAAAGAGGCGAAAAGGATAGTTATGATAACAAAAGCCAATAGAGAAAAACTTGTAATTGGTACTCGCGGTAGCCAGCTCGCTCTGTGGCAGGCAAACTACATTAAGGGACTTATCGAAGACTTAGTGGATATTCCTGTTGAAATCAAAACCATTAAAACCACAGGTGATAAGATTTTGGATGTTCCTCTGGCAAAAGTGGGTGGAAAAGGTCTCTTTACTAAAGAACTTGAAGTAGAGTTAATGGCGGGTACCGTGGATTTATGCGTGCATTCAATGAAGGATGTTCCGACAGACCTTCCTGAGGGTCTTGTTATGGCAGGTATTCCCGCTAGAGAAGATGCTCGCGATATTATGATTTCTCACACAGGTGCTGGCTTTAATGAGTTGCCGCAGAACGCCCGTGTTGGCACAAGCTCTTTGCGACGTATTGCTCATGTGCGCAACCTGCGTCCTGATATTGAAATTGTAGATGTGCGGGGAAATCTAGATACACGCATGCGCAAGGCAGAGGACGGAGAGCTTGACGCTGTTATCTTGGCTGCGGCAGGTATTCGTCGCTTAGGCTGGGGAGATCGCATCACAACCTATCTGTCTACTGATATTATGATCTCAGCAGTAGGACAGGGTGCTGTTGGAGTTGAGATTCGTGACGACGACACCTTCATGCATGAAGTTTGTGAGCATATTACTGATCCTGCCACTATGCGCTGCATTATGGCAGAGCGTGTGGTAATGAACCGCCTGGAAGGTGGCTGCCAAGTACCTATTGGGGCATACTGTCGCTATGAGGAAGGTACAAGCATCTTAAGGATTGATGCTATGGTGGGTTCAGTAGACGGATCAACCATCTTGCGTGTAAGCCAGACAGGGGACGACAGTGATCCTATTGCTCTAGGTGAGTCTGTAGTCGCGGAACTGAAGGACATGGGTGCAGATGAAGTTTTGGCAGCAGTGCGAACAGCGACAGATGCTGCTGAATTGCTAAAGTAGTGGCTGCAGAACATAAAACAGTAGTACTGACACGTACGCCAGAGCAGAGTGAGTCCATGGCGCGCGCGCTGAGTGACTTAGGTGTACGTGTTATTTCATTTCCCACAATAGAGCTTATCCCTCCTCCAGATGAGGATATTATTAGACAGGCAGTCACTGAGCTGGGAACGTATGACTGGATAATATTTACGAGCATTAATGCAGTAAATCATTTTTTTGCCTACTTGGATAATGGGGACGCATGTATGCAGCTTCCAAAAATTGCAGCTGTAGGACCTGCTACTGCGAGTGCCCTTGCAGCGCGCGGATATAAGGTTAATCTCATGCCTGTGACAAGGTTTCAGGCAGAAGGCCTTGTTGAGGCCTTTGTGGCCTTGAGTCCAAGCGAAAAAGCGACTAGTGGAGAAAAGCCTGATGCAAAAAAGGGAAGGATTCTTATTCCTCGTGCACTTGCCGCAAGAGATGTCTTAGTGGAGGAGTTGCCGAAGCTGGGGTACAGGGTCACAGTAGCACCTGTCTATGAAACAGTTCGTGCGCGTCCCGGCAATGCAGATATAGATGCCATTGAAGAAGCAGAAGGCATAGTGTTTACCTCCCCGTCAACAGTGCGAAATTTTATAGATATTCTTGACGACACAAAGATAGGAAAGGGTCTAGCTTACTTAGGTAGTCGTAAGATATTTAGCATAGGGCCTATAACAACTGCAGAATTGTACGACAACTCTGCCAGCGAGAATCAAATCTTTGAAGCTAAAGAATCTACGGGGAAAGGGCTTGTTGAGCTAATTGCTACGAGGCTTTAGCTTTGTGCCCAAAGAGCCTTTTTAGTGGCGCAGTAATCTTGCGCAGCTCCTTATTGCTGTGAACACGTTCTTCCATGTCCTCATCGGTCAGCTCACCCTTTTTAGCCTTTTGAACACGGTTGTAGATAGCAATCCCAATTGCAAGGAAGGGTGCACCTAGTGCTCCACCTAAGAGTCCTGCAACAACAGTACCAAGCAAGGTAACAATCAGTACTGCCAGGGGGTGTAGGCTCAAATAATCACCCATCAGCTTATTATTGACAAAAGTTTGCAGTACGTTGTTTGCAATCAGCATGACCACAATAGCAATAAGCGCGTAATAGATGCCACCTGCGGCAAGTGCAATCAAAACGGTGAAGGCACTGGCAATAAACGCCCCTAGGAAGGGGATATAGGCAGTAAGTACGGTGACAATAATAATGGGGATGATTAGAGGGACACCCATAATCCAAAGAGGAATACCAATAGCAACCGCTACAATAACTGCAGTCAGGGTAGTAGCACGGAAATAGCCACTAAGAGAATAGGTAATGTCGTTAATAACGATTCTGCCTAGACGTTTGTCTTTAAAGAGGTTATTGCTTAGCCAGTCCCGGATTCTTTCAAAATCAGAAAGGAAATAATACAAAAACACGAGGAAAATAAAGACGGAGAAGATTCCACCAGCAAGACCCGAGAGGAAGTTGCCGACAAAGCCTGCTCCTTGCAGTATGGTGGATCCTATATCGTTTAGACCTGTTCCTGCGCCGGACCCGTCAGTATATCCATCAGAGTATCCGCCGGCATAAGTACTACTTCCGTTTGTCCCTGTTGCTCCTAAAGAAAAGATGCCAGAAATGCCATCGGTTAGTTGACTCATGTATTCGTTGATAGTTTCTTCGGGAACACCTAAGCCAATTAGTGCTTCTTGAGTGTAGTCAGCAAGATCATTTACCCCTGTTGTTACCTGTTGGCCAATAGCAGGTGCTTGACTGATGACCCCATCAAAAGTGATTTGTATCGTCCCCCATGCAATCCCTAGGATAAGAAAGATTACTAATATACTCGAAAGAACACGAGGGAGCTTAATTTTATCGCCAAATTTCACTAGGGGATGAGCCACTACTGCTACGACAGCCGCAAGCAAGAGGGGTACTGAAACCATGGATGTCAAATTGAACAGATACAAGATGCCTGCAATACCAACACCTAGACAAAGTGCCATTACAGAGGTAATTCCTCCACTGACAAGCCATTTTGGAACGCCAAAAGATTCGATAAATTGCTGAACGGCCTCGCGTCTATTGTTCTGACTTTTCTCAGTCATATTCTATCCCTAACTACTTTTGAATACTCTCCAAAATAAGGGTAGCGCAATCGACCTGATTGGGGATGTTGCCGTTGCTGTCCTGTACCCTCCAGATATCAGGGGTTACTTCATCAGCCACAACAATGGTGTGATTTTCATCAAATCCGAACTCTACCTTGAAATCAAGTAAGCTCAAATCTATATCTGCAAGCTCTTTTCGAAGCACTTCTCCAATACGGTGGAGCAATTCAATGCACTGGTCGTATTCACCAGGGGCAAGAAAGCCTTTCATGATGCAGATACGTTCACTAATAAGGGGGTCACCCTGCTCATCATTTTTTAGGGTTACCTCGCAGTAGGGAGGATCAAAAGGGGCACCCTCTTCTAGGTCGAAGCGGCGGCACATACTGCCTGCAGCAGAGTAACGTAGAATAAATTCCAGTGGGGGAACGGTGACAGTGCGCACTTGCATGAGTCCTGCATCTAGATCCGAGCCTAGATAATGAGTAGGAATATCTTGCTCTTCAAGTAACTCAAAAAAGTAAGCAGATAGGGTAAGCCCACTTTTCCCCTTGCCTGCAACACTGCCGCCCACAGTGTTAGAGCCTGGGTCAAAAACACCGTCAGCTCCAGTAGCATCGTCTTTGTAAAGCAGGAAGTGGTTTCCAGATGCCTCATCAACTAAAACATCTTTAGTTTTACCGGAATAGATAGTCTTCATGTGCCAAACTTCCTTTCAAGGAGCGATGAAATTTTAAGTAGTTCAGGGGCAAAGAATAAGGCATGATTATAGCGCAAAAAAGATGAATTAAATTCATTCTTGGTAAACTACTTGACCTGTCGTAGTAATCCATGTATTATTACTCCATCACATGTACTACAACAGATGAAGTAAATAACTTGATTAACAGATGGATGTTTAAAGAATGCAAAGTTCACTTAAGTTTTTGAGCGAGGACGAAAGGAGTAGATATGTCAGAACTGAGTAGTGATGTATTGCGCGGTTACAACGACACTATCATCTTGAGTCTGCTCAATAAGCAAGACTCCTATGGTTATCAGCTGTCAAAGATGATTCGTGAAACTAGTCAAGGCAGCTACGTGATGAAGGAGACAACCCTGTATTCTGCGATCAGCCGCTTAGAAAAAACAGGATTACTGCAATCCTATGCTGGTGAAATTACTCGAGGGAAGCCACGTACATACTACCGACTAACTGATGAGGGCCGTAAGACATTGCAGGAAAAAATTAACGAATGGAAGCAGACGAAAAAAGTTCTGAGCGTTTTCTTTGAGGAGGAGAGGACATAAATGGAAACTATTAAGTTATATCTAGATAGCATTTTTGCAGCTGCACCTGACACAGATGAGGTGCGACGCGTAAAGTTTGAGCTTTTAGACAACATGGAAGAGAAATATCATGAACTCAGGAGCAGTGGAGTTAGTGATAACGAGGCAATTGGAGCTGTGATATCTGACTTTGGAAACGTTGATGAGCTTTTCGCCGAGATAGGTATCACCTCTGCTAGCAGTGCTGCATCAGACCCTGCTAGCTCTGGTTCTAGTGCCAGCGTATCTGCCACGGACGCTGCAGCATCTAATTATCCTTCATTGACAGAAGCAGAGGTCAATGTATTTCTTGATACATATAGACAGTCCTCAAGGGGTATTGCTTTAGGGGTACTACTTTGCGTCATGGGTGTTATTTCGCTTATTGGAACTTCGTCACTTATTCCGGGTATGCACGGCTCATTGGCTGTTGCTTTGATGTTCTTATTTGCAATACCAGCGGTGGGACTTTTCATTTTCTACGGCATGCGTCTTTCGAACTTTGAAGATATTGACGAGGGTCGCTTTCACCTTGGTGCTGGACAAAGAGTCCGCATCAAAATGAAGAAAGACGGCTCCGTCTCGCGGGATACCCTTAGAGCCATAGTTGCTGTGGCTGCTATTATGATGGCATTTGTTCTGCTTATGTTAAGTCCTTGGCTTGCTGATTCCCTGCCAACTCTTAACGCGTCAACAATATCGATCCCTGCTCTTCTTTTGTTGCTCTTGACGGGAGGAATCGCTGCGGGCGTTTTCATTATCATGGGCATGGAGCATGCTTCGTACGACAAGTTGTTGCAGCGCGGTGACTATGAGCCAGCAAAGCGCAAGTCAGACACTATAGTAGGTGCGATAGCAGCTTTTTATTGGCCTTTGATGGTAGTTATCTACCTGGCCTGGAGCTTCGTCTTCAGCGCGTGGCATATCTCGTGGGCTATTTGGCCTATCGCTGGTATTCTTTTCGGGGGAATTGCAGCTTTTATACCAGAGGCTCGGAAGGTTGCGGGAAAAGACTAGTCTAGGGTTTCACGGGTAAGTAGGTAGGCGTGGGCTGAGCGTTCCTTCTCGCTCGCGCTCAGTCCTATCCTGCCTACTTTTCCCCTGTTACGTACACTTGTTCAATTGAAATATCTGTCTTATAATGGACGTATGAAAATTCTCGCAATTACGGGCCCTTTTGGCTCAGGAAAAACAACTGTCACTCATCTTGTAGCAGCTGCTTTGCGCAGTGCAGGCAAGAAAATATCGATTATCGCGCTTGATGAAGTGTCTCGTCAGGTTGTGAATGAAGATCTGGCCCTAAGGCATGAATTGGCTGATACTTTTGGAGATCATGTTCTTAACGATGATGCGAGTCTTAATCGTGTGGCACTAGCAGAACTTGCTTTTGCTGATGATCAGTCAACAGCGCAATTGAACGCTCTTGTTCATCCCCCAACGATAGCCGCAGCACGTCAGCTCATTGCTCGTGCGCTAGAGGCGGGAGAACTACCCATAGTCGAATTGCCTTTTCCGACGGTATATCTGTCAGAAATCTTCCAATTTGATGGCGTAGATACTATAGTCTGGACAGTTACTGCGGACAAGGAGACTCGACTAGAGCGCGGAATTGCAGATGGATATAGCTATGAAGATGCGTTGTGTCGCATGGACAGGCAGCCACGAATGAGCGCCTACCAAACAGAGGCTGATACAGTTATTGAGAACTGTGATGATCTTGACGACTTGCGCTTAGAGGTTCGCATACTGATTGAAGCCAGTCCTCTGCAGGGATAGGCGTTCCATATTAAATCAAGAATGAAACAGGAAGCATCTTATGAGGCAACACACAAAAACAGACAGTAGTAGAGCGCTCGCAGCAAATCCCCTTGTTGTTAAGGCTCCCTTTGAGCCATCAGGAGACCAACCTAGGGCAATTGCAGAGCTCGCCGAAGGGGTAGAGTCTGGTCTACGCACGCAGACGCTCCTCGGAGTTACGGGTAGCGGAAAAACCTTCACCATGGCTAAGCTTATTGAGGCGACTCAGCGTCCGACGCTTATTATGGCGCCCAATAAAACACTTGCGGCTCAACTTGCTGCAGAACTCAAGGATTTTTTACCTGATGCTGCTGTCATGTACTTTGTTTCCTACTATGACTATTATCAGCCAGAGGCGTATGTGCCTCAATCAGATACCTTTATTGAAAAGGATGCAAGCATCAATGAAGAGGTCGAGAAATTGCGTCATGCAGCGACTGCGGCCTTGCTCTCTCGTCGGGACACAGTGATCGTGGCAAGTGTATCCTGCATCTATGGTATTGGCTCACCGCAGGACTATGCAGGAATGGCGGTATTCTTAGAGGTCGGTACTCAATATGACCGCGACAAAATGATAGCTGACCTTATTGAAACTCAGTATGACCGTAATGACTTTGCCCCAGAGCGTGGCACGTTTCGTGTGCGAGGGGATGTTATTGATATCTTTCCTCCTTATGCGGACAATCCGTATCGCGTAGAACTTTTTGGTGATGAGGTTGAGCGCCTGACAGAGGTTGATCGCTTAACAGGGGAGGTCCTGCGTGAATTTAATGAACTCCCCATATGGCCAGCAAGTCACTACGTAACTGAGCGCAAAAAACTGGAACGCGCAGTTAAAGAGATTCGAGAGGGACTTGATAAACGCCTTGCAGAATTCCGCTCAGAAAATAAGATCCTTGAGGAACAGCGCCTGAAGATGCGTACTGCTTATGATCTTGAGATGATAGAGACTATGGGCTTTTGTTCAGGTATTGAGAATTACTCGATGCACCTGGATGGACGTAGTTCAGGCGACCCTCCCCAAACACTCATTGATTATTTTCCTGATGACTTTTTGTTAATTATTGACGAAAGTCACGTAACGATACCGCAGATTCGCGGAATGTATGAGGGCGATCGCAGTCGTAAGATGACTCTGGTTGAACATGGTTTCCGCTTGCCAACAGCACTTGATAATAGGCCATTGCGTAGTGACGAGTTCGAACGCAAAATTAATCAGGTTGTCTATGTTTCTGCTACTCCGGGTGACTATGAGCTAAGTGTCTCTGATCAAGTTGTGGAGCAAATCATTCGTCCAACGGGGCTGGTTGATCCTCTTGTAGAGGTGCGCCCCAGTCAGGGGCAGATCGATGACTTACTTGATGAGGTAAAGAAAGAGATCGAAGCGGGTGGCCGGGTTCTTGTAACGACGCTTACCAAAAAGATGGCAGAAGACCTGACAGACTATATGTTTGAACACAGTATAAAGGTACGTTATTTACATTCAGACATCTATACCTTTGAGCGCGTTGAGATCCTTAGAGAGCTACGTCAAGGGGTAATCGATGTGGTCATAGGTATTAATCTACTGCGTGAAGGTATCGATCTTCCAGAGGTATCACTGGTTGCTATTCTTGATGCAGACAAAGAAGGTTTCCTGCGCAATTTCAGGTCTCTGATACAGACAATTGGACGCGCGGCACGAAATGTTAGTGGGCGCGTGCTTATGTATGCAGATCGTACAACTGATTCTATGAGCAAAGCTATTGAAGAAACTGAGCGTCGCCGGGAAATCCAGTTAGCCTATAACGAAGAGCATGGCATTGAACCACATACCGTACGCCGTGCGGTTGCAGATATCTCTAGCTTTATCCAAGATGGGGAAGAGGAAGGTATTGACGTCAAGGATGCCGTTAAAGAGCTCGCAAAACTTCCTAAGGATGAAGGTATGCGCATCCTTGCTGCCATGGAAGAAGAGATGCATACAGCAGCCACAGGGTTAGATTTTGAACAGGCGGCGCGCTTGCGTGACCAGATTGTTAAGCTAAGGGCAGAGCTAGAGGAAAGCGAAGAGGGGGAGATCATCTCTAAATTGCGAACAGGGGCAAGAAAGGGCTCTGCACATGCAAAGTCTCGTCGCAGGAAGCAATTTAAGCGGAAATAACTACCATTGACTTCGTCTACAGTGCGCTTCGTTCGGAAAGTTTCGCAAGCGAACTTTCTGCTCACTCCGCTACCGTTCACTTCATTCAGCTAAAGTTTTTTGAAAAAAATAGCAGTACGTAAAAATTTCTATGCTAGACTCTATCCACTGTGAAAAAGATAACTAAGACATATCACCTTCCACTACCTACGACTGCAGGCCGCGCAAACGGTCTTATTGTCGTGATTATTGGCCTCGTCCTGGTCCTCATCGGTCGTGTTGAAAGTGGAGCCTAGCCCAAACGCTAGAAAGATCTTAGTTACTAAGTCAAGGCTCCGAAATCGGGGTCTTTTTTATTTTACGGTGGAGTAAGCAAGTTTTTGCAAAGAGCAGGTGCATGTAGGCGAGATGAAGAAAGATAAGTAAGGCAGGAGAAAACATGGAGAACTCGAATCAGTTAAAGCGAAAATACGGACTCTTGATGACCTTTGCAATGGTTACCGAAACCGTAATCGGTAGTGGAATTTTCTTCCGTAACGAAGTAATTCTCGAAGCTGTTGGATCGGATATGTGGACAGGAGTTGCCGCGTGGATTGTTGGTGGTCTTATCACCCTCATCATTGCTTACGTATTTTCGACTCTTGCTGTTAGGAACCCTGAGCAGGCAGGACTTGTAGGCCTCTCAGAGCATCTAGTAGGCAGAAGATACGGTTATGCCTTTGGATGGTTTCTGGCAACTATCTTTTTCCCGTCACTCACAGGAATTTTAGCCTGGATTTCGGCTCGTTTTACCGTGGTACTTTTTCAATGGGTACCTGAAACTGAGGCGGCTTTTAGCGGTTATACATACATGTTGGCCCTGTTCTACTTGGTCGCAATCTATGCCATGACGGTACTAAGCCCAAAACTTGCATCACGCTTCCATGTATCATGTGCTGTTCTTAAGGTAATACCTTTGATTATCATGGGTGTTGTGGGAACTATCATGGGTCTGGTAAATGGTACAACCATAGACAACATGAGGGAGGTCTCAGCCTACGTTCCAGATGCCGTAGGATACCTGGCAACAAATCCCTTCTTCGTTGCTTTGATCGCAACGATATTTGCCTATATTGGCTGGGAAGCTGTGCTTAACATTGCAAGTGAAGTGAAGAATCCTAAGCGCAATCTACCGATTGCTCTTGTTGGCGGTATGTTGGTGATTATTGCTATCTATGTATCGTATTTTGTGGGGATTTTTGGTTCTGCGCCTCTTGACCAGATTGCAGGTGCTGGTGGAGTACGAACTGCCTTTGAAACCTTGTTCCATGAGGCAGCAGGAACGCTACTCTTCGTTTTTGTAATCATATCTTGCCTAGGCACACTTAATGGGCTCATGATTGGTGGACAAAAGACATTCTATGCCCTTGCAACAAAGAAAAAAGGCTTCAACCCAGATCTCTTTTCACAGGTTGATCGTGTGACAAACATGCCCAATAATTCAGCAACCTTGTTCTTGTTGGCTGTTGCTGCATGGATGGTAGCCTGGGGTGCGAATTTCACTGGTTGGTACGGAGACTTCTTTAACTGGGTTAGCGGTGGCAGAGTAGCAACCTTTGATATCGCAGGATTAGTGCCTATTACCCTAAACAGCTTTCTGATTCCCGTCTTTATCATGGTTATGATCAAAGGCAAGGAATTGGGATGGTTTAATCGTTTTGTTGCCCCTGCAGCAGCGACTCTAGGTGCATCTTTCTTGATTTATGCCGTTTTCTATACTCAAGCAGGTGCTGCGCTGTTCTTCTTGCTTTTCTTTGCTGTGGTAATGGCTATAGGAATGCTGTACTACAACCACAAGAAGGCTAAAGGTGGCGATGATTTCGATAACGATAGTGAAGCTTTACCAAAAAGCACTACTTCGAAAGGGTAGCTGCAACCTGTTGGACTCCTAAATCGTATTATATGTAGAGGCTTCAGTGTGCTCAAAGTGAGCTACGCTTTCTGAGGCCTCTACAATGATTTCTTATGTTAGACTGCATACGGAGGCCAAATTATGAGAAAAATACCAGTAGTTCTTGCAGTACTCTTAATGCTTTTTGCATTAACCGCAGTGATTGGTTGTGCGTCAGATGACAGTGCAGCAGAGGTTACAACCCTATCTGAACCCCAAACAACCCAAACAGAGAAAGAGTTTGTGGCAGAAGATAGTGCCACCTTGGGCATAGGGGGCTCAAGGAATCTTGCGTACAGAAGTTTTGATGGTGAAGAGGCCGAATTGGTCGAATTGGATACTTCAGACATCGACGTGAGAAGTTCACCTTTGCCAGAGACTTCGGAGGACGCAGAAGATTCCTCGCCTGCTCCTCGGGGGGAGACAGAGCAAAATCGAATGCTCATCTTCTTTGCAGAGGCAAGACTAGAAACCAAGAACTTTGATCAGTCCAAAGTAGGCATTGAGTCGGCTCTATCAGAAGCTGGTGGACATACTCAAGACTCTGAACTAACAGGGGATGGTAGCGAGAATAACTTACGCACTTATCGCGCCGTACTTCGTGTTCCTCAGGATAAGTTTGAGGGCTTCGTAGAGGGTATAACAGAGCAAGGTAATCTGCTTTCGCTCTCTAAAACAGGGGACGATGTTACAGATACCTTTTTTGATAACGAAGCTCGTATCAAGATATTAGAGGCCGAAGAGGCCGAATTGCTCGAATTCATGGAAAGAGCGGTTGATATGAGCGATCTTTTTGAAATTCGAGACAGGATTTCAGAAGTTCGTACCGACATCGAGCGCCTAAGAGGTCAAAACCTTATGACGGAAGACCTTGCGGCGATGAGCACTGTTACTGTCACGCTTACAGAAGTCCAAACTATTACTCCACCAGCAGAAGAAGGCTTTCTTGCTCGTGCAGGACACACTTTTACTGCTTCGTTGGAGGCGTTTGGCAATTTCGTTCAAGGGATAGCTCTTGTACTTATTGCGGTACTTCCTTTTGCCCTAGTCTTCCTGGGGATTCCTGCGGTCGTTCTTGTGGTAGTTTTACGTCGCTATAAAAAGAAGAAAGCTATGGCGACTGCAGCGCATCAAAATTACAGTCAGCCTAAAGCAGATGACTCGATATAGAGTGAAGGATTTTTCAGTAATTGAAATCGGGACTTCGTTAACGAAGTCCCGATTTGCATAGCGCTATTATTGGCTTGACTGACTGTTTCTGTCAGGCTAAGGGGTTGTCCCTTGGATTTGTGTAATCCGTGTAAGCTCGTTCCACTAGTTGCGCTTGTGGCGATAGAAGCCACTACAGCAGTATACCTTCACGCCCTTTGCTTCAATCTCATCCATAAGTAAGTTCATGCCTACAGCATCACTGGCAATATGACCTGCGATTATCACGTTAATATTATTCTTCTCGCAGTTTTTGCGGTGTGATTCTGGGATGTGCATGCAGATTATGGTGCTTACCCCTTCGCGACTTAGGCGTTCGTACACATCTTCCGATCCGCTGGTTCCGCCTGTCATATCTACAACAATTTTGCCCGCGCGCATCTTATCGCTACCTAGAAGAATCTTAGGTCCTGCGTTGTTTTCGATTTGGCGTGCGTACTCAGGAATCTCTTTCAGTTCTTTAACAATGTCCCCCAGAGTTTCTGGCTTCTTTTTATCCATGAGCTTCTGTAGGAAAGTTGCAACCATATTATCAGTGGGGGTATGAACACTAAGCATTGCAAAGTCTAGCAACTCTGCAGCATCTACGGCACGGTTGTGGTTAACAGGCCATATGGAACGATCGACTTCGCTGATGCGCTTTGCCATAAGTCCTTCGGCTGCTGAGATAGGTAGTCCTAAGTCACTAAGAAGATCTTCTTGCATCTTCATCAGTTCTGCCAGGCCACCAAGTGCCTTTCCTTCTGGGTGATGTGACCAGATCAGGTCAATATCCTCACCCTTTTCACGTAGACGGTCAGCTAGTAAGACTTCTCCGACCTCCATGTCTACACCAATAATGAGACCTTTAATCTTGCGGTCGAGGTCACCCGTAAGAATCTTTGAATCGGTATAAGGGTTTTGCAACTTATCCTGGTCAAATTCTTTCTTTTTGTCATCATCAAGAGCTTCAAATTCTTCTTTAGCTAAGCGTAGTACTCTATCCACAGCTTTTTTGCCGCGGGGGTCATGTTCAATGCCGCGCTTAATTGCTAGATCAAACAGTTCTCCTAGCTTCAAGGCAATCACTCCCTTTGTGTCTCAGTTTTAGTTTTTCTTCTTGAACTCAGCTATTATACCCTTCCAACTTCTGTTCGTGCCTCCTTGACTCATTAACTTGAGACTTTTCATGAATGTGAAAATATTTTGAAACAAATGTGGCAAATATATGTAAAAAGAGTTATTCTTGTAATGGGGAAGATACCTACGAGGAAAGGTATCAATCATGGGCGGACACAAAAAAGGATCAGTTCTTTTTATTGTTCTTGGTGTGTCGGTAATCTTTTTAGCCTGTTGTGCTGTGGCAGTTCTGCTCTTAGGTAGTTTTGCCGCACATAATTATGGTGTCATTAAAACTGAGGCAGACTGTATCGCCATGCAAGATGATGTTGTGCAGACTCTTGCAAGCTCTAACTATTCCCCTCAGCATGATGGGAAATTGCGTGATTTGATCAAATCAGAAATACCTGCCGACGGAATGACGGCAACTTTAGGTAAACCTATATCCCTTGAAGGCGTGAGTTTCGATGTTCGTCCTAGTGGAGCCGCTATCCGCGACCCCGAAGCGGCAGCCAGTGTTGACATAGAGATTGCTAATAATTCTGACGAAACGGTGACTTTGCCTATGGACGCTACTTGGTCTGCGTTTTGCTCAAAAGGAGCAAAGCTTAAATATACCTGGGACTCATGGGGGGAAGATGCTGCTAAGAACCAGCAGGATGCTGAAGTGTCAGGAGTAATTGCCCCAGGCGACACTTATCGGATAACCTTATTATTCTACGATGATAGTGGTGAGGTTGCAGATGCGCTTATTGTGCTGACAACACTCAATGAGCCTCTTGATGGGATAGCGGGCATCTATTGGTGTTTTGAAGTAGGGGAGAGCTCCATTTACTAACACCGGATTATCAAAAGGATACCTAGGACAAAGATAGGGAAGATTAATGAGCGAACTGCAAACTCAGATACTTAATAATCGAAGATTTATGCACTGTCCACCATTTGAAGGTGCCATGGATGAGAGCGATCAGAAAAAGGGACTACCCCATCCGTCGCATGCAAAACTGATTACAGGGCAGCAGGAAGCAGACAAAATTGTCACGCTACCACCTTTTGATGGGGTGACATCGCGTAACAGCTACACAGAACTACTGGATGTGCGCCGTAGCAAGCGTGCCTATTTTGATGTGCCTATGACTCAAGCACAGCTTGCCTTTATGCTTTGGAGTGCCATTGGAATCCAGGACTTTCGTGGTCCAAACGATGCAGCAACCTTAAGACCTAGTCCGAGTGGCGGTGCGCGCCACCCCTTTAACCTGTATGTTTCTGTGCGCAATGTTGAGGGTATTGATTCGGGAAGCTATCTTTATCTGCCCCTTAAGAATGTAGGACAGAAGCAGGTTGCCATTGCTCGTGTTGGTGACATCGCAGATGATGCCGAGGGCTATACAGGAAAAATGTCTTATATGATGGCAGGACAAAAGTGGGCCGCACGTGCTGCAGCGGTCATCCTTGTAACCTGTAGTGCCTACCGTGCCGAATGGCGTTACTCGACTGCGTCACACAGGGTCATGCTAATTGACCTAGGGCACTTGGGGCAGAACCTTATGCTTAGCGCAGCCTCAATGGGTCTGGGCAGTTGCTGTTTAGCTGCATATGACCAGAGTGCCTGCGATGAGGCGTTAGGTATTGATGGTATAGAGGAATACACTGTTTACGCATTAACAGTGGGCAAAGCTCGGGATTAACCACCGCATATTGTGAACTTTTGTGACAGTACTCCTTATTGTTGCACGTCTATGACTCTAGTAAAATTGCTGTAGTTATTTTGCTGTACGTTATACGTGCGAAATGGGGAAGATGTATATATGAAGCTGATACGTGCGATTGTGGATGCGTTCAAAAGTAAAAGGTCTCGACCTAGGGCTATTATTTGGCTGGGTACTGTCTTGACTGCTCTTATGTTGGTCGTAGCCCTTGGGGTTAGTGTTACCACTACCTATTGGTTCTGCGCGGCGGTTTGTCATTATCCGCAGTGGGATACGGTAACTTCATACGACAATTCAACTCACACGGGTGTTGCCTGTATTGCATGCCATAAACAACCAGGTGGCGATCCAGTATCTTTCCTCCTTTTCAAGGTTGAAGCGCTGCTGAAGATGCCCCCATCAATCATGCGAACGGTAGAGATACCCCTCAATCCCATGAGTGATCTTGCCATGAATCCCATAAAGCAACCCAGCAAATACTGTACACAATGCCATAACCTAGAAAATCGTGGTGGTGAGGGTATGCGCGGTGAGCCCAGCACCAGTCCTGGGATTATCATGGATCACTGGGCACATACTGATAAAGGAATCACCTGTACTGCTTGCCACAATCGTGTCGGTCACTATCAGGGTGGCGACTGGGTGAATGTGCATGACCCTACAGAGTATGCCCCTGGCAGATACAATGAACCAAAGCACGATGACTTTATGAAGATGACTGCTTGTTATCGCTGCCACCGTTTTGGTGCAGATGACGGTCAAATCGTAAGCACACCCTATCCAATTGGAGAGTATCCAGGTGCCACAGGCGAGTGCGCCATTTGTCACACAGCCAATTTCGACCTAGTTCCAGAAAATCATAGGCAGCCTCATTTTGTAGAGGACATTCATGGCCCCTGGTATATGGAAATCGCAGAGAGTGTTCAAGACTTCGTTGATGGTCCTCGCTCAACATACAACGATCTTGTAGCCAAGGGTTATGATATCGACGGTTTGGGTGTACGAGCATTGCAAGGTGTGCCTAGTGTGCGCGCCATCAATTATTGCTACACCTGTCACACTACAAGGTTCTGTGACGATTGCCACGGTGGAATCGCCATGCCTCATCCAGATGGCTATACTATGCAGCCACACGTTGATGATGCTACTAGTTATCCAGACTCTTGCGGGATCTGTCATGTGGTTTCACCTGTGAATAATACTCTTGCTGCCGCAGGGTCTCTAGCAGGTACAACAAGCGGAGACACCTGTAGTGCCTGTCATCATAGGGAACAATATGTTTCTGGTTGGGACTTCGACCCTAATGTAAACTGGGAGTGGATCCAGCATGCTCAAGCGGTTAGCGAAGTAGGCGGAGAGAGCTGTCTAGAATGCCATGACATGAGAACCTGTGAAGTTTGCCACGTAAACTTCGACAGAGGGGAACTGGCAAGATGGCAAAGTAGAGGTAATCCATAGGATAAAACCACATAAGACTGAATTTGAAAGCCTCGAGTTTTACTCGGGGCTTTTTGGTGTCTGTCCCGCGGTTATCGAAGGCAGCAATTCTTTGTTACGCATAAAAGTCTAATTTAGACTAGAACTTACTACTAACTTTCGTTACAATAAGCAGTGTTAGTGCTTGTCTGCAAGCATGGCAGCATGTCTTGATTATTTGCTGTGCTCTATGCCTACGATACGGGGAAGATGTGTATGAAGCTGATACGTGCAATTGTAGATGCGTTTAAGAATAAAAGGACAAGGCCTAGAGCGATTATTTGGTTGGGATCTGTCCTAACTGCCCTTATGCTGGTTGTGGCCATTGGGGTTTCGATTACAACTACGTACTGGTTCTGTGCCGCAGTTTGCCACTATCCACAGATTGACGCAGTAACCTCTTATGATAACTCTACGCATACGCATGTAGCCTGCATCACCTGCCACAAACAGCCAGGTGGCGACCCAGTTTCTTTCCTGATGTTTAAAGTTGAAGCACTCTTTAAAGAGGGCATTCCTACCGTTATGAGATCTTCCGATCTGCCTATTAATCCCCTTAGTGATCTTTCAATGAATCCCACAAAACTACCATCTTATCATTGCACGCAGTGTCACAATTTGGATAATCGTGGAGGCGCAGGTATGCGCGGTGAGCCTAGCACCAGTCCTGGAATTATCATGGATCACTGGGCACATACTGATAAAGGAATCACATGTACTGCTTGTCACAATCGTGTTGGACATTATGAAGGTGGGGACTGGACACCCTACGGGTACGAACTCACCTATTCTTACGGGGTGCAGAACCAGCCTTTGCACGATGACTTTATGACGATGACTGCCTGCTACCGCTGTCACCGCTTTGGTGGGGACGACGGTCAAATCGTAAGTACACCCTATCCGATTGGCGAATATCCAGGGGCCACAGGCGAGTGTGCCATTTGCCACACAGCCAATTTCGACTTAGTTCCAGAAAATCATAGGCAGCCTCATTTTGTAGAGGACATCCATGGTCCTTGGTACTTAGAAATCGCTGAAGACGTTCGCACCTTTGTAGAAGGCCCCATTCCTACTTATAATGATCTTGAGGGTAAAGGTTATGATATGGGTGACCCTAGTGTTCGTGCGCTTAATGGTGTGCCTAGTGTGCGCGCCATCAATTATTGCTACACCTGTCACACCACAAGGTTCTGCGATGATTGTCATGGGGGAATTACTATGCCTCATCCAGACGGTTATACCATGCAGCCACACATTGATGATGCAACAAGCCACCAGGAATCATGCTCTATCTGTCATGTAGTCTCGTCTGTGAATAATACTCCCGCTGCTGCAGGTTCGTTAGCGGGCACCAGTGCCGGAGACACCTGTAGTGCCTGTCATCATAGGGAACAGTATGTTCCTGGTTGGGAATTTGATCCCAATGTAAACTGGGAGTGGATTCAGCATGCTCAAGCGGCCAGTGAAGTGGGCGGAGAGAGCTGTCTAGAATGCCACGACATGAAGACCTGTGAAGTTTGCCATGTAAACTTTGACAGGGGCGAACTGGCAAGATGGCAAAGTAGAGGTGCCCCGTAGTTATAGGACTGCGAAGGACCGACAAGACTTTACTAGGCAACTAAAAAGACCTGTCCTTATAAGGGGACAGGTCTTTTGTTTGCTTGAAGAAATCCACTTGCTTTGAAGTTGCCTCTATTCGTGTCTGACGCAATTTGGTCTTAAGTTGATCAGCTTTCAGATTCTGATAGTCAGGAATGTTTCGTGCTTGGATTTTGCTGCAAACACCAAAGGTTTGCAGGGCACATATCCTCATGATTTTCCAGCGATCTTTGCCTGTAGAGGCACTAAAGCAATTTCCTGTCCGATCGGAAGTATCGTCTGCCTTGCAGACTTCTAGCAAATCGAGCAGTTGCTGCTTGTAGTCCTTTCTGAATCCATTTGTGATGGAGGCAATCATATCAACCCATTTCTTGATACTTATGCCGTCAAATAAATAACGCATGCGCATATGGTGCGTTACGGCAATCTTGCAGAGCTTCTTTGTGCGCGAACTGAACTTGCGTTGGCTCAAGTATTTTATTAGATATTCTAAAGCATAGTCGTCATCATGAGGAACATGCTGTCCTTGTTCCAGTCTTTGCGCATAAGCAATGGGCTTATAAATGTCATGATAAGCAATTGCGGTTTTGACGACAGAGCCTTGAGCACGCGCTGCATCAAGAGCAGCGAGCATGTGTCCCCAGGTTGTGCTTGCCTGATGATATTTTGGGTTTTCCTGGCAGCTTGCTAAGCGCGCTAGTTCGGGGTAGAGCTTATCTAACGCACCCCATTGATATAGGTGTTTTAGAAAGCTTGCAGAGTCGTGTTCGGCATTCATTGCACGCGTGAACTCGTTATCAATGCGTTCACGGCTAAGGTATTGCAGTACGTCTTTCTTGACCATGTCTTTAATAAGTTCTGTTGTCTCATCGGCAACATTGAATTCTAGCTGTGCGGCAAAACGTGCGCAGCGAATGATGCGCAGAGGATCTTCATTGAAGCTGCTTCCACCGTGGTCAATATGGCGAAGTATTTTGTCCTTGCAGTCCCGTAAACCGTATCCTGTAGGATCAAGAAGTTCACCATGTTCTTCATCAAAATAGAGGGCGTTTACAGTAAAGTCACGTCTTAATGCATCCTCTTCTAGATTAATGTCAGGAGCAAAATCAAAAGTGAAGTCGGTGTGTCTATTTCCCACCTTTGTCTCACGGCGCGCTAGGGCATACTCTTCCTTTGTGTCAGGGTGAAGAAAAACAGGAAAGGAGGAGCCAACTTGCTGGAAGCCTTCCAGAAGCATATCTTCTGTGCTTCCTCCAATGACGACGTAATCTCTATCATGAGCTACATGAGGCAGAGTGTAGCCTAGGTCTAGCAAGACCTTATCGCGCACATATCCGCCCACAAGATAGAATTTCATACCCTCATTATAAGATAGATACAGTCAACTCAAACGAAGCGAGTGAAATGACGCTGGGTTAAGCAACCCAAGTACAGTTTGGACAGATTTCAGCTTGCTATAATGGCCTTTGTTGCTTATCGTCTGCGCGCAGGTTGCCAATTTGAGAGGGGACTATCTTGTCACAAGACTTTATTCGTATCGTAGGGGCGCGTGAAAACAATTTGCGTAATGTTAGCCTAGATATTCTAAAGCACAAGATTACAATATTCACGGGCGTTTCAGGTAGCGGCAAATCATCTATCGTGTTTGACACGATTGCACAGGAAGCAGGTCGTCAACTTAATGAAACCTTTACTAGCTTCACGCGCCTGTTTATGCCGCGCTATAGTCAGCCAGCTGCAGATAGTATTGAAGGTCTGGCTACCGCAGTCACGATTGATCAAAAACGACTAGGCGGAACAGCTAGATCGACACTGGGCACAATCACTGATATTAACCCCTTATTTCGCGTGCTTTTCTCTCGCTACAGTACTCCAAGTATTGGTTATGCTAACGCCTTCTCCTTTAATGATCCTTTAGGTATGTGTCCGCAATGTGAGGGGATTGGCAAGGTATTGACCCTTGACCTTGAAGCTGCACTGGATCAAGGAAAATCCCTCAATGAGGGTGCAATCTTACTGCCAGGATACAAGCCAGGTAGCTGGTTCTGGAAATTTGTTGTTAATAATGGAGGGTTTAATCCGGACAAAAAGATTAGCGATTATAGCGAAGAAGAATATCAGCGCCTAGTCTACGCTGAAGCTGAAAAAGTTAAAGTTAACGTGGGTGACGGCGAGATGAATACAACTTACGAGGGTCTTGTTCCCACCTTTGTCCGAAAGAACATTAAAACAGAATATGAAAAGTCGGAAGCAACGGTTAAAAAGATGGAGCAATTCACAAAATCTGAGTTGTGCCCTATGTGCCAGGGAAAACGTTTCAGTCCGCGCACGTTAGAGGCCACCATTGATGGCTACAATATCTATGATTTGACTAGTATGCAATTGACGGACTTGCTTGCTGTATTAGACGGATTAGATGGGGATCTTGCTGATAATCCTCTGGCTAAGAGCATCGCTTTACGTGTTCAGAATCTGATTGATATTGGACTAGATTATGTTACCTTGGACCGCGAAACGGCAACACTGTCTGGCGGAGAGTCACAAAGAGTGAAAATGGTAAAACATCTTTCCAGCAGTCTAACGGGGCTATGCTACATCTTTGATGAGCCCAGCATTGGCCTGCATGCCCGTGACGTACATCGCCTAAATGAGTTATTGATAAAATTGCGTGACAAGGGCAATACAGTACTTGTAGTCGAACATGACCCTGATGTCATGAAAATCGCTGACTATATTGTTGATATGGGACCTCATGCGGGCAGCCATGGCGGACAAATTGTTTTTGAGGGCAGCTTTGAAGACCTTCAGAAGGCTGATACGCTTACAGCACGCTTCTTAAATCAGGGCGGAAATATCAAGATAGACCCTCGTCCAGCAAAAGACTTTATCAAGAGCACGGCAAGCAGTTTACATAATTTAAAAGATACCTCTTTAAGTGTGCCACAGGGTCTACTGACTGTTGTGACAGGAGTGGCTGGTTCAGGAAAAAGCACTCTTGTTAGCGATGTTTTTGCACTTCAACATCCAGATGCTGTTTGTATTGACCAGCGTGCGCTTGCGGCCAATGCACGCAGCAATTCCGCTACCTTTACGGGCATCATGGACCGTATTAGGAAGCTATTTGCAGATGAAAACGATGTTAGTGCAGCATTGTTTAGCTACAACTCTGAGGGAGCTTGCTCCATGTGTAAAGGTACAGGCAGTATTGAAATCAATCTATCATTCATGGATACTATCAGCCAGACTTGCCCTGAATGTAACGGTAAGCGCTATAAGAAAGAGGTGCTGGACTATTACTATAAAGGGAGCAAAGAAGGCAAAGGGGTTAACATTGTTGATGTCATGGATATGACTGTTGCTGATGCCCTGGATTTTTTCGAAGACAAATCAATCAAGAGCAAGCTGAAGGGTATACATGATGTGGGATTAGCCTATATGACCCTTGGCCAACCTTTGTCCACCTTATCAGGAGGGGAGTGTCAACGTCTAAAGCTCGCTAAGGAATTGCGCAAGAAAGGCGGCACTTACATATTGGATGAGCCCACCACGGGGCTTCACATGAGCGATACGCAAGTTATTATCGATAACCTAAATCAGTTGGTAGACCATGGAAACACGGTAATAGTGATTGAGCATAATTTTGATATTATTCGAAATGCTGACTGGATTGTAGATATGGGACCAGATGGCGGCGTGCGCGGAGGCCAAGTTCTTTACTCAGGTCCGCCAGCAGGACTCAAGAACTGTAAAGAATCGATTACAGCGAAGTATCTGTAAGTTGAAAGGGTAGTCATGAACAAAACAAACCTAAAGACTTGTCTCGTTATCCTACTTTCCATGCTTGCATTACTGTTTGTGGCCTGTGCAGGAGAATCTGTCCAAGGCGAATATGATGAGGGTGATCACGTCGCAAGTAACACCTCTGCAGTTGAAGAAGGGGTAGTCACAGATTCAGATACGGACGGGTTTCTGCGCATTGATGCAATGACTGCGATGCAGATGATAGCGGAGCATCCAGAGGTGATTGTCTTAGATGTGCGTACGCAGGAAGAATTTGACCAGGGGTATATTCCTGGGGCACTTCTTATACCTGACTATGAGTTATCTGCTAGGGCAGCAGACGAATTGCCAGACAAGGATGCGCTTATCCTCATTTATTGTCGCAGTGGGAATAGAAGTGTAGACGCTGCGCATACTCTAGTCGATCTAGGGTATACGAAAATCTACGAATTCGGGGGAATATTGAGCTGGCCCTTCGAAGTTGTTATCCCTTAATGTGCTAAACTCGAAGGTATAGACACACCCGCGCCTAGCTTGAGGAAGAGTGATTCTTCATTATGCAAGGCCACTTAAGAAGTAGGGAAACCAGATGAATATAGATGATAATCGACGTGTATCCCAGGATAATAGCATTCAAGGGCAGAGTAGTGATGATCTTTGCCCTCATCCCTATGATGCACGCCTTGTTATCGTGACAGGAATGTCAGGGGCAGGACGCTCACGTGCTTTGGCCTCATTAGAGGACTTTGGTTATTTTTGTGTGGATAATCTTCCGCCACAAATGATTCCTCAGATTGCTCAGCTTGCAGAGATTGATACTCCACACTTTTCACGCATAGCTGTAGCATGTGATATCCGTGGGGGTAAGTTATTTGACTCGCTGCTTGATACGCTAGATAGTGCAGATTTCACTACTCCACATGCGTTATTGTTTCTGGAGGCCAGTGACAAGGTCTTACTTAATCGCTACAAAGAATCGCGCCGTAGACATCCTTTAGAAGACGGCCGTACAAACCTAAAGCGTGCAATTGAGCTCGAGCGCGAAATACTGGAGCCATTGCGCGCGCGTGCCGATCAAATTATTGATACAACTCTTCTGCGCGCCAGCGAATTGCGCGGTCGTATTCAAAGTGATTTCATCACAAGCAAGGCAGTGCAAGAGCTGTCCATACTTGTTAGTTCTTTTGGATTTAAATACGGTGCTCCGGCAGATGCCGACATAATTTATGATGTGCGCTTTTTACCCAACCCTTACTGGGATCCTGACTTGCGTCCACTTAGTGGTAAGGATGCAAAAATCAACCAGTTTGTTCTAGGAAGGTCCGAAACTCAGGATTTCTTAGAAAAGTGGATTGATCTTCTTGCTACTACGATTCCGTATTACATTTCAGAAGGCAAGCTCGCGTTAAATGTTTCTATTGGTTGCACGGGGGGAAGACATCGTAGTGTCGTACTAGCAGAAGAAACTACTAAGCGCCTAAGGTCTGCAGGATACCAGGTAACGACGATGCACCGTGATATTATGCGTGATACCGAGCAGCATGATTACTGAAACCTTTACTAATCATAAGTTAGTTGCTTTGGGCGGCGGAACGGGACTTCCCCTTGTTTTGCTTGCAGCCAGGGACTTGGGTATGCAGCCCACTGCTGTAGTAACCATGGCAGATGATGGCGGCTCAACGGGCAGACTTCGCCGTGAGTTGTCAATGCTGCCTCCTGGGGATGTGCGTAGTTGCTTGACTGCCCTTGCAGCGCCGGACCAGGCAGAGATTGCCCATTTGGTAGGCTACCGTTTTGATAAGGGTGAGGGTATTGCAGGGCACTCTTTGGGGAACCTTATGCTGGCAGCAGCTACAGACGATCTTGGATCTTTTGAGCAAGCAGTAAGGTTACTCGAGGACATACTGCAAGTGCAGGGGCGCGTTCTTCCGTCAACGTTCGAAAACTTAATCCTGCACGGCTTTAACCGTGATGGGGAAGAGATATACGGACAAGCTTCGTTGACGTGCAGTCCAACTGCAATTGCAGCAGTAGAGATTAGCCCAAAAGACGCAGCTGCTAATAGTGAAGCAGTAGAGGCTCTTCTTCAGGCCGATTCAATTGTCCTTGCGCCAGGATCGCTTTTTACTAGCATTATTCCTAATTTGCTGATTCCAGGCATTTTAGATGCAATCCAGCGCAGTAATGCGCGTGTTATTTACTGTTGTAATGTGGCCAACATGAAGGGTGAGACTGCTAGCTATACGGCCTGTGATTACATCGCAACCTTAGACCACTATGGTATGCGTGACCGAATCAATGCGGTCTTATTACCTTATAGTATGCATGACGAACAGAGTGTTCAGCGCTTGGAGGCAAGAGGGATTCAGGTTGTTGCGACAGCCCTTGCTTCAGCGCATAATCCGCAGCACCATGACGAACACAAGCTGGCCTCTGCACTGCCAGCACTGATTGAGCAATAATGTCTTTTACCGCAGAAGTTCGTGATGAACTGTCTCGCCTTGAACAGACACGAGAGTGCTGTAATAAAGCAGAGCTCTCCGCACTGCTTCGCTTAGACGGAACAATAACGCGGACAGGAAACAATCAATATCGTCTGGAAGTAGCAACAGAGAACGCTCAGGTTGCCAGGCGTACCATTAAACTGATCAGGCGCCTGTACCAATTAAAGACAGAGCTTACAGGGCGCAGAAGTGTATTACATAAAGCTAATAATTACCTCATTACCATCCCAAATCAGCCAAACTTGCTAGCCGTTCTAGAGGAACTAGGGCTTGCTGGAAGCGTTTATTTGGGTGGCGGTATAGAGCCAACCCTTATTAAGCGTGAGTGTTGCGCTATGGCATATTTAAGAGGTGCCTTTCTGGGTGCGGGCTTCATCGCAAGTCCTCAGGGTGACTTTCATTTTGAGATCCGTACTCACACACAAAATTTGGCAGAAGAGCTTTCCACCTTGATGGGACGCTTTACTATTGATGCCCGCGTCATATCAAGACGTGGGGCTTGGACAGCCTATTTAAAGGGTGCTGAACCTATTATTAATTTCCTTGCTTTGGTTGGGGCGCATAATGCACTCTTAGAAACAGAGAACGTTCGTATTATCAAGTCCTATCGCAACGATGTGAACCGTCGCGTAAATGCAGAAATAGCAAACCAGGCAAAGGCAAGCGAAGCTGCACTCTCTCAACTGCAAGACATTAGACTGATAGAAAGCACGGTGGGCTTAGATTCTTTGGCAGAGGCGTTAGCAGACTTTGCTCGCCTGCGCTTACAGAATCCCGATGTGTCTTTAAGGGAACTGGGGGAAGCGTCCAAGCCCCCTCTGTCAAAGTCGGCAGTAAACCACAGAATGAGAAGACTCGCAGATAAGGCAAACCGCATTCGTTTCGAGCAGAAGTCATCGGGCATACGGTGAATTGCGTAACAAAATGGCAAACATGACTCTTTCTGCCCCCGATGTGTTTGTCTTACGGGCTATTATAAGCTGTGCATGAAACTGCGCTTTGTGCCTCGTAGATTGTGTGAGTGAGTAGGTTAAGCGCATAGCTAATGTAGATATCGGAGATAAGGATAGAGATGGACATCGAACAATTAGTCAATCGCATTGAAGAGCTAATTGACTCGTCGAAAGCCGTACCATTGTCAAATGCTAAGATGGTCGATCCTGATGCTGTCTATGACATCATAGATGAAATTCGCAGTCAGTACCCAGAGGACCTAAAGCAGGCGCGTTGGATTGTGAAGCAGCGTCAAGAGATGACTGAAGAGGCAGAACGCGAGGCTAATCGCATCCTAGAGGAAGCTCAGGATCGTGCCCGTGAACTTGTTGCTGAAACCCAGATTGTGCGTGAAGCAGAGGCACGCTCTCACGAAATCATGGAAGAGGCACGTGCAAACGAACGCGAAATTCGCCTAGGTGCTGAAGACTATGCCGATGAGATGCTTGCTAACCTTGAGGTTAATATGAGCAAGCTGCTGACCTCGGTACAACGTGGTCGCGACCGTCTGCAAGGAAAGAATATCCAAAGATAAGCCCTGTTGCCTGCACTAGCTAAGCTGGCAGTAGTAAGCCACAGGTAGTGGCAGTAAGGTAAGCAGACATGAGTATTTTGATTGATTTACGCTCCGTCATCGATGAAGGTGTCGGAGCGTCTTTGACAGTAAAAGGGACGACGGCAAATACAGGTGCAGAAGACAGTGGTCTGACGCAATTTAAGCTGGGCACCATAGACTTTTGCTGCACGACACCTGCTAACTATGAGTTGAATTTCATTAATGCGGGGGAGTGCGTTCAGGCCTCTGGCAAGGTGCATGTCGACCTGAGCACTGCTTGTGTGCGCTGCCTGAAAGACTTCGATTTTTCTCTAGATGCTCAGCTCGAAGAGACTTTTTTCTTTACGGCGTGTGAGGATGAGCATGGCGAGCCCTATCCTGTAATCGACGAGAGTCTCAAGGTTGATATAGAACCCTTATTGCACGAAGCATTGCTTGTGGAGGCTCCCTTTGCCCCTATTCACGACAGTGATTGTCAGGGGCTCTGTATAAAGTGCGGGACTGACCTCAACGAAGGGGATTGTGGCTGTGGCGATGAACCAGATGCCAACCATCCCTTCGCTGCATTAAAAGATTTAGTGTAAATCTACTGACTATCGTAGCTTTCTGAGCCAACATAGTTCCCTTGGCCATCATAGTAACGTACGGTTACTGTCAGGGCATCAAGTTCCATAAGGGCAGCAAGCTCACCTGCAAGTTCTTGATACATAATGGTGTTTGAGGGGTAGTCCAACAGTCCCGTAACATACTCACTAAGCTCTTCTGCTGTTGGTCCTTGGCCGAAGGTGTATACGTAGATAAACTCATTGTCGTCTGCCAGGAAGTCAACTGTGGCTCCTGGACCTAAGTCTTCAAGGTGGCTTTCAGAAACCTCTGTAAGCATTGCTCTGTTTTCATCAATAAACACTTGAACGGGATTACTGTCAGTATCATCATTATCAGTACAGCCAGTAACTATGAGCGCAAAACCCAATGCAAGCAGTACAGACAGAGTAATCAGTAGTATTTTCTTTGGCATAGTACGAACCTTTCTGTGTAGGGCTAGCCTTTAACCGTTAAGGGTCAGTCTTTAGCGGTCGCGGTTGTCGAAGGATCTTTCGACGATCAAATCCCCGTCGCTCTGATAGTAGCGTACTGTCACTGTTAGTAAATCCACATCCATCTCCCAGGCAAAATCGTCTGCAATTAATTCATAAAGATCTGCCGACGAAGGTTGGTCTAGCTCCGACACAATTGTGTCTGCAAGAAGCCCTGAGGATCCTTCGTCTCCAAAGGTGTAGACATATATGAACTCACCATCAGCTGCCAAGAAATCGGCCGTAGCTCCTTCTCCCATGAAGAGAAGTGAGAGTTCAGAAATCTCTTCAAGCATGTCCCTGTTGTCATCAATGAAGTTCTGAACTTCCAAAGCACTTGCGGTGGCTCCACTTCTGCTTCCAGAGGTATCGTCTGAATCAACAGGCCAATCTAGTTGTTGTCCATATTGCCCAGAAGTACCTTCAAAGCCGGCATTGTATCCTGCTTCAAATCCTTCTCTAAACTCATCGCTGGTAACAACCCCAATAATTGCAATCGTACAGCAGATTACTAGGAATAGCCCAATTCCCGTAGTAATAAGCACAATCGCCCAGGTAGGGAACCTCTTCTTTTCTGGTTGTTGCTGTGCATCAAAAGGGTTAAATGACTGTGGGGGCTGATTGTATGCAGTACCCACTGAATGCGCGGCGCCCATTGGTGCTGCTTGTGCAGGTGCACCCATAGGTGACTGTCCTTCTGTGGGGAAGCTTGGTGGGGGATTCTGACCAGGGATGTTTCCATTTGCACTGTCAGCTGGTTGGTTTGCGTCTGTTGTTGTGTTTACTGGGGCGCCAGCAGTGTTGTCTGTATTCATTTCGTTAGGTTGAGATTCTCCGCAGAAGGGACAAAAAGGACTATTACCTTCTGGAAGTTGGTTTCCGCACTTTGAACAATTCATAAATACTTTCTCTTTCTATCAAGCAAATATCGTTTGCTTTTTCTTACTTTTTCCTTTAGTCAGTGTAACGCAGCTAGGGATAGTCGCGCATCCTTTTTAGCGAATTGACTAATTCCCAGTCGGGCCTTTGTTCTCTGTTACAGTGTAAGCAGTGAAAATGATGCAGTTTGCAGGAAGGGGACTTTAAGTAATGAGTACACCAACCAATACGCTAGTCAGCACGATCTTTGTTAGCAAATACACCAATGGAATTCTTGACCCTAGCGCAGAAATGTTGGGTCCCATAAAATCAGGTAGCAGAATTGTTGCTCACACAGCTCCAGGATGCTGGGGTCCCATGCTTACACCAGAACTGCGCGGCGGTCATGAAGTTACTGTGCCTGTGTATGTAGAGGGGGCGCAGCCAGGTGACGCTGTTGCACTAACTATCGAATCAATCACGGTAACTTCAGACGCCAGCTCATCAGGAACAGACGCAGCATTAGAGGGGCGCTTTAACGCAGATCCTTATGTGGCAAGGCTTTGTCCATCCTGCGGAGCAGCTTCACCAGAAACAGAGGTAAAAGGAACAGGGCAAGATGCCATAACATGTAAGGCTTGTGGTGTTCCTGCGGCTCCTTTTGAAATGGCTCATGGCTATACCATGGTTTTCAATAAGGAGAGAACGATGGGCATTACGGTAGGTGCAGCAATCGCAGAGGCACTAGCAAAGGACGCGACTGCAGTAATGGATATTCCAGAGGAGTCCATTCAAAATCCCTCGGTGCTATTAGGCAATAGTGATTTGCAGGGCGTTGTAACCCGTATGAGACCCTTCTTAGGACAGTTGGGGACTACTCCATCAATGCCGTTTCCCGATTCACATAATGCAGGTGATTTTGGTGAGTTCTTAGTGGGTGCTCCGCATGATTATGCTAAGTCCACAGAAGAATTGGCACGCAGGACTGATGGTCATATGGATATCAATAAGGTGCGCGCAGGCGCAACCTTAATCTGCCCTGTGAAAGTGGAGGGTGCAGGAGTATACCTAGGGGATGCACATGCCATGCAGTCAGACGGAGAAATCGCTGGACATACTACTGATGTAGCTGCGGTGACTGTGCTTCGCGTTGAGCTTATAAAGGGACTAGAAATTGACGGACCAGTCTTGCTTCAGGTGCCCGAAGACCTGCCATTCTTAGCAAAGCCTTTGACTGTGGATGAATTTGAACAAGCAGTATCAATCTTGCAGGATTCAGGGGCTACTGATGAGGCACTTATTGAGGACAGTATGCCAATTGCTTTTGTAGGCACTGGCGGAAATCTAAACATTGCTATTGATAATGGCATGCAGCGCGCTGCAGATTTGCTGGGCATTAGCTTTGATGAAGTTCGCAATAGGGTAACTATTAGTGGGGGAATAGATATAGGTCGTGCCCCGGGAACGGTTACTGTTACCTTGAGAGTGCCTCTAGAGTTACTGCAAAATGAACAACTGGCACAGATGGTAATGGCAAAATACAGTTAGGGTACCGCCGCGCCGAATTGTGCGAGTGATAACTGGACGCACTCCACTGCAATTCGATATTATTAGGGGCGGGCTTTTTCAGCCCATTTTTAGTTTGACTGCGAATTTGCCTAAAAATTCAACAGGAACAGTTAGTAACGACAGAGAGGGAGTTGACGTGACTGAAGTTAAGCGCGTTTACGGCTTTGGCAAGAATGCTGACGGTAGCAATAACACTGAAGGCAATAAGGACATGAAGTTCATCTTAGGTGGTAAGGGTGCGAACTTGGCTGAAATGGCTAATATGGGATTGCCTGTACCCCCTGGATACACGATTACTTGTCAGGCTTGCGTTGAGTACTATGACGCTACCCCTGCTGCTTATCCTGTTGGCCTACAGGAAGAAATTGACCGTTATACTGCCCAACTAGAAGAAAAAATGGGAAAAAAGCTAGGCGATGCTGATGATCCGTTGCTTGTGGCAGTTCGTAGTGGTTCCGCCTTTAGTATGCCAGGCATGATGGACACTGTCCTGAACCTGGGTCTAAATGACGAGAGCGTCCAAGGCCTAATCAAGCAAACGCAGAACGAAGAGTTTGCTTGGGACTCTTACCGTCGCTTCATTCAGATGTTTAGTAAGGTTGTAATGGATGTCGAGGGTGACCTCTTTGAAAATGTCTTAACCTTGAAACGTCGTGCGCGTGGGGTAGAGGCAGATAATGAGCTAACTGCTGTTGACTTGCGTGAATTGGTTGCAGAGTTTAAGGAGATTTTCTCGAAACACGTTGATCATGGGGAGTACCCTGAACTTGTAGCGGGCGGAAAAGCGGAATTCCCACAAGACGTTGCTATGCAGCTACGTCTTGCCATCGAGGCAGTATTTAAGTCTTGGAACAATCGTCGTGCGATTGACTATCGTCGTATGGAAAAGATTTCTGATGATTTGGGAACGGCTGTCAATGTGCAAGCCATGGTCTTTGGTAATAAGGGTGAAACTTCTGCTACAGGTGTAGGTTTTACGCGTAACCCAGCTGATGGTACCAATGAGTACTATGGCGATTACTTGGTAAACGCACAGGGTGAAGATGTTGTGGCGGGTATTCGTCTAACCGACCCTATCGCTGACCTAAAGAAGAACCCTGAACTAGCTGCTGCTGGTGAAGAACTTGACAAGATTTTTGACATCCTCGAGAAGGCCTATTGCGATATGTGTGACATTGAATTCACCATTGAGCAAGGTAAGCTCTGGATGCTGCAGACCCGTGTAGGTAAGCGTACTGCAAAGGCTGCGCTGAAGATTGCTGTTGATATGGTTGCTGAGGGTTGTATTGATAAAAAAGAAGCGCTACTTCGCATTGATCCTTCACAGCTAGACCAGCTACTGCATCCACAATTTGATCCAAACAAATCCTATGATGTACTGGCAAAAGGCCTCAATGCAAGTCCAGGGGCTGCAGTAGGTAAAGCTGTTTTTACTGCTGACTGTGCAGAATCTGCAGCAGAGTTGGGCGAGAAGGTCATCCTCGTACGCTGGGAAACAACGCCTGACGACCTGCATGGCATGATTGCCGCGCAGGGTATTTTGACCTCACATGGAGGGAAGACTTCACATGCGGCAGTAGTCGCACGCGGCATGGGTAAGCCTTGTGTTTGCGGTGTAGACTCCCTAACGATTGATGCAAAGGCGAAACAGGCCCGTGTTAAGGGGACTGACGTTGTTATTAACGAAGGTGACATCATTTCGATTGATGGTACTTCAGGTTCATTGGTTCTAGGTGCTGCCGAACTGATTGAACCAGAGGTTAGTGGTGACTTTGGTACTATCCTTGAATGGACTGATGAGTTCCGTACCCTAGGTATTCGCGCAAATGCTGATACGCCAGAAGATGCAACCCTAGCACGCGAATTCGGTGCAGCTGGTATTGGCTTAGCCCGTACAGAGCACATGTTTCTAGGGGAGCGCAAGGCCATCATCGAGGACTTCATCCTAAGCGATGATCAGCAGACTAGGTCGGCTGCTTTAGAGAAGCTTGAAGAGGCACAGGTTGGCGACTTCTTGGGCATCTTTGAGGCCATGGACGGACTTCCTGTTACAGTGCGCCTGCTTGATCCACCGCTACATGAGTTCCTTGAAAGCCCTCGTGAGCTTGAAGTTGAGATTACAAAGCTAGAAGATCAGGGTGTGAGTAATGATGTGCTTGCTCCGAAACGCAAGCGCCTTGCACAGATTGATGCACTTTCTGAAATGAATCCTATGCTGGGCACACGTGGATGTCGTCTAGGTATTCTCTTCCCAGATCTTTATGGTATTCAGGTGCGTGCTATTACAGAGGCAGCCTGCGAGCTGAAGAAGCGCGGACTTGATCCTCGTCCTGAAATCATGATTCCACTGGTAAGTGTCGATAAGGAACTTGAAATCCTGCGTGCTGAAACTGAGACAATCATTGCAAAGGTGTTTGCAGCAACCGGCATAGAAGTGGATATCCTTATTGGAACCATGATTGAGCTGCCACGCGCTTGCGTGACTGCTGATGAGGTTGCGAAGCATGCAGACTTCTTTAGTTATGGAACTAACGATTTGACGCAAACCGCCTTCGGGTTCTCGCGTGATGATGTAGAGTCAAAGTTTATGCCTCAATACCTAGAGCGTAAGGTTATTCCTGTGAATCCCTTTGAAACTATTGATGACGGTGTTATCAAGCTGGTAGATATGGCATGTAAGGGCGGACGTGAAACAAACTCTGGTATTAAGCTGGGTGTTTGTGGCGAACATGGTGGAGACCCTGACTCAATCGCGAAATTCTTTAAGCTAGGACTAGACTACGTAAGCTGTTCACCCTATCGTGTTCCTGTGGCACGCCTTGCTGCAGCGCGCGCATCGATTGGGGAGTAATAGCTATCCTGATTAAAAGAGTCGACTTAGAAAGGAGGGAGCGCGAAACGCTCTCTCCTTTTGCAGCTTTTTCTGATGCGACAAAGGGACGTGAACGTCAGCGCAGTTTAGACGATTACCGCACTGAGTTTCAGCGTGACCGTGAGCGCATTCTGCACTGTAAGTCCTTTCGTCGCCTGTCGCATAAGACTCAGGTGTTTCTAGCGCCAGAAGGTGACCATTACCGTACGCGTATGACGCATACTTTAGAAGTTGCTCAAATTGCACGTTCTATTGCGCGCACTTTAGCGCTAAACGAAGATTTGACAGAGGCTATCGCCCTGGGACATGATTTAGGACATACCCCCTTTGGGCATACAGGTGAAGCTGCACTGGATGAGGTTTTGTCAGAACTTGCCCAGAGTGGTCGTTTCCCTGATGCCCCTGCAAGGTTTAACCATGCTGTGCAGTCGTTACGCGTAGTAGAAGAGCTTGAGTACGAGGGGGTAGGATTAAACCTTTGCCAGGAAACGCGTGACGGCATACTGGGTCACTCTGGCAAACACATGCCAATGACCCTAGAGGGCCAGATTGTACGTACAGCAGACCGCATTGCCTATATCAATCATGATATCGATGATGCTCTGCGTGCGGGCGTGTTGTCAGAAGAGGATGTTCCCACAGATTATTGTGTAGTATTAGGCAATAATGCCCCAGAACGTATCACTACCTTAGTGCAAGATATGATTGAAGCTTCTGCGGGTAAAGACCATATTGAATTGTCGCCTGCTGTAGGTGAGGCTATGTTGGGTCTGCGTAACTTTCTTTTTGAGAATGTGTATCTTTCGCCCCGTGCAAAAGCAGAGGAGCCAAAGGCAAAAAACCTTGTCAAGGCACTTTTCAAATACTACATTGATAATATTGACGAGGTTCCTGTAGAGTATCGTTACAAGCAGGATAAAACAAAGCGGGATACAGTAGAGAAAAGCATTTCAGAAGTAGAGCATGTTCAATCGTGCATTGATTTTGTTGCGGGTATGACTGATCGCTATGCGTTACGTCTTTACGAGGATCTCTTTGTTCCTTCAAGCTGGCATCGTGAACGCAGTGACAATGAGGCAAGTATATGTTAAGTCTGCTTAGGAACGAAGTGCAACACTGCCACGGGCACTTATAATTTGTATGGTTCGATACAACGAAACAGATATAAACAAGATTCGTGATGCGACTGACGCCCTAGCTTTGGTGCGGGAGTATGCTCCTGACTTACGTATGAAGGGTCGAGAGTATTGGGCATGCTGTCCCTTCCATAAGGAAAAATCTCCTTCTTTTAAGGTAGATCCCAACAGTGGACGCTGGCACTGCTTTGGTGCCTGCGGTGAGGGCGGAGATGTTTTCAGCTTTGTCATGAAGACTCAAAACTTATCCTTTCCAGAGGCAGTAAAGCTTTTGGCAGACCGTGCTGGAATCGAAATAGCTATTGATCCTCAAGCGCAAAAAGAAGCAGGCAGACGCAAGCGCTTGCTGGCAGTCTGTTCTGATACGGTCGATTTTTATGCTACCTATCTGCGCAGGTCTCCTGCTGCTGATGCAGCTGCGGCACGAGACTATCTTTCACGTAGAGGTTTTGGCTCTGACATAGCTACGCAGTGGAAGCTGGGTTATGCAGTAGGTAAAGGCGAACTAGTCAGACATTTGCGTACTAAGGGGCATCGCGATGAAGATATGGTTGCGGCAAATGTGGCCATGCACTCGCATTATGGCAAAGGTCTTCAGGATCGTTTTTTTAAACGTCTTATCTTTCCTATATCAGATGCACAAGGTCAGGCTATTGCTTTTGGTGGTAGAGTCCTTGATAACAGCGAACCAAAATACATTAACAGTAGCGAAACCCCACTGTTTAATAAGAGCCGCAACCTTTATGGTTTAGATCATGCAAAACGCAGTATGCATACGGAAAAGACAGTATTGGTAGTTGAAGGCTACACAGATGTTATTGCCTTAAGTAAGGCTGGCTTTGAGTACTGTGTAGCAACCCTGGGTACAGCTTTGACGGCTCAACATGTAAAGATTTTAAGTCGCACGGTAAATCGTGTCGTGTACATCTTTGATGGAGATGAGGCAGGAATGCGCGCTGCCGATAAGGCATCTGAACATATTGACCGATCTTTGTCCCCTGAATACTCTGCTTCTCCTGTCAATCTGGATGTTGTTTGTTTGCCGCAAGGTGCAGATCCAGCAGATTTAATGGAGAGCGAGACAGGTAAGGCCCAGTTTACACAATTGCTGCTAGAAGCAAAGCCTCTGATTGAATTTGCTTTAGACAGAAGACTGGGCAGATGGGATTTATCCCGTCCAGAAGAACGCGTTAAGGCGCTCAATGACAGTGTAATTGTATTAGCCCCGCTAAAGGGAAGTATGCTTGCAGGCGGTTATGCCAACTATGTTGCCGACAGTCTAACACGTGCAGGTGGTGACGTTACAGAGGCACAAGTGCTTGAAGCCTTAGAGGATGCACGACCGTCACGACCTTCTTCAGATCAGTATGGGATAGCGGAAGCGGAGCAAGGTCTGCGTTTTGCCGACACCTTCTCTGCTGGTGGCAATGATGCTGCGGGCGCGAGTGGACTTTCCCAGCTAACGCCTACTGAACTTATGGAACGTGAGCTGCTTGCCCTAATGATTGTGGCACCTGCTGCGCGCGATTATATTTTGCAGAATCAGAACTTAAGCCCCTTTACTCATCCCATGTACCGTGCCGCTTATGACAAGATTGCAGAATTTGCGCATAAAGAGGCCGACTACAGCGTAAAGTTGCTGGACGAGGATATCCCAGGTATGGCACAATTGGTGACTGCCTATGACTTTGAAGGTTCTGGCGAAAGTGTGCGCGACTTAGCAGACAGTCTACTGTATAGACTAAGAGAATCTGCACTTGAGCGAAAAATTAGAATTATTCGCAGTGATCTTCAAAGGGATAATGAAAACAGTAAGGTTTATTTGGAAGCACTGACTGCGGCAAGTCAGGAGCTCCACCAAATACGTGAAAAACGCTTTCAATAATTCTACCTTTTCAAGGATGTGAACATGACAAAAGCAAAAGACAATAAAAAGAGTGAAGAGGCAAAAGCGAAATCCGCAAAAGCTACCTCAAAGAAGGCTACTGCGGAAAAAAAGTCTTCAGCTAAAAAGACCGCTGCTGAAAAAAAAGCGCCAGCAAAAACTAAGACTGCAGGAAAGAAGAGTCCTGCAAAGAAGGTTTCGAAAAAGGACAAATCAGAAGTTGATACGTTCATTGAAGAAATTATGTTTGGCGATGATGTTGCCGTTCAATTTCGAACCCTGATAGAAGAAGGCAAGTCTGCAGGCAAGTTAAGCGATTCGCAAATTCAAGAATCACTAGAAAGTGTCGTTGAAGAAGATTTTGATGCTGATAGAATCTATGGATTTATTAAGGATCAGGGAATCAAGATTGACGATGCCGTAGCTAAAGAGGAAATCGATGGCGCAGAAATGATTGCGTTACTTGATGAAGAGAGCGTTGACAGTGAAGAGGTCCCTCAGACTACGGGTAGTACGGGCACTGAAGATGACATTGATGACGATGATACAGACGTCGAGATTGCAGTCAGTGTAGATGAGGACAGTGAAGAGGTTGATGTTGATGTAGAGTCTCTAGAGAAGCTTTCGACTGCCAAAAAATCTACTGATATTGACATTCGTGAACTCGAGTCAATTATCCGGGAGACAGCGAAGCCGTCCGCTAAGAAGGGCAAGCAGTCCACGCGTGAGCGCCATGTGGCCGTCACCATGACCACTGATAGTGTTCGAATGTACCTAAAAGAGATTGGTAAGGTTAACCTGCTGACAGCAGCGCAAGAGGTTGATCTAGCAAAGAAGATTGAAATTGGCCTTGAGGCAACTGATGAACTAGAGAAGGCAGATGACGAAGATGTTAAACTGCCACGTCCTGTTGAACGTCGTCTAATCCGTCAGGAGCAAATCGGTCTTGAGGCGAAAGGTCGCTTGGTAGAGGCCAACCTTCGTCTGGTGGTATCTATTGCTAAAAAATACATCGGCCGCGGCATGTCCTTCCTTGACTTGATTCAAGAGGGTAACCTGGGACTTATTCGTGCGGTAGAAAAATTTGACTATACAAAAGGTTTCAAATTCTCGACCTATGCAACATGGTGGATTCGTCAGGCAATCACCCGTGCAATTGCAGACCAGGCGCGCACTATTCGTATTCCTGTACACATGGTGGAGACCATCAACAAGCTCGTTCGTATCCAGCGTCAATTGGTCCAGGAACTAGGGGAGGACCCTACACCAGAACAAATTGGTGAGAAGATGGGTCTAGACGGTGACCGCATTCGCGAAATCCTAAAGATTAGCCAAGAGCCCGTGTCACTGGAAACACCTATTGGCGAAGAAGAAGACAGTCAACTAGGGGATTTCCTAGAGGACACCCTAGTCATGGGGCCATCAGAGGCAGCAGGTCATGCTTTGCTGCAAGAAGGCCTTAATCGTGTACTTGATGAGCTTTCGGAACGTGAGCGTAAAGTGGTAGAGTTGCGCTTTGGTCTGTTGGATGGGCACGCACGTACACTGGAAGAGGTTGGTAGAGAGTTCGGTGTTACGAGGGAGCGTATCCGTCAGATAGAGTCTAAGACGCTTAATAAGTTGCGCCATCCTAGTTATGCGGCTAAACTGCGCGACTTTCTAGAGTAGTAGTCTGTGCTATTATATTCAATCGCGTAATGATTTCTTGTGCGGAGCATGACGTGGTCCCATGGCGCAACGGTTAGCGCGGAGGACTCATAATCCTTAGGTTGTAGGTTCGAATCCTACTGGGACCACCAACACGAAATTTAAAATGCCACCCAAATCGGGTGGCATTTTTCTTATTTTCAGGTCTAGAGTTGCTCTAGAGGCTCAGCGGATAAGCTTTTCAGCTCGATGCCGAACGTGGTCGTCAAATACTATTTAGTATCTGCCTTGTAGGCACCTCGCTTGTAATACCAGAATCCGCCGCCTGCTAGTAGAAGCATAGACGCAGCAATTCCGATTGGAACTAGAGGGTCAACATTGGTCTCAGTTTCTGCGATTCCTGTTGTAAAGATGATGTCTTCCGAATATTCCTGTCCGCCTGTGGCATCATCAATAACATAAGCAAAGGCAAGTTCACCGTGGGGACCTGTTCCTAGGTAACGAATATTACGGTCAAGAACAGCAGTTTCTGGAGGGGTCGCCCCAGCAAGCCATAATTGTTCGACATCATGTAAAGGAGTATAGGTTATTCGAAGTCCTGGTCCTTCTTCGGTTTCAATTCTGGGGTCGTAGGGTAGATTATATTCGATCTGAATAGCATGAGCCTCTGTAATGACTGCGGTATAAATATCGATATCACCTTCAGTTCTCATGTTGTAAGGAGGGCTAATCTCTGGATTGCTAGTCGGAGGATTTCCATGCTCTGCGTAGACCTCTCCCAGCCAAAAGATTTCAGAGCCCGCTGGAACACCAATCTCAACGGTTGCAGGAAGCAGGGCATGTTCGTCAATTTTTCCTCTGACCGTGACGGTCCAGGCACCTTCCCATAGCATAACCTTATACTGTAGATTTACAAAGGGCTCAATAGTTTCTGCTGCATCCTGTGTGCGAATTCCACGTGGATCTTCAACGGCTACCTCTTCGCTGGCACCCGCAACTGCGGTTCCCGCAAAGGTAAATCCTGCAAGCAAAAATGCGCAGAGTAAAACAGTAGTGGGGGTGGTGCGTCCGCGCTTGAAAAGCCAAAGTACAACAGCCGCAACAATAACTAAGAAGACTACTAAGATAATCAGCGCGACAGTATTATCACTGGGCGAGGTGAGGTCCCCCGCATTGGCGATATAGGCAATTTGGGTTGTGTATTCCTGTCCGCCTATGGCATCTTCCACAATGTATGCAAAGGCAGGTTCCTCATGGGGGCCTGAGCCTATGTATCTAAATTGCTGGTCTGTAACAGCGCTTTCTGGGGGCAGGGCAGCGATCAGCCAAAGTTCTTCCACATTATGTAGCGGGGTATAACTGACATTGATGCTGGGGCCAGCGCTGGTTTGCTCAAAGGGGCTGACGGGCAGAGTGTATTCAAGAGTGGCGATTCGTGCCTGCGTCATGATCCCTGTGTAGATGTCGAACCCGTTTTCTATGCGCATATCAAGAGGGGAGGGAAATGCCCCCTGCCCATCTTCACCAAAGTGAAAGACAGCAGAGTGCTGCGGTACGGCAACCTCGATAGTTGCAGGTAGTGGCTCATGTTCGGCAAGCTGTACAATGACACGAGCAACCCACATGTCTTCTGACTGCAAAACCTTATACTGAATGACGTCAAACTGCGCAACTTGGGTGGTGGCCGTGTCATGGATAGCCTCCGCATATTCGTTGTCAGCCTCTGTCTCTGATTCTGTTGCGATTGCGACCGCTGGGCTTAGTGCAAAGAGGCCAGCAAGCAGAACAGTGATAGCAGAAATAAAGACCCTTGCAGGGAATGGAAGTGGGTTGTTTATGCCCAGTTGCATCATGTACGTCTCCTCGTATTGCGAAGTCTTCCAAAATAACAGCTACCATTATACTCTGACCACGGTTCTTATTTGCTAAACTATTAAGCTCTAGTTCGGAAAAATTCTTAAGAGTTTTGCGGGATTTCACGCAATTTTAGGCAAGTGCAGACGCACAGCATGAAAGGCTTCACATGAAAACGGTTAAAGTTGGTATTTTAGGCTTGGGTGTTGTTGGTGGCGGCGTTATTGACATCATTAATAAGCATCGCGAAAAAATGAAGACTCACGCAGGGGTTGACCTTGAGGTTGTGCGTGCAGCAGATATTAGTACTGAACGCTTTGATCAGTTAGGACTAACAGCTGATCAGGCAACTACTGACGCCTTTGAGGTCGTAAACGATCCTAATGTTGACGTTGTTGTTGAGCTAATTGGCGGTACGGGTATTGCTCGTGATTTAGTATTGGCTGCAATTGAGGCTGGCAAACCTGTTATCACGGCCAATAAAGCACTTCTTGCAACTCATGGGGAAGAAGTATTTAACCTAGCTGATGATAAAGGTGTTGACCTGCGCTTTGAGGCATCTGTTGGGGGAGGAATTCCCGTGTTGGAGCCACTCACGCATGCACTGACAGGTAATGAGATCACGCGTGTTATGGGTATTGTGAATGGTACGACCAACTATATGTTGTCACGCATGACTGATGCAGGCCTTAGTTTTGATGATGCTGTAAAAGAGGCGCAGGATCTAGGTTACGCTGAGGCTGATCCAACAGCTGACGTTGATGGCTTTGATGCTGCAGCAAAGATTGCGATTTTAGCATCGCTTGCCTTTAATTCGCGCGTGACTTTAGATGATGTCGCAACAGAAGGCATTCGTAAGCTCTCTGCGGCAGACATTGAGTATGCTGAAGAAATTGGGTATGCCGTAAAGCTGCTTGCTATTGCTAATAAACTTGAAAATGGTATTGATGTGCGTGTTCATCCCACGATGATTCCTGTTAGCCATCAGCTTGCCTCGGTAAATGGTGTATATAACGCAGTTTATATGACAGGTGACTTTGTGGGCGACCTTATGTTCTTTGGTGAAGGCGCAGGTGCAGGTGCTGCAGCAAGTGCAGTTGTGGGCGACTTAGTCGAAGCAGCACGCGCTTACCAGTCAGGCAACGAAGTTATTGGCTGTACCTGTACAGACTCACTGCCAATTCGTCCCCTGGAAGACTTGGAGACACGTTACTGTGTGCGTTTAGTCATCGAAGACAGATCGGGTGTCATCCACCAGCTAGGTGAAGTGTTCGACAAATATGACGTTTCAATTAAATCGCTTAAGCAACGTGGGGCTTATGCAGAGGGTCAGGTAGAGTTTATCTTTGTAACTCATCGCACGCTTGAAGCGGATATGCAGGCAGTGCTCCGTGACATTGAAGAACTTACTTCAGTTGTTGAGGTTGCTTCTGTACTGCGCGTGGAGGAAATCTAGACGGAGGTTTAAGATGGCCAGTTATCAATTTTCCGTGGGAGTACCCGCAACTACTGCCAATTTGGGACCAGGGTACGACAGTTTTGGTCTGGCGCTTGAGCTGCGCAATGATTTTCATGCCAGCTTTGCTGATGAGTGGAATATTGAAATCACAGGCGAAGGTCTAGGTACGCTTACTTCAAGTGAGGACAATCTGGTAGCGGTTGCTATGAGGGCAGTTTTTGCTCATGCAGGTAAGCCAGACCTTAAGGCAAGAATCCTTTGCGACAATAAGGTTCCTCTGGGCAGTGGCCTTGGCTCATCATCGTCAGCACTTGTGGGCGGGGGAGTACTGGCAAGACGCCTGCTTGAAGAATTGGATCCGCTGTTTACTCTGCCTGATAGCGAGTTGCTGGGTATTCTTTCAGAGATTGAAGGACATCCCGATAATATTGCACCAGCACTTATGGGGGGCTTTACCATTTGTTGGAAAGATTCAGGATGGAAAGACTCTAGTTGGAAAGTATTGGGGAAACAAGACTCTAACAAGCAAACTTCTGATGGCACAGAGATGATTCACAGTGAACGGTTCGAATTGGTCTGTCCTATTGCTGCGATTATTGTGCCTTCAACAGGGTCAATGGCGACCAGTTATGCGCGGGGACTTTTGCCAGAGATGGTTAGTCATGAGACAGCTGCCTTCAATTTGTCCCACGCGGGACTTCTGGCAGCGGCACTGGTGTCGGGACGTGCAGATTTGCTGCAGCTAGCGATGAAGGATAGACTGCATCATCCTTACCGTTTGCCTGTGATAGAAGATTACTATCCTGTAAAGGAAATCCTCATGAATGCAGGTACGGACGCTGTTGCACTTTCTGGGGCAGGCCCTACTATCATAGGATTTGTTAGTGGAGTCGACGCAGAGGATGCCTTGATACATGCAAAAGCTATGGTTTATGACATGAGTGACGATATGCAGAAGCTGGGAACACGTCTTGCTCCTATCCCCTTACCTTTTGCCAAAACAGGTGCGCTAATTACTGACAACCTAATCTTCCAAGGTTTCCAAGCCACCTAATGGAGGACCTCTTTAGTTAATCCTGTGTAATCATTCTTGTGGGGAGTTTTTCAAGTGACGCAGGTCGCCTTCGCGGTAAGTGATTCCTTGAGCATCGCAATATTCCAGCAAGGGAATGGCGTACTTTCTGCTGATTTGCCAAAGGTCGCGAATTTCAGCTGCAGTCATTCCTTCATTTCGTGACTTCAACTCTGCAATGAGTTTATCTTGCGCTGCTTTGATGTGCTCTGGAGTGAAATGATATTCGCTCGCTAGACGAACCAATTTTCCGTCTCTGTGTAACTGACCTAAGATTTGCGCGATAAGGTCGCGTGGCTGGCTTAGTCGTTCTGCATGTTCTGCAGTGCTGCTTACGGCAAGTCCCTGTGCTTCGATATCAATAAGTAGCTGATTAGCCACTTGTTCATGTAAAGCTTGGACACTGGATGCTGCTTTAGGGTGACTAACTTTACCGCCATCAAAATTGATCAGTTCATTTTGCGCCATTGCAGCGAGAAACGCCTCGAAGCGGACTTCTGTCCATGACTCAGCCTGAGGGGTCTTATGGGGAAATACTAGTCCGTGCAGAGCCCCCTGACTTACGTCAAGTGATTGAGGATTTTCCTCATGAAAGGCTAGCAGGATAGCCCCGGTATGTTTTTGTAGCGAAGAAAGAGTCTCGCTTGCAAGGTAAAAAGTTTCCCTTTCTGTCCTGATGCGAGGAAGTTCAGACTGATTGAGGGTTTGTGCAACCTCTGAAGTGTTAAATCCTAGCCTTGCTGCAACTTCTTCTGCGTTTAGAGGGGCACTGTATAGCTTCAAGTAGTGTTTGGCAGCATTGCTGGTTTCGTTCTTGCTAAGCATGCCGAGAAGCGTAAACCAATCTTGACTTAATTTTGTGTGTTGTCCAACGTCAGCAAGCAAGACCGCACCACCACCTATAGTAAAAGCGGGGGAGAGGCTGCGTACAACGAATCGGTCTTCATAGTGCAGGGGAAGACTTTTATCTAAACGCAGCTGCACATAGGCATTATCACCTGCGGCAATTTCATTCACGCGCTTGTCTGAAAAGAGAAATTTCACACGGGCTTTTGTCTCGCTTGTGCCATGATGCATCATGACGGTAGCTCCATTTTTAAGAGGGACATTACCGCTGTAGTGAAGTAGCGCCAGAAAGCGCGAACTTTCACGTATCTTCCCTGGTGTGTGCAGCAATTCCCCTCGTTTGATATCTTCACGCTTTATTCCGGCTAGATTTAGCGCAACACGCTGTCCGCTTCGTGCTTTGCTGCGCTTTGTACCATGAACTTGAATATCCCGCACACGTACTGCCTTGCCTGATGAGCTAATCAGCTGGTCTTCTAGTTGAATAATGCCATCCCATAATGTGCCTGTTGCTATCGTGCCGGCACCTTCAATCGAAAATACGCGGTCAATAGGTAGACGCACAAAGTCTGAATGAGAGCTACGGCTAACGCGTGCGGCCGCAGCTTCGATAGCAGAGAGAAGCTTGCTTAGACCATCACCTGTGTGAGCAGAGACTGCGATGATGTCTGCACCATCAAAGGTGGTCGTACTAAGCAGTTCAGCAACATCAAGCAGAGCAAGCTCCACAAGGTCAGGATCGACAGCGTCGCTTTTTGTGACAGCGACGACCAGGTTACGGACTCCAAGCAACTCTAAGATAGTTAGATGTTCACGGGTCTGGACCATCACTCCGTCATCTGCAGCTACCACCAACAGTGCAACATCGACCCCAGTGGCACCCTCGACCATGTGACGAATGAAGCGCTCATGACCAGGGACGTCAATGACCCCGCAAGTATTTCCGCTGGGAAGCTGTAATTGCGCAAAGCCTAGTTCGATAGTTATGCCACGACGTTTTTCTTCAGCTAGGCGGTCAGGGTCAGTACCCGTGAGCTTGCGCACAAGGGTCGATTTTCCGTGGTCAATGTGACCTGCTGTACCTAGGATGAAGGAGGGAAGAGGTGTCGTAGTTTTGCCGTCATTATTATTAGAGTTGCCCCTTGGTTCTTGTATCATTGCATCATTTTATCACCCACATCTATCATTTATGGGTAAACATCAAGTAAATTCGCACCTTATGCTAATATTTAAGTAGGTAATTTATGGCTGCACCCTTGGGTTTTGCTTGATGGGTTTTACCCAAACCTAGGTGGTGTTAGCGCTTATAGACAAACATTAATCGCCCGTTACAGGGGCACACGACGAAAAGGATATACATATGGAAGCGGTATTAATACCCGCTGTCTGCATAATAGTAGGCTTTGTAGCGGGCTTTCTCACGAATCGTTTAGTAGTTAACGCGAAAACAAATCGAGCAGCGGCAGACGCAGAACTGCTGGTAAAAACGGCAAAAACAGAGGCTGAGAGCGTTAAGCGTGAAGCTTTGCTGGAAGCCAAGGACAATATTTTCAAAATGAAGCAAGATGAAGCTGCTGAAGCTAAGCAGCGCCGTAAAGAAATTTCTGCTTTAGAAAATCGCTTAGCACAGCGCGAAGAAACCATTGATCGTCGCGCAGAGACCCTAGATAAGCGCGAGCATCAAATTTCTAGTGCTCAGGGACAAGTCAAGGCACGTGAGGCAGAGCTAGGTACCGCAATGGACGAAGCCTTGGTAAAGCTTGAGCGCATTGCCAATATGACTACTGACGAAGCCAAAGAAGAGTTACTGGCAAGCATTGCTGACGATGTTAAGCGTGAAGCTGCAACAATCATTCGTGATGCTGAGACCTATGCAAAAGAAGAGGCCGATAAACGTGCCCGCAACATCGTTAGTTTGGCGATTCAGCGCATTGCCGCTGATCACACTTCTGAAAATACAGTATCTGTAGTGAAGATTCCTTCCGATGATATGAAGGGTCGCCTCATTGGTCGCGAAGGTCGAAATATTCGTGCTTTTGAACAGATTACAGGCATCAACTTAATCATCGATGATACACCAGAGACGATTGTGTTGTCAGGCTTTGACCCAGTACGTCGTGAAATTGGTCGTATCACCCTAGACACTCTGATTACCGATGGTCGTATCCATCCGGCACGTATCGAAGAGATGTTTAAGAAGGCGACTAAACTTATTAATGAAGAAATTCAGCGCGCAGGCGAGCAAGCATCCTTTGATGCAGGAGTACACAATCTACACCCTGAAATTATTCGCACCTTAGGTCGCTTGCGCTACCGTACCAGCTATGGTCAAAATGTTCTGCGCCACTCACTAGAAGTGTCCTGGCTTGCAGGTCTTATGGCAGAGGAGCTAGGTGCTGATGTGGCACTTGCGAAGCGTGCAGGACTGCTGCATGACCTAGGTAAGGCTATTGACCACGAGGTCGAAGGTCCTCACGCAAGCATTGGTGCCGATTTAGCGCGCCGCTTTGGTGAGCCACAACCAGTGCTGCACGCCATTGAAGCACATCATGGCGAAGTTGAGCCAACTACGGTGGAGGCTGTTCTTGTTATGGCAGCAGATGCCATATCAGCTGCCCGTCCTGGTGCGCGCCGCGAAACACTTGAAACTTATATCAAGCGTCTAGAAAAACTAGAAGCAGTCGCCAATGCTCATAAGGGCGTAGAAAAGACCTTTGCTATGCAGGCAGGCCGCGAAATTCGTGTCATGGTTGAGCCTGAAGCTGTCAGCGATGCTGATGCCGTAGTGCTTGCGCGCGACATTGCAAAAGAGATCGAAGCAGAATTAGAGTATCCAGGACAGATTAAAGTTCTGGTCTTGCGCGAAAGCCGCGCCGTTGACTACGCAAAATAATCTACAGAGCGGTCGTCCCTTTAGTGACGACTTGCATAATAAGGGAGGGCACGACTCTGACAGCTCCAGAGATCGTGATCCTCTGTTAGATTTTGTGGCAGAGGTCACTGGTGATCAGGTTTTGCAGGTTGAAGAGGATTTAGGTGCAGGCTTTGTCCGTCTTAATACGGCAGAAGCAGAACGTCGTCAGGCCCGCCATGATATTCGCCAGGTTGAAGACATCGTCATAGAGATGCTGCGCAATTCGCGTGACGCGGGTGCACGGCATATCTTTATTGCTAGCACAAAAATCGACAAGGTTCGTCTACTGAATATCATTGATGACGGGGAGGGTGTTCCTGATAGGCTAGCTAACCGTATTTTTGAAGCCCGCGTGACGAGTAAGCTTACAAGCATTCTTGAAGATGAGTGGGGTGTTCATGGGCGCGGCATGGCCCTGTATTCGATTACTCAAAATACGCGCAAGTTAGCACTGCAGGCTAGTGGTACAGGTCTTGGTGCTGCTTTTTCGCTTGAAGTGGACACTGATGAGCTGAAGGAGCGCGCCGATCAAAGCACTTGGCCAAAAGTCGAGCGTGACGATGAGGGCAGATTGCACTGTGCAAGTGGACCAAAGAACCTACTGCGCCATATTGCAGATTTTGCGCTAAAGCATCCAAAACTTAAAGTGTATGTGGGTAGCCCTAATGAGGTTCTTGCGACCCTGAAAGCACATGGCGAGGAACGCCTTACTGTTTATCAGGAAGAAGACAACAGTGCCATTGCAAAGATGCCTCATTGCCTAAGGCCTGCGGAGGCAGATGATCCTGCGTTACTTGTTGAAGCTGCGCAAAACTTAGGCTTAGAGGTAAGTACACGTAGTGCTTACCGTATTGATAGTGGCGAGATTGCAGCCCTTAAAGATGTCTACGCTTTACTGACGAAGGATTTACCGAAAGAGACCAGCAGCATCGATCTAACCCAGGACTTACGCGGATTAAAAATAGAGAAACAAGATTTGCATAACTTTGCTGGCGAGGTAGAGCGTGCCTTTGATACATTGGCAGAAAAATATTACATAAGCTGCAACGATGATCCAAAGGTGAGCGTAAAAAAGAATACCATCACTATTAAGCTAAATTTCGATAAGGAGTACTAGGTGTCGGATCGTTATTTTGTAAAAACATTTGGCTGCCAGATGAATAAACACGATAGCGAGGTCATTGCTGGTCTGCTTGAATCGCAGGGCCTTGCCCCTGCAGATACTATTGAGGAAGCTGCACTTATCGTTTTTCTAACTTGCTGTGTTCGCGAGAATGCTGATGAGCGCCTACAGGGGCAAGTAGCTAGTTTAAAAAATCTTAAGACAAGTAATGCTAATGCTTATAACGGGAGTACTGAAAAGGCCAATGGCGGCGGAATTGCCACGCCAGCCTTACCGCCATTAATTGCTGTTGGTGGCTGTATTGGTCAGCGTGATGGTGACAAATTGCTAGATAGCTTGCCGCATGTTGATATCGTCTTTGGTACACATAATATTGCAAGTCTGCCTGCACTCTACAATCAAGCTATCGCAAAGCGTGACACTGCTCTGCAGGCGGATAACTATGTTCCGTGGTTACCTGATGCGACCGTGGAGCTAAAAGAGGAATCAGATAGTTTTGCAGCTGATTTGCCCACCACACGTGAACATCCCTGGCATGCCTGGCTGCCCATTACCCAAGGATGTGATAATTTCTGCACCTATTGCATCGTGCCCTATGTGCGTGGACGTGAAGTATCGCGCCCCCTTGCAGATATCGTTGCACAGGCAGAAGCCTTGGTTGCAGATGGCGTGTTAGAGATTACCCTACTAGGGCAAAACGTGAATAGTTATGGTCGTGACTTAACTGAATGCGGTGAGGTTAAGAACGACGAAGGTGATGGGGACAGGGACAGTAAAGACAGTAGGCCACTTTTTGCTGAGGCCTTACGTGCAGTTGCTGCTACGGGTGTGAAACGCCTTGGATTTGCAACAAGTCATCCTAAAGACTTGCTGCCAGAAACTATTGAAGTTATGGCAACTACTCCCAATATCATGCATCATCTGCACTTGCCCGTACAGTCTGGTTCGAATAAGGTACTAGACGACATGGGACGTCGTTATACACGCGAGGAATATCTTGACTTAGTTGCACAGCTGCGCACTGCTATCCCTAATATTGCTCTTTCAACGGATATGATTGTGGGCTTTCCGGGGGAAAGTGAAGCAGACTTCGAGGACACTTTAGCCTTAGCAGAAGAGGTTGTGTATGACCAGATGTTTACCTTTCTTTACTCGAAGCGCGAGGGAACCCCTGCAGCAACTATGGACAGCGAGGTACCTGCAGATGTTGCGCAGAAGCGCTTCGAGCGCCTGGTAGAATGCGTTCAGGCGAGCGCACGCAACCGTAACGAACCTTTGATAGGCAGTGTGCAGGAAGTGCTTATTGAGGGTACATCAAAGCGCGATAAAAACATGCTAACAGGCAGAACTTTTGGTGCAAAAGTGATGCATATTCCACTGCCGCAGACAGAAGGTAAGCAGGTAAGTGCTGATGACTTTGCCGGTCGCATTGCCTCTGCAAAGGTAACAGAAGCGAGCACCTGGTTCTTGCGCGGGGAACTGGTAGACGCAGGGAACTGATTGGCTGTGACGCTTAAGTCTGTACCTGCAGGTAACCTGACAAGCAGGAAAAAGATGTCTGCTGACTCTTCTGCTGGGGTACCCGTTGTAGCCCTTGTTGGACCAACAGGCGTGGGTAAATCCAGTGTCGCGCAAGAGTTAGCCCTGCAGCTAGGACAGCAAGGCGGACAGAAAGTTGGCGTACTTTCTGCAGATTCAATGCAGGTATATAAGGGAATGGATATAGGAACGGCGAAAGTTCCCGTGTCTGAACGTCTTGTTCCTCACTTTGGCCTCGATCTAGTTGGGCCATCATGCGCTTATTCTGCTGCTGATTATCAGACCTACGGACGTAAAATTATTGACGAAGATTTTCATTTATATAGTGAGGTATCTAAAAGTTATCCGCTCGTAGTCTGTGGAGGCACGGGTCTTTATTTGCGGGCATTATTGGATAACTTTGACTTTGCAGGGCTGGGTGAAGAAGAGCTGCAAAACCAGACAGAGCTTAGGCAAAAATATGAAAAAATGCTTGAGCAGGTTGGGGCACAGAAGCTACATGACATGCTGGTTTCTCAAGACTCAAGGGCTGCCAAAGAAATTCATCCCAATAACGCCAGGCGCACCATTCGCGCGTTAGAACTTTGGGAGGCAGGGGAGAGTTACGCTGATATCAAACAGGGCTTCAAAGAGCGCAGTAGTCATTATCCTACCCTTTGGATAGGCTTAAATTGTAGCCGCGAGCTACTTTACCGACGTATAGAGCAGCGCGTAGATGATATGATGCAGCAAGGCCTCATGCAGGAAGTCAGTACGCTTCTTCAGGCAGGCTACCGTGATGCTCTAACGGCTCAGCAGGCAATTGGTTACAAAGAACTGGTTCCCGTATTAGAGGGCGGTGAGGACTTGGAAGCAGCAGTGGCGGCAATAAAACAGGCAACCCGCCGTTACGCGAAAAGACAGTTATCGTGGTTTCGTAATGACCCTCGTGTGCAGTGGATTGAAAGTGACGACATGACTACTGCTGCAGTTGCACAGCAGGCGCTGCAGTTAGTTGAGGGCTATAATTGCAGTCGGCATTCTGCGCAGACATAAGGAGGATTCACAAAACAATGAAGCGTGCATTTACTAAACTTCAGGGACTGGGCAATGATTTCATTTTATTTGATGATATGGCAAAGCAAGGCGGGAAAAGTTGCATCAAGCTGACCCCAGAGATTGCAATTGGCCTGTGTGATCGTAGGTTTGGCATTGGTGCAGATGGTGTGTTCAATCTGCGCAATGCAGTTGATCAAAATGTTGCAGATATTCGCTGGGATTTCTATAATTCGGATGGTAGTGTTGCAGAGATGTGTGGGAATGCCATCCGCTGTGTAGCCCGCTATGTTTTTGAGAAAGATCTATGGCCTCTTGCTGAAGGGGGCGTTGCAGACGATAACGATGGGAAGGCAGAACCTAGCTATGGTGAACTTCGCATAGAGACCCTTGCTGGAGTCAAATCCGTTGGTCTTGTACTAGATGACGAAGGACGCTTTTTGGGTGCACGTGTTGATATGGGCATTGCAGACATCGATAGCGATGTGCAGCTGCAAGGACGTACTTACTCGCGCATCTCTATGGGTAATCCCCATGCGGTAACCTTTGTAGAGGATCTGCCGAAAGAGTTTGGTGCAGCACCTGTAAGCACTGAAGGTCCCGCGATTGAAGTAGACTCCACCTTTCCCAATAAGACCAATGTAGAATATGCAGTTATTGAGAGCAGAGATCTTATCCGCATGCGTGTTTGGGAGCGCGGAGCAGGGGAGACCTTAGCCTGCGGTACAGGAGCCTGCGCGACTGCCGTAGCTGCTCACCAAAAAGGATTTTGTGACGATAGGGTAACCCTAGAACTGCTGGGGGGATCGTTGACTATAGAAATAGCCCCAGATAATAGGGTATTTATGACAGGCCCTGCAGAAGAGGTGTTTACAGGACGCATTCATCTGACCACAGTTCCCTGTGAGAGTCCCTGCTAACCTAGTTGCTCGTTTTGTCTTTTCTTTCTTATTAAGCCCCTGGGATTCCGGGGGCTTAATCTTTTTCTAACATCGCACTAATCTCTTTTTAGTCATATTCTAACTATGCTTTAACCTCCTCTTTATCAGCCTTCAACCATCCAGTGCTACTGTGCTCTCTGCAAGTGATTAATTGGAGAATCTGAGTAATATTCTAACGTTTACGTTATAATATATTGGAAGAGGAAATATGGAAAGAAGAAAAGCCATTAAGGCTCTGAGTGAAGCAGGTTTCGAGTTTCTTAGGGAAGGTGGAAATCATTCGATATTCCAGCATCCAGATGGGCGGAAAATTCAGGTTCCTAGACACAGAAATATCAAAAAGGGTACCTGGAAAGCAGTCAAAAAACGGGCAGGGCTATAAGAAGAGGTGAAGTGTGAGATACACATATGAAGCGTTATTTGAAGCAGAAGAAGACGGCGGATACAGCGTGCATTTTCCTGACATTCCTGAGATCTGTACGTGTGGTGATAACTTAACCGATGCTGTATTAATGGCTTCAGATGCATTAGAGCTTTGGATAGTATCTGAACGGCACGATGGGAAAAGGTTACCAAAGGCAACCTTTGGAAATGGAAGAGGAGGTTGTTTGCGAATTGCTGTATCGATTAGTCCGCGAACAGAATCTGAGGTAATAGATGAGAGAGTAACAACTACTGAAGCAGCGAGAAGACTAGGAGTCACCCAGGGACGCATTAGACAGATGATTGCTGCACAAGAATTGGATGCGGTAAAAAAGGGACGAGATAATCTAGTTAGCACCTCTTCCATTAGTGCCAAAATTGAATCGCCTAGACAGGTGGGTCGTCCACGTAAACATAGGGCATTAGCCTAGCATTTTCTTGCGCTGCATGAGTGACATATGTTTTCCCTTGCAGTTGGCGGATTTGTTACTATGTAACCAAGCTTGAATTTGCCGTTGTTTGCGTATGCCAAATTAGGAGGGGTTTCAGTGAAGTTTAGGTCATTATTTCAGCCAATCAAGATAGGTTCTCTCGATCTTCGTAACCGCCTAGTAGTTCCCCCTATGGGCACCAATCTTGCAAACGATGCCTGCATTGCCGAGGACAGAATGGCCAAGTACTATGGCGAGCGGGCAAAAGGTGGCTTTGGTCTTGTCATAATCGAGGTCACAGCAGTATCACCCGAGGGTAGAGCCATTGTCAGAGAGCCAGGTCTATGGTCAGATGACCATATTGAAGGCTTCAGTAAGCTGGCGGAGGCAATCCATGAACATGGCGGTAAGATGGCAGTTCAACTGCATCATGCTGGTCGTCAGACGGTACCTGCCATCAATGGTGATCTTGAGGTAGTTTCTAGTTCACCAATTCCCTGTCCTTTCTTGCAGTATCCTCCGCGTGAACTTGCCACCGAAGAAACTTATGAGATGATCGACAAATTTGTTGAAGCTGCTGTTCGCGCTAAGAAAGCTGGGGCAGATGCTGTTGAATTGCACGGTGCTCACGGATATTTGATTGCCCAATATATGGCAAGTTATTCAAATCGTCGTGTGGATGAATTCGGGGGTAATTTCGAAAACAGAATGAGGTTCCCGCGTCTTATTGTTGAAGGTATTCGCAGAAGGCTTGGGAATGGCTTTCCTGTATTGTTTCGTCTGAGTGGTGACGAAAAAAGAGTAGGTGGTCGTGGCATTGTAGAGTCACGTGCGGTTGCCAAGGCCATGGAAGAGGCTGGGGTAGACGCAATTCATGTTTCTGGCGGTACGTACGGCAGTATTGAGTGGGTGGCAGGATCTAGTGAATGGCCTGTAGGCTACATGACGGACCTTACTGAAGAGGTTAAGCAGTCTGTCAACGTGCCCGTGATCGCAGTAGGAAAAGTAAACGATCCTGCCTTTGCTGATGAGCTTATTGCATCAGGTAGGGCTGATATGGTCTCTATGGGACGGGCATCTATCACAGATGCTCATTTGCCTAACAAGGCCTACGTTGGGGATATAGATGAGATTGCACCTTGCATTAGTTGCAACCAGGGCTGCCTAGAGGAAATCTTTAAAGCGAATTGTGTAACATGTGCGGTAAATCCTCTGTCAGGAAAAGAATTTGAATGGGAAACCTCCCCTGCTGAAGAGGTTAAGCGCATCATGGTTGTGGGTGGTGGTCCTGCTGGACTACAGGCAGCGTGGATTATGGCAAAGCGCGGACATGCAGTTGCACTTTTTGAGAAGGAAGAAACCTTAGGTGGACAGTGCCTTGTGGCATCTTATCCGCCGGGTAAGGGTGACTTTACGAAGGCTATTCGCTACTACACGAATATGTGCGAAATATACGGCGTGGAGATCTTTACGGGCACAGAGGTAGACGAAGAACTTATTGCGTCAGTCGATCCAGATATTGTTGTGCTTGCGACAGGAGGAATTCCTGTGAAGCCTGATATAAAAGGAATCGACAATAGTCAAATTGTTAAGGCTAATGATGTACTTATGGGTAAGGTTCTACCAGGCAACAAAGTTCTAATCGCCGGCGGCGGAATGATTGGCACAGAGACAGCTGACTACCTGCTGGAATATGGCAGAGATATTACTATTGTAGAGATGCTTCCGACTATTGCTTCTGATATGGCTGCAACTGTACGGGCGACTCTTCTGCCTAGAATACAACAGGGTGAGGTAAAGGTGCTCACCAATACGAGGATTGAAGAGTTTGTCACTAATGGTGTGAAGTGTGTATACGGCGATGAAAAGTTAGAGCTAGCAGACTTTGATTCCGTGATACTTGCCATGGGTGTCGACAGCTATAACCCGCTTGAAGAAACGGCAAAAGACCATGCTCAGGAGGTGCACGTAATAGGTGATGCTGTGCAGGTGGCGAAGCTTCTGCAGGCTACTACTGCCGCCACAGAACTGGCATTAAAGGTTTAGGAAACACTTACTTACGCCTGCTTGCCTTGCGCTACAATAAGACAGCAGTAAAATCGTACTGATAACTCAAACACATAATGAAATTGAACTGAAAGGGATTTCTAATGACACAGAAATTTGCAGCGAAGCGTTTGGATAACTTGCCCCCGTATCTCTTTGCAGAGATTGACCGTAAAAAAGCAGAGCTTGTTGAGCAGGGGCACGATGTAATTTCTCTGGGTATTGGTGATCCTGATAAGCCAACTTTCCAGCACGTAATAGACGAAATGATTGAGGCTGTACAGCGCAGCGCGAATCATCAGTATCCGTCTTACACTGGGTCGCTGCAATACCGTCAGGCCTGTGCGCAATTCATGGGGACCCGTTTTGACGTAGAAGTTTGCCCAAAAACTGAAGTACTGGCACTTATCGGATCAAAAGAGGGGATTGCTAACCTATTCCCAGCTTTTGTAGATCCAGGTGCCTACACTTTAATCCCTGGTATTGGTTACCCAGTATATTCGGGTGGTGGAATTCTCAATGACTCAAATTCATGGTGGATGCCCATGAATGAGGAAAATGGTTGGCTGGCAGACTTTGAGTCGACTCCTGCTGATGTGCTGGAGAAGGCTCAAATGATGATTCTTAGCTATCCTAACAATCCAACATCAGCAGTTGCGACTCCAGAGTATTTTGATAAGGCTATTGCCTTTGCAAAAAAACATAACTTGCTACTAGTGCACGATAACGCTTACTGTGATATCGCCTTTGATGGCTACGTGCCACCAAGCATTCTAGAGCGTCCAGATGCCATGGATTGCTGTATCGAGATATTTAGTGCCTCAAAGTCATACAACATGACAGGCTGGCGTGCTGCTTTTGCTGCGGGTAATGCTGATGCTATCAGGGCTCTTGGTACGGTGAAGTCGAACGTGGATTCAGGCATCTTTACGGCAGTTCAGGAAGCGGCAGCACTTGCTTTTACGGGTCCACAAGACCAGGTAAAAGAAATGTCAGACCTTTATGAGCGTCGCCGTAATATTGCGATGGCAGCGCTGGATGAAATGGGTCTAGAGTACCTTTATCCGCGCGGAACTATCTTTATCTGGGTTAAGGTTCCTAGTGGCTATACTTCTGCCGAGTATGTTGAAAAGGTACTGACAGAAGCTCATGTAATCATTGGTCCTGGCAACGCTTATGGTCCAGAAGACGGAGAGGGCTATTTCCGTGTTTCGCTTGCCTGTGAGGATGATCGTATCGTAGAAGCCTTTGAGCGCATGAAGAAGCTTTCTTAAGGTGCCATTAGTAAATCCTTAGCAAGAGTGAGTAAAGGCGAGTAAAGTCCTGGACCTACTGTTAAGTCCTAGACTGCTCTAAAGTTTAAAATGGATAACGTATAATGAAGGGGTGAGCCATAAGGCTTGCCCCTTTTTTTCTTACTGGAAGGACTGACGCAATGTAGTTAATGTATCAATAATGCTCATGTGTCTTAGCCTATAGCTTTGGCTCGCAGTTAACGTGAAGTCTTTTACAGGTAGCAGTTTGATATTTGCCTGTATGAATACATAAACCTTAGGAGTTGATACATTATGGAAGAAATTACAAAAAAGAACGCACGCGCGATTCTTGTTGGTCTTGATATTACCTCTACTAAAAATGCCCTATCGGGGTGGGATATTGATAGCTCACTGGATGAATTAGAACGATTAGCCTCGACAGCAGACGTTGATGTGGTCTGCCGCATGACTCAAAGACTACCCTTGCCGGATACGCGCAGCTTTATTGGTAGTGGCAAAGTCAAAGAGTTGAAGGTTCTATTAGAACAGCACGATGTCGAACTGGTTATTTTCGATGATGAGTTGTCTCCTCGTCAGCAGGCGAACCTTCAGACTGATTTGTCGGAAGAAGATGCACTAGAGGAGGACCGTGTTCAGGTAATGGATCGCACGGCACTCATCTTAGACATCTTTGCTTCACACGCCACAACACGCGAAGGTAAGTTGCAGGTAGAACTTGCAACTGTTCAGTATGAGATGCCTAGGCTGCGTGGTAAGTGGAGCCACCTTGAGGCTGAAAAGCTTGGTGGCGGTGTTGGTGCTCGCTTTGGTATGGGTGAAAGCCAATTGGAAGCTGACCGCAGAATGCTGGGTAAGCGCATGTCAGACTTAAAGCGTGAGATTAAGCGTGTTGCCGTAGAGCGTGAGACACAGCGGAGCAAGCGCATGACTTCGGGCATCTTTAAAGTGTCATTGGTGGGATACACCAATGCAGGTAAATCTACCTTGCTTAATGCTTTAACAGACGCAGATGTGCTAGCTTACGACAAGTTGTTCGCAACGCTCGATTCAACTACACGTAATCTGGCGCTTACAAGCGGACGAGAAATAACTCTGACGGATACAGTTGGTTTTATCAATAAGTTGCCCCATGGCCTTGTTGATGCCTTTAAGTCAACGCTAGAAGAGGTCAATCAAGCAGACATGTTACTGCACGTTGTGGATGCGTCTGCTGATAATGCTGAAGGTCAAATCACAGCGGTAGAAGAAGTGTTGCGTGAAATTGGTACCATCGATAAGCCGACCCTCTTAGTCTTCAATAAGATTGATGATATGGGCGAAGATGGTGAGCAAAGACTTGATCGCTTTAGAGAGCTTCACCCAGGCTGTGAAATGATCTCAGCATATAAAGAGGTAGGTCTTGACGAGCTGCTTCTGGCAATAGAACGCTTTGCTGCAAAAAGTGCAGCACTTATGGACGTACTAATCCCCTTCACAAGAGGGGAGCTAGTACAGCTAGCTCATACCCGCACGACAATCGTGGAAGAGTCACATGTAGCAGAGGGCACTCGAATGACCTTACGTATTCCTAAAGGTCTTGTAGGACAATTTGAACCCTTTGCCGTAGAGAAAGAATAGCAAGCAAAAATCCCAGCCTCCTTGCAAGGAGGCTGGGATTTTTATTAACCTAGGATAGGTCTTTTAAAGGCAGAGAGCCTACAGTACTTAAGCAATAGACCTCATCAGGGCAATCACTTTGCCAGCAATAGTAACATCGCGGGTGATAATCGGCTCAAGTGCGTCATTTTCTGGCTGCAGGCGAATGCCCTCAGCCTCTCTGTAAAAAGTCTTAACAGTCGCCTCGTCCTCAATCATAGCGACGACAATGTCACCGTTTTCTGCAGTGTTTTGCACGCGTACAATAACAAGGTCACCGTCAAAAATTCCAGCATTAATCATTGAGTCACCCTTGACGCGCAACATGAAGCTTTCGCCCTTAACCATAGAGGCAGGTAGGGGAATGGTGTCTTCACGGTTTTCGTCTGCCGTTATAGGAATACCCGCAGCTACTGCACCTACTAGGGGAACAGGCACAACTTCTTCCATGTCATATTCAGGACTGTGTTGAATACGATCCATGTCATGCAGAATGCGAAGTGTGCGTGATTTTGAACCTGCGCGCTCAATATAGCCCTTCTCAACCAGTTTCATGAGATGTGATTGAACAGTAGCAGTAGAACTGACCCCAACCCCGTCACGAATTTCACGAACGCTAGGGAAGTACCCAGTTTCTTTGTAGGTTTTAAGAATGTAGTCATAGACTACCTGCTGTCGTTTTGTTAGTTCTGGTCGAGTATTAGTCATGAGGACCTCCTAGAGTCTATTCTCAAGTATAAATCGATTCACTGGATTCGATTATAAATGAAGTTCAAAATATTTTCAAACAAATGTTCTGAAATCGCTTGACACAATACAATTGTTCGCATAATGTAGTATACATCAAAAGAGCGAACAAGTGTACTTCGAGTACAAATGTACAGAAAACTCGATCAGTTGATTAGAGAGTGAGCGTGAAAGACATGAAAGCACTAGTAAAGAACACTATGAAATCAATGAGCAAGACTCCATCCATAGGTTTTGTAGAAGTAATCATAGCCATGCTAGCTCTAGCGATTATCTTTCTGCCGTTATTTTAGCCAATTCGATTACTCTTAGTTTTTCTTCCCCTGTACTAGGTTCCCCTCATTTTGCCTAGTACGTCACATATCTGGGCACAGCTGGTAGTCATAACCCCTAACTTAAAGAGGCTCATAACAGAGCCCACCTTTACTTCCTTCCAGCTGTGCCACTTTCCTGTGTTACACTAACAATCCATTTCTGAATCTTGAAAGTTGAGAAGGGCACCATGGGGGTGACTGGTTTCGACAGAATAGTGCTACTGTTAGGAAGCAAGCCAAGGTCTCCTCTCCTTGTAAATCAGGGGTACATGCCTTTGTAATTGGCGAAAATAATTACGCACTCGCAGCTTAATTAGCTAGCGACGTCCTCTAGGTGTAAGACCCTGACGCTTAGACTGACGCCATTTTAAGGGTCTGCTCTGTAGTTGGTGGGCTGTATTGCCTACAGCTAAGATGAAACAGCCATGAAGTGCATAAGCCGGTCGACAGAGCTTAGCACTTCGAGACCGATCTGACGACTGAGCTTGGAGATGCCTAGCAGGGTGTTATTCTGGACGTGGGTTCGATTCCCACCACCTCCACCAAGCTGCAATTTAACCTAGCAAGTCTTAACTGATTTTCATAGCTACTTATAAGTAATGGGTATACCTTCTTTTTCTAGGCGGGCTAGAAGTAAGCCGTAACCTATGTAGGCTCCATCAGCAATTAAAAGCGTTTCTTTTCCCTTGAAGGGAGTTCTTGAGTAAAGGGTCAGGCGAGAATAGTGCCCAGGCAAGTGTCTAAGCTGTGCTCCTTTAATGTCATTAAAGGTGAAAGTGAACGTTGGCCAAAAGATTTCTCGGTGACTGATATTCTTGCCTTTTACCTGTGTCTTGAAGGATGCGTGGTACACAGCTGAATATGTGTAGAAAAGGGCGCCTCCAACAAGGGCTAGAGGAAGCACCCAAAACACGATTGAACCTTCAGTTTCCTGATTGATAAATAATGCGGAGAATATAGCAGCTACCCCAAGGACAAGTACGGATATGACATTGCTCAGCAGGCCCCACACGGGCACGCGAAGAATAAAATTGTCCTCGCACATATCCTCCTGTTTAATCTTTTTCTTGTGGTGGGTGACGGGGGAGGTCATAAATTAGTTAGAGGCCTGTTGCGTCGACTCCGTAGATAGCTTGCTGCTCAGTAAATCCTTCGAAGATAAGTTGATCTATCAGTCCCTGGCGGGAGAAGCTCATAAACTCAAGATAATTTTCTGCTGAATCCACTGCTTGTTCACCCCAGTCGACCTCTAAACTGTCAACGGCGAAAGTAGCGTCTTCTACTGAAAAGTCTTCAAATTTCAATTGATCAATAAGCCCGCTTCTTGAGAAGGAAGCAACTCTTAAGTAGCTTTCAGCTGACCTAATTGCCTGCTGCTGACTTACGGTCATTTCTGTCTCAGTAGCTGTATCTCCAGAAGTTTCCGCAGGTACTTCGGTAGGCGTTTCTCCGGAAGCTCCCTCAAGAAGATCCCAGTTGAAAAGGCCCAGGTTGTCAGCCTCTCTTGCAAGTACATTCAGAACATAAGAATCATGTCCGTCATGGGTAGTGCGCTCTTCAAAATCATCAGGAGCAACGATTCTCCAGTTTATGAGGTCAGCCTCAAGCACGGGAATGTCTTCAGGAAAAATCTGCTCTTCACCTTCGTTGAGTACAGCCAGTTGCGCACCAGTCTCTTCGTCAACAAGTATGACAAGGATGCCCGTGTAATCAAATACTCCAAACTCCATATCGTAAGCAGAGTAACCTACAGCTGCCTCAACCATCTCGAGTGCAAGCTCTAGTTCGGGACTAAGTTCACGTTCGATCTGAGTGGATTGTTCGTACCTGCCCACGTCTACGACATCATCCGAATTGCTTGCAGCTGAGATAATCACGACTGAGATAATGCAGCAGGTTATAAGGAAGCCGAAAATCGCTAGCACCCACACCCACCATAACCTCGCTGCTTCTGCAGGCATTGCACCACTATTGGGGGGCATCGTATTGCCAGAAGGCATCGCGCCAACACCTGCCTGTGGTGCCTGTTCATTCTGCGGGAACTCGACCGTAGGCTGCGGACTTGGTTGCTGCATGCCTATCTGTGCTTCAGGCACAGCTGTACCTTGCGCCGCCGCATCCACGCTTACGCTTTCAAATTTTTGACCGCAGGCAGTGCAATATAAGCTGCTGGTCTCCTGTTGTGCCCCACACTTTGAACAAAGTTTCATAAATATTCCTTTTCATTGGATGTTCCCGCCAAGCCCTGCACCATATACTTGCATCGTATGTTTGCATTTTAGCCAGAGCCTAGTCCTGAACCATTATACCTATTTGTTAAAATGTACCATGTGTCCTGAGGTCAAAGGTGTTAGCTGTGCAGTGCAAGGTGCTGTTTATGCAGAAGCGCGCTATTAACCACACGGTACACTGACGGTACACTAATTACGTGCACAGAATTCTGATTAAAAGGAGAAGCCCATGAAGATGACCATAATGCTCTTTTTCCAAGGCAATTGCCGTGAAGCTATGGACTTCTATGGCAAGGCATTCAACACAAGTCCTGAGTTCATTCTTACGTATGGGGAAGCTCCTGCTGATCCTGACCGTCCGCTCCCTGAAGATTTTGCTGATAAGGTTATTCATGCAAGGATGGATATGGCAGACCTTCAGGTCCTCTTTTCAGATGGCTATCCTGGTTGGGAGGCAGAGTACGGCAACAACATGTCAATGACGGTAAATACAGGGACGGTCGAAGAGGCTCAAAGTATCTTTGATAACCTGCAAGAAGGTGCCACTGTCTATATGCCCCTGGACAAAACCTTCTTTGCTGAAGCTTATGGCATGCTAACAGACAAATTTGGCGTTATGTGGAACATTGCAAGCTCGAGCGAATTGGCTAGCGGGTCAAACTAAGCATGAGAACGGTAACTATTAAGCGCGAGAAAAGTTTCCTTGGTAAGTGGCTTGACTACTATGTGATTCTGGATATTCCTCAAGGTGAGTTGGCAGAATACACGGGGGTCAAGAAGTATGCACTGGGCTTTGCGGAAGGACTAGTAAAAGGTTCGCACCAGATATTTGTGGTTGGGAATGATAAAGCAATCCGCTTTAAGGCGCCAAGCTCAAAGGTCTTGATGTATGCAGTATATTTTGACTCTTCAGGAATTCGTTTTGGTGAAGAATGCAAAATTGAACCAGGGGAGTCTGACCTGAAATTATCGCTTCGAACGAAGATGGGACTTTCTGCCAATAGGCTTGTTTTAAGTAAGGATTAACACAATTTCGCTTTTTGATACATTTCTGCAAAATGAAAGAATTCAGCAGGCTACTAAAGCTCTTAGTCAGGCGCGGATATTTCAGCAGACTCATATAAATACGCCCTTTAGGATTTGGGTAGCAGTGCTGTTTGCATTATGCATAGTGGCTGCTGCACTGTTCTTGCTGTTTTCGTTTCTGTTTAGTCAGCCATTTGAGCTGGCTCGAATAAACGAATCCCCTGGTGAGGGAATTACATTTAGGCATATCCAGCAAGAGGAAGACATCAATATAGCCTCACCAGAAATAATCGCCAGAGAATTTGGCTCAAGACTTGACTCTGCGCACCTTGAGACTCATCTAGGGTTAAGGTCCTCTGTAGTTAACGGTAATTTTAGAGCCGTAACCGACAGTGAGTTTAACGCTTTCATTCAACATATGGCGCAGTATGAAGGTTTTTGGCTGATTCGCGCACAGAGTGACCCAGGTCATCAACGCGCCATGTTAGTCAAGGTTGTTGAAGATATCGGGATACTTACTTTCACGATTCGTCAAGATGTTGATGCTAATGAGACAACGTTTAATCTTACGGCGATTGATTTTGGACTTTTTGGAACATTTTTGTATCGTGCATCTGCCCTTGATGGCTTCCTAGAAGACTACGGGCTTAGTGCTGGCACTATCTTGATGCAGCACGGCGGACTTTACTTTGAGGCAATGGGGGACTACCTACAGCTTGCAGCCGATATCTTTGAAGGAATGGACTCTGAAGAGGCAAGCGAGTTCGGTCAGTCATTGCGTGAATTTCTCTGGAGCCTTTTCGTGGCAAGTCTTTCGATTGTGAGTCCTTTTATAATCATCAGTATTGTCAAGCTTGGTTTTTATGCAAAGCGCAAAAAGGATGAACTTGACGAAGCAGTGCCTGCAGTGTGTGAACGCTATAGCAATGCCAAAGACAAGTTTACTGCAGGAAAGCCTACTAAAGAAAAACAGCAAAATAAAGAAGAGTCAGAACAGGGGAGCCAGAGCAATGATTATGATTAGCGCATGCCTGCTGGGCAAAAAGTGCCGTTACAATGGCGAACATAACCTTAATGAGGGACTTGTCCAACAATTGCAGAACGAAAAGCTAGAGTACATAAACCTTTGTCCAGAACTTTTAGGCGGAATGTCTGTTCCGCGCATCCCCTGCGAGATTGTGGGCGGCACTGGCAAGGAGGTACTTGCAGGTACTGCAAAAGTAATGAATGCAGATGGGGAAGATGTAACTGAAGCTTTTATGAAAGGTGCGGCGGAGGTACTGCGCAGATGTAGAGAAAAGCAGGTTACGAAAGCCTACCTAAAGTCAAAGAGTCCTAGTTGTGGGTATGGCAAAACTTATGATGGCAGCTTCGAGGGAACAGTGCACCTAGGCAATGGGGTACTTGCTGAACTTCTTTCCCAAAAGGGGATTGAGGTTATTGCAGTGGGGTAGAGATCTTGGCTGCAGGATAGCAGCCCAGCTTCAAGGCAGCGTACTTTGACAGCTCTGTGATACTTTCGTCTGATAACAGTTATGACAATATCACTCGATAGCGACACAAATTCTTGAAAACCTCTTGACACAATACAATTGTTCGCATAAGCTAACATGCGGCAAAAGAGCGAACAGGTGTGCTTTTAATAGAGGTGCAGAAAAGTAAGAGGTGAACTTAGGTTGAGTAAGAGACCAATAATTGAAGTTAAAAACTTCACGAAAAAATACGGCAATTTTACAGCCGTAGACGACATCAGTTTTGATGTCGAGGAGGGCAGTATCTTTGCCTTCCTGGGGCCGAATGGCGCAGGGAAGTCAACGACCATCAATACCCTCTGCACAATATTTGAAGGATATGAGGGAGAACTTCGTATCGATGGCAAGGATGTCGCAAGACAGAAGAACGATGTACGTTCAAGCATTGGTGTCGTATTCCAAGATACAACCCTTGATAAGAAGATGACCATCGAGGAAAACCTGCGCATGCATTGCGTATTCTATGGTGTGCCCAGCTCAGAAGTTGAAGAGCGTATTGTATTCGTTCTGACTTTGGTAGACCTACTTGATTGGCGTAAGCGCTCAGTCTCTGCCTTATCAGGAGGCATGATGCGTCGTGTAGAAATCGCAAGAGGACTCATGCACTATCCAAAGGTGCTGTTTTTGGATGAGCCTACTTCAGGACTTGATCCTCAGACGCGCGCCCATGTATGGGAATATATGCTTCGCCTGCAAAAGGAAAAGAACATCACAATCTTTCTTACCACCCACTACATGGACGAGGCTGAGATTTGTGACCAGGTGGCTGTTATGGATAAAGGAAAGATTATTGCACATGATACGCCTTTTGGACTCAAGAAGCAGTACACAAAAGATAGGGCTTACGTAACAACCAGCAACCCTATCTTACTAGAAACCTTGCTGGATGAGCAGGGCATGAACTATGAGAAGCGGGAGAAATTCCATCGCATCCTTGTTGATGATAGTGCGAAACTGTTGCATGTTCTTGCAGAATGCAAGGACGAGGTCACCGACATTGAAGTTCGCAAGGGCACCCTTAATGACGTCTTCTTAGAAATAACAGGGCGTGAGATTAGGGAAGGAGGCGGTTCCTAATGGCAGTTATTTTTGCTTTGTGGAAGCGCAACCTTAGAGCATTTTGGCGTAACAAGCCAGCGCTTATCTTTAACTTAGTCTTTCCCTTCTTTTTCATATTCATTTTTGCAGAGATTTTCCGCAATGACTATATTGAAAATGCAACATCCTTTATGCTGGCGGGTATTATCATCGCAGTAGTATTTGATTCAGCCTTACGCATATCAAGTTCTACGATTGATGACATAACATCAGGGTTCATGAAGGAAGTTCTTGTGTCACCTGTGTCAAGGTTGACGATTGCCCTAGGTCAGTTCGCTTCTTCTGCGACGGTTGCTGCTCTGCAGGGAATTATCATCTTTGTAATCGGGTTTGCAATCGGGCTACGTATTACTACGCCTTTGACGATTGTGTATACCTTGCTTGCGATGATCTTTGTTGGACTAGTATTTGCAGGTTTTGGTCTGTTTATTGCTACGAAGGCTAAGAACATTCAAACCTTCCAGGCAGTAAGTATGGCAATCACTATGCCTATGACCTTCTTGTCGGGGGCCTACATTCCGCTGTCAATGCTTAATAACTTTCTGACTACGATTGCCTACTTTAATCCCATGACCTACGCGGTTGCCTTTTTCCGTACCATTGTGCTTGAACGTACAGGCGATCCTGTAGATGTGCTGGTTACGCAGGAGCTAGCCTTCGAGATTGCAGGCTTTACCATCACGCCGATGTATTCGGTATTGATATTAGTAGTGTTTGGTGTGATCTTCTTGACGCTTTCAACGATATCCTTTGTGCGCCTAGACTTCTCAAAGATGAATCGCAATAAGAGTGATTCGTTTATGGATGATATTTAGTCCAGACTAGTCTAGGTACACAGACACATAAAAATACCCCATCCTCTTAACAGAGGGTGGGGTATTTCAGTTTAAGCGATTGGCTAGTTAGCTCAAGGCTTGCACAAAAACTTAGCTGAAGCGCCTCTTAGTAAACGCGCTCTACTTTACCAGCCTTCATGCACTTTGTGCATACTTTTGCCTTAGTAACCTTGCCATTGATGCGTGCCTTAACAGGTTGCACGTTCGGTAGGAACTTACGGCTGGTTACACGATTAGAGTGGCTGACGTTGCGCCCAAAGCTGGGCTTCTTGCCACATACGGCGCATATTTTTGACATGGTGCTACTCCTTGGTATTTCTGAATGGTTTTAACTATCTGAATGTCGAACAGAGTATGTTACCACAGATTACTAGCGAGCTTCAAGAAAGGCAAGCTAACTGTATCGTCAATTAAAGCGACATTGTCCAATCCTTTAACAGGCGAAAATGTCTGAAAAGGCTCGCATAACTATTTGACAGGCTTTCAAGGCTTCTGTTATGGTTTATGCCGTGAAGGTAACGTGACGTAAACAGTGCAGGCAGTGCCCCTATTATCCGCAAAGAAAGCGAACACTACTTGAGTCAGAAAACCTCCATAAGCAAGACACGAAGAAAGATACCCTTCTTTCTTGTACTTTTTATGGTGCTTGCCAGTCTTATTCCAGCTTTTGCACTGGCATCCTCTGTTACCCTGCCTCCTTCGTCAGTCATTCAAGGCTTAGGTAATCCTCCTATAAGTCACGATGCAGAGCTTTTTGAGGGCGCACCTTCTCATTTGATAGAAATCATAGACGAAGATAGATATGCTAACACCTATTCAGTCAATTTAACTTCTGGTACCGCTTACAGCTTTGTTGTAAGCGGTTTTGAATTTGACATGCTTTTCCTTATTACGAATGCAAGCGGGGATGTGCTGATAGATTCGCGTGATGCGCAGGTTGTGTATGACGGACTTGAACTTCGTCTAATCGCGCCAACAACGGGTACTTATCATGTCCTTATCTCAAGCGCTGCAGGTATCGAAGAAGGGGATTACACCCTAAGCATAAACGCCATTCCCAATTTTGCCACTCTTTCGGGAGTCGTTCAAAACGATGCAGGACAACTACTTGAAAATATCGTAGTGACAGCATATAGGCAGACGGTGACCCCGCAGGGTGTTGAATACATTGCTGAGCTCAGTACAACAACTGCGACTAACGGGTCTTATACCCTAAGTCCACTTGTGCCAGGAAGCTACAAGTTATCTTTTAGAGACCTCGACTTTAACTATGGCCATATCTACTATCATCAGATGTATACGCTTGAGGCCGCCGACACAGTAGCGGCTCCTGCGAATGCAAACCTTACCCTGCAAAATACAATCCTTACCCAATCAGGGGCCATCACGGGTACGGTTACTGACACAGGCAATACGCCCTTAGAGGACATAATCGTATCTGTTTTTGTAGAAGATTCAGGCGATTTCTTCGCACTATCCAGTACCGACACTGATGTGAATGGAGAGTTCGCGCTTACTGGCCTTGAAAACGGGACCTACTTTGTTCAGTTCTCCTGTCCAGATGGCCTGTTCCTAACGCAGTATTACGCGGCTACTAATTCGGTGGAAACAGCAACTCCACTTCCCCTTGTGGCTGAAGATGTAAGGGAAGACATAGATGCCGTATTGGCACCTGCAGCAACTATTTCGGGAACCGCTAGGAATAGTTCAAACATCCCCGTAGAAGATATTGTCGTATCACTGCTTAGACTAGGTACTGGAGTAATTAACCCAGAAACTTTAGACTGTTTCGAAATCATCAATCAAACCATTACAGAAACCGACGGTGCCTACTTTTTTGGAGCACTGGCCGCAGGAACGTATTTCCTGCACTTCTCTGATACACAGGGCAGATTTATAGATCTGTATTACGTAGATGGCTTTGTCCCTGCGCGCGCAGGTCCCATCACCCTTGCGAATGCTCAGCGCTTAAGTGGCAGAGATGTCACGCTTACCCTAGATTCAAGTATTTCAGGTACCGTCGCTGATACTTCGCTTAACTTGCTTCCAGGTATAGCTGTGAGGCTCTTTAATATGGCAGGCGCACCAAACCCCATCACGCAGGAATTCCTAGAGAACCCTGCACATGAAACATTTACCGATGATTTTGGAAACTTCACCCTTGCGGGCATCATTCCTGGCACGTATATTATGGAGTTCTCAGATGTGACAGGGGAGCACTCAACCCTTTATCACTTCCAGCACGACGATCCTAACGCTGCAAACAGCATCACTATAACTGCGGGGACTCATCTAACGGGACATAACGCAACCCTTTCCCCCGCAGCCCATATAACGGGCATACTAGTCGATGAGGTCATAGGACTTCCCGTGTACCCTGCACAGGTATTCCTTTTCGAAAACACATCTAATCTGACCCCACTGTATACAGCTCAAACCTCTTCAGATGGTGTTTTTGTCTTTGCTGCCCTTGATGCAGGTACGTATTATTTAGGTTTTGCACCTGCGGGGTATACCATCCCTGACAATCTACAGTTCTTCGAGGACGCTTTTGACGCAGATGATGCTACGGTGATTTCTTTGGACGCGCGCGAGTTCGTAGATTTAGACCAGCTATTCTGGAGGCCACTTCCAACAGTTACCCTGACCCTTAACGGGCAAAATGGTATGCCTGCCCAGACGACAGAATACACCCAGGGAACGACGCTTGATGCACTGCCGACCCCCGTACGTACGGGTTATAACTTCATGGGTTGGCACACGCAGATGGTGGGTGGCACACCGGCTACCCTGCCCTTGACGCTTGATTTTGACACAGTCCTTTTTGCTCACTGGAGCCCCGCTGACTTTAGAATAAGTTTCGATTCTCAAGGGGGAAGCGCTGTTCCTGACCACTTCTTTAACTTTGGTGACGCGATGGGTGCACTGCCGACCCCTACGCGTGAAGGTTATTCCTTTGTAGGGTGGTTTGATAGGTCGCAAGGGGGCACCAATATCACTGGCACAACCCCCGTTACTCGTTCGCAAACACTGTACGGACAATGGACGGTAAGTACTTATGGCGTTGTCTTCGATTCACAGGGTGGTTCGTTTGTGGCACAGATGCCTGCACACTTTGGCAAGGCATTAGAGGCACTGCCCACCCCGCATAAACCCTTCCACACCTTCCTGGGTTGGTATTCCTCACCAACAGGCGGCACTAGAATCAGTGCAGACCACATTGTCACCAGTGATATCACTTTGTTTGCACGCTGGCGAGCAGGTCAGGTTAACATCACCTTTGACGCACATGGCGGACGTACTATTGCCGCACAAACACGAGAGGTGGGCGCACGCCTTGGCAGCCTCCCCGTGCCAGAACGTATGGGCAGAGTCTTTGGCGGATGGACACTTGATAGCGCAGGAAGACAGCCAGTAGGTCCGCAAACCCGGGCAACAGCAGATATGACTCTTTACGCACAGTGGAGGTCAAATGACGCAAGGTTACAGCAGGTCTCAAGGTCTGCAGGTACCCTTACTACGCACTTTGCGCCAGGCAGTTTAAATTCCCGTCTTAATTTGCGCAGCACGATTTCGCAGGTAACCATTACGCCTATACCCCGTGATAGTGCAGCGCGTATCCAGATGAGAACTTCGGATAGGCAAAGCTTTCAAAATGCAAGCTCGCTACGTCTAAACATTCCCAGAGGAGAACACCGTACAGTGCAGATTAGGGTGACTTCACAGGACAGACAGAGTAATCGTATATATCGCATAACTGTTAGGTGTGCGTGGACTCATGAGTAAAGACAGACCAGTGAACAGGAATAGAAACGTGCGCGAAGATAGGGAAGCAAGGGTGGACGAAGAGTTGTCCAGGGAAATGCTTGAAGAAACAGCTGCAGAAACATTGGAGGATGCATTGAATCCACCAGAAGAGCAGCCTACGAAAAACGTAGCAGAGTTCCTTTTCGTTCCCTCTGCCATAGAGCAGCTGCGCATATACAAAAAAGAAGCCATGGCTGCATTTGTAGCACTTCTTGTTTTCTCGACAGCGACGCTGCTTTCGTCCCAAAAGACAGAACGCCTGCTGACAGACCCCTTCGACCCCAATATTGCTACTGGCATCAGTCATCCTGTGCTTCCTGTTGTGCTGGCACTAATTCCTCTTGCATTAAGCCTAGTTGCGCTAATCTGGGCACTTTTTAGCCTTGCGCGCCCGCTAAGGAAAAGGACAGTGACCCTAAGGATTGCGCTGCTAGTCTTAGGCTTCCTCTTTGTGACTGCAGTAAAAAGTTTTGCTTTAGGGCATTTTGCTAGACTTCTTTTTGCGGGGGATGTTACGCGTTTCGACCTGACAAAAACAGGAGTGGATCACGCAAGCGCCTTGCTTGCGGTGCTCTTTGCAACTGCTTTCTACGTGTTCCTTGCGTCGTGCCTTAAGGAAGAAAAGTTGACCTTTGCTGGTTTTGCGAAAAGCTTTGGCATTCTTTTCGTTTGGGTGGCTACAATACATCTGGTAAAGCTTGTGGTGCTCTTCGTCTTTGGCACAAGCCTTGGCCTGAGCGCCCTTGTGGCTGTTCTTTCTACCCTAGTGGCTGTGTGGTACATGGCTCTTGCCCTAGCCTTGCAAAAGGACGCAGCACAGCAGCAGGAGGACTCACAGCAGACCCCCGCGCTGTGGGACTCAGAGGGTGCATACGACAATCAAGGCAACGTTCTTGGTGCAGAATCAGAATACGCACCTGAACGTCACTACGCGGAAGAGGAGTAAGGGAAAGCTATGAACAACTCTTCTCACGTCGCTAATCCCCGCGTTACTAGTCCCCATGTCGCTAAATGGAGGCAGATTATTGCCGTCTTTTTGGCAGCGCTTATGCTGTTCGTATCTGTTCCCCTTGTGGCTATTGCAGACACGGTCAGAGGGGTAGATCAATTCAGACAGGGTATCTTCCGCTATCCTGCACCTGCAGATTTTGGCTTCGCCGACCTAGAAGTAGGGGAAGCTTTTACGGCACATACTGAACACACCGCAAACAGGACGGCATCCTTGACCAATCAGGACTTTGCGTCCCCTAATTTTCCCTCCAATAACACCACGCCAACTATTACGACTACTACAGCCCCGCCTTCTACAGAAACCACTACTGCGCCAGATGGTAGCCTAGATAGCAACTACGATGAGGGGCCTGAACTTAATCCCGACCTAAGGTATCCGCTGGTACTAGAAGATGAGGTCGACCCTGAACTTGCGGGCCTAGGTGATCCCATCGAAGTAGGACAGTTCCACAAAACTTTTAGAGTAGGACAAGACTCCTACCGCACCATGATCACGACTGACCCCAATTACTTTTACACCTCATCAGGTACGACACTTACTGTAGACACTGAACTTGAGCCTGCGTCATTGCTCTTTGCTAATGACTATCTGAACCCAGCCGCGACTTTGCTTGACGTAAGATTGCCTGTAGACCTGGAAGAAGACGAAGACTTTACAGCTAGCTTTTTATCTCTGGGGCAGGCACTTACGCTTACGCAGGCAGACGGTGATTTTACGCGTCCAGCACACCTAGAAAATGCGGTTCTTTATAATGATGTCTTTGAGGACGTTGATGTTGAATTTAGGACTGAGGCAGAGTTTACTCATATCGCTGCCCTTCTGCGAGAACCCACAGATTTTGACACACTTACTTTTGAGATTGATTCTCACGGTCTAGTGGTAGAAAAGGATGAGGGAGCCATCCTTTTCTTTGACAGTCAAACCGAAGAGATCGTCTATGTTTTAACGGCCCCACTTCTTATGTGCACTACCGAAGAAATGAGCCTTGAGACGACTGTTTCACTGGAAAATACAGGTGGAAGCAACTACACACTTACCCTGGGGCTTGATACGGACTGGCTTGCATCTGAAGATCGCATATTTCCTGTGAGTCTTAATATTCAAGTGCTTTCAGAGCGCACTACAGAGAATAGCAGCTCAACAAGTAGAACGGTGACTCAAAGAAGGCTCTATGGTGGACGTGCCCATGCGTACGTTGGCAATATGCGAGCCCGTTATCTGGGAGTAGCAGGTGCCAATGATTTTGGCTTTGCTCGCCATATGATTTATTTCTGGCAATTGAATAACGTTAATATTCCACCGTCTGCTCGCATAGATTCAGCGCACCTAAGGTTACGACAGGTATCCAATAGGTCTAATGGCGCGATGCGTATTGAAGCTCACAGACTGTTCTATAACTGGAATCAAAGAGTTGATACTATAACCTGGAACCAGGCTGTCTCTATGAGGCGTGAGCCCACGTCGCAGGGGCCAGGTTTTACACAGCAGTCACGTATAGGTTACCAACACTTTGATGTACGCACAGCTATTGAAAACGTGGTCACGAACAGAGAAGTTCACCATGGCTTCCAATTGCGCGCAAGGAATGAAGCTCATTCGGTGTCAGGATTTGCGACAGATAGGTCAAACCCACGTGCCAACCCTGGTTTTCAAGAAAGCTGGCGACCACGCGTCATCATTAACTGGACACCAGAACCCCAGGCAAACCCTAACTTCCCCCTAAATGGTACCCGGGGCAGAGTAACCCCCATGGTACAGAACAGTCGCTTTGGGCAAATCAATACCGTGGGTACCTTTGTCTACGGGATGGCACGTCCAGATGCCTTGGTAGACTGGCGCGTAAATATACGCGGAACTAACACAAACCCGCAGACAGGAACGACCCTTGCTAACAGATCTCTTATCTATCCAGATTCAAGGGACTTTGAAAATATGCTGGGGAACCCTAGCCGCCTTTCTGTTTTTTCAGGTAGAAGGCAGAACTGGCAAACAGGCACGCTTTTCTTAAATCCGCAACTTAATACCTACTATTACTATCACTTTAGGGCGCGCCAGATTGGTGGTAGCACAGGGCGCGAGAACAGGTCGGATAGATTTATTGTTTACCGTGTGACTGGCTGGGATACCCTAGCATCGATTGGGCGCTTCTATAACGTACCGGTAGCCACGATTGCTGCAGATAACCGAACGCCCGACATGCTTATCAGGCAGGGTAATACGCTGTTCTTAAGAAACCCAAGAATCGTAAATAGGCACTTTACCTCACCCACAACACCGAACCGTTCCATGCAGGCACAAATTAATAACCTGCTGAATGGGCAAGGTAAAAATGCCATATTCTCACTGGATCCTGTAAACCTTAATACAGGAAACCTATGGATTTGGGAAGAAGACTTCTCTGTCGAATCCCTAGGTGCAGACTTTACCCTAAAACGTGACTACAATTCGCTGCGTGCTGACGTCATGTCACCCTTTGGACGTGGCTGGTCCTTTGGCTTTGATGAGTTCTTAGTGCATTTAGAAAATGACTACATAGCCTATAACAGAGGAAACGGATCAATTCTTGAGTTCGTTCCTGTTGGAAATAGCTTCCGTGCATCTTTTGAAGGTCATCACTATGACTTAAGCCGTATACAGGTGGGAACAAACAGTATTGATTGGGGAGAAGGCCCCGAATCCTATAACGTCTATGAATGGCAGATACGCACTGAAGCTGGCGAGACTAGGCGCTTTGACAGGCATGGCCAGCTACGCACAATCACTGACTACCGCGGTCGTGTCACCACTCTAGAGCGTGACAGGTACGGAATCATATCAGCGATAGTTGATCCTTCAGGTCTTAGGTACAACATCACAACTGACGTACGGGGACGCATAACGCAGATAGCACTTCCAACAGGGGGCACACTTAGATACACCTATGATGCCAATGACAACATGACCTCCTTCACAAATGCGTCGGGTAGGACCTATCGCTACACCTATGACACGCAGCACCGTATGATTTCATGGATAAATCCTAACGGTACAGTCATGATTCAAAACACCTTCGACAACTACGGCCGTGTAACTAGGCAGGTAGACGGTGAAGGGGGAGTATCCTACATCCAATACGTGGCGCGTCATGCAAACGGCGTGACCAGTCAGGTGCTAATGACTGATGCCCTAGGCAACGAGAAGCGCGTATTTATGGATAATCAGGGTAGGAAGATACGGGTAGAACACCCCGATGGTAGCTATGAAGTATTTGCTTATACGAACGGAAACCCCACTACGACTACTGATCGTGCAGGAAACACCACGTCACGTACTTTCAATGCACGGGGGGATGTAATATCAGAAATACGTGCAGACGGGGCACAGGCCACCTGGAGCTATAATGCCCGCGGGCAAGTGACAGGACATGTGGACTTCTGCGGACTGCACACGGTTAATACCTATGATGGACAGGGCAACTTAACGCAAATCAATGTAAACGGAATTACCCAGCAAACCTTTACGCATGATAGCCTAGGCAGAGTACTTACCCAGACCGATGCCCTGGGCAACGCAACTCAATTTACTTACACAGGCACTAATCCAGAGCCCGCAACACAGACAGATGCACTAGGCAATACAACGACCTTCACCTACAACTTGCAGAGGAATCTGACCGCAACCACTGACCCACTGGGCAATACGGCGCGTAACACCTTTGATGCGCAGGGGAATATCACCTCTGAAGCAGACTTCACCGGTGCGCTTATGCAGTATGGTTTTACGCCAGCTGGGTCGACTAGTTCAATCACGGATGCACGCGGTTTTACTACGAACTTTACTTATTCCCCCTGGGGTTACATGGAAGGTGTTACCGATGCACTGGGGAACACTTTCACCAAGACTTATGACTATCTAGGCAATCAACTCTCTATAACGAATCCGCTGGGTCACACTACCTACTTTGAACATGATGAGATGGGTAACGTAATTGCAGAAACCGATCCTCTAGGTAATACAACGATCTTTGAGCTAGATGGCAATGAAAACGTCATTAGCACTACAGATGCGCTAGGCAATACAGAAGAAACTATTTACTGCACGATTACTGAAGTGCCTATAAAGCGCATAGATGCCCTGGGTCACGAAACCCACTATACCCTGGATGTGCACGGACGCGTACTTGAGGAGGCTGCACCTAACGGGGCAACCACGACCTTCGAATACGATGACTTTGGCAGGCTGGTAAGTGAAACTAGTCCACTTGGCCTTATCACAGAATACGAATACAATGCTGCAGGCTGGCTTGTGCGCGAAAGTACCTCAGAAGGGGCAGAAACTGCTTTTGAACATGATGCACTAGGTAGGGTCATATCGAGCACCGACCAGTACGGTAATACGCGCAATTTTGAACATGATGCGGTGGGCAATATCACTAGGGAAGAGGATACTCTAGGCAATGCCACTTATTTTGAGCATGATGCAGAGGGTAGGGTACTATCGCAGACCGATGCACTGGGCAATACGACAGAAACAGTCTTTGATGAGGTTGGAAATGAAGTACTAACCCGTGACGCCTATGGCAATGAAACACGTACAATCTATGATGCGGTGGAGCAAGTAGTAGGCACCATTGATGCCAGAGGCGCACAGACCAAGACGATCTTTGACAGTGCGGGTAGGGCAGTACAGGAAATAGATGCCTTAGGCAATGTCACAACGTTCACCTATGATGCGGCTGATAGGCTAACTGCGTCAACGGATGCACTAGGCCATGCCACGACCTTCGAATTGGATGCCCTAGGCAATGTCACAAAGGAAACAGACCCTAGAGGGGCCATCACTCTAAGAGAGTTCGATGGTTTAAGTCGTGAGACCACCACGACCCTTCCTGAGGGCCTACAAATAACACGAGCCTTCGACGAAGTGAGCAATATCGTTGAAGAGTCCAATAGCCTAGATATCACAACTACACATACCTTCGATTATGTAGGTAATCTGCTTAGCACGACTAATGCCCTAGACCAGGAAATCACCTTTGAATATGACATAGCAGGCAACCTTATTTCAGAAACCGACTTGCGCGGTAACACCACAACGCATACCTTTGACACTTTAGGCAACCTAACCTCAAGCACCTGTGAAGCGGACGGTGAAACAACTCTCTTCACCTATGATTCTGAGGGCAGACAGATAGAAAGAGAAGATGCCTTTGGCCGTACGTGGACTACGGAATATGACGAAATTGGCCAGGTAATCGCAACCACTAATCCACTTGACCAAACTACTACTTTTGAATTTGATGCATTAGGTAGGCAGGTAAAAGAGACCAACTCATCAGGTGTCTACACTGAAAGTGCCTTTGATGAAATGGGTAACGCAGTCTCGCAGACCGATGAGCGCGGATATACCACCTACTTTGAACACGACTTACTGGGCAGAGTCATAACGCTTACACAACCTAATGGTGCCGAAACAGCCACGATCTATGATGCAGTAGGCAACGTAGAGCGCATTCGTGATCCGCTTAGACGTGTTGCACACCTCACACATGACGAAGTAGGAAATCAAACTTCCACAAGAAACCCAGAGGGCGGA
>Ga0123355_10000048_pt1 | contig 122485 bp, 101 predicted proteins | sample TergutEmb28metaG_3_FD_89872 | JGI IMG/M metagenome (GOLD analysis project Ga0123355, IMG submission 89872) | Embiratermes neotenicus P1 segment gut microbial communities from Petit-Saut dam, French Guiana - Emb289 P1 | ecosystem: Host-associated > Arthropoda: Insects > Digestive system > Gut ...
CACTGTATGCGGCAAGCCGGAGTATAAGCTTAGTGTGAGGGATTTAAACGTCTGCGATACTTGTTTAGCAGAAAGCATACGAATCGTCAAAGAGAAACGAAAAGCAGCAGCCTCCTCTGCTTCCATATCATAGCCGTCACATACGAAAACGGTGTAACTCTTCAAAAAACCACCTGCCTGCAAGAAATCTAAATTCTTGTATGCAGGTGGTTTTAAATTCTGCTTTCATCTTTCGCTAATAAAATGCTCTTGAACTCTCGCAACTTTTTCTCCAGTAGCTTTTTATCAATTAGCTTTAAGGAATAGTCCGCAACCATTGTAGGTGAAAGATTACGGCTCATAGCAAACTCGACAACCTCATCCTCTTTGCTTGCACAAAGGATAACACCAATACTTGGGTTCTCGTTTGGTTTTTTATGCTCACGGTCAAGTGCTTCAAGGTAAAAATCCAGTTCGTGCTTACTGTATTTTTCCTTTATGCAAAGGCCAATATAAAACTCATTTTCTTCAATGCTTTTTGTGCCGGACATTATTACCAAATGATTTGTCCAGCTAATTTGTGTCACCAGTGGTGACACAAATTCATTTTCTTTATATGTTTCATAAAATTGTCGCATCCGATAAAGTCCACGCCTATTAAACCCTTTAATTCCGGGGCAGTTTTCTTTTATATATTCCGCTGTTGCGTCTATGAACGCATCGCCCCAATCGGATTTTGCGCTTTCGACACTTAAATATTCACCAACATTCCAGTACAGCTTAATAAACTCGGCATTTACGCTATGCAATGCGTTTTGCCGGGCTTGCTCAATCATTGTTACAATTTTGTTTGCATATGGGGTTATTTCGCTACTCATAATGCCTTCCACTAACCTTGGATTTTATTGGGCTTTCGCCCATTGCTGGCCCTACCGTCTGGTGGTTTTGGTGTGCCTTTAGGGATAAGCCAGCCACGTTTTAACCTAATTGCACCTTCCACTTTTCCATTAGCACACAATATCTGAACACGACGGTCTGAAATGCCCCACGTTTCGGCGACTTCTTGCGCTGTTATCCAGTCAAAATCCATATTCAGCACCTTTGCAAAAACAAATACTTCGGTCACGCTAAATATTATAACATCGAAAATGCGAACAATTCATACCGATTCCAAATTTAAACCTATCTGACAGAGCGGCTGTGGGAAACGCGGAGCAAGCGCTTTCCCGCGATAGGCAGATAGGATTTAAATCGGAATCGGTGTCAATGCAGAATCACGGGCTCGTTTGAAGTTTATGTTCGCACTTGGGTTGACATTTGAATAGTCGCAATATATAATAGTCGTTATTATGTACCATTAAAAAATAAGACTGTTCTTGAGGTGTCTTTCATGAAAAAACCACACAAAACCAAGTTACCCCTCCGCAAATCCCCTGAAAAGGCGTCGGAACTTATCGCGCTAAAGCCAACAAAGCTGAATCTGCTTAGGTTCACATTCCCGACCATATTGTCAATGATTATTATGAGTACATTTGGCATAGTAGATGGTATTTTTGTGTCGCGCCTAATAAACCCCTTTGCCCTTAGTGCAGTAGGGCTGGTGTGGCCGTTTATGTCTTTTGTAATGGCCATTGGTTTCATGCTTGGGGTAGGCGGCAATGCGATGATTGCTAAAAAAATCGGCGAAGGTAAAGAACGCGAGGGCCGAGAGAATTTCAGCATGATAGCAATTGTTGCCTTTATCGCTTCAATTGCTGTGGCCCTTGTAGGGCTGTTTGTACCGGATTTTATATTGTGGATACTGGGCGTAAATGATTACATGCGCCCTATGGCCTTGGAATATATGCAGCCCCTTATCTTCTTCCTGCCGACAGCGGTGTTAGGCATGGTTTTTCAGCAATTTCTAATAACGGTGGGCAAGGCGCAATACAGCGCATATATGTCACTGGCAAGCGGCGGGCTAAGTGCCGGGCTTAACTATGTATTTATATACTGGCTAGAGTTGGGTTTACGGGGTGCGGCATTGGCTACAGGCATTGGTATGATAATTCCGTTTGCAGTAGGCATGTTGTATTTCACTTTTGCGCGTAGGGGCAACTTATATTTTGTGCGCCCCCGGTGGGATTTTCGTGCATTATGGCGCTCTGTTATAAATGGTGCGTCGGAAATGATTGGCATGTTGTCTGCAAGTATTACTGCCGTCCTTATGAACAATGTGCTGATGGATATGGACCAAACAGGCATGGCTGTAGCCGCCGCCGCAATAATGTGGTCGGGCATGGGCATTTTCTCGTCTTTGTTTTATGGTTACTCGTCAGGGGTTGCGCCTATTATAAGCTACAACTACGGCAGGGATGACAGGGTGTATCTCCGCAGGGCCTTTCGTAATAGTCTGCGTTTGATTGGCTTATTGGCAGTGGCTGCAATTGTGCTGTCCGTTGCAACAGTGGATGTGCTTTTATGGGTTTATAGCGTGCCATCGTATTTACCTTTGCACGAAATGGTGCGAAATGGATATCTGTTTATCGTCACCGCTTTTTTGCTAATGGGCTTTAATGGTTTTTGTACGATGTTTTTCACCGCGCTTAATAACGGTGTTATCTCTTCTGTGCTATCATTGTTTAACGGTTTTATTTTTTATCTTGTTTCGCTGTATGTTATGTCAACAATGTTTGGAATGAATGGTGTATGGGCGGCTGTGCCTGTGGCAGAAGTGATGCAGATTGCCCTTACGATATTTTTCCTAGTAAAAATGAGAAAGAGGTATGGTTATGCATGATGTGCGCACACGATTCAAGCAGGTGTGGTATCGCCTGGACAATTTGGTTGGCCAGTATGCAAAAAATATGGGTATAAACATAACAACTCTTTTTATCTTGGAACTGCTTGCCGAGGAGGGGGAACTTTATACACAAAAAATATTATGTGAAAAACTCATGCTCCCCAAGCAGCTTGTTAACTCTGTTATTAAAGTGTTTTGGGAGCAGGGCTATGTTGAATTAAAAGAAGCAAAAGACCGCCGACACAAAAACATAGGCCTAACCCCAAAGGGAAAGGCCTATGCGGAATCAATTCTTACACCCTTTCATTCTGCCGACGAGCGCGCATGGGATACATTCACCGATGCTGAATTAATCACAATTACCGGGGCATTGGAAAAGTACGAAAAGGCAATGGAGGAGAATCTTCGTCACTAAAGTGATATAGCGATTTCGTTTGAAATTGGGCTTCAGGCTGCGCCGGAAAATGCATTGAAGCGTTGCATTTTCCGGCTTGCTTCAGCCCATTTCAAATCGAAACGCTTATATGTCGGATTCATCACCACCGTTTATCCTTTGTGTATCCTTTGGCCAATGCTTCTACATTTTTAACAATTTCATCCCCAAAGTCCATAAACCTTAGCAATTTTAATGCATTGCGGGTAGTAGACGGGCCATCTTTGAGTTTATAGTCGAATATAACCCCATCATCTGTAACCTGCTCGCGGAAGTGGTAGTTATCGTATTTCCCGGTTAGGATGCCGGTAAGTTCAATATCGTGTGAAGCCGCTATACATAATGTATCTTGCCCGTGTAAATAACCCAGCACCGCCGCAGACGCAGCAATGCGTTCCACCGTATTAGTACCGCGAAGAATCTCGTCTATATAACATGTGCATGGGTATTTTTGCACCAAGTCAAGGATGCGTTTAAGGGACTTTATCTCTACAATAAAATAGCTGTCACCTCCGGACAAATCATCCCGCAGTACATTTCAGGTGCAAACATTAGCGCAGTAAGGCCGTTGTAGTTTTCCTTACCCATGCGCGACGAAAGCAGGGCCTGAACAGCCAGGCGTGTTTCAGGGTTATTGGCAAAAAAATGGATTAAGCCTTCCCGCCGGGTAAGGGCCTCCCCGTTTAAAGGCAGCTCATGCAGGCAGTTGTATAAGTACTCTTCCCCTACCGAAGTCTGGCAGGCGTTGATGCGGTTAAATACCTTGTTCATCTCCAGGTCATCCCAGGTTATGGAGTCCACCCTTTGCCGGCTTGGGTTATGGGTTTTAGTGTACTGTGCGTAACGGCCTATGCTGTCAAATTGGATATAGTCATCTGCAACAGGCGGCTTGCCGTAGTTGGCATTTAGCATTGCAATCTGCTTGCGTTTAGAACTTATATTGCCTATAACCGAGATTAGTATCGAAACCACAGTGGTTACAGCTATAAATATTATAAATGTGGGCGGCATGTGATGCCTCCTTTTTCATTTGTGTTGGGCAGTTTGGTGTATCAATTTCATCTGTTGTGAGCGGCATTGTTCTATTTTAATATGTGAGCGGCGGCAACGATACTCCGCATATCATCGTAATATTTAAACTCCCACTGCCCAGGCGAAAGCCCAGATACTTGGCCGTCGCCGGTTTCAAGTACTATCCAAGTTCCGTCAGCCAGTTCGGCAAAATCCACAGTATAATACTGGCTTTGCAAGGTCTTGACGCTATCTATAAGTGTCTGAGGCGGGGGTGGGCAGCTATCTGCCTGGTTTGAATTTCTGGATAAGGAAAGCAGTTCGTTTTGCAAATAAAAGGCTCTGTATTCATTTGTGGCATTCCCGTATTTCTTCAAGTCAACGTATTCTTTAAGGACTATTCCGCCTGTGAATAGGCTTCCACGATGTTCGACAAAGCTGGCTATATGGATGTCCATGTCTTTTGATTTTACCGGGGTTTCAAAAAATGCAGGGAAATCGCAGCCTTTTACAGATTTTACATAATCTTTAACCATGAACCGCTTGAGTGTATTATTTACATAATCCCAGTTAATGGGCTGCTCGTGCCCATAGCAAAGAATTCTTGGTGTGTACTCCTTTATTTGAGGGTAGACATTAGGGAATAGGTGGCAATAGTTGTACTGTTCTGGCGTGTTAATTAGTGTGGTGCCCTTATTTTTCAGAAAAATGTAAAGGGCCTCATATTGTATCGGGTTCAACATCCAACCACGATAAATACAATCGCCTGTGTAATAATTGCTAGGATATATTTTTAGCGGCTCGCCTTGTGTAAAGCTGTCATGGTTGTAGAGAATAATCTTAAACTCAGGAATACGGCAAACAGCTTCGTACTCTGTTCTATAGTCTGAGTCTGGTTGCTTTGTGTCGAAATAATCCGATGGAAACAGTATTAACATGCTATGTATTCTCCTTACTAATTAGTTCCCCACCAGTTAAAATCCTCATAGTGGCTGTGCACCTCAAGCTTGCCTTCAACCTCGTGCAGCACTACCCAGTGATACCCCGGGAACCGGTATCCTCTGGATACAATTACAGAAACTAAATTATCCTGGATTTGGCTGGCCTTTATTACATCTATAGATTGCACAGTGTCAAGCCCCATAATGAAGCTTTCTACTAAATCCACAACGTCATCAGGCAAGTTGCCATCTACCATTATGCCATCATCCCGTGGGGCCAGTGCAGGCCATAATCTTCGGTTTGCCTCGTCTGTTACCTGCTTATTTAAGCTTACCAGCGTACGGTTGGGCACAAGCAGAGATTCCTCAATGTCTACCGGCGTATGCTCTCCATCAAATGAAATAAGATAGCTGTAGCCAACCCTGTCCAGCCAAATAAGCCGCCCGTCGGGACATTTATATAGTTCCCACGCAGGGGGAATGTATCTAATTCTTTGGTATTGGCCGTTTACGAATAGGTAATGAACAGGCCCCCAGCTGCCTGCATCATGGAACCCTACAGCAACCACAGGCCTACCCCCATTAAAATCAGATAGGCGCAAAGAACCTGCACGCCAAAAGCCGGCATGTTCGCCAAAGGCCGCTTCGGAAACGGCTTCTCGGGTAAACAGTTGTGGGTATGTGGTGATAAGAAAGTCTACGATGGCATCAAAATAGATTTCGCTAATATATGGCTCGTTTGTGCAGATGGTAATTTCATTCTCATACAGTGAAAGCACGTCAAAGCCTACAGGAACAGCCAGTTCGGGTAAACTGGCATGAAGCCTTTCATTGATAATATGGGTTGTTATGCCGGATATAATATTACTGTTGCGGTCGTCATGTGGGTTCTCCCAAAACGAAAACTGCACTCGTGTATGCTCTAGCGCATGACTTAAATCACCTATGGCTATAAATAATTCCCCTGATATTTCGTATGCATGGAAAATGTGGGGAGTATCGTTGATTATAGCAGTTAGGGTGGCGGGTGTATGTGCTGCTAGGGGGGCGGGGGTTGGCTCGGGTGTTGCGGATTGGTATTCATAGTGGGTTTGCGGGGCTTCGACTTGTAGGGCGGGTTGATGGTATGTTTCTGCGTATATATCCGACTCCGGTGTTAAACTCTCTGGTTCATAAGTTATAGTGCTTCCGCAAGCTGCAAAACTTAGGATAAGCAGAATAATCGCGCTTAGCATAAGTATTTTTATCATTACATACTCCTTCTTCCTGACATGCTAAATGCATTCAAAACAGCAATTCACCCATATGGAACAAAACCGAGAAAAGGTTTACCATTAGTATCAAAACTGACCACGCATCACTCAATCCCAACTTGGATGACTGTACCAGAGGCTTATGAGTGTGCGTTTGCTATAGTATATCAGTTTCGATAATGCTGCAGAATAATATTATAGTCATGCAGGTCGAAAATCCTATAATTACTGGGCTTGATCGCTTTTGTCGGTATCATCAAAACCGGGAAAAGGTTTATCATTATTGACAAAACTGCTTTAGTGACCAATTTAGCGATATTGGGAAAATACTGAGTTTTGTATTATAATCTCATGTGAAAAAAATTTAAGGAGATATTGCTATGAAAAAACGGAGTATGTTTATTGTCACATGTATTACCCTTGTGCTTGCTTTTGTACTATCTGCCTGTGGGGATGGTAATGCCGCACATGGGGCTAACAACCCTGACGGCGCCACGTTGTCTATCGAGGAAATTGAAGCCAGCCCTCAATCCCATTTAGGGGAAATAACCCTTGTGGGCATTGTAGGCAGCGTAAGTTCACAGGAGTTTACCCTGCAAACCGAGATGGGAACATTTGAGGTTACAGTTAACTACCGTGGAAGCCAAGCACTGCCCGAAACCGGTGAGATGCTTGCTGTAGGAGGCCAGCTTTCCGAAAACCGCCCCTGCTGTGGGCCGGGTTTTACATTAACATCTACAAGGTTTGAAAGGGTTAATGTATGAATATTTTCAAGCTGGTTTCAAGAAATTTGCTGCGGCGCAAGGGTAGGTTTATCTTTACGCTTTTGGGCATAACCATCGGCATGGCGTCATTTGTGGCGCTATTGTCTATGGGGGATAATTTGCGGTCAGAGGTGGCCCGGCAGGCCGACGACCTAGGTGCGGATATAATTGTTATGGGCAGGGTAGACTGCCCCTTTATTCACCGTGCTGTTTTGGCAGGAGAGCAGCTTCCCGAGTCGGTTCCTCGCGAAATTGTTGGCCAAATTGCCGCAATCGACGGTATTACAGCCGCAATACCCTATCTTACACTGGGTGCATCTGTACAGGAAACTCCTGTGACCCTTGTAGGCATTTTGCCAAATGAAATGAAAACTCATAGGGGATGGGCCGTAGATTCGGGAACATTTTTTATGGACGAAAACGAACACACCGTAGTTATCGGCAGTGGCATTGCCGCAAGGTTTGACTTAGAAATAGGCCATAGCTTAATGTTTAGGGGACAAGACTTTTCCATTGCGGCGGTGTTACTGGAAACTGGCAGCACAGATGATATATCTGTGTTTATGCCCATTAATATAGCGCAGCAAACTTTTGGCCTGGATGACTATGTGTCTTTTATAGCCGTTACAATTGATGATGTAACCAATGTTGAGCGGTATATAGCTGCCATTATGGATATTGCAAACTTATCGGTGTCCACAAACGAGGAACTTCTAAGTTCGGTTCTGCTTATACTGGGTTCTTTGGATATTACGTTGCAGTTGATTGCCAGCGTTGCTTTAATTGCGGCGGCATTCGGTATAATTAACACCATGATGACCGCAATCTACGAGCGGCGGCGTGAAATTGGCATATTGCGGGCAACCGGCAGTAAACGAGGTATGATTTTTAGGATATTTATTATAGAATCCGGTTTATACGGCCTGTTTGGGGGCCTGCTTGGCTTTGCGGTTGGCTTTGTAGTTTCTAGGGTTGCGGCGCCCCTTATTGAACAAAATGAGTTTGTGGCCGTTCTTGGCAGCCCTGATACTGCGGTTACACTATCTGTTTCTTTGCTGCTTACCGTGATTGGGCTTTCTGTTTTAATTTCTACTGTGTCGGGGCTATACCCTGCGTGGAAGGCCTCAAAATTAACCCCAATGGAGGCGATAAGGAATGTCTGATTGGATAATTCAAACACAGAATTTAACAAAAACCTATGGCAGCAAGGTAAAAACTTATGCCCTAAAAGATGTTAGTTTGAAAATCCCAAGAGGTTCGTTTAGCTGTATAGTGGGCCCGTCCGGACATGGGAAAAGCACCCTTTTGCAGCTTATTGGCGGCTTGGATAAGCCTACCAGCGGGCATGTGTTTATAGAGAATATAGATATTTCGTCGTTAAGCGACAATAATCTGTCTGAAATTAGGGGCGAAAAAATTGGGTTTGTATTTCAGTCCTTTAATTTACTGGAGAATTTAACTGCCGCTGAAAATATCCAAACATCCATGATGTTTGCAAAAACAAGCCGTAAATTCGCAAACAAAAGGGCATTAGAGCTTATGGATATGGTTGGTTTGGCTGACAAGGTCAACTCCAAGCCCTCTGAACTTTCGGGAGGGCAATTGCAGCGGGTTGCAATAGCAAGGTCCCTTGCCAATGACCCGTCTATTCTACTAATGGACGAACCCACGGGAAATTTGGACTCCCAATCCGAGCAGGATGTGCTGGAGCATATATACAGTATTCACAAAACAGGAAAAACCATTGTAATTGTTACCCATAGTAGTGATATTGCTAAGCAAGCAGAACTGCTGTTTGAAATACATGACGGGAAGCTGGCAAAAGCAGTTTGACAGGGCTGTGAGACTACGGCCCAGAAGCAGTACGGAGGAGTATCTAATGTTTAACGGTTTTACCAATCAAACAATTGATTTTATGTGGGGGCTGCGCCTTAACAACGAGAAGGCGTGGTTCGAGGCGAATAAGGAGAGTTTTATAAGCGATTTTCAGGGCCCTATGAAGGCACTTGCTATGGATGTGCACGCAAAGTTAGCCGCTGACTATGGCAAGCATGGATTTAGCTACAAGGTTTCGCGAATTTACAGGGATGCCCGCCGCGTACGAGGCGGCGAGCCTTATAGATGCAATATGTGGTTTACCATAGAAAAACCTAGCGAGGAATGGACGGCGACGCCGGTGTTTTGGTTCGAGTTAATGCCCGAGCATTGGCGGTACGGCCTTGGCTACTACCAGGCAAGGCCGGTTACGATGGCAAAGTTTAGGGCGCGTATTGACCGGGATACAAAGGCGTTTGAGAAGCTTATTGCGCCACTTAATAAGCAGGATGAGTTTATCCTGGACGGGGATGATTACAAACGCAGAAAAGAGGCTCCGTCCCAGTTAGCAGCTGATTGGTACAATAAAAAGTCGCTGATACTTGTCCATCAGCAGGATAACGGCGAGGATTTATTTTCACCTGCGCTGGTTGACCGCCTTGTTAAGGGATATAAGTTCTTGATGCCGTTTTACGATTATTTTATTACATTGGATTCTGACCCGGACCTATAGTTCCAATGTCGAATCAACCAGGCCATCGCTGAAGCTTTTTTCGTGGGAAATAACTATTACGCTGCCGCTGTACTCGATTAGTGCTTTACGCAGGATGTTTTTTGCCGTTACATCCAAGTGGTTTGTTGGTTCGTCCAGTATTAGCAGGTTGTGCCGTGTTAGCGATAAATGACAGATTCGTACTTTGGCCTGTTCGCCGCCGGATAGGGTTTTTAGGCGCTGGAGGATGTGCTTGCCCCCTATGCCGGATTGTGCAAGGGCGGTGTATATTTCCTTTTTTGTCATCCCGGGGAATAGGGATGCTATATAGCTGTATGGTGTGTCTTCGTTCCAGGCGTATTCTTGTTGGAAATAGCCTACTTGAGTTTTGTCGTGGAAGCGGGACTTGCCGGATAATGCGGGGATTTCTTGTAGTAGGGTTTTCACCAGTGTGGTTTTACCTATGCCGTTAAACCCGGTTATTGCCATCTTGGAGCCCCATTCCAGCTTAAAGCTTATAGATGGCAGCAGCGGATAGTCGTAGCCGATTACCAGGTTATCGGCTTCCAATACATACCGGCTTCCCAGGGGGGAGCATTTAAACTTGAAGTTTGGCCTTATATTTTCCATGGGGGGCGCCAGTCTTTCTACCCTGTCTAGCATTTTTTGGCGGCTCTTTGCCATATTTGCCGTGGAGGCGCGGGCTTTGTTGCGGGATATATAATCCTCTGTTTTTTCTATCCACTTTTTCTGGGACATGTAGTTTTTGATATAGTGCTGTTTGCGCATATCCTTGCTGCCCAGGTATGCAGTCATGTTTCCCTTGTATTTTATTACCGATTGAAACTCTATTTCGCATACACAGTTTGTTATGGCATCCAGAAAGTCGAAGTGGTGGCTTACTACTATAAACGCGCCTTTGAAGCCCTGTAGGAATTGCGTTAGCCATTCTATATGGGATTTGTCCAGGAAGTTTGTTGGCTCGTCCATTATCAGTACATCGGGGCCTTCCAGCAGTAATTTTGCCAGTATTACCTTGGCCCGCTGGCCGCCGCTTAGCTTGGACACCCCTGTATCCATGCCTAGCTGGGTTACGCCAAGGCCGGCGGCTACCCGGTCTATATAGCTATCCAACTCATAAAAGCCACTTGCAAGAAGCTTCTCCAGGTAGTTTGCCGATTGCTCTATTTGCTTTTTATCGGCGGTATGCAGCAACTCATCGTTTATTGCGTTATACTTTGCTTCGATTTCGTATAACTCCGCGAAGGCTGTTTGCAAGTACTCTCTTATGGTAAGTTCTTGGTTTAGTTCGCGGTATTGGTCTAGGTATCCTACGGTGACTTTTGGCCGCCAGCTTATTTCTCCGGCTTCGTGGATTATTTCGCCGGTCAAAAGCTTTAGCATTGTGCTTTTGCCGGAGCCGTTAAGGCCCACTAGGCCCATTTTCTCGCCTTCGTATAGGTCGAAGCTGATTCCTTGCAGCAGGGTATTGTCGCCGTAGGAATGGGTCATGTTTTTAACTTTTAATAAACTCATAGTATTCTCCTGTTAAATAATTATTGTCAAAATAAAAAGGCCATGAGCAAAACGCTCACAGCCTAAAGATTTCTTGTGCATGTGTCGGCGAAATAGCAAACAAAACCGGTTATATTAGCTTCACAACCAGCCTGCCATACCTAAAACAGAAAACATTGGACCGTAGTGCCTACGACGATATTAGTGTTTCCGTGTTTTGGTGCGTTTCAACCGACGAAATCTATATTATGCTCTGTACAACGTTCCGCCTTTGATGGACTGTACAGAGCAACAACGAGGCAAAGATACATACTAATTCTCCTTAATTAAAGTTATCGCGGGTAATATATAAGGTTTTGCGGGGATGGTCAAGGCTTTTTTGAGTTGAAAATGGTTATAAATCAAAAAATATATAGGAACATACAGTTGTGGTTACAAGTTTACAACCCCAGCACCTTATTAAGATACTGCCCTGTGTAGGAATCCGGGGCAGCGGCAACTTCCTCCGGTGTTCCTATTGCAACAACATAACCGCCATCTTTACCGCCATCCGGCCCCATATCAATAATATAGTCTGCGCATTTAATCACATCAAGATTATGCTCGACAACTATGACAGAATGGCCCTGCTCTACCAGTTTTTGAATGGATGTAAGCAGATTCTCCACATCCGCCGGGTGTAATCCTGTGGTGGGTTCGTCAAGGATGTAGAGGTTATGATTGCCCCGTTTTATCTTGCCAAGTTCGTACGACAGTTTTACCCGTTGGGATTCGCCTCCGGATAAAGTGGGCGCGCTTTGCCCCAAGGTCAGATACCCTAAGCCTAGTTCGCTCATGATTTTTAGCTTGTGCTTTATAAGCTTCTCTGCGGAAAAAAACTCAAATGCATCTTCCACCCGCATTTCCAGTATTTCTGCGATACTTTTTCCCTTGTACCGTATCTCGTGCCCGTCTGCCGAAAAGCGCCCGCCCCTGCATACGGGGCATAGGCTTTCAATGTCGGCCATAAACTGCAAGTTAGTAATAATAACACCATCACCGGCACAATGTTCGCAGCGCACGCCGTTTGCGTGTGTTAAGCTGAAATCAATTGCTGTATAGCCCTTTGCAATTGCATCCGGCGTAGCCGCAAACAAAGAACGAATACGGTCATATACGCCAATGTACGTTGCCGGGTTTGATTTTCGGTTGCGGCCAATGGGAGATTGGTCTATGGTGATGATATTATTGATGTCATCATAGCCATACAGATAGTCAAGTTCGCCGGGAATAATCCGCGTATTGCGTTTTAGCACATCCAGATGCTTTGCAAGGGTTTCAAAAATAAGCGTTGATTTTCCCGAGCCCGACACCCCCGTTACACATACAAAAACCCCAAGGGGAATGTCTACCGAAATATTTTTTAAGTTATTCTCTTTCGCACCTTGTATTGTGATAAACCGGCCCTTTGGCCCTCGCCTAAACTTTGGCACAGGAATACTGCGTTTGCCAGTCATGTATGCGCCAGAGATGCAATTTTCATCTGCCATAAATATTTCGGGTGCCCCAGTAGAAATTATTTGGCCCCCCCGGGTACCTGCACCGGGGCCCACTTCTATCAGATAATCGGCGGCGCCCATGGTATCAAGGTCATGCTCCACTATAATAACTGTGTTGCCTATGTCCCGGAGTTTTTGCATGATGCCGATAATTTTATCTGAGTCGCGAGGGTGAAGCCCTATGCTTGGCTCATCCATTACATAAAGTATGCCCCTTAACTCACTTGAAATTTGTGTTGACATTTTGATTCTTTGCATCTCGCCGCCGGAAATAGAATCGCTGCGGCGAGACAGGGACAAATAGTGCAGCCCAATATCTAAAAGCAGTTGCAGCCGCGATATGATTTCTTTGATAATAGAATCCGCAACCTCTTTATGCTTACTGGGGACAGGAAGCTTGGATAAAAATGCAATCAACTCCGCAAACTGCATCATGCTTAGCTTGTTTATATCCATACCGCCGACTTTAATCTCAAGCCGTGAAGCCTTAACCCTTGCGCCGTTGCAGCCTGGGCATATGCGCAGGGTCATGGCTTCTTTTACAAAACTGGGCTCGAAGGTATCCGCGTTTCCCGCATCCCGGATATAGCTTCTGTACCAGCTTTCCAGTTCGTTAATAAACCCGCGGAATGGTTGTTTGCGCCCAGCCATCCAATTTTGTTTTTCCATGAAAGGCGGTTGTATCATTTCAACAGGTTCGCCTTTTGTGCCATAAAGAAGAATATCGTAGATGTGCTGGGGGTATTCATCGAAAGGCGTGTCCAGCGAAAACTTGTACTTCTGTGCGAGGCTGTAAAGCACAACCGTGCGGTAACTATTCGGGGCTTGCGCTTTGAATAGTACGCTGTGTAATGCGCCTTTCATAATGCTTTTTTGGGGGCTTATAACCAAAAAGCGCGGCTCGGCAATATGGGAAGTCCCGACCCCCATACAGGTATCACAGGCACTGGCAGGGGTGTTGAACGAGAAATGATGGGGCTGCATCTCGCATAGGATATACCGGTGCTTTGGGCATCCTATGTTTAATTCCCCATGGGTATTTTCGGTGTGATACCGCACCATAACTTCATCCTCAAGGGTATTCATAATGGCCTCAATGGATTTTGCCATATGCAAGTAAGTTTCACTCTTGACTGTTATGTGGTCTAGCAAAATTTCGATATGGTAATTTTTGTTTTCGTCCGGCACAAAGGGCATCTGCGAAAGGTCGAAAGGCAGCCCGTCCACCAGAATAAACTTATATCCCCTTTTACGTATCTTCTCAAACAAAAACTCATAATCCTCACCGTAAATTTTCTTTTGGGTTGCGTATAATTCAACAGTCGCGCCCCGGGGCAATGATGCTACAGCCTCGGCCAGTTGTGCCGCGCCCACAGGCTCTAATACCTGCCTGCATATGGGGCATTCCCCTGTGCCCACTGTGGCGAAAAGTAAGCGCAGATAATCGTTAATATCTGTTACCGTTCCCACCGTGGAGCGGGGATTGTTGTTGCCTTTCTTCTGCTCGATGGCAATAACGGGGGATAGGCCTCGTACATAGTCCACGTTAGGTTTTTTCACTTGACCGATGCGGCCCTTGGCGTAGTTAGAAACCGAACGCAGAAACCGGCGCTGTGCCTCACCATAAATAACATCGAAAGCCAGCGATGATTTTCCTGACCCGGAAACCCCTGTGATAACTGTTAGTTTATCTTGGGGGATTTTTACGCTTATGTTTTTTAAGTTGTTTTGCTTCGCGCCTATTACCTCAATATTTTTATTCATGTCCCGGCTCCTCTCCAATGTACACACAGGCATATTCGTCTATAGTTATTTTGCTGTTTTTGTATAAACGGGTAGATTGCGTTGTGCCAATGACTATGCCCTTATCACGCAGGTAAGCCAGTGAATCCGGGCCGACGCAATGCTTGGAAATTTGCGATATGGTTTTAGTCTCTCCGTCATTCAAGAAGCGGATGATATGTTTACTCCACCAGCTTATGTGCTGCATTAGGTAATCGTCTAATATCTTTAACGTATGGCGAATGTCCGCTTCAGACATGGCGGTGGTGCTTGGCATGACAAAAATCTCATGCATTAAATCGGGGTTTAGCTGCCGGGCGCGAAGAATGGACTCCCGGCTTGGGTTCTCTTTATTGCGCAGCATTTCCATGTCCGCAACAATAGGAGCGCATAACTGTAAAAACCGTTGTGCGTACAGTGGCTCATTAGTCACGGTTATGTGTTTTTCGGCTTTGTTCATCCAGTTAGTTAGTTCGCTTACTCTTGCTGCAAAGGCTTTAGGCGCATCCTCTTCGCCGATTTTTCGCGCTTCCTCAAATAGCTTCGACAGGGCGTCGTCCTTTGAAAATACCAGCTTTCCTTTGCCGTATTTTCCGTGGTCGAAACCGCCGCGTATACGTTGCAGTCCTTTTTTAAACGCGGAAATTTCATAGAGTTCAAGATGTCCAAAAACGCCTTTTTCCTCGAAAAAATAATGACGGTTTTGTGAAATAGAGCCGTCTCGCACAATTAATTCCAAGTCAAGGTCGCTTTTCTTCCACACATCTCCGTAGGCGAGGCTGCCGTATAGCAGTAATGCGATTGCATTTGGGTCTTTTATTATTTTCTTGGCAAAGCTGTTTAGAGCCTGTAGGTGTTTATCTTTTTGTGTCATGAGCATTCTCCTTAAATTTATGTTGTACAGCGAATTGCATCGCTATTGGTATGGCCGTTTCTGGCGATAATCTCAACATCTCATGGGGTAGAACCAAAATAAAAACGCCCTATTTCGTTTTGGTAAATTCGGCAATTTTGTTTTTGCTCGAATCCCATTTGAAATAGGGCGTTTGTTTAATTTTATTTTGTAATTTGCTTTTTTGCCTATACTTGCGCTGATGCTGCAAGACCGCTTGTAAATGTCGGGTGGCTTTCGCCATCGTCCCATAGGGGTGTCCTCCGAAGATAATAGTAACTATTACCCTAACACGGCAAACCCATTGTTGTCAACGGGGATTTAATGTGAAAACGGGGATTTCAAATGTTTGTCCGGTACCTTCATTGAACTCATTCTCTGGCATTTTGATTTTGAAACAGTCGAATAAGTGCATCTATATTTTCTGCCGGCACATCACCTGGAACAGAATGGGTTGGGGCTGCGATAAACCCGCCTCCTTTTCCCATAACAGCCATTATTTTTTCCGCTTCTCTAACAACGCCCTCCGGCGTTTCAAAGGGAAGTAAACGCTGAGTGCTGATGCCGCCATAAAACGACAACTTGCCGCCGTATTTCTGCTTGATTGTCACAATATCATATATCTCCGGCTGGAAAGTTTGGTGTGCATCCAGCCCTATTTCGATAAGGTCGGGATAAACCTCACTTATATCCCCGCAGGAGTGCTGCATAACAAAACGTCCTTTTTCTTTGGCGGCAGCATACATTTTTGCAAGTGGCGGCTTTATGAATTTGCGCCACATTTTCGGCCCCATAATCAAGCCGCTTTGCTGGCCCCAATCGTCGGCAAGGAATATGCAATCGAAATTGTATTCCAAAAACACATCAATAACTTGCAAATTAAAATCTAAAATTTTGTCCATGAGTTCTTCTACAAAGTCGGGGTCAGATATCATGTATATGAGAAGGTTTTCCATTCCCACAAGGCTCCAAGCCCGCTCGAATAGTGAAAAACCAAGGGAGCCGCAAGTAAAAAGGTCACCGGCGTTCATAAGTGTGGTTTCACTCTTTTGACGAATGCGTTCTTTTGGAACCTTAGGGAAATTATACAAGCTGATATCTGGTTCAGGAATTAGTATGTTTTCAACTACGCCTATGTCCTTGTCCACTGTACGATTCCAAACTACACCGAAGTCATCTTGGTAATAGTCTTCCTTGCCTAATATCGGGGCAGTACCGCCATCATAATAGGCGGATATTATATGGGTTCCAATTCTTTCCTTATAACTCGCATCGCCATAAAACTCTACCATTTTGTCATGCATCGCTTTTGTTAGGCCAATTTCGTATGGGATAAAGTCCGTTTGCCTGTGTTGCAATGCGGCTATTACACGTTCACGTTTTGTCATAGGAGGCCTTCCTCTTCTATTTAGACATCATTATCCACTCCATCTAAAATGTAAATAGAGCTTTTTCCGCTTCAATATCGTGTCTCCCGCCGTACTCGCAGGCTTCAAAGGCTTCGGCGTGCTTAATTTGTGAGCCGTGAGCCTTGCCGTATTTTGCGATAAGTTTGTGGCGGAAGCGGTTTGCATTGTTGACCCAACGTGCAGCGTAGATATTGCGCAATAGTTGGATGCGTTCGGAAGGGTCGACAGGAACATCATGGATGTAGCCCCCTATCCAAGGCAAAAACTCATATACCTGGCTTACATAGGCATCCAATGCGTACAGCTTTGTTTCCACTACATCGTCGATATCCACTACAATCTCTGGGTCTATAGGTAGTGGTTTCATAAAGTTGTCGCACAAGTAATATACTACGGGCATCACATCCGGTATAGGCACATCCGGAAGGAACTTCGGTACTTTTACTAAATATGAACAATCTTGTACAAGTATACTTGTATTGCGGTGGTCTGGATGATAGTCATTGGGGCGGTGGGTTATAATAATATCCGGCCCAAAGGCTCTAATTGCCTTCATCAATCCCTCACGGGTGGGTATGTCAACGGTTAAATAGGCATCTTTGTTATCCAAGATAATATATGAATCAATCCCCAGTCGATTCTTTGCTTCTTGCACTTCACAGCGGCGGGCAGCTGCTGTTTCCTCTGCCCCCATCTCATGATGCCCCGATTGACCATCCGTAATGGAAAGAAATTGCACAACATGTCCCGCTTTCGCAAGTTTTATCGCCGTGCCGCCAAAATTAATATCCCCGTCATCCGGGTGCGCGCCGATACACATAATTCTTTTCTTCATCTTGTCCTCCGGCTTGCTAATGGGAATTAATTCGCTATATTCCTCAGTATTCATGAAACTGCTAAAAAAAGCAAGTTCTGTCCGTAACCATATGCAGTCAGTATGCAGGCAGGTGTTCTGTCTGCCTCACTGCCGGGGCTGTCGCGATAAGCAAACAATGAATAAATATGTATGCGTCCATCAACAAAAACGTTGAGCGCAACGAAGCAATCCGAGGCTGCTGAAATCAGCAAGTTTCGGATTGCTTCGTCGCTATGCCCCTCAACGCTTTATATTGATGGAGAAATTGTTCATGAAAATGCTTATCGCAACATACATCATGCCACTATGCGGCACCCAAAGGTACGGAAATATCTTATTTACAGGGCAGCCCCATCAATACTACGCAGATAGGGATTTTTGAGATACTATCAGGTAATACGGGCAGTTTTTGCCGTAGTTAGGCGTAATAACGCCGCGTCAACCTGTGCTTGGGTGGCATGTTCGTTATCTACCACCAACCTTGCATGGTTTAGCGCATCTTGTAACAGCACCCAGTTTAATCTGGTAAATTCGCCTACCACAAAATTCTCGGCAAGTTCAATTGCCGCAATTAGCGGGGCCTTGTCGGCTTCCGGCGGCGGTGGAGGGGCTGTGAGTATAAGGCCATCTATTGCATCCCATAGCCTAGCTGTCATATCCTCTAACTCCTGCACTGTGGCATGTTGGTTGTTATACAGTGCCGCGGCCTGTATATATACTTGGTGTAGCAGCGCCCAACTCAATCTGGTAAAGTCGCCATGACTTAACTCCCGTACATACTTTAGCGCCGCGCCTAAGTCTTCCCGGCATACGGGCTTGTCGCATTCACAATCCGGATAATATGGGCAGCAAGGTTCTTCTATTACTTGATACTGCACTACATGCCATGTATCTCTTGAGCCGCAAATCATCCAGCCTTGACCTACATCACCTTGGAAGAACCACTTGCCATCTTCGAAACCTGGGTCTATCAGCAAGTTAGCACCGCCGCCAGCACGTGTAAGTGATGCGTCATCGATATGGAAACCTCTAAAGTTTGATGCGCCGGAACGCCCGCCACGGCGATATATATTATCCTCGCCTGTGTTGAACATATAAATTGTTACATAGCCAGGTGCGTCAACTGTAAAAGTATGGGTTGCCTGTTGCCAGACAATACGTGGATCGCGAATATAAACATTGGTAAATGGCAAGATTGTTATATCCTGCATACCCTCTACACCAATATTAAGCGTTCCGTTGCCACGGCCAAAAACAGAAAACTCATAGGTGCCGGGCTCTGCAATAAATACGGTTTGGCTAAGCCTTGCGTCCGTATTTGTGCCGTTATTGCTTACCATCCATTCGCCGGAAAGTGCCGGCGCGTCAAATACAGGTCCCCATGGCAGGTTATCGTCAACCAGTTCAAAAACACGTACATAATCGATGAAAACATAGTTATCTCTGCCGTCGTTTTCTCCCCGGTTGCCCCCCGGCGGGTCAAAGAATGTTTCTGTAAAAATACGTTCCGGGCCCCAGCCAAAGTCGCGCATTTCAATAGACAAAATAATACCCTGGCTTTCGCCTTGAATAACGTATTGGGGGTCGGTAATGCTTAAATAATTTATGCCGTTTACAAAAAAGTCAATACGGTCGTTAAGCCATGCTGCGCCAAAGGTATGATAATTGCCGTCAAATACGTCAAAACCATGCCACACATACGTATTATACATGCCCCAGTAGCCGCCTTCGGCTGGGTCTTCACTCCAGTAGCCATTCCAGCTTAAACCTTGGCCCAAGTGAAAAGCCGGGTGTATTTCACTGCGGTGGGGATAATGCCAGCGTATAAGTTCCAAAATATCAATTTCGCCGCCGGTAGACGGGTCGCCGTCGTAGGTTGTGCCGGTTGTTGGCGCGTCTTGCAGCCAGAAGGCAAACCACTGCCCATATGCACGGAATTCATCAAAGCGCGCGCTTATTTCAAAGTAACGCCCGGGGCCAAACGCCTGGTTAATTACAAATGGGTTGGCATCGTTGTAGGTTGACGCCCATGCGGTTCTTGCCACAGGAAGCCCGGGTTTAATGCGGTCGTAGTACATTGGAAGGAAGAAGGTCGGATCCCGACTTATAAGCGCATATTCTTCTTCAGTTAGGTAATCTACCGTAGAGCGCAAAACTAGCCTGCCATCTCGCACAAAAGCATGTTGCGGATCGTGGAACGCTGCGTGCCTTATATTATGGCCCCAAGAATTCCAGTGGAACCAGTCGCCGCTAGGGCCAAATGCGTCTTCTGTTGTGCCTTCGAAATTATCGTACCATTCCAAAATCCAATCACCGTCAGTCGGTACAAAAGCACCTTCCGGTATAGGGTGGCCCCTGTCTGTACGGAACACTCTTTCACGGAAATCGGCGTTATCAAAGTAAATATAACCTGTACCTGTACCGCCAATAATAAACGCGGCAATAGTGTAACTGCCATTTTCATTAAAAGTGACAGGGAGCGCAAATCGTGTCCATTGGTTTTGGTTAAGATTGAAGCTTTCTTCGGCTCTGGTAGTACCGTCCCAGCCGCCGCCAATAGCAGACAGCTGCAAAGTACCTGTTCCTCTTGCCCATACAGAAGCCTCATATGTCACGCCAGGTTCGATTGCCACTTGCTGGCCTACAAAGTCCGAACTTCCGGCTAAGTCTCTTATGGCAACAAACCAATCGCCGTAGAATGTCCCGTTAATGTCATCAATAACGATGCTGCTGTTACGGGGGGCGAATATCCACCAGTTGTCGTCAAAATCCGGACGTGAGTAATAAAATCTGTCGTGGTTATACTCAAAACTGGGGTTTTGCAATAAGTTCGGGTCGGGTACTGTGGGCCGAATAATGGCAGTGGTCAAACCGCCTAGAATATTCCATTGCCCCGGTACGTCGAACATAAGCCTGTCGGGACCATAGGCAAAGTCGTGGTTAGACAACAAATTAGGGCCGTCGTTAACACTCAAAATCGTGTAGTCAATGTTTAAGCTTGTAAAACCTTCAGAGCCGGCATTTATATAAAATGTTACCGGACTTCCTATATCACCCGCATCTACATAAAAACTGTGCTTAAACCAGTAGTCGGTAAGATTAACTTCCATACTTGGGCTGTTAGTGCCATCGGTAATGCCAAATTCAAGATTACCTTCTCCTCTGGCATACAGCGCAACTTTAATCCTGCCACTACTCACAGGTACGGTTTGTTCCAAAATAGGGGTGTTTGCCGTCCTATTATCCACTCCCACAAACCAATCTCCCGAAGGGAAGGATGTAATTCTTGCACCCACTTGCCGTATAACATCCGCAAGCGGCCTGCCGCTGTGGTTTCGCCATAATGGGAATGGCCTGTAGTTTACCCCGCCGTATCCAATGTGGAAGGCGCGGCGGTCTGGGCCGTCTTCAAACCCTGGGTTGTTTATCAAGTTATCTGTAACAAAATCCCCGCCTACAGGCCCAAAGTAAACATTGTCCAGCATTAGGAAGTTAACATCCAGTGAGCCTGCGCCAATACGAAGTATAACTTCATTAATACCCCTGGCGTCGAACGGTACGATAAGCTGCTGCCAGTCGCTTGATAAATTCATTATGCCGTAGGTGTATGTGTAGTTGATAGCATTGTTGGAAACATATATCCTTAACGGCCCGCTGCCACGTGCCCATACAGCGAATAAATAGTCATTGGCGGGTGTGTGAACATGCAAATGGTCTATAAGAACTTGGTGCGGATGCAGCATATCTGCCCATACAAACCAGTCGCCGTCAGGCAGCTGTGTTGGTTGATTTGCGATGAGTTCATGTGGGCGGATATGAACATAGTTAGCCGGATAGCCCAGCCCGCCCCACCAGTGTATGCTTCCGCCTGTATTAAAGTCCTCAAAACCGCTGTTGTATAAAATATTAGTGCCGCCGGGGCGCCCAAAGAACGCATCATTCACTTGCAATTTACTGGTGGCACCCCAGTGGTCTTGTATAACAAAATATGCATTGGAGGGATTTCCAATATCAATCGTATGTGAAAACCTCTGCCATTCCTGTGTTAATGTAAAATCTCGGTAAATTGCCCCGGTGGTATCAACACCAGAAAGTTGAAGTCTAAATCCGCCTTCACCTCTTGCCCACACAGCAATTTCATATGTTTCATTTCCTGCAAAGCTTGTTGCAGGCCTTGACTGTGTGAGTAAGTGAGGCATTGCGCCACTAGGTAAATTTGTAAACTCAACAAAGTAATTTCCGCGATTCATCGTTGGTGGTTCTACAGCATTGTGGGACCTAATATTAGTATATGAGTTTTGCATACCCCACCAATGTATTTCGCCCCCTATGTTAAAATCCTCAAAGCCACCGTTGTATAAAAGATTAGCGCCATCAGGGAGCCCAAAGAACGCATCGTCTATTTGTAACAATGTCGTCTCATTTGAATGCCAGCGCTGCCGTATAACAACTACAACGCCAGACTCACTACCTATTGGGAGTTGGAAACTATGCCTCGTCCAGTCCGATGTTAGCTCAAAATCCTGATAAGCAATGGAGCCCCAGCCTGCATCCAAAATATGAAGCCTAACGCCACCGTTACCTCTTGCCCATACTGCAAATTCGTATGTTGCATTTCCCGCAAAGCCATGAGCATTGCCTCTGACCTGGGTGAGTAGCATAGTGGCGCTATTAGCGGGCAAATTTGTAAATTCAACAAAGTAATTTCCGGGATTCATTGTGGTTAAAGTTACAATGGGATAGTATGCAGGCAGTATATCGTCGATAAGTTCATCGCCGCTGCTGGGTTCATCGTCGTCGATAGGTTCATCAATATTACCGGGTTCATCCATGTCATTAGGTATGTCAATGTCACCGGGTTCATCGCCGTTACCAGGTTCGTCATGCACTACAAAACTTACACCACCCTCAACTCCGGTTGCGTTTGCAGATGCAAAAATTGCCAAACTACTGCTTGATACAACAATAACCAAAGCCAATAACACGGCAATCATTTTGCTCAAAATCTTTTTCATTGTCATTACCTCCTTTACCATTCAATACGTATTTTGCATGATTGCAAGGCTGCCTTTCTCTCTACTTCACATGTTTTGCTCTACACTCAATATCAATCACACCCTTCTCACACTTCGCGGGTTATCTTCACACTACTCTTTCACTGAGCCCAACATAACGCCGGACACAAAATATTTTTGAATAAATGGGTACACCATCACAATAGGCGCGACAACCATCAAAATAGCCGCAGCTCTCATAGAGGTTGGCACAAGGCCTAAATCCCGCGGCCGGGTAACGACCCCACCCGGGCTAAAAATTGCCAGTTCCACACCGGATACAATATTCCGTAAATACAACATTACCGGCCAGCGCTCTTGCGTATTAAGGTACAGCATTGCGCTAAACCAGTCGTTCCAAAAAAATACTGCGTAAAACAGCGCGATTGTAGCAAGTACCGGCTTTGAAAGTGGTAAAATAATCAAAACCAATGTCCTAAACACACCCGAACCGTCAATGTAAGCAGCTTCCTCCAAACTGGGAGAAATCCCTTTGAAATAAATCATCATCAAAATCATAAAAAAGCTATCAATCATACGAGGGACAATTAAAGCCAAGAATGAATCCATAAAAAGCCTGGATATAAGCATGTAGTTGGGAATAAGCCCCGGAAACACATACATTGTAAAAACAACAAACATCATAATCACAGACCGCCCCACTAACCAAGATTTCGAAAGGGCGTAAGCGCACAAAATAGTAGCTAACATAGATAATGAAGTGCCCGCAATGGTGTATAAAATCGTATTAAGATATGTCCTATAAAACATACGCTGTGCCAACACAAGCCGATAACCACCAAAATTAAAGCCCCGTGGGAAGATTGTCACATGACCCGCGTGTACATAAGCAGCTTCACTTAAAGACACGGCAAACAGATGCAAAAATGGCAGCAATACTATAATCACAACAAGGCCAAGCAGTATGGTATTAAACACAGTAAAAACCTTATACGAGGGGCTTTTAATCATCGCTGGCGCAATTCTTTTAATTTTTCTATTCTTAGAACTAATCATTTCGCACCTCTCCTAGAACAGACTTGTATCCGAAAACTTACGGGCAATGTAATTTGAAGAAGCAACCAATACCAGGGCAACCAACGAAGAGAATAAGCCAATTGCAGTAGCATAGCTAAAATTGTTAAGCTGCATACCCATCCGGAAAACAAGCATATCCAACACGTCACTGGTTGGTGAGTTTTGCGGTGTCCACAGTAAGAAGACTTTATCGAAGCTAAGGGTCATCAGATACCCCACCGAAATTATGAAATTAATGATAATTGTAGGTTTAATCCCTTGAAGCGTAACATGAATTACCCGTTGAAACCGGTTTGCACCGTCTATCATGGAAGCTTCATAAAGTGTAGGGTCAATTGCACTTAATGAAGCAAAGTAGATGATACTGTTCCAGCCCATAAACTGCCATAACTCCGTAGAAACATACACGCGCCTAAACCATGCAGGGTCGTTTACAAAGAAGATGGCATCCCGGCCCAAAACATCAACAAGGAAGGTGTTGATAATACCGTTGCTTGGCGAGCCAATCATCGTTACAATGGATATAACCACCACAGTGGAAACAAACCTTGGCAGGTATGAAACCGTTTGTACCAATCGTTTATATTTACTCCCTTGTACCTCGTTCAATAAAAGTACAAATATAATAGGAAGTGGAAATGCAAATGCCAAAGTCCACGCATTCAAAATTAATGTGTTTCGCAGTGCTGTAAAAAAAACAGGGTCGCTAAGAAACATATCAAAGTAACGCAGTGTTAAATCACCCGTACCATAAATTGAGCCTCCAAGCCTAAACCGCCGGAAGGCTATAATATTCCCCGCAAGTGGCAAATATCGGAATATTAAGTAATAAGCCACCGGAAGCAACAACATGAAATAATACGGCAAGGACTTCTTTAAGCGTTTTCTCCGTTCACTTACCAAATCAACCTCAACCTTCCCATGCTACATATTCTATTAGTAAACTAGCATAGTACGAATGGCATGGTAAAGATTCAAATTTATCACATGTTATAAATTTTGAACTATGGCATTTAGCCTGTTGGGACACAGGAAAGGTCAAACTTTGTAACACGTTAAAAACTTGTGTCTTTACTAAATGCGGTCACTTATTGCATGATGCACATATGTAACATTTATTTTATTTTCAAGGAGGAAAAGAAGAGATGAAGAAGAAACGTTACTTGTTATGTGCATTATTGTTAGCAGCACTGGTTCTTGTGCTGGGTGCGTGCAGAGACAATGGCTCCCCAGGGGCTGTTGCTGCCGGCGAACCGGTTGAGTTCAGCATGTTCTTGCAGCAAAGCGCCATGTACCCATTTAACCCGGATTGGCTAATCTTCCAAGAAATTGAAGAGCGTTTGAACATTACATTCGACTTCATGTTCGGCCCGGAAGACATTGCAGACTACGATACACGTATCATGCTTATGCTAAACGCAGGGGATGCCCCCGACATTATCACCAACGTCTACCCCGGGAAATTTGTACCATTAGCCCAAAGCGAAGTAATTCTTGCAACATCGGACTTTTTTGACCGCGTGCCTAATTTCATGACACGGGTAGAAAGATACAATGCACATAGTGAAATGAACATACTAAAAGTAACATTAGACGACGGGTCACGGAGTTATTTCCACTGGCCAGGTATAACAAACTCCGTAATCTACGCGGAAGGCCCCGTCATTCGTGAAGACGTGGTAAGACGCTTGGGCTTCGAACTTCCCACATCATGGGATGAACTTACACCAATTTTGAGAGCTTATAAAGCAGAAAACCCAAGCAGCTTTCCTGTAACCGCGCTATTTGGCTTGGATGCTATGTTATTCTTTATGTCAGGCGGGTGGGGCGTAGATGCCGGTTGGACTGTAGGCGGCACCAGCGCTTTCATGTATGACAGAGAACTCAGCCAATACGTTTTCGGCCTTGCTCAACCTCGTTACAGAGAAATGCTTACCCATTTGGCGATGCTTGCCAATGAGGGCTTGCTTGACCCAGAACTGGTCACTCTTACCGCAGACCAATGGACGGCTCGTATGACCACAGGCGACTCTATCGTCACATTCTGTTGGTTCGACCAAATTGACGAACTAAATGAAACCGGAAGGCAAATCGTAGGCCCCGAATTCAATTTAGTGCCTATACTGCCATTGGCAGGAGGCAGCTTTAACCGCCAAGAGCGTCCACATGCCGACTTGTTAGCCAATGGTTGGATTATGCCTGCTTCCGTAGAGCAAAATCCTAACTTTGACCGGCTGTTGGAACTTGTTAACTTCCTGTACTCAGATGAAGGATACGTCCTTGGGGCATGGGGTGTTGAAGGTGTAACATTCAATTATGTAGACGGCAGAAGAGTTCTTTCCGACCATATTCTCAACGACCCTGCAGGCCCGGCAAGAGCCCTGCAAATGAACTATGGTTTTAATAGTTTTATGCCTCTGACAAGGTCACTGGATTTTAGTTTGGCGCTTATGAATAACCCCGAACGTGAAGGATTGTCTTATGAAGCCGCTGCCCTTGGCATTTATGCTCCGCCTCGTCCTCGATTCTCGCTAACCCCGGACGAAACCGACCGCATAGCCCCTATGCGCGCATCTCTTCTTGATTACGCAAAGCGCGCCGAGGTTATGTTTATTTTCGGAGAGCGTGACATCGCAACTGAATGGGATGACTTTGTCGCACATCTCGAAACCCTCAGAATGAGTTACATCGCCGATATCTTTAACGCAAATCTAGTGCGCTAAACCGCACCCTTTTAACAACGCATTTGTTAGTGCGCACACTGCTTTATGTAGGCCTCCAGTAAAACATTGCTCTGTCCGCCATTTACACATATGTTGAAACTCGCTAATGCGCGGTGGATGGAGCAATGCTTTTCATGAAACATATGGATACAAACCAGGTCAAGGGGATGTTATCTTTTATCGCTTTGAAGGTATTATAGCGATTTCATTTGAAATTGGATTACGCCGGAAAATGCATTGAAGCGTTGCATTTTCCGGCTTGCTTCAGCCCATTTCAAATCGAAACGCCTATAAAGTAGGGGGTTTATATTTGAACCGGTTCCTATCATTTAAGTTTGGTGGCAGTATTAAACTTAGAATATATGCTAGTTTGCTGTTGTTGAGCATTCTTTTTTTTATTGTATCTGTGTTTATTCATCAGCATTATAATGCTTTTTTTTTGCAAGAAGCTAAAAGAGAGAACGAAGATGCTCTGCTTCGCATTTCGGCAACGGTAACATCTTTATTTGATGAGATATACAATACGAATGCGTTATTGTCCGGCAATGAAAGCATACGTAATATTATGATGCATGACGACACATTGGAATTAACGAATGTATGGCAGATGAGCCAAGCGGTTGATGCCCTTAGCCTCTTGGTTATGACAAAGGATGTTATTGACCAAGCCTACATTTTGCCACGATACGGAGATATTGTTATTTCCAACCGAGGAACGGAACATGTTGAATTGTTTTTTGAGCGCTCCAACCGTTATGAACTATATTCCCTGGATTTCTGGCAGACTGCAACAGTGCCTCGCGGGCGCCCTTTTTTACTGCTTAATACGACAAGGGTGTATAGCTATGACGGCATGAGAAACGCAAGAACGGTAATCCCCATTTTAACCCATAGGTTAGGCGGGATTTCGTCACATAGTTTATTTGTGGTAGACATTAACGAGGAAGCGCTTAGCCGCATTCTAATACAGCATAGATTTACAGCAGGCAGCCATTTTTATTTGTCTGACAGATACGCAAACATATTGGTTTCAACTAACCGGGATAACCCCGTTTTTCCCATTGCAGATTTAACGGTGCTGGATGCTGCACGGGGAACAAGTACATATGTATTTATAGAAGGCTTTGGCAGAAATGCGATGTTGAATATAGTACACCCTATCATTTTGATGAACAGGCCACTTTACTATATCTCCCGCACACCCATGTCCGATATTCATGACAGATATGCCAGTGTACGAACGTATACGATGGTTATAATTTCTATTACATTTGTTGTGTCTCTTCTTATTATCTTTCTGCTGGTTAAAAAGCTGTACAATCCAATCGAAAATGCCATAAGCAGGATTCAAAACAGAATTGGCAAGCCACTACAAAGCGATATTTACTACTTGCAAAGTGGTATCGGCCAAATTTTCAAAGAACACGAAGACTTAAAGTCTGAATATATAAGAGCGTTGCCATTAATACTTGAGCAGTATTTGCAAAAAATATTAAGCAATAATGAACTGTTCGACAAAAGCGAGTTAGAGAATTTGATTAGCAACGCAAATATCCGTTTTAAATATCCTTGCTTTGCGGCTGCAATTGTTATTAAAGAATATTCGGACAAGTTTTTCACAGATTTCACACTTGCCGAGCAGCAAAAAATTTACAATACCTTATTAGAGGTTCTTAAAAGCCCTTGGGATGTCACATTCCAGGTTTTTGTATTGGCATTAGACCAATCGCGGCTTTGTGTGCTTATTAACCTTCCGCCGTCCGCTTCCACTGATATTGTGGTGGGTCTGATAAATGACTTTTACGAGTTGCTGGTTTTTGATGAACAGTATTTGACACTGTACACAGGGATAGGGCAAGTCCACGAGGGGTTAGGCGGCATATACCGCTCTTACGATGAAGCCAGCAATGCCGCAGGTAAGTTATCGCGCTACAGTGATGAAAAGATAGTGGTGTACAACCCCGAAAATGCCATGCCCGTTAGCAATTTTTCTTTCGATGAGGAGAGCAAACTTTTTAATTATCTGATTGGAGGATATCACGACCACGCGGCACAAATTTTGAAAATTATTATTAACAGAAATGTAGCTAACAATATTTCTGAACCGTATTTGAAAGAACTGCTTGCCCGCTTTTATATGATAGGAGAGCGGGCACTTAGGCATCACGGCTTATCTGTTGAGGGCCTAATGATGGATTATCCAAATTATTTTTTGCAAGATTATAGCAGTTTGCCATATCATGACCTTGTTTCGTACATCACAATATTGTACGCCAAAATAACCGAAGACACCGAAAAGCCTTACCGTAAAATCAACTGCGAAGCTATTCGCGAGTATATCGAAAACAATTATCACAAGGACATTTATCTGGAAAAACTTGCAGATGAATACAATGTGTCACTATCTTATTTGTCGAGAGTTTTTAAAAAGCACTACGGTATTACCTTTCAGCAGCATTTGGCAAATACGCGCATAGACCGTGCGAAGAAGTTACTAATCTCCACCAGCATGACAATTAACGATATTTCAGAAGCCACAGGCTTTAACAGCCGTAACACTTTTATCAGAATGTTCAAAAAGCTGGAAGGGGTAACACCTACCGAGTTTCGTACGATTATAGCGAATTAAATGATACCAAATACTAAGCAAGCATAGCGATTTCGGTTGAAATTGGGCTTCAGACTGCGCCGGAAAATGCATTGATGCGTTGCATTTTCCGGCTTGCTTCAGCCCATTTCAAATTGAAACGCCTATATAAACGGAGGAATGACAAGATGAAATTTAATGTGCTGGATTACTGCAAGTCTGAAAACATTACAACGGGGCTGCAAGCTGCCATAAACGATGCAGCCACAGTCGGAGGCGGAGTGGTTGTCATTCCCCGTGGAAATTACACAAGCAGCACAGTGGAGTTAAAATCAAATGTAACTCTTCATTTGGAAACGGGTGCTGTTTTGAATGCGTCCCCAAATATTCAAGACTATCCCGAAATTGGTTTTTACCACAATGAACTTGCCCAGGTTACATCATTTATATATGGCATGGGCTGTAGTAATATCCGCATAGAAGGTAGCGGTATTATTGACCTGTCGGGGGATAGTTTTTACGACTTTTCAAGGCCAGAGATTCCGTCATATATGAAAGATATAATTACGCCTACACAAGAGGCGGAATGTACGGTTCATTACGATGTCCGGGTTAAGCAGCCTATCTTTTTTCATGGCTGTTATGATATAAAAGTCACGGGAGTGACTATAAGAAATTCCCCATGCTGGACGCTCACATTTTCAGAATGCGAAGATATAAACGTCTCCAATGTTTCCATCTATAACAGCTTAAATATACCCAATTGCGACGGGATACATTTATGCAGCTGCAAAAACGCCATAATAAAGGGATGCAACATTGTAAGCGGGGATGACTGTATAGCTATGACCTGTATTACAAACTGGTATAAGCCATGCGAGAATGTAACGATATCCGACTGTATTATGACATCATGTTCAAAAACCATCTCTATAGGCTATTCATACAGCGTGGTTAGGAATGTTGTAATAAGCAATTGCATTATCCAAAAAAGCAACCGGGGAATCGCCTTTATGGCTACCGACGGCATTGGGCTTGTGGAAAATGTATGTATAAGTAATTGTATAGTTGATACACAAGTTAGGGCAGGGAACTGGTGGGGCAATGGGGAACCTCTTTTGTTGATGGCAACCCCCCATAATGTAGACAAAAGATATCGTGCGGATGGGCATCATGAAACGTCTATGAGAAACATACAAATCTCTAATGTTATATGTACTTCCGAAAACCTAATAGGCGTTGTTGGGGTTAATAATAATATTAAGGATGTTACATTCCGAGATGTTACTGTAAATCTAAAAGAAAGCAAAAATAAGCACCTAAAGGGCAATATTATTGACGTGAGCCCTTCCGCAAAAATGCCGATTATACCAGATGATGGAAGGCACTATATAATGATGGTTGAGAATGCGCATAATGTTGAGTTGCATAATGTGCGGGGATATGGTATGAACGGAGAAGCTGGTGAGGTTCTAATCAAATAATGCGGAAATACCTCACCCATCCGGTTTTGTCAATAATGATAAACCTTTTTCCGGTTTTGATGATACCGATAAAAGCGATTTCCATGCTAGGCTGGTGATGGAATGCCCCATAATGGGCATATAGGAGGAGTTGTGATTATGCAAAATACGACCGAACTACTCATAAAGGCGATTAAATACGAACACCCGGAAGAAATTCCCATTATGGTTAACTTCTCGCCTGCAGCAATAATAGCCCACAACAACGAACTTAGGGCTATTATGAAAAAATACCCGGATATTATCCCAGAGTGGTGGCAGCGCTACGACTTTGAAAAACATGCACCGGCAGAGTTCCGCCGGGGTGTAATAACCGACCCATGGGGCTGTGAATGGACCAATATTCAAGACGGACTTTCAGCTTATGTATCCGGCCACCCCCTTCCAAACCGTGAGGACATATTGACAATGAAGGTTCCCCAAGAGGATATGGGCCTTCCTCATGGCTTTATGTACTTAAGGTTGTTGGATTTGAGAGGCTATGAAGAGGCTATGGTTGATTTTGCCGAAGAATGTGACGAACTGCAAGTTCTAATTGATAAAGTATGCGATTATAATGTACGGCAAATGGAAATCATGTGCGCTAAAGAAGAATCCCCCTTAATTATTGTAGGCGACGACCTAGGTATGCAGCAAGGCATTGCAATAGGCGCAGAAAAATGGCGCAAATATATTAAACCTGCATTAAAGCGCATATTTGATGTATGTAAAAGGCATGGCAAATATGTATACATGCATTCAGATGGCGATATTATTGAAATCATGCCAGATATAATTGAAGCAGGGGCGCATCTTATAAATTGCCAGTATCGTGCAAACGGCATAGAGAGGCTAGTGGAAACCTGCAAAGGAAAAATACCGATTCTTTTGGATTTAGACAGGCAGTTTTTCCCCTTTGGCACCCCCCAAGACATGAGGGCCCATTTACGGGATACCGTGGAAAAAATGTATCTATCGGAAGGCGGATTGGCAATTTATATTGAAATCGGGCCGGATGTACCACTGGAAAATACATTAGCGTTATTCGATGAGGCGAATTTATTAAGACATTATAAAGGCTAAGGTTGGTGGTGTTACGATGAACAAATTATCACTATCGGGAACATGGGAGATGAAAACCAAGTCAGAAGAGGTTGTATCTGGCCAAATTCCCGGTTCGGTCTACTCATTTTTGCTTGACGCGGGCAAAATGGAGGACCCCTATTACCGGGACAACGAACTTCACGCGCTGCCTATAATGGACAATGATTTCACATTCGCACACCGTTTTATCGTTAACGATGATTTATTGCTATACCCACAGATATGCCTGCGGTGCGAAGGCCTAGATACAATTTGCCAGATATACCTAAATGGCATACAGGTAGGCAGTGCATTCAACATGCACCGCATATGGGAATTTGATATAAAAAACACCTTGCAACCCGGTGAGAACTTGCTTGAGATTAAATTCGCATCCCCCACACAGTACATCAAGGAAAAAGATGAGGCGTACACGATAAAAGGCGTTATAGGTATCGACGAATGTATGAAAGGCTTCCCTCATATACGGAAAGCTCATTGCATGTTTGGTTGGGATTGGGGGCCCCGGCTGCCGGATGCGGGGATATGGCGCGAAATTTGCATCCTAGGCTTTACATCGCGGATTGCGGATATACGCATAGCCCAACGGCACGATAACGGCAAGGCATACGTCAAGACAGATGTTTTTTTAGAGCAAGCCGATATTGATGATGACATTGAACTGGATATACAGCTTATTTCACCTGAGGGCGCAGTATCCGCCGTAAAAAATGCCGAGTTCATGGAAATTCCAAACCCACAACTATGGTGGCCACGGGGCTTAGGGCAGCAACCACTCTATACCATCCACGTCCAACTACTGAAAAACGGCACCTGTATCGACAGTGCAAAAAAACGCATTGGCCTACGTACCCTAACTATTGTGCGGGAAAAAGACGAATTTGGGGAAAGCTTTGACCACTCTGTTAACGGCGTACGTTTTTTTGGCATGGGTGCAAACTATATTCCGGAAGACAATATTCTAAACCGAACCACCTATGCACGTACACGAAAATTACTTGAACAATGCGCGGCGGCTAATTTTAATATGGTGCGTGTTTGGGGCGGCGGTTATTACCCGCCAAGCTATTTTTACGATATTTGTGACGAACTAGGGCTTGTGGTTTGGCAGGATTTCATGTTTGCCTGTGCCAATTATCCACTGGACTTTGACTTCGAGGATAATATCACGGCCGAATTGCGTGACAATATTCGCCGCCTGCGGCACCACGCATCTTTGGGCCTATGGTGCGGCAACAACGAGATGGAAATGTTCGAAGGCTGGGATAAATTCCGTGGCGGCGGAATTACCAAGGGGTTTTACATACGAATATATGAGCATATATTCCCGCACATCCTGCGTGAAGAAGACCCAGATACCTTCTATTGGCCCGGGTCACCATCCTCCGGCGGCTCTTTTGTAGAGCCTAACGCCTTTGACCGAGGAGATGTGCATTATTGGGATGTATGGTTTGCCGACAAGCCTTTTCACGAGTACCGTAAGTTCTTTTTTCGTTATGCCTCCGAATTTGGTTTTCAATCTTTCCCATGCGAGAAGACTATCGCGTCTTTCACTTTGCCTGAAGATAGGAATATTTTTTCCCGCGTGATGGAAATGCATCAGCGTCAAGGGCTTTCAAACGGGAAAATCATGAACTATTTAAGCAAAACATTCCTGTATCCTACCTGCTTTGATACTCTAATATACGCATCCCAAATTTTACAGGCAGAGGCAATAAAATATGGTGTTGAGCATTGGCGGCGTCATCGCGGGCGCTGTATGGGTTCTGTGTATTGGCAGCTTAATGATATTTGGCCGGGGGCGTCCTGGTCATCTATTGACTATTTCGGCAGATGGAAAGCATTGCATTATTACGCAAAGCGGTTCTATGCGCCGGTTATGTTATGCTGCCACGAAACAGGGGAACTTACCGATAGGGCGTCTGTTAATCTTCAGCCATCGGAAATAAAAACGGCGGCGCATTTATGTGTGACCAACGAAAGTCTGTCTGATGTTAACTGTGTGGTGCGGTGGGCACTTTGTGACGCAGGTTCTTCTGTGCTGGAATGCGGAGATGCACAAATACACGTTCCTGCATTATCCAGCTGCTGGCTTGAAGAACTTGATTTTGCCGGTACGGATTTCCTTCGCAATCATTTTAACTATACCATCGAAATTGCGGGATGCGAGACATCATTCGGCTCAGTACTATTTACGGCACCCAAGCACTACCGCTTCGAGGATCCCAAGCTGGCTTACCGAATCGAAAAAGATGTCATAACAGTAACATCCGCCGCGTATGCAAAAGGTATCGAAATAAGTTCCGACGACAGCGATTTGATTTTGTCTGATAATTATTTTGATATGGAAGCAGGTAGTGTTGACATAAAGATTCTGGAAGGCTCACCTAAAACCTTAAAATTACGCAGTATTTACGATATTAAATAATATAGTCGTTACGCTTGAAGTCACCCCGCTTGCGTCGGTCTTTTTGGCGCAATCCTGCGTCAGCGTCTCCCTTGCTTGCCTTGTGGGCAAGCCACGTCGGCACTTTCTTTTCTTCGTAAAACCCTTGCAGCATAAGAACCGTTTTAGATGATACGATTATATAATCAGAGAGGAATGTATTTTGTGAAGGTTGTAATAATTGGTGGCGGAAGTTATGTGTTTGTCCCTACGGTTATCGAGGATTTAATTATTAAATCCAAGCTTAACTGCCATATTACCTTGGTAGACTTAAACCTAGAAGCGGTTAACTTATTGGCAGAAATAACAAAGCAGATTGCCGCAGACCACGGCGTGGCTGTTGATGTGTCAGCTACAAGCGATAGGGTTGCGGCACTGGCAAACGCTGACTATGTGATAAACACCGCCGCCATTCAAGGGTTTAAACGCTGGCAAATGGATTACGATATTTGCAAAGATGAAGGCATTCCCTTTGAATTGCGAGAGTGCGGGGCATTGTCGGGTATAGCTTATGGCATTAGAACCATTACACTACTGCTTGATATCTGCAAAGATATGGGGAAATTGTGCCCCAGTGCAAAATTATTTAACGTGTCTAACCCACTTACAAAGGTGCATGAAGCCATACACCGCTTTACAAATATTGAAAGCTATGGATTTTGCAGCGTTGCCCAATGTGGTGCAGACGGTTACGAAAGAATAGCGCAAACACTAGGTCTGCACCATACCGAAATTGACGTGGTTTCGGCAGGGTTAAACCATTTTTCATGGATTGTTTCTATAAATGACCGCGCAAGCGGCGAAGATTTACTTCCTGCCTACCTAGAAATTTTGCGCAATAGTGCTGATAGAGACAGCAGGTTAAGGTTGAGATGGTATATGGAGTATGATGCCATTCCAGCCCTGTATGCAGACCATTTTGCCGAATTTTTGCCCTATCAGCCAGACGTACATTACCTATATGCACCGCCTTTTCATGGCAACGAAGCCGAAAGATTGCAGCGTTTTGAAGAAATGCGGCAAATGGCTGCCGGGAAATTGGATTATAAAAAGGTACCGCTTTTTCTGGGGCATAGTTGGGAACATCCCGGGCTAGTGGCGGGTGCTTTAACACACAAAACATCTATGCACATAAATGCTTTAAATTTGCCAAACTCAGGCTGCCTTCCCCAGCTTCCGGATGGGGCTATTGTAGAGGTACCCACAAAAATAACAGACGGCATTATTCAACCGGCTAAGGGAATTATGTTGCCGGAAAAAGCAGCGAATGCCTGTATAAACCAATGCAAGGTAGCAGGGATGATTGCAACCGCAGCCGTACAAGGTGATGAAAAGTTAGCGCTGGAGGTTGTTGAACTGGACAGGTCCATAACCGAAAAAGCCGCTGCAGCAAGGGCATTAAAGCGAATTTTGATGGCACACAAGGATATCTTACCCCAATTCTCATAGGCATTTAATTACGAGCCTACCCATGAGTAATCAAGTCACTTCGCTATTATTCATGGATAGGCTCAAAAATCAAATACCACAGCCTTTGGCCTGGGTCATTTTAAGGAGGCGATAAATATGTTCGAATTAAAACCCGATTATGAAAAAGCTCAAGCAAGAATGAATGCCTTTTGGGATTTTGCCGAAACAGACCGCCCTTTGGTTCATATAGCTTTTCCAAAGCCAAACCAAGAGGCATTTGAAAAGAAATCACACCAAAGCAGCAAAGAACTTTGGCTGGACATTGAGTATAGGGTAGAAATGCACATAAACCGGATGGAAAACACTGTTTTTTATGGGGAAGCCATGCCGGTTTTCTTCCCAAACCTGGGGCCGAACATACTGTCCGCATGGGCAGGCTGCTCAAACACTTATGAGGATGTAACAGTGTGGACAGCGCCATGCATATTTGATTGGGAAACAGACGGGCCAAATGCCATAATCGACCAAAACCATACATTGTACAAAAAAATGGACGCATACACTCGTCTGGTGCTTGAAAAAGCAAAAGGGCGCTTTATAGTTGGGCTAACAGACTTGCAGCCGGGGGGCTCCCATCTTGCCGCACTAAGAGGCCCGGAAACGCTGGCCATGGACTTACTGGAAAACCCGGAAAAGGTAAAGGCCAAAATTGCATCTTCTTATCTGGAATATTATCCGATATTTGACTATTACAGAGGGCTTCTTAAAGAGGCTAACCAGCCTATATCCACTTGGCTCCCCCTTACCTCGGAAACATCTATGTATATCCCGCAGAACGATTTTTCATGTATGATAAGCCCCGCCATGTTTGAGGAGTTCTTCTTGGAAGGCATAGCCCAGGAGTGCCGCCATTATGGGCAAAGCATATACCACCTGGACGGCCCAGGTGCCCTAAAACACTTAGATGCATTGTTAGAAATACCGGAACTTAACGCCATACAGTGGGTACCCGGCGCAGGGCAAGAAGATGTGGCACCTTGGATAGATGTATACAAGAAAATTCATGCCGCAGGAAAGTCCGTATTCATCTACATGTACAACCCCAGCGACCTAAAACTGCTTATGGAAAACATACCGGCAAGAGGCACCGGCGTAGAAATAGTAGGGGTGAAAAACGAAGAAGAAGCAAAAGATATAATGAAGATTATAGAAACATGGCATAAAAAATAAGAGGAGTACCACCATGACCCCAAGAGAAAGAGCCATCGCAGCTCTGACCATGAAGATACCCGACCAAGTTCCCCATTTTGAGTTGGAGTTTCAGCTTGGGATGGAGATGTTCGGGAAAGTTTTAGCACCACACGATTTGCGTCCCGCAAACATTGGTAAGCTTTCCGCCGCAGACCGGGATAAAAAGCTTAACCAATTGGCGGAGGATTTGGTATATGTCTACGAATCACTTGACTATTGCAGTATGCCTGCGCCATATTTAGGCTATGTAAGAAGCGACGGCATTGCCCCAGAGTTGGAATTTATGATTAAAAAAATGTTGGAGTTGACTGGTGGGCGGCGCATGATTCATTCCCATGCTGATGGCACCTTTGCATTGCCCGACGGCAACCAGATGTACGAGTTTTCCTATAGGTTGGCAGATGACCCAAAAGGCGTACACGCCGAGGCTAAGCGGAAAATGGAAGATGCTATACTACGCAACAAGCGTCTACTGGACGCCGGAGTGGAGGTGGGCGTCATGTGCGACGACTACTGCTATAACACCGGCCCGTTTATCTCGCCGGATATGTTTGGCGAGTTTATACAGCCGTATCTAGCCAAAATCATAGATGAAGGCAAAAAGATGGGTATGTACATGATTAAGCATACAGATGGTAATATAATGCCTATCTTGGGCCAACTTGCAGCCTGCGAGCCCCACGCACTGCATTCCATAGACCCAATGGCCGGGGTGGATATTAAAGTTGTAAAAGAACTAATAGGTGATAAAATTTGCTTGGTTGGCAATGTAAACTGCGCCCTAATGCAAACTGGCACAGACGAAGAAGTAATTGCCAGTGCCAAGTACTGTATGACCCACGGCAAGCCCGGAGGGGGATATATTTTTTCAACCAGTAACGTACCGTTCCAAGGTATGCCCCATAAGCGGTACGAGATGATATTGGATATCTGGAAAGAGATGAGGGATTATTAATGAAGAAGTTCAAACCGGATTTTAACGAGATGTTAAAAGTGCTACGAAAAGAGAAGCCGACCCGCCCGGTTCTATTTGAGTTGTTCATGAATGGGATTGTGTATGAGCATCTTGCGGGCTGGAAGGTTACAGACGAGCCTTTTTCACACAACAAGCAGACAATCGATGCATTTGCTGCCGGGGGCTATGATTATACAGCTACCAGTGCCTCAAAGTTCGGTTTTACAAAAGCAGAGCATGAAAGCAAAAGTACAAAGAGTATAAACGCGGCGGCCCTTGTGTCTGATTATGAGAGTTATGAGAAATATATATGGAACGACCCCGATGCCTATGACTATTCGATGCTTAAAATATTGGGCGACTACATGCCGGAAGGCATGAAGTTTATGGTAATGGGCCCCAGCGGCGTTTTGGAAAACGTCATAGATATAATGGGCTATGATAATCTTTGTTACGCACTGTATGAGGAGCCGGAACTTGTGCGCCTAATGTTTGATAATGTAGGCGACCGGATTGTGCGGTACTATAAAAATGCCCTTGAGTTTGACAGCGTTGGCATGGTTATGTCCAACGACGACTGGGGTTTTAGGACGCAGACATTTTTGTCAATCGAGCATATGCGCGAATATGTATTTCCGTGGCATAAGAAAATCGTGGATGTCTCCCATAGGGCTGGGAGGCCGGTTGTGCTGCATTCCTGCGGATATTTCGGGGATGCAATGGATTTAATTATTGATGAACTGGGCTACGACGCCAAGCATTCCTATGAGGATACCATTTTATCTGTTGAGGACAGCTACGAGAAATGGGGTGGAAGAATTGCCGTTATGGGCGGCATAGACATGGACTTTCTTGTCCGCGCAAATGTGGATGAAATAAAAGCCCGCTGCCGCAAGATGCTTGACATTGCAGAGGAAAAAGGCGGCTACGCGCTGGGTTCCGGCAATAGTATTCCGGCATATGTCCCCATAGAAAAGTATATGGCAATGCTTGAAACCGCATGGGAAAGAAGGTAAAGACAGGACGATTTATATGTATTGTGGCACTGGCGAAGAAGATGGGGGCGTATTAGTAGTGTATGGAAACAGATAGAAAAACACAGTTCGCAATCCAAAAAAACAGGGATTTCCGCGCAATGAAGAAAAACGCGCCTATTATCCAACAGGAATTTGGATTTTACAGTTTGGAGAATTGGAAGGCCGAAGGATTTCTAAAAGGAGATGAGGATTTAAAAGAGATATTCGGCTTCGACGGAAGAACAATGCTTGCATTAGAAGGGCTTGGCTGGTGTGAGGCCTCTTTTTGCCCTGCCTTTCCAGAGAAGCTATTGGAGGATAGGGGCGAATATGAACTTGTGCAGGATTTTGCCGGGCGGCATGTGCTATACTTCAAAGGCCGCAGGGATGGTTTTATGCCGGAATATGTAGACCATCCTGTGAAGGATTGGGATACGTGGGAACGTGACGTAAAGTGGCGGTTGTCCCCCGATGCCGAAGGCAGGTTTACCGGCATGACTGAACACGCAGCAAGTTTTAGCAATTTAATCAAGCAGCATGATTATATGGTGGCCCAATGCGCCATAGGCGGCTATATGTATCTGCGTTCGCTTGTTGGGCCGGAAGGTATACTGTATATGGTTTACGACGAGCCTAAGCTTGTGCATGATATGATGAAAACATGGTTCGAGTTGGCAGACAGAATAATAGCCTTCCATCAAAAATATATGAAGCTGGATGAATTGTTTTTGGCGGAGGATATATGCTATAACCACGGGCCGCTTATTGCCCCGGACATGATACGGGAATTCCTGTTTCCGTATTATCAGCAGCTAATAGCCAATATTAAGGCGCGTCAAAAGGATAAAACCCGGCATTTGCATATTCAAATTGACACAGACGGGGATTGCCGCCCGGTAATACCTGTGTACCAAGAAATAGGTGCGGATTATTTTTCGCCCTTTGAAGTGGCCTCTGGCTGCGATGTTGTGGAATTACGAAAGCAATATCCTCAGATTCTTATGCGCGGCGGTATTGATAAGCGCATACTTGCCGCCGGTAAGGACGCTATTTCACGGGAAATAGACCGCATCATGCCTTTTATGAAAGAGCAAGGCGGGTACATACCGGTTTGTGACCATGGTGTACCGGCGGAAGTAAAATTTGAAGATTATTTGCATTACCGAAATCTTATGAGGTGCTTTTAAAAATAATACGAAAATAAACCAGATCGGTTTTGATACTAATGGTAAACCTTTTCCTGGTTTTGATGATACCGACAAAAGTGATATTTTCATGCTTGGTTGGTGACGGAATCGCCCATAATGGGCGGATAGGAGGATATTATGAGTAAACAATTCCCAAGAACCACCGTAGCAGGCGTATCAATGCCGCGCATGATAATCGGCTCTAACTGGATGCTGGGCTGGGGACATACCACCCCCTCTGCCGACCGCATGATTAAACAGAGAAATGACAATCCCGAGGCCATTGCCGACATGATTTGCGTATTCTTAAAATACGGCATTGATGCCATTATGGGGCCCCCTGTGGGGTATCCGGCGTTTCTTGACGGCATTAAAATGGCAGAAGACCGCACGGGTAAGAAGGTGATTCTAATAGGCACCCCCGGCATTAACGTGGACGACAACCCCGCCGCCCGCCGGGAAGCCGAAGCCACCATAAAACAATCCGCTGCCAACGGCGCTACATTTTGCCTGCCCCATCACGGCTCAGTCGAGCAGTTGGTTAACAAGAACAAACAGACCATAGAACGCCTGCCGGATTATCTTAAAATGGTACGCGACTATGGCATGATTCCCGGCCTTTCCGCCCATATGCCGGAACTTATTGTGTATCCCGATGCCCAAGGCTACGATGTGGAAACATATATTCAAATTTACAACTGCATGGGCTACATGATGCAGGTGGAAATAGAATACATCCACAGCGTAATTTGGAACGCGAAAAAACCGGTTATGACTATCAAGCCTATGGCGGCAGGGCGGGTTACGCCTTTTGTTGGGCTGTCGTTTAACTGGGCTACGATACGGGAATGCGACATGATTACAGTAGGTTGTTTTTCCGCAGACGAAGCGGAAGAAGATATCGAGTACAGCTTTGCCGCACTGGAACGCAGGAAGCCCAACTTGGAAGGGCGCGCCAGCCCCGTAGCACAATCGGTTATGGGAACGCGCCCTTGTACTAAAGAATAAGCACGAAAACACAAGAAGCGGTGAAACTAATTTTGCATAAAGAAGTTTTTGAGTTTATAACGAATTAATTCGAAAACAGTCCCGCCTGTCGCAGATAAAGCGTTGAATCGTTCGCTATTTTCGGCTCGGCGGGACTGTTTGTCATTTATAGCAATTCCCCCTTTAAACGGTCTCGCCCGAGCCGAAAATCGCGAACGTTTCAACGTGTTTTCGGCGACAGGCGAGACCGATTTAAAGGTGAATTGCTATAATTCGCTATAATATGATAACCTTGACTTAAAGTAGCTGCTGGCCGTTAACAACCAAAGCAAAGCGCAGGTTTAAGTTATCGGCTGCCTTGCGGCATAATGCCATACGGGATAGGAAAATCTCGAAATAGTCCATTACCGCGCATTGGGTGGTGTCTATTGTCATATCCAGTGTAATCGTTGTTTTATCCTCTGAAATTGTAAGGGAGGACTGCTTTACCGCGAAGTTTACCCTATCGTGGATATCAAAGGTTGTAGGGTCTTGGTTTCTAACGCGGCTGTATCGGACATCGCATTTATCGGCAAGTACCACGGCGGCGCATATGGGGTTTACAGGGCGGGAGGTATTTTCGTCATGGTTGCCTATTGCGGTTATTATTGTGGCGGTGTCTTCCGGGTTTGAGCCCATGTCCTCAAGTAAGCGGAATGCTAAAATTGCGCCGCTTTGGGCATGGGCGGTGCGGTTTACTACGTTGCCTATGTCGTGCAGGTAGCCGGATATCCAGGCAAGTTCCGCTTCCCGCTTTGGGTAGCCCATGGTTTCTAGGATTTCTTTGGACTCGTTGGCCACCTTTGTCGAATGAAAAAGCCCATGGTCGGTATAACCAAGTACTCCCAGGGTTTCGTCTGCTTTTTGGATGTAGGTTTTGATTTTTTCATTGTTTTTTACGTCTGCTATAGTAATCATTTTGCACCTCTTTCTTTTCTTCTAAAATTTTAACATTATGGTCTTTGCCCACCGCAGCTGGCTCTTTTGAAGAAGGGTACGCAGCTGTCGCTGATTATAGCATATCATATTAGACTTTTCGCATTGAAAATGATATGCTTTTTTTAATTCATGAAAGAAATCGTGGTGTTATGAATGAATGAGTCTACAACTCCTTTGTATTTGCAAATATATAAACGTTTGCGGGATGATATCCTTGCAAATAAATATTCTGCAGGTAAACGTCTTCCCACAGAAAAAGAAATTTGCCAAACGTACTATGTCAGCCGGATTACAGCCAAGAAAGCACTAAATCAGCTGGCGGAAGAGAACCTTATCGTCAGGATAAAAGGCAAGGGTTCTTTTGTGTTGGGTACCTACAATCAAGGTACATGGGTAACAGAGCGTCAAAAGGTCTTAGGTTTAATTATGCCGGACTTTGAAGACACCTATGGGCGTGAGATTTTTTTCTCCATAGAAAAACAGTGCCGCAAAGTGGGTGTGCAATTTATATTCAGCTGCTCTGAAGGTGTACAGCATTTAGAAGCACAGGCACTGGATGATATGTTAGATTTTGATGTACTGGGGATTTTAATTATGCCTGTACATGGTGTATATTACAGCACAAAAATACTTAAATTGGTGTTGGATGGGTTTCCTATTGTTTTAATTGACCGCGACCTTAGAGGTATACCATCCCATTTTGTAGGTACGGACAATGTAGCCGCTGCTGAAGTGGCCACGGATTATCTTATACAAATGGGGCACAAAAAAATATGCGTGTATTCTCCTCCGTATGACAAAACATCTTCATTGGAAGACAGAATAAATGGCATACAGCAAAGTATTCAAAAAAACAATTTAGGCATGGGAACATTTTGCTTTTTTTCACAGCTTCTTTACAGCTTGCCGCAGAACAGAAATCATGAAACATTTGTAAAAGACAAGGAAGCTGTTAAGCTGCACTTGGCCGAAAACCCTGACATAACCGCCGCATTTGCCCTGGAGTACAATAGTGCCGTAACCATTAGGGCCGCAGCGGAAGAATTGGGACTTGGCGTTCCGGATGCCCTTAGCATCATTTGTTTTGACAGCCCTTTAAAGGATTATCTCTTTTGTACACCGCCTTTCACGCACATGCGGCAAAAACAAGAAGAAATCGGAGAGCGCGCAGTAGATTTGGTGCTTTCTTTGGCGGAAGGCAAAACCGGAAATCGCATCATGAAAATAAACCTGCCTACGGTTTTTGTGCCGGGGCGTAGTACATACAATATTAACGATTTAAGTATTTTTTCATAAACAGGGAACTATACGAACATTTAGGCATCTTGTGCAATCACGGGGGCGTTGTATATCCCTTTCAAACCTTAGTGATAACAGGGCGAAATTTTAGTAAATTTACAAAATTATAACGTAAAGCGTTGTGGGTTATATATAAAAACAACGCTTTTTTTATATCAGCACTAAGCTAAATGGTATATTGACCGGCCAATTAGCGAGATATATTATTGTCGTGTAATTACAATTTCTAGGAGGAGGATGTTTAAAGTGAAATGTAAGATGTTTACAGGGTTAAAGAAGCTGAAAAAGCATACCGCGCTAGTGCTTGCGTTTATTTTGGCATTGAGTACCTTGGCGCACATGGCTCCATTTACGGTATTTGCGGAGGGATATGAAAGTACCCAATCTAGCCCTTACAATTTGTATGATATTCCGCCTGATGCAAGTGCGCAGCTTATTTCACCGGCAGCAATTCAACCCTTGACGGATACAGTTGTGTACCAACGAAGTACCCCAATAAACGACTCTGATTGGACGGAAAACCCTGACGGCACACGTTCCGTGCTTTTATTTGATGGCCGGCGAACATCAAATGGGCCCGGCGGTGATGCAAACCGTAATATGCAGTTTAGGAACGGAGGCAGTGGGCCTCTGGCAGCAAATCAAATTGCGCAGCTTGATTTTACATTATTGAATCGGATTGGTGCACATATTACAGTTCACTACGAACAATCAAATCCACTTATGCAAATGAGTGCGCCGCCTTGGTGGCCAGTTGGCTGGCAATTTGGCACAGCAGTTGAATCTGGTGTACGCACATTCTCGCGCCAGCAGATTCTGGAATCAACGGAAGCATGGGGTTCTAACCCGTGGATTTTTGGTTCGGTATCGGACATCCATATTATTGAACTCACCGGTGCCGATGGTGCGCCAACAACTGTCACTCGTGTATATATCACATATGGTGAGGGTCATGAGCCCGATGATGAATTAGCCTTTGACATTGTTGAAGGGTGGTTGACATGGAGTGAAATAAGAGGGCTTAATGCAAACCAAAGCGAGGTAAGACATGACCTTAGGTTGCCTGCACCTGACATGGTGCCACAGGGTGTAGGCATCGCATGGTCGTCTAGTAACCCTGCAGTTGTCAGCAATACAGGCGTAGTTACTATGCCTGCTTCCGGTAATGTAAACGTTGTATTTACAGCAACTCTTTCCCGGGGCGGTGCATCACGTTCGTTAGTTTTTAACCTTACCGTGCTTGAACCTTTGGCAGAGGACCACGTTATAATCAACAACAGGCTTCCGGCAACCACGGCAGAATGGGTATATAACGGTGATGGCACTGAGTCTCTAATTGTATTCCTTGGAAGAAGAACAATGCCAGCCGGTAACGACCGCCTGGGGCGTGTCATGAGACCGGGCGCCGGTGGCGACCCGGATGTATACTTTTTCTGGTTTGATTACAATTGGCTTAACAGCCCCGGTGCAATGTTTACAATTGAATACAGTGGAAGTACCCCTCGCATTGAAGCCATGCATGTACGGGAGGCTGCCGGTGGCTGGTGGCCGGTGGCATGGATTAACGGCTCACCGGCAGGTGCAGGTTCCCACACATTCACGAGTGCGCAAATTCAAAACGGTGGCGAAGCCTGGAACATGTCAAACCCATGGCCAATTCCCGTAGAGGATTTGAATGATTTTGAATTCCGCCGCAGAGCTGATGGCGGCGACGAAGGCATAATTTACAGCGTAACCTTCACCCGGCAATGGCAGGCACCTCCCACAGGTGACACGTTGGAATTATTCGACGGCCGTGCCCAGCAGGATTCCAGCACAAATGAGAACTTTTGGTTTATCCTACGTGACCTTGGCGACCGCAGCGGATATTTTGACAACGCTGAAACCATTCCCGTGCAGGAACGCTTTGGTATGGCAAAGGTGTCCCCCGGGCGCGCAGACACTTCCTTCACCATAGAATATGAAGGAAACGACGGAATATATTTCGCGCTTCATTATCCACTAACCGGTACGACAGTGCACACCGGGCGGATTGGGGAAAACGGCAGTGCAACTATCACCAATGCGGCTATCACACAGCTTCGCACGGAGTTATTTGACGCGGCGGTTAATACTGTTGACCCTGTAACCGGAATGCATTTTATACACAGAGGGCTACCGGAGAGTCATGTTGTATTCAAAATAGGCCCGGCAAACGCGGTGATTACCCACGTTGCTATAAACTATATGCCGTCTCCGGTTGACGATGGCTATATTGAGATAGACAACTTTAGAGAAGGCCGAATCGACTCGCCAACTCTGAACGCTTACGGCGGCGTCAGCTTTGATATATTCCGCGGCAGGCGCTATTTGCAAGGGTCACCTATTGCCAATATATTTGTACCTAATCCACCTATCTATACCATCAGGGACAATGTGCTTTACTCTAATGTTATAGACCAATATATCGCGTGGTTTGACAGGACTGAGTGGGAATTGGATAACGGTGAAACCGTGTATTTGGGCGGCGGTGCAGAGATATTGCTTGAACCCGGTGCCATGTTTATCGTTGAATATGACCATACAGCAGGAGGTTCTCCGGCACTTGGTGTAAGAACATGGCAAACTGGATATTGGCCTCAGCCTGATGTGCCTTATATACAATTGGATGACGGTGTTCGTGCATTTTCCGGTATGGACATTGTTCATACCGAAATTAATGGGCATCCGTGGCTGCTTGACTGCATTCACAATATCGGGCTTCTGCAACTGCATGGCAACTCTGTTATAACACGAATTACCGTTATGACAGGTGGAGATATACCGCTTAACAGCAGCGGAAGCACCACAATTATACCGGGCGGTAACATATCAATGGTAATAGGGGATACCATAGAATTGCATCCCCGTTTTGACCCTGTTCACGCTACAGATGTTACTTTGGAATGGGTATTAAGCGACCCCAGTGTATCCATAACAGTAGGCCCAGCCGGCAGATCTGCCAGAATAATGGCGCATTCCGTGGGAACGGCAACAGTTATACTTACCGCAACATGTAATATCTCCGGTGTGGTGCATACTGCGGCATCCGGTTTAATTACGGTTGTTTCCGGCCATGCGGTGACAGGCATATCCGTGCGCCCGTTACAGTTAACCATGCCACTTGAGTCCGACACCTGGGTTACAGGTACCATTCGCCCGTATTATGCATCAAATCTTGTAGTTGAATGGACAGTTGAAGGCAGTGCCGTTGAAATTATTGAAGAACGCGGCGCAGCAGGAACGGGGCATTTCGGTCATACGGTACATGCACATATCCGTGCCGTGCATCCCGGTACCGCCACGCTGATAGTCTCTACAAATTGCGGCGAATTTGTTGGATCCACGGCAATTACCGTAACCAGCCAATCGGAAGGTATTATTCCGTTTAATATCTTCTCCCAATGGGAACCGGGCATACCCGGCGGTGTGCCAAATGTGTATAACATCCACAGTGTACTTGACCCAGCTGATTTTGGAAACGGTACAAGCAACGCAACCCCGGCAATTAATGCCGCAATACAAGCTGCAGGCAATGCGGCTTCAGCCGATAACCCGCAGGTTGTATTCCTTTTGCCCGGTACATTTTTAATCCACGGCACGATTCTGCTAAACCGCTCTTATGTTGTACTTCGCGGCTCCGGCCCGGCTGACGGCGGAACGCTGCTGCGCGGGCCTCATGTTCCGCTTTACACCACCGGTACAACAGGTATTGTACTGGGCGGCGGAAGCACCACATTCCACCTGCCCAATTATGCCGGTGTCTCTGTTAATCGTTTGACTGCAGATGCCCGCATGGGTGATATATCTGTACAAGTGACGGATGCAAGTGCTTTCCGGCCCGGTGATATTTTAATGCTTGACCGGCTTCCGGATGATTACGGCGATATTACCGGCCGCCTTGGTGGTACGGAATGGCGCTGGCACCATTACCAGGGTGGGTTTATGATGCGGACGGCTACAATGAGCGGTACGCAGTATATGGGGCCAACTTCTCCGGAGGGCCATCGCTCAGTCAAGCAATATATTGAAATCGCAAGTATTTCCGGCAACACCCTTCATTTAAGCAGCCCATTGAATTTCGACTTCCCCATTAGCCCAGGCGGGCATAACCTCTTCCCCGAAGTATGGAACACCCGTGCCCACGATTACCAATTTATCGGCCTTGAAAACCTTCAGATTCAAACTGAGGCCGGCGGCGAATGGTGGAACCCCGGCGGAATCATTATGAGTCCCGCAAGTTCCTATAGCTGGATAAGAAATATCTACAGCAACGGGCGTGACCCCTTTACAAGGCCGTCAGGTGACACGGGCTTCCGCGGTACCCATATTGAAATGTTTGGTTTCCGCAACGAAATTAGGGATAATTTAATCCGTTACTCTGCGGACCAGCGTCCCGGCGGCAATACCTACGGCATACGAATATCGGGCACCCAAGGCTTGGTTGAAAACAATGTAATTGACCAGCTTAACAAGCCTATTTTGGGAACGGTCACAGGCGGCGGTAATGTATATGCCTACAATATAATACCTAACGCCATACTTGCCGAAGGCTCCACAGCCAGCTGGACTATGCAGGCATGGCAGGAGACATCCATCACAACCAGCCACGGCGGCCATTCCCATTCGGATTTATTGGAAGGTAACTTTGGCGCAAACATGTCCACCGGCGGCGGCGACCACGGCAACGCAAGCCAGATGGTATTTTTCCGCAACCATGCATGGGGCAGAAACTGGAACCGTTCCGGCCCGGGAACCCCCCAAACCGTGGGGCATAACCTAAGAGGCATAAATGTACCGGTCAGGAACGGCGCACATGCTTCAATAGGTAATGTAATATTTACACAGGAAAATGCAAATGCGTTCACCACCAGAACATGGGGGCATATAGGCTCCGGTAATGCCATGCTTGTTTACCAGGTTGGCGGTGCGGGAGACGGCGGCACCCTTGACCGTTTCCACTGGCAGTCGGATTTTAATTATCATGATAACGCCGTGCTTAACAGGAACCCGGGCAGCGTTGTTCCGTTGCCGGACTCATTGTTCCGCTTAGGTGCGCCGGACTTCTTTGACGGTTATGTATGGCCTCCGGTTAACCCATACGGTGCATCATCTGCACAGCGGGTTGGCGGGCTTCCGGCACAAAGCCGCTTTGAAGTTGCCAGAAGTGTTGAAATAACCGACACCAATATTGTTACAGGGCAAGGCAGCAGTGTTTCTGTTGCGGTGGACAGTACAAATATCATAGGCGGCAGCCGTGTATTCCTTGTGGGCAGCCCCACCGGAGTAACCGCAGGAAATATTAACGCCGGAGGCACTTCCTTTAACCTTGTTGTTGGCGCGAATGCACCGCTTGGTGAGTACTGGGTAAAAGTTATGATTAACGGTACATTTTCTAACATGTTTGCCCTAGAAATAACTGCCGGAACCCCCGGCAGCGAAATCAGCCTTGATGAGGAAAATGTTGTGATTCCGTATGCAACTATAGGCCTGCAAGATGATGTGAACCGTCAAGCTACGGTTACTGTAACCCATATTGCTGGCGTAGAAGGGCTGCTCCTGTATTTCGAAAACTTAAATGATTTTATTGTAACGCCAAACCCTCTGGCTCTGTTAGTTGGGGAAGATGCGGTGTTTACCGTAGAGCCTAGTCAGGCAATGCTTGAATCGGCAACGCCGCAAGTTTTTGATACTGTTATTTCTATACGTCATGACGGCAAGGAATTGGCTAATCTTCAGGTAAGCTTTGAAGTTGTGGAAGGTGACGAGCCCGTATGCCGTGAATACTTGGGTGCTGCGTTAAAACATGTACGTGAGTTAAATCATGGGGACTTTACCAGATTGAGTTGGGCGCTGCTGCACCAGGTGTATGTGCAGGCTGTATCACTGTATAGCAACGAACATGCCACAGCCCAGCAACTAGAGGATATGACAGTCAGGCTATGGGGGGCAATAGATGCTCTTGTATTAATAGCCCCGCCGCCGCCACAGGCAGATAAGGCCCTGTTAATTGCGGCAATTGAGACTGCCGAGACTTTCGTGGTAAGCGAATTTACCAGGCTGAATTGGGTGCTGTTACAAGATGCGCTAAACCATGCAAGGCTAGTAGTTGGTAACGAAAATGCCACGCAAGATCAGGTTAACGCGGCATTAAACCGCCTAAATGCGGTAAAAGCCAGTCGTATTTCGTAAGCATCAATTTTGCTTAATGCGACAGCCCGGTTTTTACGAAACCTTTGATACAATGCACGAAGTGCATCAAAGCCGCAGTAAAAATCCCCATGGCTTGCCGTAGGCAAAAAACTTCCTTATAAAAAAACTGCGGCTGTTGATTAACAGCCGCAGTTTTTTTGTGGAGCATATATCAAAGATTATGCCTGTCATGTGTAGCGAATTATACCGATTCCAAATTTAAACCTATCTGACAGAGCGGCTGCGGGAAACGCGGAGCAAGCGCTTTCCCGCGCTTAGCCGCGATAGACAGATAGGATTTAAATTGGAATCGGTATTAAATGAGAAACGGTCGGTTCAGCCCGAGCCGAAAATCGCGAACGTTTCAACGTGTTTTCGGCGACAGGCAGGACTGTTTTCGAATTAATTCGCAGTGTATGTTGTCCTTTGGATTATTTCCTGCTTTGTAACCGGGTCAAGGTCTACAAACCGTGCTGAAAAGCCGCCTACGCGAACAATCAGGTCCCGGTATTTTTCCGGCTCGCGAAGGGCGTTTTCCAAATCGCCCTTGCCTATAACCGTAAGGTTAAGCTGGGTGCCGCCGTTTTGGAAGAAGGTTTCCAGCAGTGCCTTTATTGCCGTGAAGTTTTTCTGAAACAACTCCTTTGTAATGCGGAGGCTGTTTATAACCCCGGCGTGCCTGGCTGCGTCAAACTTTGCCATGGAGTTTAAAAGTGCAGTTGGGCCGTTTTTGTCTGCGCCTATGGCGGGGCTGTTGCCGTTATTTATAGCCGCCCCTGCCCCGCGTCCGTCTGCCGAGGCTATGCAGTACACGCCCCATTGGGCGCTGGTCATATTATTTACGCTTACAATGTCGTACTTGTTAACGCCATGCTCGTCACCGCTGTCCCGGGCCAGTTTTGCAATATGGTTGAAAACCCTTTGGGCCATCTGGTCGGCATCGTCTATGTCGTTGCCGTACTTTGGCGCTGATTTTAGAAGTTTCCGTTCCGTTTCATAACCTTCGAAGTTTGCAAGCAGCATCTGCCTTAAATCGTCCAGGGAGAACTTTTTTTCTTCGAAAACGATTTTTTTAATTGCTGTAAGGCTGTCTGCCGCACTTATTATGCCGAATATTTCCGCACTGGCATTTGCGTATCGTACGCCGCCGCTAAGCAGGCCCATTCCTTTTTCTATGCAGTCGTCCATCAAAAGGCAGTAGAATAACAGGGGCGCGGCCTTGCCTGCTTCCGTGTAGTTCTGCTTATTATGCCATACGGCGCGGTTGATGTTTTCTGCCAACTGATGATGATACTCCCGCCATAGGTCATCAAAGGACTGGATAGGGCCGATATTTTTCATACCTGCCTGCATGTGATGATGATGGTCGTATCCGTCAAAAAGGGCCAGTTCCAGGGCTTTTAGGCAGTTGCCGGTTACGTTTGGCGTGCCGGTGGAAAGCCCTTCCAGCACATATTCGCCGCAACCAAAGGGGACATAGCGTTCCGCTTCTTGTATTGGCACGTTGTACAGCTTTGCCACGGCGGGGATGTTTACATCGTCGCTGTAGATTATGGGAAATGTGGTGCCCGCCATGTTTACCCGGAGGCCCATGTCAAAAAGAGCCTCGTCCATGCCGCTATAGTATCGCAGGGTAAGCTGCGGAATAACCTCTTTGTGCCGTAGGGTAGCCTCCAATAGAGCCGTTGCCAAGCGGTTGGCATTTTTTTCGTTTCGTCTGCCGCGCCCGCCTATTATTATGCGGTGATCGAAGACTCGCCCCACCCGTAGGATGTTTTCGTACAACGACATTATCAACTCTAGGTCGCCATCCACTGCCCATAGGTCGCCCAAGTATTCGTCCATGCGGCCGTACTGGATTGTGTCGCTTATGGTTGCGTAAATCCAAAACAGTTGCAGCCCTTCGCGGAAATTTTGGGGTGCTGCATGGCGAATACGCTCTAAAAGTTCGCTTTGTTCGCCTTGGGCCCTGTCCCTGTAGTACACAAGGGCGTAGTCCAGCATATCCAATGCCGTCGAAAGGGCTTCGTAAAACGGCCCTTCCCTTTGAATTTCTTTACTAAGGCCGGGCAGCCCTAAGCGGATAAGCTTGCCAAAGTCCATACTTGTGCCGCCTACGCGGCAGAAGGCGTTTACCGCACCCGGCTCCGCGTGGCTTTTGGGGAAGGGTGCGCCGTACTTTTCTTCCATTGCCTTATCCAGCTTTGCCTCTGTGCGTTCTTCCCGCCAGAAGTTTATAATTTCCGGTATGTTGCCCACTTCATTGCGGAAGCGCTCCTCGTTGAAGCAATAGATATAGTTGCCGCCGTGCTCCGGATGGGGGTTTATACATAAAAAGGGCTGACGGCGGCTGCCTACGATTAAGTCCCCTTCCTTTGGCGGTGTTAGTATGAAAGGAACTTGTATGCGTAGGCAGGCTGCTTCGCGCAAAGCTGTGTCAGAATGTGCGCGGTAGGCGGCGGTGAACTCATTGGCATATTGCAGGCTATCCATGTTACGCTTCCCCGTCCCATAAATCTGTCCAACTTTCGGCTTCCTCCCACAAGAAAACCTGGCCCTTAATCAGGCGGCAGTTCTTATCTGCCCCAGCGATTTTTGCCATTTCGTCGTCTGTAAGGGGGTCATTTGCTGTTAGCCGCAGGTTGCTTTCGTATTCGTTCGGGTAAACGGAAAAGGGGATGGGTATCTGTCCCCTGGTAACGGCCCATTTTAGGCAGATAATTGCGGGATGAACCCCCCGTGCCTTTGCGATTTCCACAATTTCCGGCATTTCTGTTGCGGAAATATCTGTTGGGGTTTTATCACGCTCGGGCCGAGTTGGTGAGCCAATCGGGCAGAAGCCTATGGGAGTAATGCCTTCATTTTTGCAATAGTTAAACAGCGCGGGTTGCTGGAATGCCGGGTGAAGTTCCATCTCCAGTGCGGCAGGGCGGATGCGGCAGTGGGGGAGAACCGCATCAAGCTTTTTTATGGTCATGTTGCTCATGCCGATGTTTTTAACAAGGCCTAAATCATGAAGCTTTTCCATTTGCCGCCATACCTGCATAAATTCATCCGGGCAAAAGGGCCGCGAATCTGGGTTGCGCGCATCCCCGTCACAGCCGGGCGCGTGGTAATTGGGGAAGGGCCAGTGTACAAAATACAAGTCCAGATAATCCAACTGCAAGTCCCTTAAGCTTTTTGCGCAGGAAAGCAGTACATCGCCTTTGCCGTGCATGTCGTTCCATACCTTTGAGGTGATAATCAACTCATCACGCTTTACCAACCCGTCGTCTAGGGCCTGCTTAAACACTGTGCCTATTTTATCCTCGTTGCCATAAACTGCGGCACAGTCAAATAGGCGGTAGCCGCATTTGATTGCCCCGTATACCGCATCGGAAACCTGCTGCGGCGTAAAACGGTCACTTCCGAAGGTGCCCATGCCTATATGTGGTAGTTTCATACAAATGCCTCCTTTTACTCGCCCCTAAGTTTGCGAATTATCTCTATTGCCTTTTGGTATCTATCCGGGCAAACATATTCCGGTATAGAGTTGCCGCTGCCTATTGCCACCCCGTGCCCCTTTGCGGCGCAAACCCTGTATATATCTGTTGTATACGCCGATATATCCAGCGGTGAAATATCGCATAGGGCGTCTGTATCTAACCCGCCAAAGTTTCCTATACGGCTGCCGTATGTCTTTGTCCAGAACGAAAACGGCGCTATTGCATCTTCGTTGCTATGCTTTGCGTCAATCCCCACGGCTATAATATCCTCCATCACGCTATCTACTTTCCCGCAGCTGTGGAACAGGAATGGCTTGCCAAAATCGTGAATTAAGCCTATTAGACCCTTATACTGGGGGATAATATGCTCTCGTATATCCTCTGGTGGCAGTAGTGTCGCAGATTTAAATCCCAGGTCATCCCCAAAGCGGCATACGCAAAACACATCACCCCAGCGTGTAAGTACTTCGTTCCATATAATTGCCATGGCGTCACCCACAGCCTTAAACAAACCCGCGAAAAGTTCGTCGTCATCGGCCTTTATAAAGCACAGTTCCTGGAAGCCAACCACGTCTTGTACACATTCAAACACCCCGTAGCCAACGCCTCCTATAGCCTTCATGCCTTGGGGCATGACTTCGCATAGGGCGTCAAAGTGCGGGGTATAGCGCTGGAAGTATAAATCTGCCAGCTTGTTCCATGGGTATGCATCAAAGTCTTCTCGGGTTTTAATCACGCCTTCCTTGCCTTCACCTAGGGCGCCGCTTCCGGGCATTACAGGCCCAAGTCCGCATTCGAAGGAGACAGTGTCATAGCCCATATCCCTAAAGAAGGCGCAATAATGCCTATAGTATTCCTTTAGGTTTTCGTTATACAAGTGGCGGAATTTATTCCCTGTTATCTTTTCCATAAAGGTGTCGTTAATGGAATGCTCGTATAGGGGTATCCGCTCTGTTGGCTTGTTAAGCGCCGCGTTTACTATGTTCATGTAGTTTGGCATAAATGCCCTCCTATTTTAGATTCACTTTAATACATACAGGCAGGTCGGATTTATGGCCGGGGGCTATTACCGTAAGATAGTCATCACAGCGAACTGTTTTCACATCCACATCACAGCCCAGTACCTCTATGCTTTTAATCATGCTTCTGTAGGCGCACTTATCGCCAGCGCCTAGTGCCTTAACCCGCACAACCCCGTCGTCGGGCCAGTTAAGGGAAAATACATACAGCACACCATCCTTATAGGTAAAACGGAAATCCTCTGTTGTATAGCTGTCCCGGAGGGTGTCTGTGAAGGTGCCTTCCGGTGTTTGGGTTGGGCCTTCGCCAAAGCGCCGCCAGTATGTGGTATCGAAGATGCCTTCGCCGTTTATTCGCATCCATGCGCCAATTTCTTTTAAGATTTTCGCGTCTTCTTCCGGTATATGCCCGTCGGGGTGTGGGCCTACGTTTAGCAGCATTGTGCCGTTTTTGCTTACAACGTCAATAAGGTCGCACACTATGTCGTTGGTTTTTTTATAGTCGTTGCCTTGGGTATAACCCCATGAGTTTTTAGCAACGGCAGTACATGCCTGCCAAAAATCCGGCGAAACATAGGCCAACTGGCCCCGCTCTACGTCGCGTATGGCGGTTTTGTACATGTAGGCATCGAACTTGTAGTTAATGGCTACCTCCTTGCCCCATTCCGCCCCCCGGTTATAGTAAAAGGCGGCGAATTTTTGCAGGTATTCCTTCATGCCTTCAATTTGAATCCACCAGTCGAAATAAAGCACCAGCGGGCGGTACTTGTCCACAAGTTCGCAGGTGCGTACCAGCCAGTCGTCCATATAATCTTGGGGGATGAAAACCCCTTCTGTGGCGTACAGGTGCGGCTCCGGTATTATTGCAGACGGCCAATACAGGTCCCCATACGGGATTTCTTGCGGCATGTCGCTTTCGAACTGTCTGCCGCCATTCATAAACCAGTAATGCTCTATCCTATGGGAGGACGCGGTAAACACCATGCCGCGCTTTTCGCATTCTTCCTTTAAAAGGCCGGTTATGTCCTTCTTTGGCCCCATTTTTACAGAGGTCCACAGCGAAAGTTCGCTGTCGTACATTTGGAAACCGTCGTGATGCTCTGCCACGGGCATGACGTATTTTGCACCGCTTTCTGCAAAAAGTTCTGCCCATTCCTTAGGGTCAAACTTTGGTGCGGTAAACATGGGGATGAAATTTTTGTAGCCGAAGTTTTTGTGGGGGCCGTAGGTTTTAATATGATGCTCATATGCCGGGTGGCCTTGTAGGTACATAAAGCGGGGATACCATTCGTCATGGAAGGCGGGAACACTGTATACGCCCCAGTGGATGAATATGCCGAACTTTGCGTTTTGGTACCATTTTGGCACAGCATGGCCCTTTAGAGATTCCCATGTGGGCTTATACGGGCCTTTTGCAATTACATCATCGATGGTTTTTAGGTAACTCTTAATTTTTTCCATCTGCATTCTCCTTATCTTACGCGCATTTTGCGGTATAGGTCATCGTAATAAAGTGCCGCGTCCACTGGGGTGTTAACGGGGATGTGGTTGCCTACTGCCATAAAGAATCCTGGGCAGCGTTTACCGATTTCTATACAACGGCGCACCTCCGCTTCTATTTCGGCTTTGTTGCCCCTAAGCAGCACGTTCGTATCCGCGTTGCCCACAATACAGTGGGTTTTGCCGTACTTTTCCGCGATATATGCCATGTCGGTTAGGGGTTCAAGCACAAAGCCGTTAATGCCGCAATCGGCTACATCATCTATAAATTCCGTGAAATTCCCGTCGCAGGTGTACAGGATTTTCTTGCCTTTTTCGTGTAGCGGGCGGAACAGCTTTTTGTAATTGGGGAAAATAAACTCCCGGTAAAAACTTGGATGCAAAAACGCCCCGGTGCCCCAAACTATATCGTCATGAACCATTACAACATCCCCGTCGGCTTCCGCCAGGGCGTCGAAATATTGCTGTATCCATGCGGTATATCGGTTTGCAAATTCCCCAAAGGCTCGTGGGTCAATGCCGGCGGCCAGGTTAAGGGTGTCCCAACCCAGCAGTTCTATCAGGCCGCTCATAAGGGTTACGTAGATACCCGTCATGGGCACCATATCCACGCCACGGTCTACCTCGGCTGCGTAATTGGCGTTAAACTCAGCTATTAAAGTTTTCTTGTCCCGGGCGCCGTATGCTTCAAACATATCGTATTCGTATACGTCTTCCGGCTCTTCAAATAACTGTGAAAGTTCGTTGGAATAATCCGCCCCGCCTTCCTTATAGTTTGCGTGGCCCATTTTTGTAAACTTGTTGTCAAAAATTTGGTTGTGGGCATGTATGTTCCAGCGGAAGCCGTAGTCCCATGCGTTCATAAAGGCGTTGGCTGCGGCGTCGCTTTGCTCCATTCCCGTAACATGCTTTATAAGCGGCCAGTGAAACTCGGCACTATATTCTGTACGGGGGATAATATCCGGCATTTCTAGGTTTATTGCTGCCATTCCGTGTTGTTTTGACATTTATACGCTCCATTCTAATCATATTTTCTCCAAGACCGGTAGACTTCCAGTATATTTTCCTCTTTCGCACCCTTGTCGCGGAAGCATTGGCCTACAACCCCGGTTTTATTGCCGCCTAGGAAGTGGGCGGCTATGTTTTGTATGTCCTTATTTACATCGGCAGGCGTGCCAAAGGTCAGAAGCCACTGCCTGTCAATCCCGCCCCATAGGGCCATTTTGCCTTTTATTAGATTGGCAAGCTGGTTGTATGGCATTACGTTAAGCTGTGGGTTAATGGCGTTTACGCCAATTTCTATAAGGTCTGGGATGATTTCTAGGATATTGCCGTCGCTGTGCATTACAACAAGCTTATTGTGGTGGCGGGCGATTTCGCAGTATTCCTTATATAGGGGCTTAAATAGCTGCCGCCAGGCATTGGGGCTTATTAACATGCCTGTTTGGGTGCCCCAATCGTCTTCTATGTGGATGCTGTCACAGGGGCTTTCGGCCCAAAGCTGTACCTCGGCCTTGAAAAAGCCGTGGACTTTTTGTATTAGGCTATATAGGTCATCGTCCTCCATTGCTATGTCAATGAAAAGTTCCTCTGTGCCGCGGAGATATTGCATCCGCTGGAAGGGTTCTATTCCCCACATTTTCATGGTAAATTTGTTGGAGGTTTCATATTCTTCAGCTACATGTGTCATATCTGCTTGTTCCAGTATTTCGTATGGGATGTAGAAATCCTCGGTTAAGCTGCTTATTAGCGCTTCCTTTACCTCGCCTTTTACCCCGTCCTCACCGCATTCCCATTTGCAGCCCCACTGGTCGTACCAGTGGCCTTTTTTTGCCTGGATGTCCTTGCTTTTGCCATGCCCGTATTTAAAATTGGGGAGCAGTACGTCGGATTCAAACTCGGTTATGCCCCATTCCGTTTCCAGTGGGATAATGTCTACGGGTTGGAAGGTTAGGGCGGCTTTTACTCGCTCTCTGCTTGTCATGCTATTGCTCCTTACATATGAAAGTTCACAGAATGCTTAGTGGAACGGAACCACTTGCCGCCTCCGGCTCGCCCCATTTGTATTCTTCGGAAATAAAAATTTGTTGGAAATTGCCTAAATCGTTTCCGCTAAACTCTGCCACGGCATTTTTGCTTCCGGCAAAAAGAACATGACCGCCTGGGCGGAAGGTGTTGCCTATAAGCCGGATACCCCGGCAGCGGACAAGCAGCACGGCCAAATCCTTATCGGATATAAATGTGTTGTTGCGTATAAGCGTCTCGTCATAGTGCATATGGCACAGCAGTGCGCTTACGCAGTTTTCGGTTGTGTTGTCTTCCATCAGCCAGCCGGGGGCTTGTTCGTCTATATACAGCCCGTACCGCTGGCAGCTTGGGTAGCCATGGTGGGGTATGCCCGATACATAATTTCCGCGCATAATTCCATTTTTGCCGAAGGTGGCGTAAACACCCGCGCCGTCGTTTAGTACCTGCATGGCGTTTCTTACTGTGTTTGACTCTATAGTTACCCCGTCGCCGCCGCCGACAATACCGCTGTATGGGGTATTCTCCACTATGCAGCCGTTTATATCACACCCTATTGCGTATATTCCCACGGCGGAATAATGCTGTAAGCCAATATTTTTTACCTTACAGCCCGTTACCAAACTTCTTTCCTTTACAAAGAAACCGCCGCCAAGGGAGTTATCTACGGTACAATCCCGGATAATTACCCCGCTGTTTTCCCCTGTAAGCCTAATCCCCCATGCGCCTATATTTTCAAAAGCCAAACCTGAAAAGTTGCTATTCTCAAGCTTGCTCCGGCTGTCTATTGCCCCGGGTAAAGACATGGTGCCGTATGTGTTGGGCATATTGTCACGGATAAAATCTATACTTGCAAGTGGGCAAAGGGTGGTTTTAAACGTCAGCCCCGTAATTTCCAAATCTCGTACATCGCCCCGGATTTCTATAATACTTTCCCGTACCGGAAGCCATGTTTCAACCGGCTGTTCCCCAGGCATTGCATGGTAGAAAATCTTACGATCCTGTATATCCAGCCGCCAACGGCCGGGCTCAAGGTTATGTGTGTTCCAAAGTGCGTATTCCCGTACGCCAAAAGCTCCCGGCGGGTTCCCGCAGGGAGTTGTAAAATAGACGGTATCATTTTCTGCGCGCTGTACGGGCACAAGGGATTCATCCCACCTGTGCAAAACCGTGGCTTCTACGTCTGCCCAGTTAACATCCAGCGGTTCAATTTTCATCTTTTGCCGTGCGTCGCTAGTGGGCATTTCCGTAAAACCGCCGCCTGAGGTGCTAACCCATGGCACTTCATAATCCGAAAAATGTGGCATAAAACCTATGGCAGGGTACCGTGTGCGCAGCCGCAAAACCCCGTCAATTTCCAACACACGTAAATCCGCCGGCACACCTGCAGGCAGTGCCATCGAAAATATATCTCCGCCCTCATGCTGCCAACCGTAAGCCTTTACACCGCCGCGAAGCACCGCACCCGGCTCCCCCCTAATTATGGTGCCGCTTTCTTCAACAATAATATGCACGTTTTCATGCTCCCCTGAGGGGAAAAAAAATTCTTTCATCTGAAAACATACCCTTCTGTAGAATTTTTAAAAGTTACTTTGGATGTGATTTTTATCGCCTCATATGGTGCATTGGGGTTTTCAAGCCTCCAGATAAGCTGACGCAGGGCCCGCTCGCCCATATACTCCGGGTGGCTGTCTACGGTTGTTAGTTCCCTATAAAGGGGTAAAAGCCGCTGGTCTGCGTCGTACCCGCATAGGGCAATATCACGTGGTACATCCATGCCTAAATCGTTGAGGGTGGATTTTACCATCATGGCAAAGAAATCGTTTGCACACACAAAGGCTGTTGGAAACTCCTTTAGAGACGTAATCCAGGGGCGTATACCCTCGGCGGCCTCTCCGGGGTTTGTGCCGTATATGAATTTCGACTCGATAGGGATGTCATGGGCCCGTAATGCGCCAACAAACCCGTTCCATCTTTCATATAGGCTGCGGCAGCTAAGCTGAGTGCTTACAAACCCCAATTTCTTGTGGCCTTTTAATATTAGGTGCCGGGTCATTTCATACACATGTTCTTGATTGCACATAAGCAAAGTGTCGCCAAAGATGTATGCGTCGTCTATGCCGATTGCCGTGTCTACAAATACGGCAGGAATTCCGGTGCCTTGCAGCAGGCGGTAGTACTCCTCGGATATAGGGCCGATTGTGACAATGCCACTGGGTGAATCCGGGGAAAATTCCCTTGGCAGAAGCAGCCTTGCCTCAAGTTCCGGGTCAATCATGGCTATAGTATACTTAATGTTTCTTTTGCTGGCCTCTAACCCGAAACATTTTATGAAGGAAGACCAATATGGGTCGCTATAAAGGCTGTCTTGGATAATTATTGTAAAGGTTTTGGCTTCCCTTGCTGCCTCCATTTTTTCAAAGGCCAGGCGCTTGTAGCCCATTTCGTCTGCGGTTTTTTGTATAAGGTCCTTAGTGCGAAGGTCAATTTTGGACCGGCCGTTAAGGGCTTTTGACACTGTGCTTCGGCTTATGCCCAGGCGGTCTGCTATGTCTTGGGTAGTGATTCGGTTCATTGGTATGCCTCCGTGTGCGACTTAGATTTGACGTTTCTTGGGTTATTGTAGCATTTGTGTTATGCCTGTGCAATATTTTTTCTAAGACTAAGTCATATTGACATTTGAAAGCTTAGGTGAATTATATCATGAAAAATACTATTGACAAGTAGATTTGTGGAATTTATACTCAATATAAATAAAAATCTCGTAATTTTAATACGCAATTCACAAAGATGTGTGATTGCACAAAAGCTACATATGTAGCTTTTGTGCAAAGCGTAAGGAGGGTGTTTATGAAAATCTTAAAGCGATGGTATGGGAACGATAGGTTGCGCCTGCTGCTTATGGCCCTTCCCTTTGTGATTTTTACATTTATGTTTGCGTATGTACCGCTTCATGGGTGGATTTACGCCTTTTATCATTACCGGCCGGGCATCCCCCTTGCCAATACGCCCTTTGCCGGGCTTGATAACTTCCGTCTTTTATTTACTTTTTTCCGCCAGCAGGTTATTGGGGTGCTTAGGAATACTTTAACTTTTGCGTTTCTTAGTCTTTTATTTTCTCCGGTACCTATGTTTTTCGCGATTATGCTAAACGAGATTGCCAGTATGAAGTTTCGCAGGTTTGTGCAAACAATTACTACCCTGCCCAATTTTATTAGCTGGGTAATTATATTTTCCTTAGCGTTTCAGATTTTTCATGCCACGGGGCCGTTTAACCGCATGTTGCTAAGCATAGGCGCTATTGATGAGCCTACTATGCTTTTGGGCAATGTAAGTGCTGTTTATATTTTTCAAACCTTCATAAATATGTGGAGGCACACGGGCTGGGGCGCAATCATATATATTGCGGCCATTACCGGTATAGACGGCGAACTTTACGACGCCGCAAGCGTAGACGGTGCCGGCCGCTGGCATAGAATCCGCCATATAACCATACCCGGGCTTATGCCTACGTATACGGTTTTATTTATCCTTGCGGTTGGTAATATCCTGGGTGTTGGTTTCGAGCAGTACTTTGTTTTTAACAACCCCATGGTTGCGCCCCGGATGGAGGTCATAGATTTATTTGTGTTCCGTGTGGGTTTGCAAAATTTTGATTTTGCCTTTGCCACTGTGATTGGAATGCTTAGGACTGTTGTTAGTATCATAATCCTTTTTGGCGCAAACCTTGTGCTTAAGCGGATTCGCGGTTACGGGATAATTTAAGGAGGACGCGCATGAATCATAAAAAAAGCATTGGCGAAAGGGTTTTTATCGCTTTCAACTACCTGTTTTTTCTTCTCATGGTGTTTATTTGCCTTTATCCCTTCTGGTATATCTTTGTATATTCGCTAAGCGCGCCAATGGCGGCACTTAGCGGCATTAACTTTTTGCCAAGGGAGTTTACCCTTAGCAATTACGGGGATGTTTTTACAGTTCCGGGTATTGGGCGGGCAGCTATGATAAGCGTACTGCGGACCGTTACCGGCACGATATTAATGGTGACTATGTGCTCATTTTTTGCCTATCTTATGACAAAGCAGCGGATGTATTTCCGCACGGCTATATACCGCTTTACTATTATTACTATGTATTTCAACGCCGGGCTTATCCCTTGGTTTATGACCATGCGGGCATATGGGCTAAATAATAATTTCCTTGTTTACATTTTGCCCGGCGCCCTTTCCGCTTTTAATGTAATTTTGGTTAAAACCTTTATAGAGCAGCTACCCCCATCACTGGAAGAGGCGGCTTTTATAGACGGGGCAGGGATTTTAACCGTATTTACCCGGATAATCATGCCACTTTCTACTCCAATACTTGCCACCATAGCGGTGTTTGGGGCGGTGGGGCACTGGAATGCGTGGTTTGATAACCTGATTTTTATGGTGGGCCGGCCGGAACTTAATACATTACAGCTTATGCTATGGGAAATCCTTAACCAGGCCATTATCCCCACCCGTAATATAGGGCTCACACAAGCCCAGCAGATGGCAGACCAAACCTCGCCCATGACAATCCGCATGACTGCAACAATGATTGTAACTTTCCCTGTATTGTTTATTTACCCTTTTGCCCAGCGGTTCTTTGTAAAAGGAATCATGATAGGTGCTGTTAAGGGTTAATATAGCAGTTCATAACTGCAAAAATATAATTTAGGAGGCTATAAACATGAAAAGAAGGTATTTATTTTTGGTTGCGGCAATAATCGCCTTGCTTGCACTTGCGGCATGTGGCCGCGGCAACGGCGAAGAAACAACCGGCGACCAAAACGGCGGTAATCAAGAGCAAGCCGCCGAAACACCAACCCCGGCAGATGACAACCAAGCCGCAGACCCGGCCCCGCCGGAAGAGCGCCCCACCGTTGTTTTGGTAATTAACGTAGAAAACGGCCAAGACGACACCAATGCTATGTGGAAGTACCAGGCTGTTTTAGAAATGGAAGATATCCTTGGCATTAATCTCGAACTAAGAAGCCAAACCACAGACCAAGACCTGCTTATGATTACCGCCGGGGAAATCCCCGACATTTTCCAAGCCCGTAACGAATTTATGACCCAGCTTATCCTGGGCGGGCATATAACCCCAATGGATGACCTGGTTGGGCGCTATGCCCCACACCTTGCGGCAGACCCTTTGCGCCTTGATTTTCTTCGTACTTTCCAAAGCGAAGGCACCGGGCGTTTGTACGGTATATCTCATGGTGCCGGTGGCGGCGGAAACATGCACCAGCCCCAAACCCAGCACTTTATACGTTGGGATTTATACAGCCAACTTGGCTACCCCGAAATTAACAGCCTTAACGACATGATAGACGTACTTGCGGCTATGGTAGAACTTGAGCCTGTTAACATGCACGGCGCACCCACCTTTGCAATAGGCGCATGGGTAGACTGGGGTACATTCCCATTTGTAGCCATTGGCTACCAGGGCGTTGTGGGTACAGAAATTTCTCCAGTTCTTATGCTCCACCAAGACGGAAGGTATATACACACATATACCTATATCAACTCAAATATTTGGGGCAACCTGCGCACCTTTAACAGGGCAGACCAACTTGGCGTATTTGACCGGGACAGCCTAGTGCAAGGCCATGCAGAATGGGCCGCAAAAGCGCATACCGGGCAATATATGACACTTCCTTTCTCATGGGAAATTGGGCCGTTTAACGAGCATATGCGTGAGATTCATGGTTTGGATACTCTTATCGGCCACGCCTTTATGCCGCACGAAGACATGTGGGTTTTTGCAAACATGAACTCGCCCTTTGGTAATACAGACTATTTGTGGACAATAGGCGCAAACAGCACTGTGCAAGACGCCGCAATGCGTTTTATTGACTATATAAACAGCCCCGAAGGCGTACGCCAACTTATGAGCGGAACCGAAGGGACAACAATAGAAATATTTAATGGCCGCCCGGAAATACGTATGGACCTTCTGTCTGACGAGCCAGGCACCCCTTCGTTGGAAGGGTTGCTTTGGAACAACTCTAATATGGTAGGGCTTTCACCTTCAAATCCTCATCCTGCGGACGGTCACCCACTTAGCCTGTTTTTAACCCCAAGGGCATTTAGCTTACAAAACACGCATCTTGATACAGTTGCCGCTGCACACTTTGGCGCGGAATATCCCTTTGGCGTGGCCCAGATTCGCATAGACCAAGGCCGGGCATTTGACTATATAGGCTTTAACAATACCCTTGTAGCCGCAGTAGAAAGCCCACCAATGAATATCCAGCGTATAGACGACCTGCTTGCCGAAATTATATGGCGTGCAATTCCCGAAGCCATAACCGCGCCATCCGACGAAGCCTTCCTTGAAGTATTCGAGCGCACGGTTGCGGAACTGGAAGCCGCCGGCCATGCAGAGTCCGTGGCATGGTGGACCCAAGCATACCAAGACGCAGCTGCCTCTCTTGGTGACTTTGCAAGATAATATGAAAATATCTAATCCATCCGGTTTTGATACTAATGGTAAACCTTTTTCGGTTTTGATGATACCGATAAAAGCGATTTTCATACTCGGTTGGTGACGAAAGCCGCCCATAACGGGCGGATAGGAGGACTATTATGAGTTACAAACTTCCACTTGTGCGCCATGCGGCAAACCCAATCCTTACACCGGAGGACATGCCCTTCCGCTGCTACACGGTAATGAACAGCGGCGCAACCATGTTCCAAGGCAAGGTGCTTCTTTTGCTGCGTGTGGAGTACTGCGACCGCAGAACCTACTTTCACGTAGCCACCAGCGAAGACGGCGTGAAGTTTACCGTCAACCCAAAGGCTATCAACTACCCGCTTTCTATAACAGAAGAAGTGGTGGGCCCGGCGCACCGCTTTGATATGCGTATCACCCATTTTAAAGAGGAAAACAAATACTATGTTTTCCATGCGGCATGGATGGGTACCCATGGCTGTGGTATAGGGCTTTGCGAAACCACAGACTTTGTTAACTTTAAGCCCATAGGCCATGTTTCCCCACCCAGTAACCGCAACGCCGTACTTTTCCCCCGGAAAATTAACGGCCGCTACTGCCGCCTGGACCGCCCCCAAAACATAGACGGCACCGGCATCATGTGGGTAAGCTGGAGCGACGACTTAGACATGTGGGGCCACAGTATGCCCATCTTGCAAAAGCGCAACGACTGGAACAAGCATAAAATAGGCGCCGGCTGCATCCCCATAGAAACAGAGCATGGCTGGCTGCTTATATATCACGCAACTGCCCACACCTGCAGCACAGAAAACTATCATCTAGGGGCCATGCTTGTAGATTTAAACGAGCCCCATAAAATCATATCCGACCCACAGGAGTTTATACTTGCGGCGGAAAAAGATTATGAGTGCGTTGGCCAAACCCCCAATGTTGTTTTCACCGGCGGCGCGGTAGAAATGCCGGACGGCAAGCTAAACGTATATTACGGCGGCGCAGACACACGCATGTGCCTTGCGCAAACCACAGTTAAAGAACTGGCAGAGTGGAGCCTTGAACGGAAATGATTACGCTAACAAGCACAAAACCAAACTCAAACCTTTTCATACAAGGAAAGCCCGAGCGCATGAGCATCACCCTTGAACGGGATGCAGGTGTGCACTGGTTTGTTAAGGACATCTATGGCCAGGTTCTCGCAAGCGGGAACCTGGCAATGAGCCAGGGGCAGGAGCAAAGTGTTGCCCTTGGGACAAGTAAGCTTGGGTGGTTTTGCTTTACGGCAGAGTGTGCGGATACAACAGCCACAAGGGCATACGGTGTTGTGCATGACCCTGCCCATAGGCGTGCAAACGGCATGTATGAATGGTCATTCAAAGACGGTAAAGCCGAGCATAAGGGCGAAAATATCGACAGGGATATTTTCTTTGGCATATGGAACGCACCGGGGCACCTCATGCAAGACGGAGTGGATATTTCCCGGTATTTAGGAACGGCAATGAGTACTGCCGCCCCGTATGCGTGGCACTGCTTTATGACGCCGCCCATTACCACACATGACTTAAACAGCCCCCTAGTACCCGGGCGCACTACCGATTTTGAACAACTTGAAAACCTTGCAACACCCGGCCATAAGCATGAATTGTGGGGACAAACCGTATACGCGGGCCACTTACTGCGAGAGCATCAGTACCGTCTGCTTGAGATGACTTGTTATTTCGCCCATGAGTTTCGTGTGTATCCCGGCAAAGGCGCATACGGCGGAATGTTGAACCAGGAAGGCGAAAGACAGCTAGATTTATATATGCGCTATATGGCGCGTGTCCACATAAACCAGGCCCCAATAAGGCCGTACCATTACTATCTTGTATTGTGGGAACCCAACCACCAGTGGGAGGCATGGTGCCCCGCCGGCGAGGAGGGCATAAAAAGCATAGTCCGCGCCCATGAAATTGCGTACAAGGCAATTCATGAGGAATATGCTGCCGCAGGTATGCCGAAGAAAGCCGTAGTGCTTGGGCCCAACAGTTCAACATTTTATCCCGACTGGCATCAGGAACTTTTTGACGCAGGGCTTGCCGGCTTTATAGACGGGCTTACCACCCATTCATACTTTGAAAACCCCGATGACAGTAAATATGTATCATTAATACGCACGTTAAAGTCAATGGCTCAAACCGCGTGGGATAAGCGAACGGACAAAAAGCATGACAGGTTTTTCTTCTTCGCAACCGAGGAAGGGTACAGAAACGGCACCGACGAAGTGCAAATGCAGGCCCTTACACGCCACATGCTAACAATGCTGGGCGAAGGCTTTGACCATTACCAGATGTTTATTTACAGCGACGGTGCCCCGGGTGAGGCCGGGCGAATGGGACTGTTTTACAACCTGGAAACAGAGCCGTATCGCCCTAAGTTTGTAGCGCCAAAGCCCGTAGCAACGGCATTTTCGGTGGCAAGCTTCCTGCTTACGGGCTATAAAAGCCTTGGAAACCTGCCCCTTACCGGCGCCAGCATGGGATATGCCTATTCCAACGGCGATGATGTAAAACTGGCGGTGTGGAACTATGCCGGTACAGCAAAGGTACGTATAAAAACTGACCGCTCACAGGCCATTGTATACGACATTATGGGCAACGGCACAACCGTAGATTGCCCGGAAGGCTGGCTTGCAATAAACCTGTCCGAGAATGTGCAATATATATGCGGCGTGGAATTGCCCTTTGAAGAAATCGAAGCCGAGGTCATATCCGAGACGGTTATGGATTTTAACGAAGATGTCATCCTCACACGCGAGCAAACCGGAATGGAAATTTAGTTGGTATAGCAAAGGTAATAGGGCCTGCTTCTACTAACGGCAAAAGCTAGTGCCGTTAGCAGAAGCGGGCCCTACGTCAACTGCAAACCCCGCAGTGTAAGGGACACAGCGGGAGCGAGATGTTTGAAGGGAGAGTACTATGAAAACGTTAAGGCGTATAGTTTCTTTTTTTCTATGCCTGATACTGGCAGCGGGGATGCTGCCGGCAGTTACTGTGATGGCAGACGGGCCAGGGAGCCTGATACATCACTGGCCGCTGCATGGCAGTAGCAGCGATGCCATAGGCAATGCAGACCCTACCCTGGTAGGCCCGGGGTTTGGCGGCTGGATACACGACCCTGAATGGGATGCGGATGTATTAAGCATTAATGCCGCAGCCACCGGCAACCATGCATTAAGAATCGCAAGCAATCTTGAAACAAATAACGATTCATTGACTCTTGCCTTCTGGGCGCGGCCAAACCTTGGCGCAAGCGGGCTAAATAATTTTATTTCTCTGGAAAGCATGAATGTGCCCGACCGTACACAATGGGATACGCTTTTCTTCTTCTCCCACGGGGGCGGTTACCTCGGGCTTAACAACAGCGACGATACTTTTGATGAGTTCACGCTTGCCCCCCGCTGGACACATTTCGCACTGACTTTTAACGGGAACGAGGCTCGGCTTTATGTAGATGGGGCCGCCTTTGGCAGCCCTGTTGCCAATGTGCGCGTTCCCACATTAGATGTTGTGGAAATAGGCGGCGTACACGCATCCCAATTCTTTAACGGGCGCATGGCGGATGTACGGCTCTACAGCGGTGTGCTTTCCCTTGCGGAAATTCAGGCAGTGAGGGCCTTGGCACCTGCGGATGTGCTTAACAGCGTGGAAGAAATTGATGACACACCACCAACGCCGGCACTTATCCACCACTGGCCAATGACCTATGACGGGTCGTATCCCATCATTGCCGCAGACGTAGTTGGCGGGCGTGACGCCACCCGAGTATGGCAGAACGCCACCTTTGAAAACGATAACTATTGGGACAGGCATGTCCTGGAAATACAGCGCAGTGCAGACGCCCGCGCAGCCCATGTTTCAAATATTGACATAGGCAATGCGGAGGCGCTGACGGTATTGTTTTGGGCAAAGCAGCCGGCCTCCCAGTTCGGCAACCTGCTTACACTGGAAAGCATGGATATTGCCGACGGAACAGCATGGAACACAATGTTCTTTTTCTCATATGAAAACGGTACTTTGGGGCTGGATAACGGCGGCGCAGTTTTTGGCAGCCACAGTTTTGTTGACACGTGGAGCCATTTCGCTCTTGTGTTTGACGATGAAGAAGCCGCTCTTTTTGTAAACGGCCAGCCCCTTGGCAGCCCCATTACCACCAACCGCTTGCCGGCCTTGGATGTGTTTGCCATTGGCGGATACCTAGGCGGCCAGCTGTTTGAGGGCCGCATTGCAGACGTACGCCTGTATAACCACGCCCGTACAGAACTGCAAATCATGGCAGACATCACACAGGCCCCGGATGCTGTATTGGCGCAGGCCGGCATTACCCCGCCGGGTAACGTGCTGCCGCTGCACCACTGGTTGATGGACGGCAGCGGCGCTAACATCGGCACTTCCGGCAGGCCAGGGCAAGCCTTTGCAAGGGATGCTTCCTTTGTATATGACGTTGCGTGGGGCGAGTATGTACTTGAAATTAACCCCGCATCTGCCGGGTATGGCGGAAATAATATCGCGCCATTTACCGCGCCCGGCGCAGTTGAAACCTTCACCGATGTCACATTCACAATGTGGGTACGCGAAGATGTTCGTACCCGTGGCAATTTCCACTTTCTGCTTAGGGGGCTGGGTGGCTTTGCCATTGGCCGCGCTACAGACGGGCAGCTTTTCATTTCCCATGAAGATTTCATACCGCCCCTGGCTGACCAGTGGGGCAATGTGCTTACCCCTAATATAGTTTTCCCAACAACTTACCAAAGTGGATGGGTTCACTTGGCTTTTACTATGGGTAGTGGGGTGACTGTGTTCTATGTTAATGGCGTAGAGGTAGGCCAGGCACCGGTGGCCGCGCCAATTTCCATTGATGCCTATCATATCGGCGGCAATGAATGGCAGGGCCAAATCTTCCCGGGCCGTATTGCGGACTTTAGGGTGTATGACACGGTGCTAACCCCGGCAGAGATTTACGATATCTTTGACGATGTAACATTAAACGATGAACCTTCTTTCCTGGAACTTAGCGCACGTACCAGTCTGCCAAACTCCAACCTGTTCACTCAAGGTCAAGCCGCAAACATTGCCCTTACCGCTTCCGGCATTGAAGATTATGACGGAACGGAAGTTACGGTTGACTGGCGTATTGTAGACTGGCTTGACGCGGTTGTAGCATCCGGAAGCCACAATTTCCCGGTAGCCGGCGGTGATGTGCAAACTGCCACAATTCCACTGCCAACCAACCGGCTGGGCTGGTTTAATTTTGAAGCTTCAACAATCCAAGACGGTGAAACCGTAACATTGCCAAACCAGGGCACCATGCAAACCAATTCCCTCCCGTTTGGTGTGATAAATAACCCCGCCGGGCGTAGGATTAATGGCACATACGGCTGGCATTGGGATGGCACAACGGCCCACCACAGTGTTATCCCCGGCCCAAACGGTGAGGGTATAGACGAGCATATCTTCTTTGGCATATGGAACTCCATGGTAGGCATAATGGCGGACGGCGTAGATGTTTCCCGTGTATTGGGCTCTGCCATGTCCACAACCTCTGCGTATTCGTGGCGGTTGTTTATGAACCCACCGCTAACGACTACCGCCATGATGACTCCCAACCATCCTGAATGGGAGCCTAACAGAACAACCAATTTAGCATACCTTAACGCACTTGCAGTACCAGGCCATAGGCATACCCCCTGGCAGCATGAAACATATGCCGGCTCTAACCTCCGGGGGCATATGCATCAGCTATTAGAACTTACACCATATTTCCCCCATGAGTTTAGGGTGCACCCCGGCCTTGGGGCGTATGGCGGGCAAATGAACGCCCTTGGCGAGCAGGAGTTTGAACAATACATTCGTGCAATTGCGCGTATTCACATTCATCAGGCCCCGCTGCGTCCGCATCATTATTTTATGCCTCTTTGGGAGCCTAACTACCAATGGGGCGCATGGTTCCCCGGTGGGCAGGAAGGCATAGACAGCATAGTAAGGGCACACCAGATTGCATATGAGGCGATTCACGACGAATATCACCAAATGTACCTGCAAACAGGCGACCCAAGCTGGCTGACAAAGCCCGTGGTACTTGGCCCCAACAGCAGCACCTTCTACCCATCATGGCACCAGCAGCTTTTTGATGCGGGGCTGGCAAATTATATAGACGGCCTTACTATCCACACCTATCATGAAAACCCCAACGACCATAGCTATATCAACCTTACCCGCCAAGTAATGCAAATGTCTTTGGACGCATTCGAAAACCGCGCTAACCCCAAGGTTCATGACAGGTTCTTCTTCTTCGCAACCGAAGAGGGCTTCCGCTCCGGCGAAGCTATCGGCGGCGGCGCAACCGGTTTGGAAATGCAAATGAACGTGCTTACCCGCCATATGCTTATAATGCTAGGCGAAGGCTTCGACCATTTCCAGATGTTTATCTTCCACGACGGCCCGGCAGAAACCGCAACCATGGGCATGTTCTACTCCCTTAGCGGCGAGCATTTTGGTGCGTCATACATTGCGCCAAAGCCTGTAGCCACAGCGTTTTCCGCCGCAAGCTACCTGCTTGCCGGGTACGAAACCGGCGGGCCCTTGGCCCTTGGGGGTACAAATATCGGATATGCGTACCTGGATACCCTTACGGATTCTGTAAAGCTTGCCCTATGGAACTTTGCCGGTACAAGCACTGTCAATGTAAATGTGGGTGTGCCCAGCGTATTTGTTTACGATATCATGGGCAACCGCCAAAGTGTGGCAACACCGGGGGGCGTGCTAGCCATTACCCTTACGCAAAGTGTGCAATATGTAAGCGGCGTAAACCCAGATTTGTTCAGAGGCGAAGAGAATCTTGTAATCTCTAACGAGGAGTTATTCATAGGTGACGAACTGGTTATCACCGCCAAAATGTATAACGACGGCCCGGCAATTCAAGGCTATTCACTATCACTGTCATTTGATGCCGGCCTGGGTATTGCAGACTACACTCTTACCGGCGTAGACCTTGTACAAGGCGAAAATATTATTATCATCCCCGTGGGAAGAGTTCCGTTCGCAACTTCTCCCGGCGAATATACGGTTAATGCGGCACTTATTGGCGCAGGTGGTGTAATGGTTGCAATCGATTCCGCTACGGTAAGCGTACTACCCAAGGTAGAAATCGTACTTGCGCAAAACTTCTATGACTTTGCCGCAAGCCAAGGGGCTATAGCATTGCTTCTTCGCAATAATTCCGACGAGGCTAAAACCGTAAGCCTGCGGGTGCTGGAAGGCCCGGCGGTACTGTTTAGCCCCAGTGCGTTTGCCATGCAGCCCGGGGAGGAAGTTTCTGTTTTGGTACCCCTGCCTACAGTGGATATACTGATAGGCGCGGACCTTATAATAGAACTAACCTACCTGGATAGCGGCAACAACGTAGTGCAATCCCAGGAACATGAAGCTTCCTTTATTATGATGAACTACCAACCAAGCCCCCTTCCCATGACGCAAATCAGCCACATAGACACCTGGCACGAAAGAATGATTCCCATATGGCGCGGGCCCGAGCATCAGTACACCGGCGCAGCCCCCACTTTTGTACCGGGGCTTACAGCGGATAACCTTTCCGGGTTCCTATACTTTGGCTGGGACGCGGGGGGCGTATGGTTTGGCGCGGATATTACAGACGATATCCATATGAACAATACCACGGCCCCGATTGATATCTGGCAAGGTGATGCCATTCAGCTTAACTTCAACGTCAACCATTTAGGCGACCTTGCCGGCAGCGAATGGGCCACGGGCGAAATAGTCAGCGCAATGGGCTTTGCCCTTAACGCAAGCGGGCCTACCTTTAATGCATGGGGTATAGCCCCCGGCAGTACCGGCCCCGGCCCCGATTTTACTGTTCTTAGGGACGAAGGGGAAAACCGTACGGTTTATATGGCCTTTATCCCATGGGAGTTTTTGGGGCTGCCGGTTGAAAACGTGCGGGCCGGTTTCCAGCTTGGGGTTGCGGCTTCTATTAATGACCGGGATATTCCCGGCTCGTTTTGGAATAACCAGACGGCACTTGTGCTTTTTGACGGGATAATTGGCGGCGGCGGGTTTTCACAATTCGGCGTTATGGCACTGGTATCCAACACCGAGTTTATTCTTGCCCCGCGCCTTCGCGCAGAAGCCGGGCAAAACCAAGTGAACCTGCACTGGAGTGAGGCCATCCCAGGCGCAGACAGCTATAGGATTTATGTAAATAACACTTACCACACCACCGTGCCGGGTGGTATCACATCATACACTGTAACCGGCCTAACAAATGATACGGAGTATAACTTCCACGTTGTGGCAATAGGCGCGGGCTTTAACCCGGGAATGTCTAATACGGTAACGGCAACTCCCACCGGCGGGCCGGACATACCTGACCGTGAAGCTTTAAGAGACGCAATAACCGAAGTAGAAGGGCTAAATCACGGTGACTTTACCAGACTGAGTTGGGCACTGTTGCACCAGGTGTATATGCAGGCAGTATCATTGTATAACAACGAACATGCTACAGCCCAGCAACTTGAGGATATGACTGACAGGCTATGGGATGCGATAGATGCTCTTGTCTTAATAGCCCCGCCGCCACTGCCACAGGCAGATAAGGCCCAGTTAATTGCAGCAATCGAGATTGCCGAGACTTTTGTGGTAAGCGAATTTACCAGACTGAATTGGGTGCTGTTGCAAGATGCGCTAAACCATGCAAGGTTGGTAGTAAATAACGAATATGCTACCCAGGAACAGGTTAACGCGGCATTAAACCGGCTAAATGCGACAAAAACCAACCGTATTACGTAAGCGGTAAAATAGTTTATAGCGAATTAAATGAGAAACAGTCCAGCCCGAGCCGAAAATAGCGCACGTTTCAACGCTTTTGGCGACAGGCTGGACTGATTTCGAATTAATTCGCTATAGTAGTAACATTGGACCTGGCAACACGCGGTATTGTGATTACAAAGGGGTTTTTACTGCGGCTTTGATGAAAAATTATATCAAAATCTTCGCAAAAACCGGGGTGTTGACGTTATGTTGAATACAATAGTACGCCAGTTATACACTGAACCGTTTAATGGTGCGAAATTGCACCATTTTGCACCCTACATATGCTATAATTATGTTACGTACGTAACGGCATAATTTTTATTGAAAGGAAGATTAATATGCAAGCAGTTAAGCAAGAAATATACACGCTTGTAGAATCTCTGCCTGATTCACAGTTGAATGAGATTGCTAATTTTATATTGTTTGTAAAGACACGAGACGAAAGCCGGAGGTATAAAGATTTGGAAACTTTGAGTGTTTCCAGCACTGAATTTTGGAATAACGAAATTGATGATGAGGTATGGAACAATGCATAGCCCTGGCGAAATACTATTAGTTCCGATACCATTTACTGACTTATCATCGCACAAAAGGCGTCCGGTGCTTGTATTATCCAAGCAAGAATATAATAAACAGGCTCAAGATTTGATTGTCGCGGCTATTACATCATTGATTGATACTAAACCCTATGCTGTAATGTTCTCAAATGATGACATGGTAGACGGTAATTTGAAAGTAGATTCATGCATACGTGCAGACAAAATTTATACATTATCACAAACTCTTGTTGTAAAACGGTTTGGAAGGGTTAAGTCAGAGATTGTAGATATGGTAAAAACTATGGTTATGGATGTTATAGGATAATGAACTGCACGTCAGTAAAGCGTGGAAGAAAAGAACGCGCATGTGTTGACTTCAAACCGGCGTTGTCACGTTAAGCATTGAATAAATAATTATTTGCTTAACGCCACAACGCCTTTGATTTTAAACTTCAGTAGAGCCCAGCGGCTTTGGACTTACTCACGGCTGGCCATTTCTTTTATTATGTCTTTTGGCGTTAGGTCTTGTGTTAGCATTAGTACCAGCAGGTGGTAGGTTAGGTCTGCTATTTCGGCGGTTAGTTCGGCCTTGCTTGCGTTCTTTGCGGCTATTATTGTCTCGGCGGCTTCTTCGCCTATCTTTTTGCAAATTTTGTCTACACCTTTTTCCAGCAGGTAGTTGGTGTATGAGCCTTCTTTTGGGTTTTGTTTGCGGTGGGTTATTATTGCGTAGTCCCTTTCGATGGTGTTAAAAGCCCCGGTTTCTTCGCCAAAGCAGCTATAGGTGCCTTTGTGGCAAGCGCTGCCCGTTTGCTCTACTTGTATCAGCAAAGTGTCGTTATCGCAGTCCAGGGCCATGTGCATGATTTTTTGCACGTTTCCGGACGTTGCGCCCTTATGCCACAATTCGTTCCGGGAACGTGACCAGAAACATGTCTCGCCTTTTTTGCGCATAAAATCATAGCTTTCTTGGTTTACATAGGCCAGCATCAGCACCCTGCCTGTATAGTAATCTTGTATAATGGCGGGGATTAGCCCGTTTATTGATTCATCAAGCACGTTCTTAAATCCACCTTTCCTTCGTAGTGGGCTTTGCCTACTATTATGCCGTAGTATTTTGCGGCTTTTTCTATGTGGGCTTCGCTGGCCACGCCGCCGGATACTACTATGTTTATGCCCTGTATTTTTTCGTACATATCCCAGTTTGGAGACGTTAGGGTGCCGTCCCGGGAAATGTCTGTTACCACAAGGTAGCGTACGCCCATTGCCTTTAAATCGTCTATGAAGCCCAGGTAATTTACTGTGCTGTCTTCTGTCCAGCCGCCGGTAGCCACAAACCCGGCCATAGGCTTTGTTGACGCCTCTGGCATGGCCCATGTGGTGTCTGGAAGGAAGCGTACGTCTACCCCTACCACAATTTTTTCCGGGCCGTGGGTTTGCACCATTTCCCATACGAATTCCGGGTTTGAAACCGCTATGGTTCCTAAAATCACACGGTCTATCCCTACGTCGTCCAGGTACATGCTTACTATTTCGGCGGTTCTTACCCCGCCGCCCAGCTGCATTGGGATATTAATTGCTGCGCGTATTTGCCGGATGGTTTCCAGGTTAACCGTGCTGCCGGCTTTCGCGCCGTCTAGGTCTACTACATGCAAATATTTTGCGCCCATGGCTTCAAAATCTTTTGCCACTTGAACTGGGTCATGGCTGTAGACTGTTTTTTGGTTGTAGTCGCCTTTTAGCAGCCTAACGGCTTGCCCGCCTTGTAAATCTATTGCCGGGATTATTAACATTACAGCACCCCTTTGGTTGAGGATATTATATCTGTGCCGGTGGTTTTAATTGCCTGGCCCAGCGCACAGCCCAGGGCCTTAAACATTGCCTCTATTATGTGGTGGGTGTTGCTGCCATAGGCTAGGTTGATGTGCAGGGTAATACCGGCATTGTGGGCCAGTGCGCGGAAAAATTCCTCTGTCAGTTCCGTTTCAAAGCCGCCTACTACGGGGGATGACAAGCCGGCGTTAAAAACCAAAAATCCCCGGCCGGAGATATCCAGCACAACATGAACCAGGCTTTCATCCATAGGTATCCACGCCGTACCGTATCGCGCAATACCGGCCTTGTCGCCCAGTGCCATATTAAGTGCCCGGCCCAGGCAAATGCCTATGTCTTCTACTGTGTGGTGGCCGTCTACATGTAAATCCCCTTGACAGTCTACCTCCAAGCTTAGCCCGGCCCTAAAAGCGAACAGTTCCAGCATATGGTCGAAAAAGCCTATGCCTGTGTTGATTTTACTGGGGCCGTGCTGTAAATCCAGTTTTATTTCTACGTTTGTTTCGTTTGTTTTGCGTTCGCATATTCCTGTACGCACTGTATAAACGCCTCCATGTCGGAATTTGTGCCTATTGACACCCGCAGATAGTTTTTTAGTTTTGGTGTATGCCAGTATCTTGCTAAAATTTTATGGTTTAGTAAATGGCTGTATAGGCCCTCTGCTTCCGGGGTTTTTACTAATATGAAATTGGTTTGTGACGGTAACACATGGTAGCCCATGGCTTCTAAGCGGCCGGTGGTGTTATCGCGGGTTTTTATTACTTCTGTGATGGTCTTTTTTAAGTAGGGCCTGTCCTTTATTGCGGCGGCTGCTGCGGTTTGGGCAAGCATGTCCAGAGGGTAGGAATTAAATGCGTCTCTTACTCTTTTTAGGGCGTCTATTAGCTTTGGGTGGCCGATAGCATAACCTACACGCAGGCCCGCCAATGCGTGTGACTTGGAGAAGGTGCGAACAACCAGCAGATTTTCATACCCTGCCGGGATAGTGTGTTCCGGCTTTTGACTTAGCAGCGAAACGGCGCTTTCAACATTGGCAAAGTCTATATATGCCTCATCTACAAGTACCACGCCTTTTGGGTTTTGGCATAGTATTTTCTCCACGTCTGAAAGCCCCAGGGCTAAGCCGGTTGGGGCGTTTGGGTTTGCGATTATTACGCCGTTTGCGTTTTTATAGTTTGCTGTGTCAAGAGTAAAATCATCCCGGAGGGGTATCTGTTTTAGCCCTGCATCATAAAATTTGCCCCATACCGGATAAAACCCGTAGGATATATCGGGGGTGAGGATATTGTACTTGCCGCTGTAAAATGCCTGGAAAGCCAAGGCCAGTACCTCGTCGGAACCGTTGCCGCAAAAGATATTTTCCGGCTGTAGGTTTAGGTTGTTGGCTATGGCTTCGCTTAGCTTTGTGCTGTTGCTGTCCGGGTAAAGGCGCAGCCGTGCGATATCGGTATTTGTTATGGCTTCTTGCACTTTTGGGGAAGGAGGGTAGGGGCTTTCGTTGGTGTTTAGCTTAACCCAGCCTGTATCTTGTGGCTGCAAACCTGCAATATATGGGGTTAGGCTTTTTGCTTTTTCACTAAGGAAATCACTTGAAAAATCCATATATTATACCTCGCGGATAATTGGAATCGCTTTTATCGGTATCATCAAAACCAGGAAAAGGTTTATCATTATTGACAAAACCGAGGGAAGCCTTTATCGGTATCATCAAAACCGAACCGGCACTACTCAAATCTAACCTTTACGGCATTGGCGTGGGCGTCCAGCCCTTCGGCCATTGCAAATTTAATCACGTCATCTTTTAGGGCGCTTAGTGCCTGGCGTGGATAATAGCTATATGAACTGCGCTTCACAAAATCGTATACGCCCAAGGGCGAGTAGAACTTCGCGGTTCCGCTTGTTGGAAGCACATGGTTTGGCCCGGACATATAGTCCCCCAGGGGTTCAGGGTTGTTTTCACCCAAAAAGACCGAACCGGCGTTTTTTACTTTTGGCAAGTGGGAAAGGGGGTCCGCTGTTAGGATTTCTAAATGTTCCGGGGCTAGGTTGTTGGATATTTCGAAGGCTTCGTCCAGGCTTTTTACGTGTACTGCCGCGCCGTAGTTTTCCAGGGCTTGTGTGATTATATCTTTGCGGGTTAAATAGGCCAGCTGCCGTTCTATTTCCGCTTCGGTTTCCGATATTAGTTTTTCGCTGGTTGTCACAAGTATGGCACTGGCCAGAATGTCATGTTCGGCTTGGCTCATTAAATCTGCGGCTACATATTTGGGGTTGGCGGTTTCATCGGCTATTATCAGCACCTCGGAAGGGCCGGCTACCATATCTATGTCCACTTCGCCGTATACCATACGCTTTGCCGTTGCTACATATATGTTGCCTGGGCCCACTATTTTGTCTGCTTTTGGGATGGTTTCGGTTCCGTAGGCCGCTGCCGCTATGGCGTGTGCGCCGCCGATTTTGTATATTTTATTGCATCCTATTACATGGGCTGCCGCCAGTATCGCGTCGGGTACTTTGCCATCTGCTTTTACGGGGGTAAACATAGCCATCTCTTTTACCCCGGCCAAAATGGCAGGGATTCCGTTCATTAGCACAGATGACGGGTATGCGGCGGTTCCGCCAGGGACATAAAGGGCCACACGGGCTAAGGGGCGCACTATTTGGCCCATTATTACGCCGGTTTCCTTGTATATGCTCCAGGATTTTTCTTCTTGGTTGGTATGGAAGGCTATGATTTGCTCTGCGGCTCGTTTTAGTATTCGAATGAAATCCTGGCCAATATTTTGAACCGCGAATTCTATCTCCGCGCCTGTTACCAGCAGGTCATTACCGGTAAACCCGTCAAACTTTTGCGCGTATTGTAATACAGCTGCGTCGCCGCCGGTTTTTACATTGGCCAAAATTTCTTGTACAGATGTTTCTACTGCCGCGTCTGTTTGGAATTGGCGGTTTTTTATTGCATTTAGGTTGCGGTTTAATCGCATTTTTTGTCCCCTTTAAAGGCCAACCCCCGGCCCTTTGGGCCACCCCCTTCTAAAGAAGGGGGCTAAGTATCGGCAAGCCTAGACTCTTCACAAAGATGTGGGCTAAAGCCCTGGCAAGCTAAGCCCCCTTCTTTAGAAGGGGGTGGCCCGAAGGGCCGGGGGTTGTATCCACTATATTATCGAACTCGAAATATCATCAACCATTGATGCAACATTAACATCATATTTAAGCGCAGCCTTGCTTACCAAAATTTTAGTTTGAATAGGCATTGCTTCATCATAGATAATCAGCCCGTTTTCCACTAGCGCGCTGCCTGTCTCCACAATATCGAATATGGCATCCACACTGCCATGTGCAGGCATTATTTCCGAAGAGCCGAATATTGTAACAATATCCGCAAGTATCCTTTGGCTGGCAAAATACTTTGCCGCAATATTAGGATGCTGGGTGGCTACGGTCAAAATTTTCTCGTCGCTTTTCTTGCATTTTTCGTAAAAATCCCGGCCGGACTGCATTCCCGCAACGCAAAAACGTGACTGGCCGCATAGGGCAAAGTCCGGCAGTAAATCCGTTATAAAATTATCACCCCGCATGGCAAGGCCGCCCATTACGCTGGAGAGTTCATACTCCCTGTAGCAGTCAAAGGCCGTAAGCCCCAGTTCTGCCCAGTTTCTGTCTACATATTGGGGTATATCCATGTTTCGCACTAATAAGAATGCCGCACGGCCGCAGCAGCTGTCGTGCTGCAATTGTTTTTGGTCGCTTAGACGTATAGCGCATTCTAAGGAATCTGAAGCATAGCCAGCCCTTTTAAATACCTCATAAGAACGAGCCAGCAGCCTATGCCCCTTGGGCAGCGCTATTATAATTTTACGCATACAACACCGGCCTTACATTCACATTATTTCCGGCCAAGTACTCCTTTAACTCACTTACACTGTAGTTGCGCTGAAGCCGTGGGGAGTAAAGCATACTGCTTATGATAGCCCCCTGGCTCTGGGTCTCGGTAAAAACCTCTAAAAGATGCCCGGGCACACCGGCCCCGCCAGAGGCCACCAGCGGCACCCTTACGGCTTTTTCCGCCATTTTCATCAGCGGTATATCATAGCCTTGCAAGGTGCCGTCCTGGTCTATACTGTTAATGCATATCTCGCCGGCGCCTAGGGCTTCACCCCTTCTTAACCAATCTATTGCGTCGATACCTGTGGATGTACGGGCACCGTCGATGTACACTTCGTAGCCGCTTGGGGTGCTTGCACCCCGCTTTACTTGGGTAGACAGCACAATGCATTGGGAGCCAAAGGCCTTTGCCCCGTCTTCGATAATTTGCGGGTTGCGTACCGCCATGGAATCTACGCTTATTTTTTCCGCGCCGGCTTTTAGGGCGTCGTACATATCGCTTAATTTTCTTATGCCGCCGCCTACGGTAAAGGGAATGAAAAGCTTGCTTGCCACTTTTTTTACGGTTTTAATATCAATGGGGCGTTTTTCGGCACTTGCGGTTATATCAAAAAAGATTAACTCGTCTATCTGGGCTGCGTACATGGCTGCCGCAAGTTCCTCTGCGGGGGCTACGTCTATATTGTCCATAAACTGTACCGCTTTTGTCACCCTGCCGTTTATTATGTCAAAGCAGGCTATTAATCGTTTTGTCAGCATTAAATTTCCCTTTCCAGTTCAAGAAAGCGCCTAAGCAGGCGAAGCCCTGCTTCCCCGCTTTTTTCGATATGAAACTGAGTGGCATATATATTTTCGTGCTGTATCCCGGCTACAAAATCGCCATTATAGTCGGAAAGCGCCCAAATATCGGACTCATTCGCTGGCTTTACGTGATAAGAATTAACGAAGTAGAAATGCTCCGGCGCGGGCGGCATAAGGCGTACGCCCATTGGGGTTAGTGGCGTATCTTTAACGAAACGCACCTGGTTCCACCCCATTTGGGGTACCCGGACATTTTGGGTATCGTATTTAACTATATTGCCCTTTAGCCAGCCTAACCCCAGTGCGTCGCCTTCTTCGCTATGCTCGAACAGTACTTGCATACCCACACAAATGCCTAAAAAAGGCACCTTCTTTTTAATGATAATTTTCTCCAATTTTGCCAGCATGTTCATCGCCTTTAACGAGTCCATGGTTGCCTCGGCCGTACCCACCCCCGGCAGAATAATATGGGTGGCATCGCCAAAATCCTTAGCGCCCCGTGCATAGTCGGCTCTGAAGCCTAAGTGCCTTACGGCGTGCAGTACGCTTGGGGCATTGCCGGCTTTGTAATCAATAATCCTAACCATGATGCTCTCCTTTGTTCTGGCGATTCGTTTGAAATTGGTCTGCGCCGGAAAATGCATTGAAGCGTTGCATTTTCCGGCTTGCGTCAGCCCATTTCAAATCGAAGCGCCTATATTATCGCCTTTAATTCCTCTACCAGGTTAGCCAGCTTGGCATTGGCCTCTTCCATTGTGGCTGTTGCAGGCAGGCATACGCCAAAGTATAGTTTTATCTTGGGCTCGGTCCCGGAAGGGCGTATACATGTCCATGAGCCGTCTTCTGTTACAAAATACAGCACATCCGATACGGGTAAGCCTGTGGCTTCTTCCCGGCCGTCTGGCAAATGCCTAACCTGCCCGCTTAAATAATCTCGGGTTTCAACCAGATTAGAGCCCCCCAGGCTTTTTGGAGGGTTGGCACGCAGGCCAGCCATAATCCGCTTAATATCCTGCAACCCTTCCGAGCCCTTCATAGTTAGGGATGTTGTTAACTCCAAATGCAGCCCGTGTTTCTTATATAGCTGCTGCAATACGTCGTATAAGCTAAGCCCCTGCCGCTGGTAATGTTTAACGGCCTCGCATATTAGCAAACTTGCCACAACGGCATCCTTATCCCTGGCATATGTTCCGGCCAGGTATCCATAGCTTTCCTCGTAGCCCAAAATATAGGAATGGCTGCCCGTATTTTCAAACTCTGTCATCTTTTCGCCAATATATTTGAAACCGGTTAGCACATCCATGTATGCCGCGCCGTATGCATTTGCAATTTTGCGGCCCATATCTGTTGACACAATAGTAGATATAATTACGCTGTTTTGCGGAAGGCTGCCATTTGCCTGCATTTGGGATAGCATGTATTCGGCTAAAATTGCGCCTACCATGTTTCCGGTTAATAGTTCATACTCTCCATTATGCTTTACACCAACACCTACCCGGTCCGCATCCGGGTCGGTAATTATTATTACATCTGCATCTGCTTGTTTAGCCAGCTTTAAGGCCATGGCAAAGGCCGCAGCCTCTTCCGGGTTTGGATAAGCTACTGTTGGAAATTCCCCGTCGGGCATTTCCTGCTCCGGTACTACAAATACATGGTTGAAGCCAGATTCTTTAAGTACACGACGCACGGCAATATTGCCCGCCCCATGCAAAGGCGAGAAAACAATTTTTATATCCGGCTCCATGTTAGAAGGATTAAGCCCGCAAGCTTTAACATTGGCTACGTACTCATCATCAACTTCCGCCGGAGCCATGTTATAAAACCCCTTATGGGCAGCCTCTGCCTGATTCATAGTTCTAACCATAGAAAAATCCGTTACATTATTAACTTCCGTGATAATATCGTTATCCCTTGGATAAGCGCACTGCCCTCCGTCTGCCCAGTAGACTTTATAGCCATTATACTCCGGCGGGTTATGGCTGGCGGTGATAACTATCCCGGCAATACAACCCAAATGCCTAACGGCAAAAGAAAGAAGGGGAGTAGGCCGCAAACTGTCAAACACATAAGTCTTAATACCGTTTGCGTTAAATACCAGTGCCGCTTCTAATGTAAACTCCGGCGACATACGGCGGCTGTCATGGGCTATAACAACACCCATACCTGGCTTATAATCGTCTGACTTTAGTATATAATTGGCCAAACCTTGGGTAGCTTTCCGTATTGTATAAATATTTAAACGGTTGCTGCCCGCACCAATTACCCCTCTAAGCCCACCGGTACCAAACTCTAATTCTCGAAAAAAACGGTCCTCTATCTCGCCGGCGTTATCTGCTATGGCAAGAAGTTCTTCTTTTGTGCGTTGGTCAATACTTGGGTCACCAAGCCACTTCTCATAAGCTTCACGATAATTCATAACCTCATACCTCCTTATATATAAAAATACCCCCACAAAACCATCCCGAAAACTGCGCAATACGCGGTTTTCTATATAGTTATAGTGGGGGCTCTGGGGCAACTCTAATAGAAGTTCCCCAGGGTTTATTATTTTTTAAACTTTGACAGTATCCTTTCATGCCACTTAAGCGGCTCGTCGTTACCGGTTGTTTGCCTGCGGGCCTTGCGCTGCTCGGCCAATTGCTGTTTGGTTTTCATGCCCTTCATGCTGACAATGTACGCGCCAGCAAGTTCTACGGTTACATTTTTTTTCACCGGCAGGGCTTCATATACGGCTTTGTCGCATACAAGAGTCATAATCTGGGGGCCTATTTTTGCCTTTACCAGGGGCATTTTCATCATGCGGCCCATTCTTGGAACCTGGCTTGCCATTGCCTTGGGCAAGTTTGCGTTGGTTAGCTTGTCTTTTTTCTTGTCTATTACATAAATGGTTGCCGGCTGTTTGTGGCGCTCTACCATATCTTGCTGGTCGGCCATTCGGCGGCCGGCCCACTTGTTTAGGAAGTATAGAACCACAAAAACAATAACAAGAATAATCCCGATTAAAACCAAAACGTCTAAAAGGCCAAACCCTGCTGTAAAAGGCAATTTAATCCCTCCGATGATATATGCGTTTCGATTTGAAATGGGCTGATGCAAGCCGGAAAATACAACGCTTCAATGCATTTTCGGCACAGTCTGAAGCCCAATTTCAAACGAAATCGCTCTATTATGTTTTGAAACTGTACTCAGCGCCGCCATGGGAGTGTTTCATTTATAAACCTATTATAAGTAGAATTTGCGCCGTAGGCAATGCATAACAAAACAACCATACGGCTACAACTTTCTAACCCGAATTTTCAGGCAGTGCATACGGTTCAGGAAGCAGAGCAAGATATTCCAATGCTCTTTCGCAGCCTCTTTCGGCGGCTTGGGTAAACCAGTGGGCGGCTTGGATATAGCACTGCTGTACACCGCGCCCTTGCATGTACATTAGGCCAGTGTTACTTTGGGCGGTAATATTGCCAAGCCTGGCCGCACGGCGGTTCCAGTAGAAGCTTCTTTCAAGGCTGGGCGGGCCAATATGCCCGTTTTCGTACATCCAGGCCAGGTTAACTTGGGCCATGTAATTGTTTTGCTCGGCAGATGTTCTAAACCAAAATTCTGCCTGGCGGCTGCATTGGTCAACACCTTGGCCCGTGAAATATGAGATACCCAAATTGCCCTGGGCTATGGCGTTTCCTTGTACAGCTGCGCGTTTGTACCAGTAGGTTGCCCTTTCCGGGTTTTCTTCCACGCCCTGCCCCAGTATATACATTACACCTAACGTAGTTTGTGCGCCGCTATGGCCCTGTTCGGCGGCTTTGCGGTACCAGTATAGGGCCTTCTCATAGTCTTGAGGTACATCTATTGTACGCAAATATTCCAATACCATATTGCCGTCGCTGTTTTGGTTATTGTGGGGGGTTATTTCAATGCTTAAATCATCTGTAATAGCAAGGTCGGCACTGTCCCGGTAGCTGGCGGTTATTATAACGCCGCTTCTGTAAAACCCTGCTACCCATTCTTGCATATCGGCATAACCCAGCGCCGCTGCCCTGTGCAACCACAAAAATCCTTCAACACGGTCAGAAAATATTGTGTGTCCTACCCTGTCTCTTGCCCCGTCCCAATACATTATGCCCAGTGCCAGCGTTGCGTCAAGATGCTGTTTTTCGGCAGCTTTTCTATACCAATATGCCGCCGATACAAAATCATGTGTGCTGTAAAATATATTTCCCAGTATATATTTCGCGTCTGTATCCCCTTCATTGGCCCGTTCCATAGCCAGTGCAAATGTATCGTGCGTTTCCGTTTCGGCCTCCCGGCCCGGTGTGAGGGGTGTTGTTTCTGCTGTTATACCGTGCTGGCCTGGCATCATTCTATAAACATCAAGGGCCCTAACGGCAATAAACCCGCCCACAACCGCAATAAACAAAAATATCAGGGCCTTAACCCCAATTTGGTTAGCTATATTTACACCTTCGTCAACAAAATCCGAATCTTTGTAAGATGCGCCCTTTTTCTTTATCAACCCGCAGAGCCGCTGGTTAAGTATAATCAGTGCCCGGTCATTTCCGTTATCAATTTTTAACTCTATACGCTTCATTTCAAGGGCCAATGCATGGGAAACAGCCATTTGAACATATTGACTGTTTGTGGCACCGGCAGAAGAAAGCAGCAGGAACACAGTGGATTTTTCTATCATTTCCGCAATTATATTTGAATCTCCACGGCTGCCGGGTGGGAGGTCCCTTTCGGCATACCAACATGTCCAGCCATAATCCTCCTCCAGCTGCCGGATAATTTCATTGGCCTTATCTGCGTTTGCGCCGCTGTAACATATATAAACATCCCGTGGGTGCATTCCGTAACGGACAGCTTCAGTTGTAACAGAATACATAAAAAAACCCCTTTCATTGCCATTATATCACACGCACGAAAGGGGGTTATGGCGTTTACATAAATTTTATATTATCAACGAGACTGTCGCAAACTTGCATCATATATGCTATATGGCTATAATGTTTGAAAAGATTAATTAAGGAGGAGCTACGCGATGAAATTGGAAAAATTAGTGCTGGCCATTATTCAAGACGAAGACGCTTTTCACATTATGGATTTATTAAACGCCAAAGGCTTCAGCGTTACCAAGCTGGCCTCCACAGGTGGGTTCCTGCGGGCCGGGAACACAACACTTATTTGCGGTGTAAGCGAAGACCGCATCCCAGAATTAATAGAGGTTATAGAAAAAAAATGCAAGAGCCGCAAACAGATTACATCTGTAAACGCCATGAATGTAAACGCAAACGAAAGCTTTGCACCTTATCCCGTGGAGGTAACAGTTGGGGGCGCAAATATTTTCGTGCTCAATGTTGAGGAATTTAAAAGGGTATAACCTATCATGACGGAGTTTCCTATTGCCTTAAAAGGCGACCTGGCACTGGTTGGCCATGCCTATATATTAGAAGGGGGACTCCCAGACAGGCTTATTATTGGCCGCGCATTTGCCAAGCGGCTTAATTGCCAAGCCACCGCCGCATCCGGCCGGGCCGATGCATGTGGCGAGTGCTTAAGCTGCCGCGTATTTGAAAGCGGAAACCACCCGGATATTTTTTTTGTAACAGGTACAAAGGCCACGGGAATAGGTGTGGACGATGTACGTGACCAGATTGTGTCAAGAATGGTTACCCAACCGTTTAAGTACAGGTATAAAATTTTTATTGTGGATAAAGCTGAAACTCTTACCCCGGCGGCGCAGAACGCTTTACTCAAGACTATTGAGGAGCCTGCGGCCTATGGGGTATTTTTGTTTCTAGCGGAGCATGTGCATACATTACTGCCAACTTTGCTATCCAGGTGTGCACTGGTAAAATTGGGTGAAACTGCGACTATACCCAGTACAGAGGCGTTGGCACTGGCGAAGGAAATCGCCTCAACAATAGCCGGGATGGACGTACTTACAACTATGGGCTTATACCGCCGTTTCGAGCCATATAAGGAATCAAGGGAATCTCTTGCCAGTTTACTGGATATGCTATATCTAACTTATGCAAAACAAGTGACCCACGCCGCAGTAACGGGGGAAATTATTCAAAATATTTGGTATGATAGTATTACCGCGATACAGCACACAAAACAAGTACTGGCTCAAAACGGAAATTTCCAGTTGGCAATAGAACTAATGCTGCTAAAGCTAAGTGGGGTATCGCTAACGAATAATGAGCACAGCCTCTAAAGGAGACAGAGAATCACATATGATAATAGTAGGAGTACGTTTTAAAAACGCAGGGCGGATATATTATTTTGACCCATGCGGAATGGAAATCCCTCAAGATGCGGCTGTAATAGTAGAAACAATAAGGGGCGCGGGCTATGGTATTGTTGCGCTTTCTAACCGTGAAGCCAATGTAAGCAACTTGCAGCAGCCTATCCGCAAAGTACTAAGGATAGCCACCGCTGCCGACGAGGCCCAAGAAGAAACCAACCGTAAGCGGGAAGAAGAAGCCCGGGAAACTTGCCAGGAAAAAATAAAAGACCACGGGCTGGATATGCATCTGGTGGATGTAGAATTGGCCTTTGACCTTAGTAAAATTATATTTTACTTTACCGCCGACGGCCGGGTAGACTTTAGGGAACTGGTTAAAGACCTGGCGGCCACCTTTAGGATGAGAATAGAACTTAGGCAGATAGGCGTTAGAGACGAAGCCAAAGCCCTTAGCGGCATTGGTATTTGCGGACGGGGCATATGCTGCGCTACGTTTTTGGATGAGTTCCAACCGGTTTCCATAAAAATGGCAAAGGACCAGGGGCTCAGCCTTAACCCAGCCAAGATTTCGGGCCTATGTGGGCGGCTTATGTGCTGCCTTAAATATGAGGAATCTACCTATAACGAATTAAATAAAAACATGCCGGGAGTAGGGGACTTAGTACGCACCCCCGACGGCGACGGCGATGTTGTAAATGTGAATATCCTGCGCCAAACCGCAAAAGTTGCAGTAAAGAAAAAACCAAGCGACGACCCTACCACAGCAATGTACGAAGCGGAGCAGATAATAATTTTAGAAAGACGGCCACAGTGTGAAAGAGGATGCAGATGCGGGTCATGCAGGGGGCATAGGGCTTAAGCCTCGTGGGTTTTGATACTAATGGACAACCTTTTTTCCGGTTTTGATACTAATGGTAAACCTTTTCCGACAATGGAGGTGACTAATGCAAATCTCGACTGTAAAAGAGAAAATAAAAGCCGTCCGCGCCGCAATAGAGCGCGTGATGGTAGGTAAAACAGCGGAGATTGAACTGGTGCTTATAGCACTTTCGGCGGGAGGGCATGTGCTGCTAGAAGATGTGCCAGGCACAGGCAAGACCACCTTGGCCAAGGCCCTTGCCGCTTCTATATCAGGGGCGTTTAAGCGCATACAGTTCACGCCGGATTTGCTTCCTACAGACCTTACTGGCCTTAATGTATACAACCCCAAAACAGGGGATTTTACCTTCCGCAAGGGCGGGCTGTTCACCAATATATTACTGGCAGACGAAATTAACCGAGCCACCCCCCGTACCCAGTCCGGCCTGCTTGAATGTATGGAGGAGCGGCAAATCTCAATTGACGGGGAGACTTACCCATTACCACCCCCATATTTCGTAATAGCCACCCAAAACCCTGTAGAGACACAAGGCACATTCCCATTACCGGAAGCCCAGCTTGACCGTTTTCTTATGCAGATAAGCATAGGCTACCCCAGCCGGGAGGGTGAGGCGGATATTATCCAGCGCTTTCTTGGGGATAACCCGCTTACAAGCCTGGAGCCGGTCAGCACCATGGAGGACTGGATTGATATTCAAAAAGCCGTGGCAAAAGTAACGGTTCACCAAGATTTATGTATTTATATTGCGGACCTTGCGGCGTATACGCGGCAGCATGATTCCGTAGCCTTGGGGGTAAGCCCCCGTGGGGGCCTGGCACTTGCAAGGGCGGCACAAGGTTACGCGGCCCTAAACGGGCGGGACTTTGTGCGCCCAGAGGATATCAAGTACTTAGCCCCGTTTGTGTGGGCTCACCGCCTTCTTATAAGGGGACGCAGTGCCGGTAAGGGCCAAATTGTGGCCGATGCCATTACGAACATACCCGTGCCTACCGAGGATATGTGGAAGTGACGGTTATAGGCATTTTCCTGGCGATTATGCTGGCATTTTTCATTATAAGGCTGATGTACCGCCGGGCGGCGCTTAATAAGCTGGATATACAAGTGTCATATTCTAAGCCCCGGGCAACCGAGGGGGCCAGCCTGGTTATAACCACTGTACTAACCAATTCTATGTGGCTGCCACTGCCTTGGGTATCGGTAAAATTGAAGGTTTCCAAGTATTTGATTTTTAGCGATATGGAAAACGCCCAGGTAACAGACTTTTTTTACCGCAACGACCTATATAACATACTAATGCGCCAGCGCATAACCAGGCGGCTGGCTTTTGTATGCGGCAAGCGCGGGTATTATCCTATACCCAGTGTAGATATAGCCGCGTGGGATATACTAATGGAGGCCAAAAGTGCAGCTGTTGTAGAATGCAATGCCCATTTAACGGTGTATCCGGCAACGTTGCCGGCAGAAGATGTAGAAGATATATGTGTGCAAATTTACGGCCAATTAAAAGCGCGGAATATCATATATCCCGACCCGTTTTCCTTTAGAGGGATAAGGGAGTATTCGCCCCATGACCCCCTTAAGGCGGTAAACTTCAAAGCCTCGGCCAAGGCACAGGAATTAATGGTAAACCTGTGGGAATACATGAATGCCCGGCAGGTTATTTTATTGTATAATTTACAGCGGTACAGTGTTTGGCATAACGAGATACTGGACGAATATTCTATTAAGCTTGTGGCAAGCCTAGCAGAAAGGCTAACTGCCGCCAATGTGCCTGTGCGTTTTATAACCAATGGCCGTGGCATAGAAACACTGCCGCAACCAAGCACAGCCCAATTAGAAAATGCCACGGAAATAACCGAAGGCATAGGTGAGATGCAATTAGAACGCATACTTGAAACCCTGGCATACTTGGACTTGGAACAAACGGAAGTTGCACCTTTTGCAAGCATACTCTCAAGAGCCGCCGAAACCTATAAATACGAACCGGAGTACTGGCTGGTATCAACCTATCACGAGCCGGATTTAGAAGCCGCATACAAAGAACTTATGTCCCAGGGGGCGCGTACCGTATGGGTACTGCCTTGCACGGTTGGGATACGAATGCAGGCCGATGATATCACCCTTCCCCCGGAAATACGCGAGCAAGTAATAATTTTATAAGGACTTGATAAACATATGCAAGATTCAAAATATGAAATAACTGCAAGGATACTGCGCTTAAAGCAGCGTATCACCGCCATTGATATGACCACCGGCAAGCCTTGGAAGAAGCTGCTTCTTTTTACGTTGCCGCTATTAGTGGGCAATGTTTTTCAGCAGCTATTTAGCACAGTAGATGCCATTATGCTGGGGCACTTTGTTGGGGACCATGCGCTGGCTGCTGTGGGCAGTACGATGTCTATATTTTTCTTGGTAATGGTGCTTATGATGGGTATATCTATGGGGGCAGGGGTTATGGTTGCCCAGTATTTTGGCGCTAAAAGCCGGGATGATTTATCTTATACCATTGGCACGTGTATTACCCTTACAGCCATACTTGGTGGGGTTATTATTATAGTTGGGCCCCAATTAACCCGGCCGCTTTTAACATTTTTAAACACACCTCCGGAAATTTTGGATTATGCGGTTACATACATTAATGTGATACTTATAGGCGTGCTTGGCATGAGTTATTTTAATATGCTTTCCGGCATTCTTAGGGGTGTTGGTGACGCATTTTCTCCGCTGATATTTTTGATTTTTGCTTCGATTCTTAATATTGCACTTAATTTTTTGTTTATTGGAGTGCTTGGCTGGGGGATGTTTGGGGCCGCTTTTGGCACTGTGCTTACCCAGTCTATTAGCGCGCTTTTATGCCTGTGGCGGCTTATGACTATGACGGATATTTTTGATGTGGGCCGGAAGTTTATGATTCCTAAAAGGAAATATGTAAAACAGGTTATGAAGCTTGGGCTGCCTACCGGTTTATCCCAGGCTGTGTTTGCGGTGGCTATGATGGTTGTTCAGCCGCTGGCTAATAGGTTTGGCTATATGTTTCTTGCCTCGAATATCATTGTTATGAAAGTGGACGGCTTTGTTATGATGCCCAATTTCTCTTTCGGCAATGCCATGACTGTTTTTGCCGGGCAGAACATGGGCGCCGGGAAGATTGAACGGGTGGCCCAGGGCACCAAGGAATGTATACTTATGGCTGTTGGTGTTGCGACAGTGATGGTTGTAGGCATTTTGCTGTTTGGGCGGCAGATTGCCGGGCTGTTTACCCAAACAGAAGAAGTGTTGGATATGAGCCTGCGGTTTTTGCGGATTTTGGCCGGCGGGTACTTGGCCTTTTCTGTAAGCATGGTGCTTTGGGGGACAATACGTGGCAGCGGGGACGCCATTACCCCTATGTATGCGTCTTTGATTAATACAATTTTGATACGTGTGCCGGTGGCGTACCTGATGGTGCATATTATGGATGACCCAGTGGCTTTGATTTACTCGCTGCTTATTTCTTGGATTACTATTACAATGCTGTCCGGAGTTTGCTACCGTATTGGGCGGTGGCGTACTACGGGGTTGGTTAAGGCTAAGGCCGGGGCTGAAACTGAAGAAAACGAAGATTCTGCCGATGCGTCGGAAGATATATAGCGAACGCGCTTGAGAAGCCCGCTCAGACTGCGCCAAAAAACGCATTGGTGCATTGCGATTTTCTGGCTTGCTTCGCGGTTCTCAAGTGCGTTCGCTATATCTGAATGTGAAACAAGTTAAGCACTTTGAAGCCTATACTTGCGAGTAATGCGTCTGAAATCCACAGCACTAAGCGCAAGTAGTGCCTGGGACGGAAGGTAAAACACCCAAATAAGCGGAAACACCATGGTAAGCCCTTCCGGCGCGCCAAGGTAAAATGGCAGGTTAAAAATTAACACACAAATATCACAGGCGGCAAACAATAAAAGGCCCGCTATAACCAGCACACGATTGTGCCGGATATAGCGGGCGCTTACATATATATTGGTAATAAACAGCAGGGCATACAAGCCCGCAACCATATAAATATTGGCGGTAATAAGAGCCGCAAATATATAAATGCCGGCAGCTGCAAAAACCCATGCTACAACCATCGCCAACCGGCGCGGAGGGTTATCCCCACTGCCAGCAGCCCGTATAATATACGCCATATGGGCATGGCAGAACACAGCAACGCCTATCAAATGGCGGTCATGAAGAACCAAGAAATAATCCGCGCCCAAAGTAAAGGCAAGGGCCAACACCAGCCAAAACCAATCCCTTTTAGACCGGCAAATGAAAAATGAACCAAGGGCCACAACAAAGCAGGCCGCAACAAATACAAATTTAAATTGCATCAAAATGCCTGGAAACCGGCCAAAGTACTTAATACCATGATAATGGCTATAAGAATGCACACAACCATAGCAACTATCCTTTTATGCCGTCTAAAAAAACGTCTCAAATCTTCTCACCTTTCCTTCATATTAGTCTTGCCCTTATTTAACCTTAAAAACCGTAAAGATTCAACCTTTTTGTGATGCCTATTTTCTCACACTTGCGAAGCAAAAAATACACAACTACACCGGGAATTGCAATAATTAAAATGCGCAGAAGAATGTTCACAGCGGTAATTTCGCTGTATAAGTAAAGATTACCGCCAAACATGGCATATTGCGCCCCATACAAAGCAAGGACTGTAAATGCCGACGAAATAGGCGGGATAATCTTTCCCCATCCCTCGTACCTCATGAAAGAACCGCAATATAAGCCAACAGCAACAGCAGCAAGTATAAAACATATTGCCGTGTTAAGAACACTGCCCCATGTTAGCAATAGCACTGCACGATTCTCATACTGCATAACCCTTACAAAGAAGTAAGCCAGTGTATAGCAGCCTGTGGCAATTCCATGCAATATAACAACCCTTTTGCCGGGCCTGCCGTCTCCATACAAAACACCTGCAAGGCTGTATAAAAAGTTTAGAACCGCCAATATAAGGATGGCGGAGAACATATAATAATGAAGCCTTACAGCCCATGGGATATGCATAGTTGTCATATCAAACCATGCCGGATTATTAATAATCCAAGCTGGGCCACTGCTTGCAAAAATGTCAAAAGCAAAATCCTCGGGAGCATTGACGCCAGGCATAACATGGATACGTTCTCCATTTGGGAGTTGAAAAAGCATTATGCCGCTCCTTGTTGGAATAACTGGGAGGATAACATAGGGGACAGCGGGGATGAGTTCTCTGTTTTCGAGCCCTTCTAGGTTTTCAATTATCCAAGACGGGGCCCTAGACCGCAATGTAGGGTCAATAATATTTGGGACGACGGGAATAATCTCTTGTTCAGGGAGGGTTTCGTCGCTGGGGGCAAGCTCTTCTGAATGGGGGGCCATAGCAAGGACAGAATCTAAACGTACCGCCATTGTTTCTACATACATTCCCAATACGAAAAAAACTATTATTGCCCCTACTGATACCACAATGCGTCTTTTTGTCATCGATAGTTTCCACAGCATAGGCAGAAATAAAAAGCCAATTAGTATGGCGCTCAAAACTGCCGCAAACGGGATGATTGAGGAAACGCTAAAAAGTGCAGGCAATTCAAAAACGATGCCGCGATTGATAATAGATATCATAACCCCGAAATTCCTAAGGGGAAGGGCGGCTGCACCTGCAAGTATTAGTGAAATGATTATATAAAATCTCCAAAATGATTTTGGTTTTGAGTTCATGTAGGTTTCCTCCTTCGCTTATACTGCTTGTCTACTGAATGCACTCATCAGGCAAGTTTTATGTCACTGTTCTCAATGTTGCCCGAAAGGGAAAGTTTCTTCTTGCAATATAAATTCATGACTGTAAACTCCGGCGGGAGCAAACAACATCTAATGAATCTGCCAATGTGCTTAAGTTTATCATAGAATACCAGACGATAGTACGTTTTCATTCACAGACCCCATGACGGAACTACACTTTTCGATGATTAGATATGGCTGCAGGCTTTGCAGATTCTATAAGTCAATGACAGGGTACGAGTTGGACAAAGAATTTAAAGAAACATTAGCTTATTTCTGGCAAGCTAAGGCAAGTCAGATATATCGTGAGTTATATGCTATGGAGGAGTATGGATGGTTGGTTAGCGAACGTGTCGCACAGGAAGATAAGCCAAATAAACGTGTTTACACTATTACTGGCCAAGGAAAGTCCGAACTATTAAACTGGCTTTCATCACCCGAAGCAGACATTGAAAATGCTACTCGTGTAAAAAGCGTATTTTTTATGCGTCTTTTTTTCGCAGGAGAGACAAGTCGGGAACAAGCTTTGGAATTGTTATACCTTTATCGTGAACAATGTCTTGCTAGTTTGCAAGAAATGGATAACGTATACGAATCATATAATCAAGTAGACCCTATCTATAGTTCTGAAACTGTGCAATATTGGAAATTGGTTGCTTTAAACGGGGAAATAATGAGAAAGGCAAGGCTTGAATGGGTAGAGCAAGCCATCAATATTTTAAAATCTAATAATGAAGTTGTTTTTGGCGAAAAGCAAAATTAAACTAAAAGAAAAGAGGGAAACATTGTGGAACTGTTTATCAACATCACGATATCAATAGTTGCTATTATGATGAGCCTGTTTTTGATTACATTGGTTCATGAAATAGGACACTATCTTGTGGCACGGTGCATCATGAAAGAACCAAATGTCAAAATTAATACGGTTTTTTTTGGCAGGCCCATTATTAACACCAAGAGATTTAGAATAAATGATTTATTCTTTGCAAGAGGATATGTGGGGGGATACTCTGACGGTGCAGGCAAAAAATCTCATAATATAATATTGTTTACATCTGGTGGTTTTTTTGTGTTTCTGTTAGGTATTCCCGTTGCGTTGTATTTAACCGGTAGTATAAGTCTCGGAAATTTTATCCCCTTTTTTCCAGTAAGTCCATTAAGAGGTGATTTATTTTCGGTGCCAGTGGAACTGGGATTTATTACGTACTCTTGGCTTTCACTGTCAACGCCGTTAGATATTTTCAGTATGTTTATCTGGTATATCGGAAATTTAATCCCCATTTTTATTTTAATTGCCTTTGTTCCTTATACATATCCGTTAAAGCTTCATGGGAAACTTCATTGGAATCCAAGCGATGGATTATGGGTACATAAATATGCTTTTAACAAAGTAACCGAAAAGGATACGGCAAACACACTTAATGCGGTCAATGAAAAGGCTGATAATAAATAGTTCAAGCACAATCATTATTTAAATAAAGCAAAAGGCAGATGCAAACGAAACAGTATAGCATCTGCTTTTTCATGTATCGGACTTATAACCAATTCATAAACAATAAGATAAACAACAGAATAGGCGTGGCAATACTGCTGTTGATGTGTCTTTTATCAGACGTATCACAGATACATTGTTCATTGATAGCCATATCAATGTCTATTATAATGCAAAGCGTAGACAAATAAAACGATTGTCGAATTTTGTGTCTATAAAAATAATTGCGCAAGGAGGCTTATATGTCATACCGTAAATTGCTTATTGTGTTAAGTGTCTTCAATTCAACGGTAAACACAGTGTATCTAGTTAGGTTTTTTGGAGTGCTTCCACCCGAAGCAGTCGTTTATGGATATGTGCCGTGGTTTATGTCGTTTGCGCTACCCAATATTGCTTTTACATTACTGTCATGGCTCTTAGTGTATGCGTTGTTAAAAAAACATGACAATTTAGCAGTATTTGCTGGGTTGCTTAATGCAGGGGGGCTAATATTCCATGCGCTAAACGGTTTAATGTTCGGCTTTTACGCGGGTTCTTTTAGTGCGTTGACTACATTTAATGCAATATATGAAATCGTAGTTTATGTATATGGTTTAGCTCTCGCCGCATTTTACATCACACAATTTTGGACGGTTATTAAAAAGAATATCAAATAGAAAACTTGCTGTTGAAGATGGACAAAATGAGCCTTTTTATAATATCTGATTAACAAAAGTGTAGAAAGCCCATTTATGCCTCCATTTCCAGTTGCAGAGCCGCCTCCACCTCCGGTAGCAGAGTTGCCTTATATGCCGGATTTGATGTCATCATTTATGATACACTATTGTCATTTAACAATGCAGGCATTGCGCCGTTATTCGACAGCCGCCATCATAGGGTTTATAACACACGACAATCTCCTTTTGATGCGATTGTTCACCTTCAAATAACTTTTCCTGGCGGTGTTCCCAGTGCCGGAACGGGGTTTTTAATTCGGCCGGGTGTAGTATTGACGGCAGGACATAATATATTTAATCATGGGCTTGGCTGGGCAACAAGTGTAGTTGTTAGACCTGGTAGAAATGGGACTTATTTCCCATTTGGACAAAGAACTGTTAACATAGCTTCGGGCAATGCGGGGGTTGGCAGTTCTTGGTATAGCAGTGCATACATGGGTGATGACTTTGGTATCTTGTTACTGCCGACTCCATTCAATAATGTGCCAAGTAGGCTTTCACTTAGTGCACTAAATACCGACCAGCTTTTTAATTTACAAACACATGTAATGGGGTATCCACGAAACCCAAGCACATGGACAAACAACTTTCAGTATTGGAATTTTGGCGAAATTGTCGGTGTTACAGGAACCACACTAAGCAGTACCAATTTCTCGATTAATGGGTATAGCGGTGGCCCGCTTCGTGACCTCCACGGAAGGACGGTTGGTGTTGTCGTGGGGGCAACTAATGTACAGACTTCACATGTCTGGCGGATAACCACATGGATACTTGATTGGATAAACCAAACTTTTTAGCCGTATAGTTATTAGGGCTATCACGTTAAAGTCCTAAAACCATTGAGCAGAGCCCCATAGGCACAAAGTGCATATGGGGCGCTGTTGCCTCAAGATTTTTACGTGATAGCCCTGTTGTTTGGGACCGGATTGTATTAACCGGGTTCGGCCTCGCCGGCGAGCAGATTGCGGAGTTTCAAATTGTATAAACCTGTTTATTTCTTAACCTTACCCTTACCAAGCCCCAAAAACCGCGAAGGCTCCACCTTTTTATCATACCGGGTTTTAATGGTAGAGATATACAACTCATGCCGGGCCCGGGTAACACCTACATATAACAGCCGACGCTCTTCTTCAATATCCGCGTCGGTTTTACTGCGTACATAGGGAATCACATCTTCCACTGCCCCGGCTATAAAAACCCGGTCAAACTCCAGCCCCTTTGCGCTGTGCAAAGTGGTAAGATTGCAGCATGGGCCGCGCATTGCATCCTGGTCTTTTGCGGCGGCAACCGCGGCCCGGGCATGGGCAAAAAACTCTTCCGGGGACGGGAAGTTTTTTGCGGCTTCCTGCAATTCGTCCGCTATTTCAAACAGCCCGGCGGGGTTTAAATTTCTGTATGCGCTATGGTCCAGAATATGCTCGTTATATCCTATGCCCTGGCGTATGTATCGTATTGCGGAGTGGGTATCCCGCTTTCCTAAGGTTATAAGGTCAGATTTTAACTCCTCTATCCGGGCCTTGGAAGCGGTATGCAGTGTTGGGTCACGATGGTAGGCCGCGAACATATCCAGGTTGCTCTGCTTCATCCCCTGTAAAAATGCCTTGCTTATAAAACGGTAGGGCTTATTTATTATCCGCTCGGCGTCTGTGTCATAGCCAGTTTTCTGCTTCCTGTAAAGCCGCAGGGCCAGCCGTAAATATGCGATAAAATCCGCCGCTATCCAGTGGTCGTATATCACGGGCATTTCGTCCCGGTTGCGGTATGGGATGTTAGCGTTCATAAACGCATCCGCAAATGCCCGGGCCTGTAGGTTAAGGCGGTAAATTACAGCGATATTATCCAAATCAGCGCCGTTTTTGCTCATGACCCGGATACGCTCGGCTATGCTTGCGGCTTCTGCGTTTTGGTCGTCTGCTATTAGTAAAATGGGCTTGTTTCCCTCCCGGCCTGTGCCAACTATTTGCTTGTTATAGCGCAATTTGTTGGCTGATATTATGCTGTTGGCATAGCTGATAATCTGGTTGGTAGAGCGGTAGTTTGTGTCCAACGTTACTCTTGTTGCTGCCGGATAGTCTTTGGGAAAGTTAAGCAGAAACTCCGGCCGCGAGCCGCGAAACTTGTATATACTTTGGTCGTCGTCTCCTACTATGAACAGGTTGTTTTGGGGTGCGGCAAGAAGCCTTACCGTTTCGTACTGCACCCGGTTAATATCTTGAAACTCGTCTATCATTATGTATGGGTAGGTTTGCCTTAGGCGGGCCAGTTGTCCCGGCTCGTTTTTTAACATGGTATGGGCCAGTGTTAGCATATCGTCAAAGTCAATTTTGTTTTTCTCCGTCTTGAAAGAATCATACATATCTAAAAGCCTGCGAAAATCCGCAGCACCAATAGATGATGAATGATAATGCTCCAACTCATGAAGTTCGTTTTTAACCAGCGACATTTCTCCCAGCACAGATGAAAGAAACTCATCTTCCAAGTCGTAACCCAATTGCTTCAGGAAGCCCCGAATGGCAATGCGCCGCTCCCCTTCGCCTAAAACCTGCCCCAGTTCATAGTCATATCGCTGGCGTATCATACGATAAAATACCGAGTGGAAGGTCCCGAAGGTAGGCACTTGATTTTTTGCGTCGGTTCCCGTTAATTGAATAAACCGCCGCTGCATTTCTGTAGCGGCGGCTTTTGAATAGGTTATGACCAATATATGCCACGGGCTAATATTATGGGCGCGAATCAAATGCGCTGCCCGCGCAGTTATAACGGCAGTTTTCCCGCTGCCCGGGCCTGCAAGTACCATCATTGGGCCGTTTAAGTGCTCGGCTGCTTGTTGTTGGTTTATGTTTAGGTTAATAGTTACCAGCCCTTTTATATGCTATATAGAATTTCTTATGCAAGCCCGTGCTTCTTGCAAGTCTGCAAAGCACCCGTTTGCAATCATTTGCGCGGCTATATTGCCTATTGCAGTAGCTTCGCTTGGGCCGGCGTGTACGGCTTTGCCTGTGTATTTTGCAGTTAGGTTGTTTAAATATTCGGCGTTGCTGCCGCCTCCTACAATATATATTGCATCGTAAGCCTTGCCGGTTAGGGTTTCCAGTTCCCGGGCGGTATCCCGGTAACTTGCGGCTAGGCTGTTGTAGATTACCGCTGCCAGTTCCCCGGGGGTATTGGGTATGGGCTGGTTGGTTTCGGCGCAGGCGGCTTGTATGGCTTTGGTCATATTTTCAGGGGAAAGGAAGCATGGGGCGTTTACGTCTACTATGGAGTTTATTTGGGATTCTTCGGCCATATCACATAGCTGGGCATAGGTGTATTTATTGTCCAACTCTTTTTTAACGCATTGAATCATCCACAGCCCCATGATGTTTTTAAGATAGCGGTAGCTGTACCCGTAGCCGCCTTCATTGGTGAAATTGGCGTCTTGGCTTTGTGGAGATGTGTCCGGGGCCGAGCGCTCCACCCCCATTAGCGACCATGTGCCGGAACTGATATACAAAGGCTCAGCCGCCCTTGCAGGCACCGCCATTACTGCCGAGGCCGTGTCGTGGGACGCAGGCAATATTACCTTGCAGTTGAAACCTACCATATGCTGTATATCCGGCGTAAGTTCGCCTAGTACCGTCCCAGGTGGGGCAATTTCGCCAAAAATACGCCGAGGGAAGCCGCAAGCGGCTATGATTTCTTCGTCCCAGTCACGGTTTTTAGCGTTTACCAGCGCACTGGTTGAGGCTACCGTGTATTCAGTTTGCGCTACGCCGGTTAGCAGGTAGTGCAGATAGTCCGGTATAAACAGCAGCTTATGGGCCCGGGCCAATGCTTCAGGTGATTGCTTTTTTAAGGCCATTAGCTGGTATATGGTGTTAAAAATCATTTTTTGAATGCCGGTGCGTGCGTATAAGTCATTGTCAGTTATATGACGGGCTGTTTCTTCGTACATGCCTTCGGTACGTTTATCACGGTAGGCTACCGCCGGGCCTATCATTTCCATATCTTCGTCCAGCAACACGAAGTCCACGCCCCAGGTGTCTATGCCTACGCTTACGGGGTGTTTTCCAATTTCGGCGCATTTTTTTAGGCCGGCCAATATTTCTTTAAACAGGGCGTTTATATCCCATGTAAGCCGGGTTTGTTCCGGCAACGAACCTGCCGAGGGCAGCTTGGCCTTTACCATATCGTTTGGGAAGCGATGGATTTCCGTCAGTACCAGCCGCCCGTCTTCTATGTGGCCAAGCATGTGCCGCCCGCTGGAGGCGCCTATGTCTATCGCTAAGAAATATTCCATTACAGCACCAATCTTTCCGGGGCGTTCTTACGGTTGCAGTATTCGTTCCATACGGCTTGCCAGGGCAGCATCTTTTTCTCTTCCAGCATTAGCAGCCGCTTTGTAAAGTCTAGGTTTTCTTCCGCTTTTTGGATTTCTGCGTAGGGCTCCAGAAGGGCTGCAAGTAAGGCCTTGCGTACGTTGCGCCCGCCTATGGCCCAGGCCATTATGCGATCTATGGAGCCGTCGAAAAAGTCCATGCCTATGTGCACCCTGTTAAGCAGGTTGTGACGGATGATTTCGTGGGCTATCGCAAGGAGTTCGTCGTCCAGAAGAACCACATGGTCGCTATCCCAGCGTACGGGGCGGGATACATGCAGTAGCAGGTCTTTTACAAATAGGGACACGGCAGATATCTTTGCGGAGATTACTTCCGTTGGATGGAAATGCCCGGCGTCCAGGCATAGGGCAATGTTATTTTTTACACTGTAGCCCATGTAAAACTCGTGGCTGCCTACGGTATAGCTTTCCACTCCTATGCCAAAGAGTTTGCTTTCTACCGCATCTATAACATAAGCAGGGTTTAGCTTTTCGCTTAAAATTTCATCCAGGGCCTCTTCCAGGCGCTTGCGGGGGGTTAGCTGGTCTGCCGGGATGTCCTTATAGCCGTCTGGGGCCCATATGTTTACTACAGAGGCCTGGCCGGTTTTTTTGCCGAAGTACTCACCAATTTTGCGGCAGCGCTTACAGTGCTCTATCCAGAAATTGCGGATGGCTGGGTCCGGGTGGGATAGTGTTAGGCCGTCTGCGGACTTGGGGTGGGAGAATAGCGTAGGATTAAAGTCCAGCCCCAGGCCCCTTTCCACTGCCCAGTCTGCCCAGGAGGCGAAGTGCTCCGGGGTTATTTCGTTACGGTCTACCCCATTAACATCCCCGTAGATGGCATGTAGGTTTATTTTTGCGGCACCCGGGATTAGTGCAAGGGCCTTGTCCAGGTTTGCGCGAAGTTCAACCGCAGTTCTTGCCCGGCCCGGGTGATTGCCGGTGGCCTGTATGCCGCCGGTTAAATCGTCGCTGCCTTCGAAGCCCCGTACATCGTCACCTTGCCAGCAATGTATAGATATCGGGATGGTATCCAGCCGGGCCAGGGCCGCTTCGGTATCTATGCCTAGGCTTGCGTAGATTTCTTTTGCGCTTGTGTATGCGCTCATATTTTCACGTCCTTTGTTATCTTAGATTAAGCGCCGCCAGCATTTTTTCATCCGGGTTGGGAATTAGCACGGTATCCAGCAGCATCCCATTTTCAGCGGCCTCTTTTTTTGCCGCTTCTAGTGCGGCACTTACGGCGGCTGTTTCGCCGGTAAACATAACGGTGGATTTGCCGCACATACCATGAGCAATACGAATTTCAATCAAGTTTACCCATGCGGATTTAGCGGCAGTATCTGCGGCTTTTATCGCCGCCGCACCTGAAAGTGTTTCTATTAGGCCAAGTGCAGCCTTGCCGGGTATAGTTTTAGAGCCGTTTATGGCTGCAAAGATGCTTGAATGCGGGCGGCCAAGAAGGAACTCGTCTATTAAACCGGGTACATGCCTTGTTGCCGCAAGCGAAGCATTGACTGCGCCAAGCCCCCCGCAAAACAGAATCATATACTTGCCGGGGCAGATGGTTTGGGCGGCCAGAATATCCACCTCAGCGGCCTTGGTGATTATATCCAAGGCCTTTATGCCGGAGGATACGGTGCTAAACTCCACCATGGCCAAGGCCCTGCGCGGGGGGGCTTTTGATAGGGTTAACTTCTGATGCTCGTGGTTTGGCATATCTATTCCTCTATCATAATTCTATCGGGGCCGTCTACTATTCCTACTATTACGGCATCTACCGGGGCAGTGGGGTTTTCCAGGGCCATTCTGGCAGCGCTTCCTAAGGTTACTAACACTATTTCCCCAGCACCTGCGCCTACATTGTCTACGGCTACCACCCGCTTAGGTTCACAGCCGTGCATGGATTCCACTATCAGGAACTTACTGCCTGTTAGCTTATTGTTTTTCCTGGTGGCTATTACAGAGCCTATTACTTTGCCTATTAACATTGGGAACTCCTTTGCTGAAGCTCTAATTTCGTATTTGGCGCTATGCCCAGGGCATTGGCTTCGTCGGTATCGATGTGCATTTCTAGGGTGAAAGTTGGGTCTACCCGTATTAGGGTATTGGAAAGAGTACCGCCCCTAGGGCCGCCAACGTGGATGTTTACGATGTCCTTATCCTTTAGGCCAAGCCTGGCTGCGTCTGTCGGGGACATATGAATATGCCGCCTTGCAACGATACAGCCCTCTTCCAGGTAAACCGCGCCTTGGGGCCCTATTAGGGTAACGCTTGCACTGCCGCCGATATCACCGGAGTCTCTTAACGGCGCCAAAATGCCAAGGTTTCGGGCATCCGTTGCGGATATCTCCACTTGCGTGGCACTGCGAAGGGGGCCAAGGACCCGGGCCTTTAGAATTTCAGCCGGGTTTAGCCCCACAATTGAAATAGTTTCCGCCGCGGCGAACTGCCCGCCCATTAACTCTTTGAGAAAAGTAAGCTGCCCCCCGGCACCGAACAGGATGTCCATATGCTTACGGCACAAGTGAACATGCCTGGCGGATATACCTACCGGTATGGGTATAGGGCTACACGGGGCGGGGCTAACCGCGCTTAACTCCCGCAACACCTTTGCCGTAATGTCGCGGACTAATTGTTCATCCAATGCCATTCACTCTACTTAGGCAGAATGCCTTCAACATCGCCGTGGGGGCGGGGGATTACATGCACCGCTACTATTTCACCCAAACGGGCGGCTGCGGCTTCCCCTGCTTCTACTGCGGCTTTTACTGCGCCTACATCGCCGCGTACCATTACGCTTACCAGGCCGCTGCCTATTTTTTCTGTGCCTACAAGGTTTACGTTAGCGGCTTTTAGCATTGCGTCTGCCGCTTCTATTGCTGCTACCAGGCCTCTTGTTTCAATTAATCCTAATGCTTGAAGTTCCATTTTTACTGCCTCCTTGGTTTTATTTGATTTTGGTTTGCTTGTTTTGACTTGTTGTGTTGAGGAGTGTTCTTCCATAAAATTTACCTCCTTTTATGCAGTTTCGATATCGTTCCGAAATAATTTTCGCTGATTCTGCGAATGCATCAACGCAGAATTAGCGAAAATTATTCTTCCTCGTTCTCGAAACTGCTATATTTAAGCTTTTCGGCGCTTATGCGCACCATTTTCCAGGTTTCCTGGTGGGGTGCGGGTATTACCAACGTGGATTTTATATCCGGGTTTTGCTTTGCCGCCTCTATTGCTGCCGTTACGCTGGCTACCGAGCCGCTTATTATTATTGTAACAAGCTTGCCTCCCAGTTTTTTCTCCCAGGTTACGAAGTTAACAGCCGCGGCCTTAAGCATTGTGTCCAGGACCGTTATGGCATTGCATAGGCTGGGAAGTTCTACAAACCCCAGCGCAGATTTTTCCAATACTGTCTTCATTATGCCTTGGGAAGAATCGTTTCAACGTCTTGGTGAGGGCGCGGTATAACATGCACCGCCACCAGTTCGCCCAGGCGCGCCGCAGCTTCTGCACCCACTTCTGTTGCGGCTTTAACAGCACCAACATCTCCGCGTACTATCACAGTTACTAAGCCGCTGCCTATTTTTTCGCTGCCAATAAGCCTAACGTCGGCAGCTTTAACCATTGCGTCAGACGCTTCAATTGCGGCTACCAAGCCGCGAGTTTCAACTAATCCTAATGCCTCTTGTTTCATAGTATTTCCCTCCTGAGTTTGAGTTTCGAAATGCGCAACTGCGCATTCCATTAAAGTTTTTGGTCAAGCTTTTTTCAAAAAGCTTGCGGGGTTTGGGGCGGAGCCCCAAGGTTTTAATCTTTAAATCAATGCATTAATCCTTAACATCTTTTCCGTATCTTCCATAGGCCGGGCTATTATGTGCTTCGACAGCACGCCGCCTATGTTATTCGCGGCCCTTTCCCCTGCTTCCATAGCGGCTTCAATGTCTGCAATATTACCGCGCAGTTTTACCAGTACCAGCAGCGGGATTTCCAGGGCGTCGGCGTTGCCGGGCTTGTTTTTGTCAAAGGCCTCTATTGTAACATTGGCGGCTTTACATGCCGCATCTGCCGCAGCGAAGGCTGTTACCAGGCCGAAAACTTCTAATAAGCCTACTGCCTGCCCGGCGCTACTCATTTATTACAGCCACCTTTATCCCCTCCATACGAAGGTTTACTTTTAGGGCCTCGTCTATCTGGGCTAGGGGGAACTTGTGGGTTATCAGCTTCTCCAGCGGCAGGCCTATGGCCTTGGCCCGCTTCATAAAATCGAAAGTTGTGGCATAGTCCCTTAGGGTGTACACCCATGAGCCTACAACTGTGATTTCCTTTTTGCAAATATCATGGTGCGGGTTTATAGAAGCCTCGCCGTTATCTACAAAGAAGCCCAACTCGCATAAGCCTCCCCCTCGGCGTATAAATTTCCATACCGCTGCATGAGCCGCAGGTGCGCCGGTGCATTGGAACGCAAAATCGGCCAACTTGCCGGCAGTGGCTGTTTTGATAGCTTCCAGTACAGCTTCCGGGCCGTTGTAACGCTTTATATTCACAGTTTCGGTTGCGCCCAGTTCCCGTGCGAAGTCCAGCCTTTTGTCTTCCCCATCTACGGCTACAATATTGTGTATGCCCATAGTGCGCAGCACGGCTATCAGCAGTAACCCAATTGGGCCGCAGCCCTGTACCAGCACCCGGCTGTTAAAGCGCAGCAAGTTGGTTTTCTTTGCCTGCTCTGCCGCGTGGATTACTACGGCAGCAGGCTCTACAAGCAAGCGCAGTTCCAGGTTAAGATCGTTAACCACGAAGAATGACGAACCGCCCCGTACCAGCAAATAATCCGCGAACCAGCCGTTAAAATGTACATTATCGTCGGGCAGCAGGCCATATACAGATGATGAATCGGATAAGTTAAGCTGGTTCATATCCCTCATTGCAATGTCCGCATCATCATCGAACATTACGCTGGTTACGATTTTATCCCCAAGTTTTACAGGGTTTCCGGCACTGTCGCATTTTACGTTTTTGCCTATTTGCACCACCGTACCGCTTCCTTCGTGGCCCAGCACTACCGGGATTAGGTTAAAGGGGTCCTTTAGATACTCGTGTGCGTCTGTGCCGCATACCCCACAGCCTTCAATTTTAACCAGAATCTCGTCATCCCCTGGGGTGGGGATTGGATAGTGCTGGATTTCGAATTGTTCTTTTGCCGTTAGCATTGCAACCCGGCCTGTTTGGGGGGTAGGTTGGGAATGGGGTAGGGTAGGGGCCGCCATTTCGTTTAGTACCTGTTTTACTATCTTTTCGATGTTGACTGTGTTTATTTCCATACTGTTCTGTCACCTCATTTTATAGGGCGCTGCCCTTTGTGCTGGATCGCTTTTATCGGTATCATCAAAACTGCTTGAGAACAATCTTTTCTTACCTTATACACAGGCTCTCGCCCATCACACAGCGGCGGCTCTTTGTGAATGTACTGGCCCTGGTCAGCCCCTCGCCGGTGCGGCTGGCTATTGTAAACGAACAAAACCCTTCGCCGCCGTACCCAAGCGCCGCGTATGATGGCGCGTTTTTTACAAAAACCGCGGTATTGGCTTCCTGGCCCAGGCGGGTAAGATTATCTACGTTTTTGGAATGCATGTGAACAGAATGATGGTTGCCCTGCTCAAGTGCAACCGCTATACGTATACCCTCTTCTACGCTGCCGGCGCGAACAAGGCCAAGTATGGGCATCATTAACTCTTCGCGTATTAATATATGCTCCTCGTTGCCTTCGAAAATGATGCACTCAATTTTATCGTTTGTGGTTACGCCTATCATTTTCAGTAACTCTTCGGCGCTTTTGCCTACACAGTTGCGGTTTAAGCGTGTTTGGCCGTTTTTGTGTTCCAAGACCGTTTCGCATAGTTTTTCAACTTCATGGGGATTGGCGTGATAGCAGCCGTTTTGCTTTAAATAGTGCAGCAGTTCATCGGCTATTTTTTGGGTGGCTACTATCCCTTTTTCGGCAATACAGGGCAAGTTATTGTCGAAGGTTGCGCCGGCTACTATATCTGCCGCCGCTTGTTTTATATCGGCTGTATCGTCTACCAGTACAGGAGGGTTGCCTGCCCCTGCGCCTATGGCCCGCTTGCCGGATTTTAACGCCGCAGTAACTACCCCGGGCCCACCGGTTACAACCAGCAGTTGTATGCATGGGTGGTTAAACAAAATATTCCCGGTTTCCTGCGTTGGGCGCTGGGTAGATACAGCGATATTTTCCGGCCCTCCTGCCTCGAAGGAGGCTTGATTAATAAGATGCACCGCGTAATTGGAACTTCTAACCGCTGCCGGGTGGGGGTTAAAGGCCACCGTATTGCCAGCCGCCAGCATCCCGATTGTGTTGCACAGCACGGTTTCACTGGGGTTTGTGCAGGGTGTTATTGCCCCTATTACCCCAAAAGGCCCCTGCTCTACCAAGGTTAGGCCATTGTCGCCGGAGAAGGCGATGGTTGATATATCCTCTGTACCCGGTGTTTTTGCAGCAAGCAGTTCGTGCTTGGCCCGCTTGTGGAGGGGGTTACCCATGCCTGTTTCCGCAACGGCCATATCGGAAAGTATGCCGGCGTTTTCCAGGGTTTTCTTGCGGATGTTGGCTATAATTTTCTCCCGCATAGCCATGGACAGGCGGGCTACCTGTTTCTGGGCCAGCGCGGCTTGGGCTATTGCGGTTTCCATAGTTGGGAAAATGCCGTATTCTGCCGGGTTTGCGGGGGTTTTTAGTTCGTTTATTACTTGGGTTACTATGCGTTCGATTAAATCGGATTGTTGCAAGGGGGTCGCTCCTTTCCGTTGGAAATGTGTTTATAGTCTTTCGTATGGTACAAGAAAAAAGGTTTACCATTAGTATCAAAACCGGATTATCACGCATCGTTCAATCTTAACTTGGATGGCTATAGTACCAAACTGGCCAACTCGTGGTCTTGCTGCGCCGTGCCGCCGCTTACGCCTATTGCGCCTATTAGCCTGCCCTCGCCGTTATACAGTGGTATACCGCCGCCTATGGGCAGGATTTTGCCGCCTCCTACAGCTTCCAAACCGTAAAACTGCTGGCCCGGCTGTACCAGCTTGCTTAGGTCTGCCGTGGGCATTTTTAACGCTGCGGATGTATAGGCCTTTGCCAGGGCAGCTTCGTAGCTTACTAGCAACGCGCTATCCATAGCATGTACGGCAATTGGACTTCCGGCGGCGTTAACGCAGGCGGCTGCTATGGGCAGGTTCATTTCTTTGGCTTTGTGTTCTATTTTTTCCAGTAATGTCTTGGCTTGGGTAAGGGTTAGTTTGTTTGTGCCAACGGGCTCACATGTATGCGAAACTGCCGGGGCTGAGTACAACCTGCCGGCATGTCCTGGGGTAGGGGGGAGTGCATCCTTTACCGCCTGTATTACGGTCTGTTCAAAATCCGCATATCGCGCCTTCATATATAGGAAGTCTGCCAGCCTGTTTAAATATGCCAATGCGGCTTTGGCGTAGCCGGATGTTTCCGCCGCTTGGGAAAGGTTGGTTTCGGCCCGCCTTGCTACGGCCCTTGCCAGGTCCAGGGTGGCGGATAGCGGGTTTGCACCGTAGGTTACGAAGGATGTTATGGGAGGTAAAATGGAATTAATTGCGTCAATTTCAGCTTCTAAGTCTTTGGTTTCTTCATTGAAGATGTCATCCCAGTTTGCGTTATTTGTTATTGCCGGGGCCGGGCTTTTTTCTGCTGTGGAAACCAGTGACAGTACTTTCATTATATTTTTCTGTATTTTCTCCATATCTTGCGTTGGACTGGATTGGCTTTTTACTATGCCTAAATGGGCGTTTAACTCGTCAAGGGCGGCCATGGCTTGTACTACGGGGTGATGCTTTGGGACGGGAGCGCCGTTTTGCAGCAGTGTTTTCCCCTTATCCCCTGTTTTTGTGTAGATGCTCATGAATTAATGCCTCCCTTGTTGGCAATAAAGCAGTTTTGATATCGTCATTGTCTTGCAACTGCTAAAACTTTCATACCAATATATTGCCCTTTACGAGCCGTGCCGCGTTTGTGCCCAATGCGCGGCATTTGGAAGCTGCCGTGGGGCATAACAGGTTTACATGAAGGATTGGGTCATTGCCGGTTATTTCGCCCGGCGGAATGTCTATTGGGCAGTTGCGGGTTTGCAGTACTGCCAACCGGGCGGTTATTCCTATGCCTACCCGCAGCTTAGAATGGTTTGCGGCATTTAGGGCCAGGGGTTTTGCATCCCCTTGCGCCGCAAAAACCGCGTATGGGATGCCCTCTTCTTCCAGCCCGGCACAAATTTCGGCAACATGGACGGGGTTTGCGTTGGCTTCGTTTATATGCACATACGGCTTTATATCGCTGGTTCTCACCGGTATGCCCCTTCCCTTTCGCGTCAACTGACACAACAAGCCCTAATTTGTGTTTGGGGAACCCGCCAGCGGGGTAGGGGGCTTGTCTGGCATGAGATAGCTATCGTTATGAAAGTCGAATACATATTTAGTTGCGTCATCTGGGTCAAGCAGTACCTTTACATGCTCCCCTATAGTCATCAAGTCATTGTTATCTACCGGGCCGCTGGTAAATTGCATATTGCCATATGAGGCTGTCAAAACTGTTGCGGGCCGCCCGTTTATTTGAATGCGCCAATTTTCTTCTGTACCCAGTACATTGGCCCAAACCGGTATTCCGTATTCTAACAGCCATTGAAATTTGCGTCCTTTTCGCCGTTCGTAAATTAAGAACCCTATGCCAAGGCCGCCGAATATAATTGCCATGCCCAGCAAAATTCCCACAGGTATCCAATAAAATGGCCATGTATTAACAAACTCATGAGGGTTTTGCCTGCTTACCAGTATATCTACATGCTGGCCGACAAACATATTAGTACTGGACCAGCGCAGAGGGGCGGTTATTGTAACTCCGCCGGCTTCGTACTCAACATATACCCGGCCGATACTGCCGTCTATACCGGGCCCAATGTTAAGTTCCACTATTGTTGCCGTTACCCGGTAGGAATCCCCGGCTACGCGCCTGTGATTATGCCCTATGGTTGCGAATAAAATAAACGCGATAATTCCCATTAGAAGCCCTACGCTAAGAAACACAATGCCTATAATTTTTATCGCTTTTTTATGCATGTTTAAGCCTCCTTTGCTGGCGGAACAAATAGGTTGGTATGAAAAATCAGCTTATTATGAACCCCCGGCATAGGCCATTACAAGCCCCGTTGCCACGGCACCCCTTGCACCTTCACTGCCGCGGATATTGCCCCGCCCGCATACAATGCCCATATCCGCAAATGCGGCAGATATAAACCCGGGAATTTCGAAGTCCTCGGCAGAGCCGCCTACCAAAATTACATGCTTTATATTGTCTTGGGTTGGTAATATCTTTTTGATTGCCCGGGTTGCGTTTTTTACGAAAACGCCGCGTTTCGCATCTTGCCTTACGCCTACTATTTTTTCGATAGGGCGTTCTTCGTCTATTTTTATCATTCCGCCCGGTGCCATTATTACTATCGCGCCAAAGAAACGCGGGTTGATTCCTTCTTCGTAAAAAATTATTTCGCCGGTTTCCAGCCTTATATTAAACATGCTTTCTACCTTGGCTATCGGGTATTTCTTGATGTTTTCTGCCGTTATGCGGCTTGCCAGGCCCAGTTGGGACTTAATCATCATTGTGACTAATTCCCCTGCGCCGGCAACACTTACGGATTTTACTGTGCCGGCCCTGTCTATAATAGCTGCGTCTATTGAGCCGCCGCCTAAATCCAGTACCGCCAGCGGGAGGCTTGTGCCTGGGGTTGTTAATGCGCCAAGTGCCGCCATTACCGGCTCTACCCCGTTAACTGCGGTGTAGATGCCTGTTTTTTCGGTTATGGCCTTTGCGATTTCCTGCATTGGAAGCCGCCCTGCCGTTACCATTGCTGCTACGGCTATGGCCTTTTCCAGGCTGGTTTCGCCGGCCAGTGCACCGGAAATTGCCACGGGCGCGAAGGTGTCTACCGCGAATAGGTCCCGTATCTGGACGTTTGTGAGGGCGGGTATATCCATAATGCAGCCCTCAACCCCTTCGGCGACTCCTCCTTCTAAAGAAGGGGGCTTGGTACACTTAGCCCAGCCTCCTTCTAAAGAAGAGGGCTTGGTACACTTAGCCCCCTTCTTTAGAAGGAGGTGGCCCGCAGGGCCGGGGGTTGCTTTTTTTGCATCCGATTCAGCCTCACTGGCCAAATCCGCCATGCTTTCCACTACCCTAGCCAGCATATTACCGATATCCGTACCCGGTTCGCCGCTGATATTTGTAATGGCCCCCGCAGCTTCCACAGCGTCCATTACCGCATCCGCCCCCCGGTTAAAGTCTACACATACAGGGTTTTCGCCTGTAATTGTTATCTTGCCTATCTTTTGAGGAGGGGCAGGGTTATGCCATGGGGTTTTCATCACAACTGCGGACTTTGCGCCTGCCAAGCTTTTAGCTATTGGTGTTATATGAAAGGTTTCCTCCGGAGAAAGCTTTAAAAGCGTGGCGATACCATAAGGGTTTGAAAGCAGTCTTACAGCTTGGCCCGGTAGGGCTACTTCAATTGCGGTTTCTACGCCTTCTTTTATTTTGCCAATACCGCGTACTTCGTCAATTATTGGGATTTTGCGGTTCAGGCGGTTATACACAAGCACGGCCTCGTCCAGTTGCAGTATTGCCCCGGCAATATTAGCACCGCCTACTTGGTTAATTAACATAGCGGCGGTTTCGTAGCCGGTTTGTTCAGGTACAACTACGATATATGATACACCTGCTTGCATATGGTTTAAATTATTTATATCAATTGTTTTGCCAACCCCCGTGCCGTATCCGGCAGGGGTTTTAGGGTTGTGGCCCAGCATAGATGACTCTGTTACCACAGTCTGGGTCAGGGTTTCCATGGCTGCGCCGCCTATTACCGGGGCGGCTTCGTTTATGCGGATATGGCTGATTGAATCAACCGGCCGGTGCTTATGGGGCAAAACGGGGTTATTGAAGTGCAGATTGTCCTTATGCGGCAAACCAGGGCTATAGGCGTGCAGATTGTCCTTGTGCGACAAATCGGGGCTACGGGGAAATGTATCCCCATGCATGTCAAAACTGCCAACTCCTGCCTTTTCGGCGGCTTCCTTCAATGCGGACAATATCCCCGTCACATTATCCACCGTGCCCTTCAGCCCTGTGGTAAAAACCGCCGCACCGGAAAGAAACCGAATCTTGCCCGATTCATTTTCCTCCGCAATGCATACCTCTGTTGTTGAGTTGCCTATGTCTACTGCCGCCAGGATTTTCATTTAAGAATGCCCCGTTTTTCGTAAATTTCTGCCGCGTCTGAAACCAGCTTTGCGCATATTGGCGCGTTGTAGCGGTTTAGCAGATTATCGGCCATAGCTGTTAGTTCGGCCTTTGTTGCACGATACGGGCGAAGCTTGCCGTACATTTCCAGCAGCAATTCGTCGGGGATATCTACCAATTCCGCTGCGCGCTCGAAGTTATGCGCCAGGTGTGGGCGATTATTTTCCCTTGCGGCACGGCCTTGCAGCAGCAATGTCTCCCTGGAAATCTTAATATCCTCCGGGATAACCTGGCCGCTGCGTACGGCTTCTAATGTGATTTCGGATTGTTTTTTGCCTGTTTTGGATACAACATCCATATGGGCGCTTAGGGGATACGGCATTTATGAATGCCCCCATTCTATGGTTTGCTTGTTTCGGTCGGCTTTTTCAGTTTCTTTTATATGCATTATGGCCGCTTTTACCTGGTATGCGGCGCGAATCATCGGGTCGTTTTGGGTTGCTATTGGGGTTACGTTTTCGCCTTTGGCGTATTTTGCGGCGTTTTTACCTATTTGGCGGTAGTGAGCCAAGGTCAAAAGCGGCGCTTGGGGGAAGAGTTCTATATTGGAAAGGACTTGCAGGTCGGTTTGGTGGATGATGGCAGTGCCTTTGGATTGAATGCCTATGCCTATGCCGGAGCCGGATAGGTCTGCGGCCTCCTTGCCTATTACGGCAACATCCGATGACTTGAAAACCTGTACAACGCGGATGTCCATACCTTCTTCTTCTATGCCAGCCCTTAACTCGGATAAAACCTGGCTATGGGGCAAGCCGTTTATGGTTGCGGCAGCACCTGTGCCGAAGGCCGGGCCTAGGCCTATTACAACCTCTGTCGGGTTGTGTGAAAGGCGGGCGGTGTTTGACATTTGCGGGCTTGATTCTTTGGCGGATGGGGGTTGCAGGTTTTGCAAATGTTCCAGCACGATTTTGGTGACTAGCTTAACAAGGGCCTCGTCCGGCATTAAATCCCCTCCCTGTCTATTATGTTAGGGATATCCTTAATTTCTTCCCAGCGCCGCCCGCCTACACGATAGCCCGTACCCGGGCCCATGTAATCGTTTGGGGCGCTAATGGCGGAAATGACATTGTAATCCTCGTCCAAGATGGCGGATGTTTGCATATAATCACCATTAATACGCTGCTTTAGCATGTTTAGCACCCGACCGGCAATGTGTTCGAAACCGGTTTCTAAAAGGGCCTTTACAATATCAAGCCCCGTAAGGCCGCGCCGCATTAGGCTTTCGGCGGCGGCAATATCTGCGGCGGCATCCCGGGGTAAAGTGTCTTTACTGCCATGGGCATAGGTTACGGCTTCTACCTGTTCGTCTGTGATTTCGGCTAAGTTTAAATAGCGGAAAACAGCTTGCACAGCCCGCCCGGCTTCCTGCCTTACCCGGATTACTTCTTCCTCCGTAACAGGCCTTAGGCCCCCGTCTATCATCATGTCCCGCTGTAAAACATTATAGTCGTCATAATCCTCCGCATCGAAATTAGAGCCTGCAAACAAGTTATCATAGTTAGGCTCCCCGGCATAACCGGAAAAAATAAAATCCGTGCCCGGCAGAAATTGAAGCATAGTACGTGCGGTACGGCGTATGTCGGAATGAGAAAAACTTTGGTCGTTGGAAGATGCCACTTCTAAATCAAGGGCGGCGGCAATAAGATTTTCCGCAAGCACCGCCCGTATCCCCGACGGCACGGAGGCCGTGATGCCGATACAGCTTACAGAGCCGTTTTGTATACCCTGGGAACCGGCACCCCTTGCCACGTACAGGCAGCGGGCTTCCAAATAAAGCATGGATTTCTTTTGGGCGGCACCCATAAGGGCCTCGGAACCTGTGCCGGATGTGAAGCGTGTCTTAAGCCCCCGCGATGCGTACGCCGACGCCAGAAAGGCCTTGGAATACGGGGTATCGTCCCCGTCTATGAAAACCGGCTCTGTACCGTATACGGATATGGTTTCCGCATAGGTGGTAAAGCCCCGGATGCCTAAAGTCAGTTCGGTAGCCTCTTCTACGGCGCACTGGGTCAGCACCCCGGGGCGGCCTACTTGGGAGCCTATCAAGAGCGCGATAGCGTTAAGGGGGGCATACCGGGCCACGCCTACGGTGGTTTCCTCTTCCGCGAAGCCGCGCAGGGCGCCCTCGGCGCTATCTGCCGCTATCTGCACCGGGTCATCTTTTAGGTTGGTGATATGGGCCTGGTTGGCCGGCACGCTTCTTGCTCGCATTTTTTGCATTGCCATCATCATCTCCACAACGTTGAGATGATTCATGACTTCTGTTATTTTGGCCGGGGTGATGCCGGATACAATTTCTACAATTTCGCTGCGGGGAATATTAATGTCAGCCAGTTTATGAGCGATTTCTACCGATGGCATATCCATGTAATGGGTATGCGCCGGGTTTATGGTGTAGTCGGCTATAAACCGGTCAATAAAATCGAAATTATCCCGGGAAATGCCGTCCAACTCCACAATTTTATCCCCTGCTACCCTAATAGAAGGCTTAGGGTCGTAGGGGCTGTGCATAGCGGCGAAGCCGGCCTCGGGCCATTCGGCAATAAAGCCGTCGCGGTTAACGGGGCGGCTGTTTAGAATTTTAAAACGCTTGGATTTTTTCATGGTTTTGCCCCAAGATTATTATTTCGAAAAACCGGCCAAAACTTTACGCACAATAGCCTCCACGGTTTCGGCGCTATATGGCTGGCTGTTATCGGCCGAGGGTGGGGCGGCTAAGGTTGGGTTTCCGCTTAGCGAGTGACAGTTGCAGCCTCCATGGCTGTTTATACGCGCACAAATATCTGCCGGGTGCTTGCCCGGCAAGCCCATTTCCTTGCGCAGTTCATATAACCTGGTGACCCGTTGACTATCCAATTGCTGGGGCTTGCCAATTTGGTTGGAAATAAACAATAACTTTGCATAAAACTCTAAAGATTCCATCTTATGATAGGCCGAAAGTAAATCCCCGGCATAAGAAAGCGCGCCATGATTCTCTAAAAGCACAGCGTCATAGTGCTGTAAATACTTGGCTACGGCATTGGGAATCTCGTCTGTTGAAGGGGTTCCGTATTCCGCAATAGGCACACAGCCCAGTATAATCACGGCCTCGGGCATAATAGGCTCTGTAAGGGGGGTGCCAACAATAGCATAGCTGGTAGCATAAGGCGGGTGGGCATGAACTACGGATTTAACATCCGGCCGCTCCTTATAAACCCGCAAGTGCATTTTAATTTCCGAAGACGGGCGATAACCACCCTTAGCCTGCAGCACATTGCCATTTGCGTCAACCTTACAAATCATATCCGGCGTCATAAAGCCCTTGCTAACACCCGTAGGTGTACAAAGATACTCGTTTGCGCTTACTTGAACAGAGATATTGCCGTCATTAGCGGCAATAAAGCCCTTGTCGTAGATGCGCTTACCTATTTCGCAAATTTGTTTCTTAATTTCAAATTCTGATGGCATGGTTGGCTCCTCTTTCGTTTTAGTATAGCGATTTCGTTTGAAATTGGGCTTCAGACTGCGCCGAAAAATGCATTGAAGCGCTGCATTTTCCGACTTGCTTCAGCCCATTTCAAATCGAAACGCCTATATGTCCATAGAATATCACAACATCAAAAGCAAATCAACATTTTCACAGATATGTAATTCAAATTATTCAGTATAAATTTCACCATAAAAAAACCCTCATCCGTTAAGATGAGGGCACTTGCAAATATAAAAGGAGGGATTGATACCGATTCCAAATTTAAACCTATCTGACAGAGCGGCTGCGGGAAACGCGGAGCAAGCGCTTTCCCGCGCTTAGCTGCGATAGGATTTAAATTGGAATCGGTATAAGATGGCAGCTTGCTTAATTAATACATATCGCTTTCGGTGCTGCTTATATACATCCGCCCTTCAAAGGAATACGCACTGGCCATACCAAATACATCCCTAAAGAACAGTATCGGTACGTATACAGTCCCGTAAAAATCTACAGAAGGCTGCGCTAAGGTAACGATTTCGCCGTTTACGGTAAAATCATATGAGCCGGGGGTAAAGGTAATGTTTCCGTTTAAGCCTTCCAGCGTGACGGTATTGGAACTTTGGTTCCAATAAACTTCCGCGCCTAATGCCTCCGCAACCGGTACAAGTTCCAAATGTGTGGGGAAAACAGCATCTTCGCCTATGAAAATAACAAGTGCGCCTACAAGGCCTTCGCCGTCTATTACAATATCATAATGGGGCTCCCAGTCTTCTAAGCCATCCGCCCAGTCATCGGGCAACTCTACAAATTCCGGGCCAGTTACTGCCCTTTCATATAGTACAATTATTTGGATTGGTGTTGTTTGTGGTGGGATGCTAAACGTATTCATGGCATAGGTTACAACCAACATGCGGCCGGCAATTTCACCGTCGAAAGCGTCACCGTTTTGCAGGGTAATTTCTGTGTCGCCTCCAAGATTAATAATTAACTCGCCGTCGGCACTGATTAATTGGTCGCCGGCTCCAAAGGTGCTTTCGCTACGCTCAAAAAAGCGGCATACATGTACAAACGGCAATCCGTCATCTTGGAACGAATCATTATTTACTATAACCGAAACCACATGCTGCGGCGGGTAAATCATGGCCATTGGCATATCCAGTGCAAAGTAGCCTGTAATTGTTTCGCCAACTTCAGGGGTGCCGCCTAAAATAAATGTATTGAAATAAGTCGTAAGAAAAGCAGTGCCTTGCTCGCCTTCAATTTGAATAGACCGCTCGCCAAAGTCGTTGGTATCGATGTTTACAACTTCGCCTGTTACGAAACCAAAAACAGGGACATCAAGGGGCAATTCAAAATCAAAGTCGGAATCGTCTGCCACATCCAAAAACCCCATATTGTAGTCGTCTGTTAGCACGATATCGTCCTCCGGCTCTGGGGCGGCCAGCGGCGCAACACCGTTACTACATGCGGCTAGTACCAGCAATGACGCTGCTAATAGTAAGCCTGTAAAAATTTTATATTTTTTCATTTTCTACACCTCGCAATATTTATATGCATTTATGTTGTATACGGAAGCAAACTGCGCTTACGGGCCCTGTGAGTGCAATTTGTATCCGTTTGATTAGTAAAACGCCAGTGCGAGATTTTTGTTCCCCGTTATAATCATTTCGCTTGCTTCAGCCCATTTCAAACATAAAAGCATATATAATCACAAATACCTTATACCTGTTTCAGAAAAAAATTTTGCCCATTTGGGCGGTATATAGTCGGATACAACCGTGTGCACCTGTAGGAAATCCAGAGTCTTGGCAAAGGATAAACGGTCAAATTTGCTGCTGTCTATGGCTAGTATCAGTTCTTGGGCATTGGCGGCCATGGTTCGTTTTATTTCCGCTTCTTCTAAGTTGGATTCCATCACGCCTTTTTCAAAATCCAACCCCTTGCATGAGATTATGGCTCGGTCTGCGGTCAACTGGTTTAGCACGGTAATTGCACCGCCCCCTACCAACGAAAGGGACGAACAGCGTAATACCCCGCCGGTGGACACGGTGTTTATGTTAATGGCGGAAGAGCACTCCATTAAAATCTCAACAGAATTAGTTATGATTGTAAGGTTTTCCATGGTTTTAAGCCGCCGCGCTATATGAACACTTGTCGAAGATGCGTCTAGTATTATATTTTCCTTGGGTGTGATTAGTTTTAGGATTTTTTCGGCAATAACCAGCTTTTGGGCCTTGTTTGTTTCGGCACGCATTTTATAGGGCATTTCTGCCGAAAGATTATTGGCCTTAACCGCACCCCCATATGTTTTTTTTAGCAGCCCTTCGTTTTCCAGCTTTTCTAAATCCCGGCGGATGGTTTCTTCTGTTACACCGTATTTTTTTGCCAATTCCGGAACCAGTACGCGCTTTTCCGCTTCTAAAGTTGCTAGGATTTGGCTTCTTCTTTCTATGGCTAACATGTATGCACCTATTCTTTGTTTTTCTTTATTCGTGTTTATTTTATTGGGTTTAATAACGGGCGTCAATCTCTAACTTCGTAGTACGCCACGCCCAGTTGTGTGCGGTTACTAACATTAAGCTTGGCCATAATCATCAATACCTTATTACGCACAGTGCCTTCGCTTAAATAGAGTTGGGCGGCAATTTCTTTGTTTGTTAGGCCCTGGGCCACCAGGCGGGTAATATCACGTTCCCTTGTGCTAAGGCTGTTCATTAAGGGGTTGACGGGTCTGGTTAGCTGTTTTAGTACATGGGCATCAAGTACGCCGCTTCCGCCCATCAGCGTTCTTAGTTTGCCTGCAATTGCCGATGTTTCGTCGGTTTTAAGTAAATAGCCGTCTGCACCTGCGGAAAGGGCGTTTTGTATACTGGCCTTATCTGCAAAAGTTGTAAGCATCATGATTTTTATATTAGGGAGTTGTTCTTTTATAAGCTGTGTTGCGCCTATGCCATCAACCCCCGGCATCCTAATGTCCATTAATACAATGTCCGGGCTTAACGCCTTACATATTTGAAGTGCGTCTTTGCCGTTTTCCGCTTCGCCTATTATTTCAATGTCGCCCTCTAAAGATAGAGTTAGGGCAAGGCTTTCGCGTATTAGTGCATCATCATCAACAATTAGCAGTCTCATGTAACCCACCCTTTCTTAATCACACCGGTATTACACATACAAGTTTAAACACGTCAGCTTTATTTACCGTTAAATTCCCGCCTACGGTTACTACCCGGTATCTTAGGTTGCGCAAGCCGCTTCCGGCAGGTGCGTCCTTTTTTGTAACCCCATCGTTTTGAATTTTAAGCCGGATTATATGCTTTGTTGCATCAAGTTCTACGCATACATACGTTGGCCTTGCGTGTTTCACGGCGTTTGTTAGGCTTTCGTTAAGCAATGACTCAAGCACATGCCATACATTTACCGTTACAACACTCACATCCCCTGTTGATTGGAACGTAACCGGCACCTCTTCAAAGTTTTGGCAAATCTTGCGCATACTGTCTACACCCATGAAGGTAACTGCCGAAATATTGTGAACAGCGTCGCGCATTTTCCCAATCCCCGCGTTTAGGCGGCTCATGGATTTGTCAAACAACTCCAGGGCTTTTGCGGGGTTTTTGTCCATGAGATTCCGCACGGTTTGCATGCTGATATAACTTGCTATTATTTCATGTCCGGCGTTATCGTGAATATCGGCGGAAATGCGGGAACGTTCTGCAATAATGCTCATGTGCTCTACCTTGGCCAATGTGTTTACTAATTCATTATGCAGCATTTCCATTTCAAATATTTTGTTCGAATAATCATCTCGCTGTTGCAGCCGGTTTGCATGTTCCTTGTCCCATAAATACAGCACAAGCCCAACCAGCGCCATGCTTGATATTAGCAAAACCGGCAATACCTCCATAAATACCACAAGCAGAATAAGCAAAGCCGCAACAGGAAAAAAACCAAAATACATAGCCTGAAAAAGCACAAAACCAATAGCAAACGGTGCCGTTGACACATCCAATAAAAAAAAGAAAACCATCGTCATAAGCAGGTCTGCAAATATTGTTTTGATAACATATTTATTATTAAACCTGTACCTTGCAAGGCACATTATCCCCAGAACCAAAAGCAGGAAAAAGCCCCCCGTATCAACTGTTTGCAGCCACCACGTAAATAATAGGCCGAAACCTATAGTGGTAAAGATGCAAAAAGCCGTATGGGGGGCTAACTTCATTACATTCTTCTCCTTCTGCTGCCAATAAGCAAAAATCCTACTCCAATGAATAACGCGATAATATTATACAGCCAAAACTGCATCGCCATCCCATAATCTGATAAAACAACGATAGCCCTTATAAACCAGTATAGGTGAAAGATCGCCCCTACGTTTTGTAAAAAACCGGGCAAGGCTTCTATAGGAATGATCATGCCGCTTAGCAGCATCATTAATGCTGCAGCAAATAGAAAAGAGTATCTGCTGCCGCTTTTACTTAGAAAAAACATATTCCAGCAAAAAGCAAATGCTGCTGTAGTCAACACAAATACAAACATTGTAACAGCCACGCCAACTGTAAATTCTACAGTCCAATTATATCGCAATAATCCTAGAATACCCAACAGTATAGTCTGAGTAATAGATGGAATGATTGCCGCCAGCAGGTTTTGAGAAATATAGCTTGCCATGCTAACAGGCGAGATTAGGAATTTAATAATGGAGCCATCAATACGATCCTCTAATACCAAGCTTGCCAGAAGTACAGAACTCATAAGTATCATATAAATCAAGAACGACAGCCCTACAGCCGGTGTATAAGTCCATGTGTTGGTCATGGCAATTATTATTACAATAGGCACAAGCACACCGGACAAATAAGACGCTGGGCTACGAAGGTTTCTTAGCAGGGCATATTTAAATATTATCACTTCTATGCCTCCCAACAAGGAAAATCACAACGCCCAAGATTGCAATAATACCAAGTATAATAGCTAAGTTGGATACCAAGTAATTGTTTGCGATAATATTCATGCCCATGTTAACCGGAAGGTAATTGGCAATAGAATCAATCCGCTCGCCGAAATTAGTTGCACTAACAAGAACCGGTAAAAAGGTTATACCCAGCATAATTTCGCCAAACACATATGCCAGCCTTGTGCCTGATTTTTCGTCCTTAGTGAAGTAAAAAATCAATACACCCACGAACTGCGCCATGAAGGAAAAGCATAACATAACAAGAAGCACCAGCCCGTAATTACCCCAATCTACTCCAAATACTATTGACGTAACTGCCACAACAATGCTTCCGTAAAACACATTAAACAGCCATCCTGTTAGTATAACACCCCCGAAGAAAACACGCTGGTCTATTGGACTTACCAACAACCTGGAACGTGTGGGGCCTTTTAGGTCATGGTGCAGCCAGTCGGATGTAAGATCGGCGCCAAAAAATTGAAAACCTAGTACTAATGGTATTGTTAAGTTGGCAATCAAGGGCATCTCTATGCCAATCATTTCAAGGATATAATTATTCGCCAGAAAAAACGCAAAAGAGAAAACCAATGGCAGGCCAATTATAATTAGATTTGTTGGGTTTAAAAAATTCTTCTTAAGATAATGGGTTGAAATCCACATAAGGTTTTTCATAATTACATATCCCCCTCCCTTAGTGATTTGCCGGTTAAAGTTAAGAACACATCTTCAAGAGAGCGCGTCTGCTCTGTTATACCTGCTATTCCGCCATGTTGCTGCGCAAGTTCTGTAATCCTGTTAATATTGCCGCTGTCTGCATTGGATATGATTGTGTACATATTGCCTGCCAGGCTTATCTGCTTCACACCGGCCACGGCTTCAAGCTGCCTGGTAAGAGCGGGTGACGGGCTTACTGCCATAAGCTGAACTGTGCTTTCATGGCCGGTTTTTTTGATAAGTTCGTCAACGGTACCTTCCGCGATAATACGCCCAAGGTCCATGATAATAATGCGGTCGCATACTGCCTGCACTTCTTCCATGTAATGGGATGTGTAAATTACAGTAACGCCCTGCTGGGCCAGTTTCTTGACCGATTCCAAAATATGATTCCTTGATTGAGGGTCGATACCCACGGTAGGCTCATCCATAATAATAAGCTTTGGCTTGTGCAGCAGTGCGCACCCGATATTAAGCCGGCGCTTCATGCCGCCTGATAGCTGTTTGGGCTTTTTCTTGGTATGGTCATTAAGTTCAATAAAATCTAAAACCTCTTTTACCCTTGTTTTAAGCGTGGCACCGCGCAGGCCGTACAGCCCGCCTACAAAGTGCAGGTTTTCTACAACAGTAAGTTCGTTAAATAGGGTGATTTCCTGTGTCACCAGGCCAAACTCGTGCCGGACTTGTAGGTTTTTAACGGACTGCCTTTGCCCAAAAAGTGTTACCTCGCCGCTATCGGCATTTATTAGGCCGCATAGCATATTAATCGTGGTAGATTTGCCTGCACCATTGGGGCCAAGCAGCCCTAAAATTTCGCCCTGGGTCACATCCAGGTTCAAATGGTCTACTACAGTTTGCTCACCATAACGTTTCACTACGTTTTTCATGCTTGCTAACATTGATGCGTCCTCCATGTTTTCGTTTATTTATTATGGGGCAATCATAGTCTTTTTACGTGTTGTGTAGTAGGTATCAAATGTCACTTTTTTATGTGTTGTCATACAAGTTGAAGATTCTGTGTTGCAATTCACCTTTAAAGCGGCCTCGACAGTCGCCGAAAACACGTTGAAGCGTTTGCGATTTTCGGCTCTGCCTGGACTGTTTCTTATTTAATTCGCTATAACTGTTGGGTATGATCGCTTTTGTCGGTATCATCAAAACCGAACGAAGCCTTTATCGGTATCATCAAAACTGCCTGTGTATCATTCAATCTCGACTTGGATGGCTATAAAAAGGGGCGTTTTTACGTTGAGTTGAATACAATTGCGCGATATCCAATGTCCTTTTTATTTTTGGGTGTATGATGCCCGCAGATATTCTATAGTTGTGGTGATGAGTTGCGAAGAAAATTTATATTCCTCATAATATGGCGCACTATTGTCATATATAATTGTAGTATAATGTCGGATAAAATAAAATCTTAATAACATCAGGAATATTATAGCGCACCTATTTTATGGGAGGTAGCAAAATGAGACTTATTTTGTCAGGTGGGGGCAACCCTGAAAATGTGGTTCCATTAGATGAACTCTTTGTAAATCAAATTGATGTGAGCAAAACTGTGCTTTACATTCCTGTTGCCATGGAAGCTCATATATTTTCATATGACGAATGTTTTTCGTGGTTTAAAACAACATATGAAAAATATGGAATCAAGAACATAGAGATTTGTACCGATTTGAATTCTATGCAAACAATAAATCATTACACAGCCATATTTATCGGCGGCGGAAATACGTTTAAACTTTTAAAAGAAATTAAGGAAAACAACTTTGATGACAAACTAATGGATTTTCTTCATAGAGGAGGGTTAATATATGGTGGGTCTGCCGGAGCAATTATTTTCGGAAAGACGATAAAGTCCGCCTTGTATGCAGATGATAATAATGTTAATTTAAAAGATTTATATGGCTTGAATGTATCCGGGAACAAAGATATTTTTTGTCATTACTCTGACAAAGACAATGAGTTTATAAAAAGTTATGATAACGATTTATATGTTTTATACGAAGAATCGGGATTATTTATCCATAATGACAAAATAGAGAGTATCGGAAGAAAGTATCTGCTAAAAAGCGATATTATTTAGTGTAGGTTAAAAGCCCGCATTTCCATCGTTTGTCCATAGTTGTACATTAGAAACAAATGCCAAGTTTTGTGTTGTATAATATGGTTGTGTGTCATAAAAAGGAGATGAAAATGATGGAGCATAAATATCATTGCCAGCATGAAGCAACGGTGATTGCCAACTCTATTTTGCCTGTACCGGAGGATTACCCTCTTGCTAACGGATTGTCGGATGATTTCAGAAAGTATTTTTCACAATTGCGCGATTTAATAAGGGAAATGTACCTAGACATGGCAAAGCAACCGGAAGCCTATGGCTTAGTTTTAACGGATTACAGCTTACAATCGGCAGATAAAAAATCAAAGGAATACGCTTTAATAATGAAGTCGAAAAATTCCGTAAACAGACTTCCCGACACATTGTTTCGTTTATCATGAAACGATTTGTCAATAGTTTTTTAATGTCTGTAACATGGGGTTAAATCCCTCGCCTTCCAGGCGAAACCTTTAGGTCAACCCCGTAATCAAAAGCAAGTGATTATATTCATCCGAAAGAGAGAAACTACTCACGAGGTGAATA